>ERZ1740070.1811-NODE-1811-length-12901-cov-5.605325_pt1 | contig 12901 bp, 10 predicted proteins | sample MGYA00581734_ERZ1740070 | MGnify/ENA primary metagenome ERZ1740070 (study PRJEB43018, sample SAMN04849744) | marine metagenome | isolation source: floating plastic debris | place: Pacific Ocean | collected 2008-09-01 | study: EMG produced TPA metagenomics...
CCTAACTTATCCAACTCCGCCGCTCTTAACCCCCTACCCCCCTTAAATATTTGGGCGCCTCCCTGCAACTCCCTTTTCGCCAGGCCCCGGGACGGCCTGACGAACGCGCGGCGGCCCAAGGGCCTTGATTCCGCGCAGGGCTCTTGCACGACATTGACAGCTCCCAAACTTCGGCGTACCCAACCTTTAGTGGCGATTTGTAACCGGATTGCGGGCCACGCGGCGTTTTCTCGAAAGCGCAGCAAAAACCGCTAAAAGGTCAGGATGAAAGGCCCCTTTCGCTTGACCGCGTTGAGGGGCTTTTTGTTTGGAGAAGATCATGACCAAAACCTGGAACACCCGCACGACACTCGTTCATGAAGGCAGCCGTCGCAGCCAATATGGCGAAGTGAGCGAGGCGATTTTTCTCACCCAAGGCTTTGTCTATGACAGCGCTGAGGCCGCCGAGGCGCGCTTTATTGAGACAGGCGATGATGAGTTCATCTATGCCCGTTATGGCAACCCCACCGTGGCCATGTTTGAAGATCGCATTGCCGCGCTCGAAGGCACTGAGGCTGCCTTTGCGACGGCCAGCGGGATGGCCGCGGTGTCTGGCGCGCTCATATCCATGCTCAAGGCCGGCGACCATGTGGTGTCCGCCCGCGCGCTCTTTGGATCCTGTCTTTACGTGCTCGAAGACGTGCTCACCCGCTTCGGAGTGGAGGTCACGTTCGTTGACGGCACAGACCTTGAGCAATGGCGGGCTGCGATCCGCGACGACACTGCTTTGGTTTTCCTGGAAACCATCGCCAACCCCACGCTGGAGGTGATCGACCTGCGCGGCGTGGCCAAATTGGCCCATGCCAAAGGCGCCAAGGTCGTGGTCGACAATGTCTTCGCCACGCCCATTTTTTCCGCCGCGGTGGAGCAAGGGGCCGATGTGATAATCTATTCGGCCACCAAGCATATAGACGGGCAGGGGCGCACCCTGGGCGGTGTGATCCTTGGATCCAAGGACTACATCCGCAAAACCGTGGAGCCTTACATGAAGCACACGGGCGGCTCCATGTCGCCATTCACGGCCTGGGTGCTGCTCAAAGGTCTCGAAACACTGGATCTGCGCGTGCGGGCGCAAGCGACGTCGGCCCAGGCGCTGTCAGAGGCGTTGGCCGGGCATGATAAACTGGCCCGCGCGATTTATCCCGGTCACCCAAGCCATCCGCAGCATGCGCTGGCAATGAAGGAAATGGGCTCTGGCGGCACGATGATCGCGTTGGATCTTGCGGGGGGCAAAGAGGCGGCGTTTCGCTTTCTCAATGCGTTGCAGATTGTGAAAATCTCCAACAATCTGGGCGATGCGAAATCCATCGCCACGCACCCGGCAACCACGACGCATCAACGCCTCACCGAAGACCAGCGCGACGCGTTGGGTATCTCGCCCGGGCTCATCCGATTGTCCGTGGGGATCGAGGACACTCAAGACCTGATCGACGATGTTTTGGGCGCGCTTGCGATGGCCTGAATCTGTCATGAAAAGGTGACAGATCCGCTGTAACGCGCTTTTGGGTGGCGTTCTTGCGGGTCTGTTTCAGGTTTTCACGGGATAATGCAAAAAATATATTAATGCATATATATCAAAAGCATGGCAGGTGTTGCTCATGGCTTCTTGGGCAATAACCGCTTGTTTGTGGGACATAAATTAGAAATTCCAACACGGGCACCTATATGCTACCCCCTGCGTAGGGATAAGGACCGACCAGCATGAATATTCATCATCCAGATCTGGATAAATCCCTTGATCGTGATGACGCCGAAGCCGCACTTGCTGTGCTGCGACGGTGGGCTGAAACGGCCTCACCGGAAGAGATTGCCGACCTAGATCCATCGGTGGCGCGTCTGTTGCCGCAAGGCGAAGTGTCCAATTATCCCGCGCTCAAGCGCGACTACCCCGAAACCTTCGTGCCAGATGCCGCTTACAAGGCCACGATGCCGGACCTGCAAAACGGGCCGTCTTCGCTGATCAAGGGGGCGAAAAAGCAGCTTCAGCATGTGGGCATTTCCAATTTCAGGCTGCCGATCCGGTTTCACACCCGCGACAATGGCGATCTGACCTTGGAAACCTCTGTCACGGGCTCTGTAAGCCTTGAGGCGGAGAAAAAGGGCATCAACATGTCGCGCATCATGCGCAGTTTCTACAAGCATGCCGAAAAAGTCTTCAGTTTCAGTGTGATCGACGCGGCATTGCGCGACTACATCTCGGATCTTGATAGCGTGGATGCGCGCATTCAAATGGCATTCTCATATCCGATGAAAATCCGGTCGCTTCGGTCAGGGCTTGAGGGGTTTCAGTATTATGACATCGCGCTCGAACTCACTGACACTGAGGGTGCGCGCAAGAAATTCATGCACTTGGATTACGTGTATTCCTCGACGTGCCCGTGTTCTTTGGAACTGAGCGCACACGCGCGCCAGGTGCGCGGTCAGCTGGCCACGCCGCATTCGCAACGCTCTGTCGCGCGGATCTCAGTTGAAATTGACGAAAGCGCGCCTGACACGCTGTGGTTCGAGGACCTCATTGAAATGGCACGCGTCGCCGTGCCCACCGAGACACAGGTCATGGTCAAGCGCGAGGACGAACAGGCCTTTGCAGAGCTAAACGCCGCCAACCCGATTTTTGTCGAAGACGCCGCGCGGCTGTTTTGTGAACAGTTGCAAAAGGACCCGCGCATCGGTGATTTCCGCGTCATTGCCAGCCACCAGGAAAGCCTGCACAGCCATGACGCGATCAGCGTTGTGACAGAAGGCGACACCTTTGCGGCGGGCTCGCTTGACCCCAAACTGTTCAAGACGCTTTTCCACATCGGCTGAGCCGAAATCCTTTTCGGACTGCCCATGAAATGGGCGAAATGCGTGGTTTTGCGCTCATTCCCACCGTTGCACCACAAAGTTTGCGGCGCGTTGTCACCTGCATGTTAAAGATCTGTGGTGAGGCACCTATCGTAAGAGGACGAGTGAGCGCGCCTGCTCACGCACTTTGACGGGAGGACTGCCATGTACTTTGCCAATCCATTCTTGTTTCCGACGGCTGGGTATCGCCTTGCGGGGATGATGGTTGAAAACCAGATGCGGATGATGTTCGCATTGACCGATGCCACGTTCCGCGGACATAACCCGTTTTTGACGCCGTCTGCGTCGCAACTTGACGCCGATGACGTGGAGCCGCTGGACCCGGTCGATGCCACCAATCGGGCATCCCAGCAGATTGCCCGCGTTGCCAAACCCCGCGTGACGCCGGACGATCTGAAGCGTAAACGCACGCGCAAGCCATCACGCCCGCCTGTGATGCCAGACCGCGAAGTGCCGCTACATCCGGCTGAATAATCACTTCGTATGATTGCGGAGGGCGCAAACCGGGTTTTCGGTTTTGCGCCTTCTTCTTAGAATGGGAACGGACTATGTTGGGCATCAGGGAGGAAACCACTTATCAGAGGTTTCTCAATGTCTTACACAACACACTCAAATTCCCCAATTGCCGCATTTGGCGCAGCGCTGCAGCGCGCAATGTCTGCCATCGTGACCGCGCCTGAGCGGATCGTAAAAGATCGTCGTCAAGCCGTCGCCGTTCTGTCCGAGAAATCGGATCACGATCTGGCCCGCATCGGCCTGCGCCGTGACCAGATCGCGCAAGACGTTCACCGGCATCTTTACTACTCGTAAAGCACGCAGCGCACCGGCTTGACAGTTCCCGGCCGCGCGGCCAAGGCTGCGGGTTATGCAAGACTTTCGTCCTGTCGGGTATGTTGTAGGCCTCATGGTCGTCACACTTGGCGTGGCCATGTGCCTGCCAATGCTCGTCGACCTGGCCGAGGGCGGGGAATCCTGGCTTGTTTTCGCGAAAAGCGCGATCCTGACCCTTGTGATCGGTGGCGGCGTGGCCTTCGCTTGTTCGAAAGGTGAACATGACCGGCTGACCATTCAGCAGACGTTTCTGCTGACTTTCGGTGTCTGGCTGACCCTGCCGTTCTTTGCCGCTTTGCCGTATATGTTTGGCGCCACGCAGCTTGGCGCCACAGACGCGATTTTTGAGGCCATGTCAGGCCTCACAACCACTGGGGCCACAGTGATCAGTGGGCTGGATGAATTGCCCAAAGGGTTGTTGCTGTGGCGTGGGCTGACGCAATGGCTGGGCGGGATCGGCATCATTGTTGTGGCCATGGTGTTTCTGCCAGAGCTGCGCGTGGGCGGGATGCAGATCTTCCGCTCAGAGAGCTTTGATACATTTGGGAAAATCCTGCCTCGCGCGACGGAAATTTCATCGCGCATTTCCGTCATTTACATCACGCTGACCTTGGTTTGCGCGGGCGCCTACCTTGCCTCTGGCATGGATGTCTTTGACGCCACGGTGCACGCTATGACGACCGTGGCCACCGGCGGTTTTGCCAATTACGACATCTCCTTTGCCGCCTTCAGCCCGGCTGCGCAGTATTTCGCGGTGATCTTTATGATGCTCGCCGCGCTGCCATTTGTGCGTTTCGTGCAATTGACGGCCGGCACCGCCGAACCCCTTTTGCGCGATCGTCAGATCCAGGGCTTTTTCCTCACCGCGTTCAATCTCGTGCTGATCCTCACGCTGTGGCAGTGGCAAAATCAGGGTGATCTGTCTGAGGCCGCCTTTCGCCGGGTTCTTTTCAACACGGTGTCGATCCTCACGGGCACCGGCTACGCCAATGCCGATTACATGACCTGGGGCAGCTTTCCTGTTGCCATGCTTTTCTTCATCGGCCTCATCGGCGGTTGCGCGGGATCGACTTCGTGTTCGATCAAGGTCTTTCGCTATCAGCTTCTCTTTGCGTCCGTGAAGGTCCAGTTGCAGCGCATCTATTCCCCGCACGGCATCTTTACCCCGCGCTACCAGGGTCGCCCGGTGGTGGATGACGTGCTGCCCTCGGTGATGTCATTCTTTGTCTTTTTCGTGGTCACCTTGGGCGTGATGTCCGTGGCGCTGGGCCTCACGGGACTTGATTTTGTCACCTCCGTCTCCGGCGCCTCGGCCGCCTTGGCCAATATCGGGCCGGGTCTGGGCGACACCATCGGGCCTGCGGGCAATTACGCGCCCTTGAATGATGTGGCGAAATGGGTTCTGTCAGCGGGCATGCTGATCGGCCGGTTAGAGCTTTTCGCCGTCTACGCGATCTTCACCTTGAGTTTCTGGAGAGTTTGACATGTCCACCCGTCCGTTAGGTGCCCAAATCAGCCACATGCTCAAATCGCGCGGCGTTGACGTGATCTTTGGCATCCCCGGCGTGCATAACCAGGAAATGTACCGCGGCATCGAAGAGGCAGGTATCCAACATGTGCTTGCCCGCCACGAACAGGGCGCGGGCTTTATGGCCGATGGCTATGCGCGGGCCACAGGCAAACCGGGCGTGGCCTATGTGATCACCGGGCCGGGGCTGTGCAATATCATGACGCCGCTGGGGCAGGCCTACTCTGACTCTGTCTCCGTACTCGCGATCTCGTCGTGTCTGGATGAGACATCTTACACCCGTGGGCAGCTCCATCAGATGCTCGATCAACGCGCCGCGGCTGATTGCGTGTGCGAATGGAGCCATGAGGCCCGCACTGCCGATGCGGCCTATGGTTTGATTGACCGTGCCTGGGCGGAGTTTGCTGCCAAGCGTCCGCGCTCCAAACACATTCAGGTCCCTATCTCTTTGCTTGAAGGCGGGGCCAATCCGCCGCCTGATCGTCGCCCCGGTGATCATGAGGCCAGCACGGCACCGTCCAATCCGGCGCAACCGGGATCCGACCAGATGGACAAAATCGCCCGCCTTGTGTCTGAGGCGACCGCGCCACTCTTCGTGCTTGGCGGTGGCCTTGCGCGATACGGAGAGGCCGCAGAGCTCGCCACGCGCGGATTGGTCAAGTGCAGCGGTGCAGCGGTTTTTCTCAGCTATGCCGGGTGCGGGCTCCTGCCGCGCGATGAGCCGCTGAATTACGGCAGCTACCTTGCCCGTCCCGACAGTCAAGCCGTCCTCGCGGCGGCCGATTTGGTCGTCGTGATCGGATGCGAGCTGTCTGAATGCGATCTATGGCGGACCGAGCTTGGCCATACCTGCCCAATGATCCGCGTGGATATCGACCCAGAGGTGCTTGTCGATCAGCAAGGGGCGGAGATCACGGTGCAATGTGACGCGATGGCGTTTTCTGAGGCCTTGATGCAGCGGTTGCCGCAAGACATCGCGCCGAAATGGAATACAGATGAAATCACCCGCACCAAAGCCCGCTTCAAGGCGGAAACGGATGCGGAGCGCCCGGGCATCACCGCCGTCTGTGATGCGCTGTCCGCGGCTTTGCCTGATGATACGATGATCTATTCGGACATGACGCAGTTCGCCTATGTCGCCAAAGAGGTCTGGGACATGCCGCGCGCGGGTCACTGGCATCATCCTAACGGGTTTGGCACGTTGGGCTATGCTCTGCCTGCCTCTATCGGCGGGGCGGTGGCGCGTTCGGGCCTGCCGACGCTTTGCATCGCGGGTGACTACGGGTTTCAGTACACGGTGCAAGAACTGGGTGCCGCCGTGGAGCTGGGTTTGCCGCTGCCCATTCTGGTGTGGGACAATGGCAAGCTGAAAGAGATCGAAGACAGCATGGTCCGCGCACAGATCGCCCCCAATGCTGTGATTGCCCAAAACCCGGATTTCGCCGCACTGGGCCGGGCCTATGGCGCGCTGTCCGAGACGCCGCAAAGCGTCGAGGAAGTTGTGCAGGCTGTGCTGAATGCGTTCAAGGCTGACCGTCCGACAGTGATACATGTGGAAGCTGGGATTGCAGGATAGGTGCTACGGCCCGGAATCAAGGGCTTTAGCCCGCCGCGCCTTCGTCAGGCCCCACCCAGGGCCTGGCGAATTGGCAATGGCAGAGAGCCGCTCGAACGGTGTCCGGGACCCCGAAGATAAAGGGCTGGTATGCAATGCTCAGAATCGCCAGGCCGGGGCCCGCCGAACCCGCTGTTCTGTCATCTGAAACGAGCGGCTGCATACTGAAATCAATTCAATGTCGTTGAAAAACGATTTAGTCTAACCCGCATGCGACATCTCTTTGCTCTTCTCCTGATCTGTGTGGCCATTCCTGCAAAGGCAGATATGCGCGTGCCAGGCAGCCAATCGGAAATCTCCATGGGTTTCGTGCCGGTGGTCGAGGCCGCAACCCCCGCTGTGGTGAACATTTATGCCCGCCGCATCGTCAACGTGCGCAGCCCCTTTGCCGATGATCCTTTTTTTCAGGGCCTTTTCCGCGATTTCGGCTCACCGCGTCAGCGGGTGGAAAATTCGCTGGGTTCAGGCGTGATCCTGAGCACGGATGGCATTGTCGTCTCAAACCATCACGTGGTGGGCGATGCCAGCGACATTCGTGTGGTGCTCAATGACCGGCGCGAGTTTTCGGCGCGCGTTTTGCTCTCGGACCAGGAAAGCGATCTGGCTGTCTTGCAGATGGAAGACGCCCCTGACATGCCCGCTCTGGCCCTGCGCGACAGCGACACCGTTCAAGTGGGCGAGTTGGTCTTGGCCATCGGCAACCCGTTCGGTGTCGGTCAGACGGTTTCAAGTGGCATTGTCTCAGGGCTCGCCCGCTCTGGCACGGCTACGGGCAATTTGCGAGGCTATTTTGTCCAGACGGATGCGCCGATCAACCCGGGCAATTCCGGCGGCGCGCTGGTGGATATGAACGGCGATCTGATCGGCATCAACACCGCGATCCTCAGCCGGTCTGGCGGATCGAATGGTATTGGCTTTGCCATCCCCTCAGCCCTTGTTGCGCAATTCGTGGATCAGGCGCGCAATGGTCAAACGCAGTTCCGACGCCCCTGGGCCGGGATCGATGGGCAGACCCTGACAGCCGACATGGCCGAAGGGTTTGGCCTGGACCGACCGGGCGGCGTTGTCATTTCTCAACTGCACCCGCTCAGCGCCTTTCTCACCGCCGGTTTTCAGCCCGGCGATGTGGTCATCGCTGTGGATGGTCAAGAGGTGAACACCCCGCCCGAAATGATCTATCGGATGTCGGTCAGCGGCATCGGCAAAGCGGCCCGGATCACCCATATGCGCGACGGTCGCGAAGTCACGACGGACGTGGCGATGATTGCCCCACCGGATATTCCCGCGCGGGCGCAGAGGGTCACAAGCGAAGATTCCGCCATTCCGGGGCTGACGATGTCGACGGTCAATCCAGTGACGCTTGCGGAATACGGTCTTGTCTTGTCGGTGCGTGGGGCGGTGGTGGATGATCCCGGTCCCGTGGGGCGGCGCGCGGGTTTGCGCCCGGGCGACGTGCTTCGCGTGATCAACGAAGTGGATGTCACCGATGCGGACACCGCCGATGCGCTTTTGGAAACGGCCCGGCGGCGGCTTGAGCTAGAAGTGCAGCGCGGGGCAAGGCGTCTCAACATGAATTTCCGGCTCTGAGCCATGGCTGACCTGTTTGACACAGCGGCAGGTGGTGGCAAGCCGGACACGCCTGACACAGCGCCGCGCCCATTGGCAGATCGGCTGCGTCCCAAGGCCTTGGATCAGGTGGTGGGTCAAGCGCAAGTTCTCGGCCCGGACGCCCCGCTTGGCGTCATGTTGGCCTCTGGTGCGCTGGGATCGATTGTTTTTTGGGGTCCGCCCGGCGTGGGCAAGACCACGATCGCGCGGCTTTTGGCCGATGCCACCGATCTCCATTTTGTGCAGATCAGCGCGATCTTTACGGGCGTGCCCGAGTTGCGCAAAGTCTTTGAGCAAGCCCGGATCAGGCGCATGAACGGGCAGGGGACCTTGCTTTTCGTGGATGAGATCCATCGCTTCAACAAGGCCCAGCAGGACGGGTTTTTGCCGCATATGGAGGATGGGACGATCCTGCTGGTCGGGGCCACGACCGAGAACCCAAGTTTCGAACTGAACGCCGCGTTGCTCAGTCGGTCGCAGGTGCTTGTTCTGGAACGGCTCAGTTTGACCGATCTCGAACGCTTGGCCCAACGGGCGGAGGCCGACCTCAATCGCAAGCTGCCGCTTGACGGTGTTGCGCGTGAGACGCTGCTGGAGATGGCAGATGGGGACGGGCGCGCGCTGCTGAACCTGATTGAACAAGTGGCCGCGTGGAAGATCGAGGGCAAACTGGATGAAGCCGCATTGCGCCAGCGCCTCACGCGGCGGGCGGCGAAATACGACAAATCCGGCGATGAGCATTACAATCTCATTTCGGCGCTGCATAAATCCGTGCGCGGGTCTGATCCCGATGCGGCTGTCTATTGGCTGGCACGGATGCTGGAGGGGGGCGAAGACCCGCGCTACTTGGCCCGCCGCATCACACGTATGGCGGTAGAGGACATCGGTCTGGCCGATCCGCAGGCGCAAGCGCACTGTTTGCACGCTTGGGAGGTGTACGAACGCCTCGGTAGCCCGGAGGGTGAGTTGGCCTTGGCACAAGCTGTCATCTATCTCGCGCTCGCGCCCAAATCCAATGCCGCCTATGTCGCCTACAAGGGCGCACGGGCGGAGGCCAAACGATCCGGCAGTGAGCCGCCGCCCAAACACATCCTGAACGCGCCCACTCAGATGATGAAGGATCAAGGATATGGCGCCGGCTACGCCTATGATCACGACGCGGCAGACGTGATTACGTGGCAGAATTAAATACCAGACGGGATGCAGCGGCCGCTGCTCAACACGCCGCCTGACCGCGGGTTTGAAAGAGAGCTCAAAAAACGCGTTGAGTATTTTTCAAAGCTGCGGATGAAAAAGAACTGAGGGTCAGGGCCGCCCGCGGTTGACCTGGTTGCCCCGGTATTTCAGGTGCCTGAGATGGGCAATCTGGGCGTGTCCGTTTGCGACATGCTCGGATACCAGCCTCCGGTCAAGGCCCATGTGGATTTGGGAAAGTCAGGCATCAAAACCGACGCCGCCAAATTCAAGGTGCACTGGGCCCGTGCGACTCCTTTGTCGTTTTTGACACATTTTTCTGTCCAGAGCCTGTGCGGATTAGACCCTATGCCGGTCAGGCAGCTTGGGAAATGCCTGTATTTCTACGCGATATAGCAAAAAAAACAGCGTTTTACTTGCAAAGGGGGTAGATGCCTCAAAAGTTTCGTGTTTTGTTAATGTCATGTCGCGAACGGGCCATCCTTACTCCAGAATACAGGACAGGCTTTAAATACCTTCCGCGCGAGCGGAGGACAAAAATAACGTAAAAAGTGACCAGGGAGACACTATGACCAAGATCACAGATCAAGCGATGATTGACCGACTGTCGGAGGCTGCTCGTCAGGGCAAAATCTCACGTCGTTCTTTCATGAACTATTCCATGGCGGCAGGCATGACAGCCACGACCGCCACCGGCTTGTGGACGACCACGGCCAAAGCCGCGCCTCAATCGGGCGGTACTTTCCGCATCGCGCAGCATGACGGTAACACGTCTGACACGCACGATCCGGGCACATACCTGTCGTTTGGTTCAATCGCGCTGGCGCACACGCACCGCGCGTATCTGACCATGATCAACACCGACCAAACGCTGGGTGGGGATGTGGCGTCTGAGTGGTCTGCATCGCCTGATGCGACCGAATGGACCTTCAAGCTGAACCCCAATGCCACGTTCCACTCCGGTGGCAAGGTGACGGCCGAAGATGTGGTGGCATCGATGAACCACCACCGCGGTGAAGACAGCAAGTCGGCGGCCAAGGCGCTGCTCGACAGCGTGGAAGACATTGTGGCCAACGGCGACAGCGTGACCTTCAAACTGTCCTCGCCCAACGCCGACCTGCCGTGGATCATGCCGGACTACCACCTGCCGATCCTCAAGGCACAGGCCGATGGTTCCATCGACTGGGCATCCGGCGACGGCTGTGGACCTTATCGCCTCGTGGAAAACGAATTCGGCGTGGGTTCGCGTCTTGTCCGTCACGATGACTGGCACGGCGAAGGCGCCTATTTCGATGAGATCGTCTACACCATCATCAACGACCCGAACGCACGTCAAACAGCCCTGCTGACGGGTGATGCGGACTCCGTGTCGCTGATTGAGAACAAGACGATGTCGCTTCTGGCCCGCGACCCCAATGTCGAGATTGACAATGTGTCCTCGGCGCAGGCGATCACGATGCCGATGCATTGCGATACAGCGCCGTTTGACAACCTGGCTGTTCGTCAGGCGCTCAAGCACGCGATCAACCGCGAAGAGCTGGTCGAGAAGATCACGTTCGGCGCGGCCACGGTGGGCAACGACTTCCACCATTCGCCGGCGATGCCATATTGGCCCGATGACATTCCTCAGACGCCATACGATCCGGATATGGCTCGTAAGCATCTTGCGGATGCCGGTGTTGAGAACCTGACCGTGAACTTCTCCACGGCGGATTCGATCACAACGGGTGCGGTTGACGCGGCGGTTCTGTTCTCAGAGCACGCCAAGGCAGCCGGGATCACCGTCAACGTTGTGCGCGAGCCCAACGATGGCTACTGGTCCGATGTCTGGCTCACCAAGCCGTTCGTCATGGTCACATGGGGTGCGCGTCCGACGCCGGACGTCATGTACACCCTGGCCTACAAGGACGACGCGCCGTGGAACGAAAGCCGCTGGCAGAATGCACGTTTCAACGAGCTGCTGCAGCAAGCGAAAGCGGAGCTCGACGATACGAAGCGCGCCGGAATGTATCGCGAAATGGCGATGATTTCGAACACGGATGGCGGGACGATCATCCCGTACTTCCCGAACTTCGTGTATGCACGTCGCAAGAACGTCAAACACACTGGCCAGCTGGCCGCGGCATGGGCCATGGATGGCGCCCGCGCACCGCATCGCTGGTGGTTCGAAAGCTAAACAAAATTGCCCCGGCGCCAAAGCGCCGGGGCTTTTCGTTTGCCTGACGTTATAAAGCTGCAGGCAGACCAAATCGCGAGGTGGGATCGCGATCTGGGACATTACCGGACAGATGCCGCCAAGCTAAACAACCATCCGTGGGGCCCGATTAGATGCCGGTCCACCACATAGGAGGGACACATGGGAGACATCTTGGGGCTCGTTGGAAAACGGCTCGGGTTGGGTCTGATCATTCTACTGGTTATATCCATCATCATCTTCTTCATGGTTGAATTGCTACCCGGCGACATCGCGCAAGCGGTGCTGGGGCAAGGCGCCACAGAAGAAAACCTCGCAGCCTTGCGCGAGCAAATGGGTTTGAACAAACCGGCGGTCGTGCGCTATCTCGAATGGCTGAGCGGCGCGGTTCTTTTGGACTTTGGCAGCTCAATTGTGACGCAGGCCCCGGTTGTCCAAGTGATCGGCGAACGGTTTATGAACACGCTGTTCCTTGCGGCTTATGCCGCTGTGATCGCGGTTCCAATCTCGATCATCCTGGGTGTTCTGGTGGCGCTGTTGCGCAACACGATCTTTGACCGTGCGGCCAACGTTGTCACGCTCTCCTTTATCTCTTCGCCAGAGTTTTTCCTGGGCTACATTCTGATCCTTTACTTCGCGGTAAAGTGGCAGATGTTCCCGGCGATCTCGTCTTTGAGCGACGGAATGACCTTCCTCGAACTTCTTGAACGCACGTTCCTCCCGGCCCTGACGCTGGTGCTTGTGGTGATGGCACATATGATGCGCATGACCCGGGCGGCGATCATCAACCTTCTGGCCTCGCCTTATATTGAGATGGCCCGTCTGAAGGGCACACCGCCCTGGAAGGTGATCGTGAAGCACGCGCTGCCAAACGCTTGGGCGCCGATCATCAACGTGGTCGCGCTGAACCTCGCTTACCTGATCACCGGTGTGGTGCTCGTGGAAGTGGTGTTTGTCTATCCAGGTATCGGTCAGGCGCTGGTGGACTCTGTGGCCAAACGGGACTTCCCGGTGGTTCAGGCCTGCTGTCTCATCTTCGCGGCGA
>ERZ1740070.1812-NODE-1812-length-12900-cov-4.643441_pt1 | contig 12900 bp, 14 predicted proteins | sample MGYA00581734_ERZ1740070 | MGnify/ENA primary metagenome ERZ1740070 (study PRJEB43018, sample SAMN04849744) | marine metagenome | isolation source: floating plastic debris | place: Pacific Ocean | collected 2008-09-01 | study: EMG produced TPA metagenomics...
AAGATGGCGGTGCTCGCGTCGCACTAGGACTTGGTGCGGCTGGCCAGATGGATCTCGGGAAAACTCGACGCATTCATCGCCATCTTGTGGACGCAGACCGAACTGACGCCCCCTGCCCCGATCACCAGCACCTTGCTCATTCTCAACACCTTTCGAATTCGAATCTTGCGCAGCTACTAGGGCAATGCGCTAAGACGGACAAATGATCCGCACACCCACCTATAAAGGCGCTCTCGCCGCGGCGCGGTCCGTCTCGATGATCCTGCGCATGACCCCGCTGCTTCCGGTCGAGATCAACGGAGTGGATTGCCATGTGAAGGCGGAGAACTTGCAGCCCATCGGCGCGTTCAAGATCCGCGGCGCGTGGTGGCGCTTGTCCCACCTCAATCGTAATGAGCGCGCGGGCGGTGTGGTCGCGGTGTCATCCGGCAATCACGCGCAAGGCGTGGCTTGGGCGGCCAAAAGACTGGGGATCAACGCGACCATCGTGATGCCGCGCGATGCCCCGAAGGTGAAGCTGGAGAACACCAAGGCGCTGGGCGCACAGGTGGTGCTCTATGACCGCCCGGGCGAAGATCGCGACGAGGTGGCCGCCAAGCTCATAAATGAACGCGGCGGCACTTTCGTCCACGCCTTTGGCGATCCTTGGGTCATCGAAGGTCAGGGCAGCGCCGGGATCGAACTAACGCAGCAGATCGGCAATGGCGGACCCAGCCGCATTATCGCGTGTTGCGGCGGTGGCGGTCTGGCCGCGGGTCTTGCCCTCGCCTGCCCGGATGCGGACATCCACGTAGTGGAGCCGCAAGGTTGGGACATGGTCGGGCAAGCGCTGAAGTCCGGCGACATCGTGCACGCAGGCTCGGACGCGCCCAAGACAATCTGCGACGCGCTTCAGCCCACGGCAACCAAACCGATCAATCTCGACGTGCTCAAGGGCCGCGCCTCGCCGGGCCTGACCGTGGCCGACGAGGAAGTCCGCCAAGCCCAACGCTGGGCCTTTGCCCATTTGCAAATGGTGCTCGAACCGGGCGGAGCGGCGGCGCTGGCCGCCGCGTTGGCAGACAAAGTCGAACTCGATGAACGCAGCGTCATCATGCTCACCGGCGGAAACGCCGATCCGGACGCCTTCGCGGCGACGCTTACCGCCTAGGTCCCCGCGCGCGCCCAATGGCGTGTGCACCCAGCTGTGGAAAGCGTCACAGGATCGACATCTGGTGGACTTAAAGCATCCACACTCTAGGCCATCGGAGCGCTTGAATATGACGGTCCAACCCAAAAGCATCATCGCCGACGCTGTTGTTCGCAAGGATGTGAGTTCCAAGGATAAGCTGCTCGACAAGGCGTTTGCCTTTGCCTTCAATGGGCTAGTCTACGCCCAAATCTGGGAAGACCCGCTGGTCGATATGGAAGGCCTCGCGATCGAGCCGGACAGCCGCGTGATGAGCATCGCCAGCGGTTCGTGTAACGCGCTCTCTTATCTCACCGCCAATCCCGCTAGCGTCACCGCCGTAGACTTGAACAAGGCGCATGTCGCATTGGGCCAGCTAAAGATCACCGCGATCCGGCACCTTCCCAATTACGACCGGTTCAGCCGCTTTTTCCAGCACGCCGATCACAAGGAAAACAAAGCGATCTACAAGGAGATGATCGCTCCGCACTTGGACGAGGAAAGCCGGAAATATTGGGAAAAACGCGACCTGAAAGGCCGCAAGCGCATCACCTATTTCACCAAGGGTCTGTACCGGCGCGGTCTGCTCGGCAATTTCATCGGCCTCGCGCACCTCTTTGCCAAGCTATACAAGATTGATCTGTCCAAGCTGCTGCAAGCGCAAACGCTGGACGAACAGCGCGAGGTGTTCGAACGCGAACTGGCGCCGGTCTTTGACAAGAAATTCATCCGCTGGCTGACGGACCAGCCCGCCTCTCTCTTCGGCCTCGGTATCCCGCCGGCGCAATATGTCGAACTGGCGGGTGATGAGCGCATGGCCGAGGTTCTGCGCCGTCGGCTTGAAAAGCTAGCCTGCGACTTTGAGATCAAGGACAACTACTTCGCCTGGCAGGCCTTTGGCCGGGGGTACAGCCGCGACATGGACGCCCCCTTGCCGCCTTATCTTCAGCGCCAAAACTGGGACATCATGAAAGAACGGATCGACCGGCTCGATGTGGTGCGCGCCAATATGGTCCAGTGGATCGGCGATCGCGACAAAGCGAGCATGGACCGTTTCGTGCTGCTCGACGCGCAAGACTGGATGAACAACGCGCAGCTCGATGATCTTTGGGGACGGATCACCCGCGCCTCGCGGCCAGGCGCCCGCGTGCTGTTCCGCACTGCTGCGGTCCCCACCATGCTGCCAGGTCGCCTCAATGACGCCAATTTTTCAAAGTGGCGGTATCTAGAGGAGACCTCGCACGACCTCACCGCGCGCGACCGATCGTCCATTTATGGCGGTGTCCACGTTTACGAGCTGGCCTGATGGCGGGCGCGGAGGCCAGAACGGGTCGCAGCCACGCGGCGTTGATGGACAGCGTCTATAAGGGCCAGCGCCACGTCTATGATTTCACCCGCAAATATTATCTGTTCGGCCGTGACACCCTGATTGCGGGGCTAAACGCCGCGCCCGCATCACGCGTTCTCGAAATCGCCTGCGGCACCGGGCGCAACATGGCAAAGATCCGCAAGGCGTGGCCGGGGGTTCGGCTCTACGGCTTGGACATATCGGAAGAGATGCTCAAAAACGCGCAAAAGGCGCTGGGTAACGATGCGGTGCTGGGCGCTGGCGATGCGTGCTCGTTCGATGCGCAACGTCTGATGGGCGAAGAACAATTTGAGCAGGTGATCCTGTCCTATTCGCTGTCCATGATCCCGGATTGGGAGGGCGCGCTCTCCCACGCGGCGGCGCATTTAGCGCCGGGCGGCGAATTGCATTTGGTTGACTTTGGCGATCTTGCCGGGCTGCCCAATCCTTTAGAGAAGGCGCTGCACGCGTGGCTTGCAAAGTTCCACGTCGAAACCCGCAGCGCTTTGCCCGAGGCGTGCGAACGCATCGCCGCCGTGCGCGGATTATCGCACCGCTCCCAGCGCGGCAAAATGGGCTATTTCCAGCTTCATGTCCTCAAAGCGCCCGGTTGAGTGGAGGCTGAAGCCCATGGGATGGGTTGCAATTGACAACCAGCCCGCCCTCTCCCAGGTAAGGCCGCGAGAGTTATAGGGGATCACGTACATGTTAGCGCAAATGCTTGCACCCGCCGCCGTGCTGGCGGCTTGGACGCTTGTCATAATGTTCTGGATTATACCCGCGCGGTTTGGCGCTTTGGCCAAGCTTGAGGACAAGTCCGCCCTCCCTACGGGCAAGGGCCTTAGAGGCGGCGATCTTGACCCGCATCTGCCCGCCAAGGCCACCTGGCCGGCGCACAATTACGCGCACCTGCACGAGCAGCCCACGGTGTTCTTTGCGATCGTTATTATCCTGGCGTTGGTCGGGCCCACGGGCATCGATATCATGCTGGCTTGGGCTTACACGGGCCTGCGGATCGTGCATTCCTTGTGGCAGATCCTGGTCAATAAGATCCCCGTGCGCTTCTTGCTCTTCCTGCTGAGTTCCTTGGCGTTGGATGGGCTGGCCGTGCGCGCGGTGATGGCCACGGTGTTTGCTGACCCTTCTGCGCTTCCCAGCTCAATATGAGAGAGAGCATCATCCTTATGGGTATGGATATTCTTCAGCCGGTCGTTGCCTTGATGATCTGGACGATGATCGTGTGGGCGTGGATGTACGCGACGCGCCTTCCAGCGATGCAAAAGCTCAACATCGATCCTGAAAGCCTGAAGGAAGGCGTCGCGAACGATCTTGATCGAGTGCTGCCACCGCATGTCCAATGGAAAGCGCACAACTTCAATCACTTGCATGAACAACCCACTGTGTTTTACGCCGTCGCAATTCTGCTCGCCATTGTCGGTCACGGCGATGGGATGAACGCGCATTTCGCGTGGGCTTATGTGGGCCTGCGCGTCGTTCACAGTGTTGTTCAGGTCACAACAACCACGGTCGTCGTTCGGTTTGGGATTTTCGTTGTTTCAGGTGTGGTGCTCTTGGCGCTGATCTTCAACACGGCTTTGATCGTGTTTGGAACGGGGACCGAGCTGCAGGGCGCTGAATTAGTATAGGCACAAAAAAAAAGCGCCCGCGCGGCGAACCGGGAGAGCGCTTTATTCCTTGGATTAGCGCGACAACCTTTATTCGGCGGCCTGCGCTTCCTCTTCGACGGTGTCTTCAAGCGTGGCAAGAAACCGCTCTCCATCAAGCGCCGCCATGCAGCCCATACCCGCCGCCGTCACCGCCTGACGGTAGACATGATCGGTGACATCGCCCGCGGCGAAGACGCCGGGAATGGCGGTCTTGGGCGTGCCCGGCTCGACATCGAGATACCCGGCATCGTCCATAGCCAGCTTGCCCTTGAACAATTCGGTCGCGGGCGCGTGGCCAATCGCCACAAACGCGCCATCGGCTTCAATGGTGGATGTCTCACCCGTCTGCGTGTCTTTGAGAACCAGATGCTTCAACGAACCGTCCTCGCCCGCCTCAAAGCTCTCAACCGTCTTGTTCCAAAGGACGCTGGTCTTGTCCGATTTGAACAGCCTGTCCTGAAGGATCTTTTCCGCGCGAAGTTCGTCGCGGCGATGAATCAGCGTCACATCGTCGGAGTGGTTTGTCAGATACAGCGCTTCTTCAACCGCGGTGTTGCCGCCGCCGATGACGACGACTTTTTTGCCGCGATAGAAGAACCCGTCGCAGGTTGCGCAGGCCGAGACGCCTTTGCCGCCCAGCGTTTGTTCGCCCGGAACACCAAGCCACTTCGCCTGCGCGCCCGTGGCGATCACGACGGTGTTGGCGATATACTCATCCCCGCTGTCACCTACGGCCCGGAAAGGTGATCCGTTTTCCAGATCAACCTCGGTGATGATGTCATACATCATGCGCGTGCCGACATGTTCAGCCTGCGCCTTCATCTCTTCCATCAGCCACGGGCCCTGCACGACATCGCGATAGCCCGGATAATTCTCTACATCTGTGGTGATGGTCAGCTGTCCGCCGGGCTGGAGGCCCTGCACCACAATCGGTTCAAGCATGGCGCGCGCGGCGTAAATAGCGGCGGAATAGCCTGCGGGACCGGAGCCGATGATGAGCATTTTGGTGCGGTGGGTAGCCATGGTCGTATCTCTTGGGTTCTCTCTGTGTCAGGCCGTGAATATGGGAAGCCGCGCGGGCGTTGTCACGCAATGAACTTGTCGCGCAGGCGAGCTTTCCTATCCTCATCCACACCTAATGTTTGTTCAAGATAGGTGTCGAGCGATCCGTGATCGCGTTCGACCTCGCTGAAATAGGTCGCGATGTATTCGGGGCGCACGTTCATAAGGTTCTCAATCGCGCCCTCATCAATGCCGTCATAGACTTCGCGCATACGCGGGAGCGATTGGTTTTCGAGGATATGCTTCGTTGGCGCCTCGTTGGTGCGCAGAAACTCCGCGACCGTATCATCGCGGTGAACGCCGAGGACATGAAGCAGTAGGCTGGCGCCAACGCCGGTGCGATCCTTGCCGGCAAAGCAATGGATAAGGCTGGCGCCCTCGCGCGTGTCGAGCGCTTCAAAATAGCGGCGGAACATCGAAATCATCGCCGGGTTCACTGGCATGCGGGTGTAGACCGCGATCATTCGATCATAGGCAAGCTGCGCCGTCATGGTGACGCCGCCGCCCCCGCCTTCGTGGGGAGGAGAGCTGCTTGTCTCGCCCGGGTGCGCCAAAATCTCAGCGTCAAAATCGGCGTGGCGGCGGCATGGGAATTTCTCGCGCTCGCTGGCCCCGCGAAAATCGATGATCGTGCGCACGCCCAGCTGGCTGAAAGCCTCCAGATCAGCCTCGCTCGCGTCTCTGTGTTGGCCAGAGCGCCACAGCAGGCCCGACTTGACGCGGCCGCCGCCCGGGATCGCCCAGCCGCCATAGTCGCGTAGATTGTGAATGCCCTGGGTCGGGACGAACGGGTCGGTTTGGCGATCGCGAATCATGCGCGCGTGTGTGCAGCGCCCGGCGCGCGGCGGCAACGGCAAATGACTGGCTAAGGATAAGTATTGCCAACGGGGCGAGCGCCAACGCGGCTTTTGCACTCGCCCTTCTACGGCGCAGCGTACCCCTTTGTGGCCGATAAAAGGAAACGCCCTCACCATGGCTCGCATTCTGATCGCTGATGACGATGAGTTGATCGCCGAACTCGCCTCGGAAGTGCTGATCGATATTGGGCACGCTTGCGGCTGGGTCACGACCGCCGAGGACGCGTGGGAAGTAGCGATCAAGCGTCGACCCGACATCCTTCTGCTTGACCAGAACCTGCCCGGCATGTCGGGCGTAACGCTGCTGCGCAAGCTGCGTGGCAGCCCACAATTCTATGACCTGCCCGTTGTCATGTTCACTGCGTTGCGGGGCGCTGAGGACGAAAACCAGGCTATCTATGCGGGCGCCCACGACTTCATTCGCAAGCCCTTTGATCCCGCCACGCTGGTTTCGCGCGTCGGGCGCGTGCTGGCCAAGCGCAGTGCGCGCGGACGGCATACGGACCTGAAAACCAGTGTCTTGCGCGAAGCGGGCTTGCTGCGCGAACGCAGCGAAAGCGCGCGCCGATTAATCTGACTTACACTGAGCTTAATTGCAATTGAGTCGCAGATTCTTTCGCAATTAGGGATCAAACGTGAAGATCACTCTCCGCACCGCCTCAAAGCTCGTACTGGCCGCAGCGGTCAGTCTGTCCGGCCAAACAGCCTTGGCGCAAGACAATCAGGCCAATCAGGAAACCGCAGAGCCTCAAGATCCGGTCATCACCGTGATCGCCACGCGCAACGCCACCGATGCGTTCGACTTTCCAGGACAGGTGACGGTGATCGACCGCGACGTCATCGACGATTTCAACGCCAGCGCTTTGCAGGATATCTTCCTCGCCATTCCCAGCACGACTTTTGACAGCGGCCCTCGCCGCACAGGCGATTCGCCCTCGATCCGCGGCCTTTCCGGCAACGGAGTCTTGATCTTTCAAGACGGCGCGCGCCAAAGCTTTATCTCGGGCCATGACGGGCGTTTCTTCATTGATCCCGAATTGGTCCAGACCATCGAAGTGGTGCGCGGGCCCAGTTCGGCTTTGTACGGCTCGGGCGCGCTTGGCGGCGTTATCGCTACGCGCACCAAGAGCGCGCGCGATCTGCTCGACCCGGGCGAGCGCTATGGCGTGCGCCTGAACACCGGCTATCAGGGAGTGAACAACGAATTCCGCGTCGGCGTCACGGGAGCCGCGCAATCATCCGACGGCATGTGGGACGCGCTGGACAACGTCACCTACCGCGAATCGGGCGATATTGATTTAGGCAGCGGTGACACCCTGCCCGCCGATGACGAGATCACATCCAACCTGTTCAAGCTGACCGTACGACCAACCGACTCGCTGGAGATCATAGGCTCTTTTGGAAGCTTCAACGGCGATTCCACCGACCCCAGCAACCCCCGGCGCCAATGTCGCGGGGCCAGCGAACGAGTTGGTCTTCCGCGATATCACCAGCGAAACCGCGTAGATGGGCCTCAATTGGAACCCGGCAACGCCAGCCGTGGATCTCAATCTAGCGGGTTACTACACCAACAATTCGGTCGAAGAGGACGAGGTGTCCAGCGACCGGATCGCGGATCGGCGGGTCGAGACGATCGGCTTCCTGCTCGGCAACCGCTCTCGCTTTGATCTGGGCGATGGGTCCAACCTGACGCTTACCTATGGCGGCGAGTATTACCGTGACGAGCAGACCGGCCTGGACACCGACACAGTCGACGGAACGCGCGGCGGGGTGCCCGACGCGCGGACCGAGTTTGTTGGCCTGTTCGCTCAGGCCGAGCTGACCTTGACTTCGCTTGGGCCCATTCCCGGCGAGCTGACCTTTATCCCCGGCCTTCGCTGGGACTCGTTCCAGTCAACCTCGGATGACGACACGTTCGCCATCGATGCCGACGAGTTCTCGCCCAAATTTGCACTTTCCTACAAACCTGTCCCCGAGCTTATGCTGTTCGGAAACTACTCGTTGGATTTTCGCGCGCCTTCGTTCAACGAAGCCTTTGCCGATGGCGCACACTTCGTGATCCCCGATCTCTCCGCGCCTCCCGGCCCAATGGGGCCGCGCTTTGTGACCAACACTTTTGTCGGCAACCCCAATTTGCAGGCCGAGGAATCAGAGACCTTCGAGTTCGGCGTTGGACTGCAATTTGACGATGTTCTGAGCGCTGGTGACAGGCTCTCGATCAAGAGCCCGTATTACGAAAGCGATGTCGACAATCTGATCGGCCTTGATGTGAAAATTCCGACGGGCTGCTTTGTCGCAAGCCCCTTTGTTCCGCCCTGCGGCACGGGCCCGGAGTTCAACAATGTCAGCCAGAATGTGAACATCCGCAACGCCGAGATCGACGGGATCGAGATCGAGTTTTCCTACGCCTCGGACGACTTCTATATCCGCGGCAACTTCTCGAGCATCGACGGCGTCGATGCCGGTTCGGGCGAATTTCTCGAAGGTGTACTTCAGCCCGACACCCTGTTTGTCGATATCGGCGGCTACCTCGGGGACACCGGCCTGCGCGCCGGTGTGCGCACCCATTACGCAAGCGACTTCAACGAAGTGAACGACCCACTGGACGCGCGCGAAGACTACTTCGTCAACGACCTTTACCTGATCTTCGAACCCGAAGATGGCCCGCTAAAGGGATTTCGCCTCGATCTTGGCATCGACAACGCGGCTGACAGCGATTTCGAAGTCGTCTTTGCCGGGGTCAGCCAGCCCGGCCGCAACTTCAAGGCCGCGCTTACGTGGTCAAAGGGCTTTTAAGCTTGCGGCATTTGTTGTATGTCATTCTCAATAGCATCTTGGAAAAATGGACGTCTTCTCATGCTAAAACTCGCTAGAACTGTTCTCGCCGCAAGCCTCGCCTCTATCGCGCTGGCCACCGCGCCCGCACCGGCTTTTGCCGATGGCCACACCGACGCCGCGGCCAGCATGAACGCCGCAAAGGCCGCGTTTGAAGCCGATCGCGCCACGATCCTGTCGATGGCGGGGGATTACGCCGTCAGTTTCGATATGCAGGAAACCACCTCGTGGATGGAGGAGTACAAGCCGATCGATAAGAAGCTTTCGGGCGGATACGAATCGGTGCGCGTGGTTGAAGACACTGGCACCTATATCGCGCTGCAGCACCTGCTGGTCGTCGACATGGACGGCACGCCTTACGTGGTGAAGCACTGGCGTCAGGATTGGGAATACGAGCCCGAAACGCTGCTCACCTTCTCGGGCGGTGACACCTGGGAATTGACCGAGACCGACGAAACCAAGCGCGAGGGCGCCTGGGCGCAGACCGTTTATCAGGTTGATGACAGCCCGCGCTACGCCGGTATCGGGACGTGGGAGACCGTGGACGGGATCAAAACGTGGGTTTCGAACAAGACCGCGCGCCCGCTGGCCCGGCGCGACGCGATTCGCAAGCCGATCTATGATCGCTACTTCAGCACCAACCGCCACCAGATCAGCCCGACGGGATGGATTCACTGGCAAGACAACACCAAGATGATGCCCGCCAAGGATGGATCAGGCGAACTGGTCCCCGTGGTGCAGGAATCGGTCCTCAACACCTACATCCGCTACGACGGTTATGACGTCGCTGCCGCTGAAACCTATTGGGAAAAGACCAAGGATTATTGGGCCGCGATCCGCGCCAAGTGGGACGAAGTGAAGCGCGCCAATGGCGGGATCAAGATTGATCAGAATCCGGAAGTCGGAACCACGATTGCTGGCGAACTTCTCAGCATGGCGGACGCCATCAAGAAGGGTGAAACTCCCTCGGACGAGGCAGCGGGCAAAGCGGTTGCCATGATTGAAGAGGGCACCAGCGTGGTGCTAGCCGGCGGCTGACGTCTCGTAAGATCCCCGCAGGTTGTCGAAACCGGCGACCTGTCTAGAAACCCCGATCGGTGTCCTGCTCTTCACCGGTCGGGGTTTTTCTTGGCCGTGTTCGGCGACGCAGCGGCAGGGATACTCGGGCGGCTTTTAAAAAGGTCGCGGATCGCCATCGCTCCGACGCGCGTGCGGTCTCGATCCAGCCAGCGGGCAGCGCCGCTTCCAAAGCGCCGTGCACGCCATCGCCCATCGCAGTGGCTCCACAAATGGTTATGGTGCCACCCTCTCCCAGAAAGTCCGCGATAGACGCGGCGTTCCGGGCGACGACGTCCTGCGCGTATTTGGGCGCTTGTTGGTCAGCGCTTCGCGATAGAGCAAGGTCCAGCCGTTTGATCCCGCCCTCGGCCTGCCAACGGCGCATCTCGGTAAACAGGCTTAAGTCGTCGGATGGTCCGCGCTCTCCATAGATCAGCCATACCGGCCGGCCCTGTTGCATGGCGCGGAGGATGTGAGCCCGCACGCCGCCCCAACCTGATCCGGCCGCAACCGCCAACAGCGGGCCGTGCCCAGCGGCTTCGTGATAATTGGGGTAAGCCCGGATGCGCGCGTTGATCCGATGGGGCGCGTTGTCAGCAGTCAACGCCCACGACGCAGCGCCCATCCCGCCAACAGGCAGCTCCACCCGGCGCACGATCAAGTCCAGCGCCCTGCCACCGGGCACGCTGGCTATGGAGAATTCACGGCGCTCCCCTGTCTCTCCGTGCCACTCCAACAGATCGCCGACCGAGTAGGGTGGCATGGCTCGTCCTTCGGGTGCCACGCTGACGCGGAAAAGCGGCCCCGGACGGCTGACAGCGATGGGCGATTGATCGCCCCCCGCTATCTCGTCGCGCGCTTCGATGACCCAGGGGATCAGATCCTCGCTGTGCGCTTGGGAAAGCGGAGCCAGCCCGTTCGCGCTCATCAACGCGTCCCATTGGGCAAGGTCTTCGCTCGCCTGGTTATCGACCGTGACCAGCGAGACATTCGCGCCTGACGCCTTCGCCTATTCGGCCAAGCGATGCCCATAGGCGCAAAACGCGTCGTAGGATCGGTCGCCAAGAGCCAGGACGAAAACCTCTAGATGAGGCAGCGATAACGGTTCGCTAAACAGGGTTTTCTCCAGATGCCGCACGCCATCAGGAGCCTCCCCTTCCCCGGTGGTCGAAGCGATCAGGACAAGTTTTCGCGCATGGGCCAAGGCGCGTTCATCCAGCTCGGGGAGAGGGAGAAGCGCGCTGTTGATGAGCGAGGCGTCCATCTGCCTCTTCATGACCCGCGCGAAGTGCTCAGCGGTGCCAGTCAGCGAGGCGTGCGCGATCACCATCCCTTCCGTCACGTTGCGCGCGGTGTGGAACGCGCCCATCCAATAGAGGCTGGCCAGAATCCACAGCCCGCCGATGGCGGCGACAAGCCACCACCGCTCGGCGGACACGGCAAAGAGGTAGGCTTCCACCATTCTAGAGCCAGGCTTTCAAAGCGGGGCTCAGAAGATCATCGCCCCCGTCGCGCCGTGCCAGAACGCAGGCGATGGCGTGCTCCTCTACGAAGCGGAGCGCTTCTTCGGATCCCATCACGACAAGAGCCGTCGCCAACGCGTCCGCCATTGCGCACTCCTTGTGAAACACGCTGGCCGCGATCAGATCGGTGCACGCGCCCACCTTCGTACGCGGATCAAGGATGTGCGAGTGCGTTTGGTCGTCGGCGCGATGGCACCTTTCCGCCTCGCCCGACGTTGCGCACGCCCAACCGTACAGCGCCACGCGATAGGTTGGCTTGGCCATATCGCCGCGCAGCGCCACGTCCGTCCAGAACGGCATCGCATCCGAGCGCGTGCCATAGCCTTTGAGCTCGCCGCCAATCTCGACAAGGCACGAGGCGGTGTGGGGATGCGCGCGCGCAACATCGCACAACAGATCAACCGCATACCCCTTCGCGATACCGTTGAGATCAAGCGCAAAGCCGGCGTGTTTCTCCAGCTCATGGCCGCGCAGCGCAGGGCATTCCAGCCGCTCCCGCCTGTGATCGCGCGCGTATTCCAAACCCGAGCTCACCGGATCGCGCACCGTTTCCGCGCCAAATCCCCAAGCCTCAACCGCGCGATAGAGCCCCGGGTAAAAGGCGCCCGCCGTCTGCTCAAAAGCCGCAAACGCCTTGGCCACGACAAGCGTCATGGGCTCGGGCAAGGCAAGCCGCTCGCCTGCGCCAAACGCGTTGTACTGATTGATCGTGGAGCTTTTCTGCCAAAGGCTCATCTGCCGATCGATCAGCGCGAGGGTCTGGCGGCACGCGTTGACCAATTGCGCCAGATACGCCTCATCGTTGCGCGCATCAGTCTGCTCGCGGCGCACCAGCGTCAGCGACCATGTCGTTCCGAACACTTCGCCTTGGTGGTGAAGCTCACGTCCGGCTTGCGGTTGCAGTCCGTCCGGAACATCGGGCGGGATCAGAAGCGAAAGCGCTTTGTCTTGGATCAGAAACATCGAACGGCGCACAAGGTCAGCTGTGCACGAACAGTATGTAAGCGATAAGGGGCGCCACGACCCCCAGCGTCGTCAGCGGCCATGTTGTTGCGCGCGCCTTGGCGTTGATCACCAGAAGGCCCAGACTCGAGAGGCAAAAGATCAGACCCGCCAGCGCTGTCAGATCGATCAGGATGCCCCACGCAAGGCCCGCGTCGCGGCCTTTGTGAAGATCGTTCAGCTTGGCAATAAAGCCGTTGTCGATACGCTCATAGAAGGCCTCGCTAGTGACGAGGTCGATGCTCAAGGTGGCGTCGACAACGGGCCCATCCAGATTGGCAATCATCTCGTCGAACTCAACGAAAGGCGCGGCGGCGGCGGGTATCGACACCTCGGTCTCGCGCGCCAATTGCGCCGCAAGAACGGGCGCTAGCGGTGT
>ERZ1740070.1814-NODE-1814-length-12899-cov-5.288851_pt1 | contig 12899 bp, 23 predicted proteins | sample MGYA00581734_ERZ1740070 | MGnify/ENA primary metagenome ERZ1740070 (study PRJEB43018, sample SAMN04849744) | marine metagenome | isolation source: floating plastic debris | place: Pacific Ocean | collected 2008-09-01 | study: EMG produced TPA metagenomics...
GCGGGCGGCGCGGGCGGCGCGGGCGGCGCGGGCGGCGCGTGCCTGAGTAACACTCACACCCTTCGCCAAGTCTCTAACAACAGCCAGTGCATCTCTGCACCCTTTGCGAACTTCTGGCGTGCCATGGTCTGCAAAAACCTGCTTCACCATGCGGTGCAAAAACACCCAATGAGAAAGCCGAACATTCACGCCCCGTTTCGCACCTAAGGCAGCGGCGTCAGCAACACGTTTTAGAAAATTTTGTGCATACTCTTCGCTTGAGCCATCAAAGATTTGCTCGCAGATTTTTGTAAGGCGAGGGTCAAAGTTGAAAGCCGCCTCTACATCGCTGACACTACTGTAATTAGCGTCAACATCGAAACCCTTGGCGAGCTTATACGAATGAACAGCGCAGCCAATGAAGCAGCCGCGAAAGCCATCTAGGCCCTTGCCATTTTGCCTAGCGTACTCGCCCTGAATAAAGGCGTCGGCCTCCGTGTGTGCATCCACTTGAGCGAGCATTGCCGCCTCAAGATCAGCGTCGCCATGAAACGCGAGCGTCGATTGCATAAATCCTCCAACACAACAGCTTTGGCGGGATTGTCTGTGCCGTTGCGTTGGAGATTCACTACCCACGATCTGCGGGTGGGTCAATCACAATATGTGGGTTATAGAGATTTAGTCGTCTGTGCCGGTTAGCGACTCAGCTATGCGAATTAGCTGTTTGCGCTGCTGCAAGTCCAACTTGCGCGACCACAGATCGAGTAGCTCAGCCTCGCGCCGATCCTCACCGGGCGAGTAGTCAGCCAAGTGCCCTGGGGTGGTGTCGAGGGCGTCAGCGAGACGCCGCAACCACTTCAGGGAAAGCCCCCTTTCGCCGCTTTCTAGGTATTGGATCATATTTGTATTAGTTGGCGGCTCCACGGCCTTTGCGAGCTGCTCTTGCGTCATGCCGCGATGCTCGCGCCATGCCTTTAGGTTATTTGGGCCACCGTTTTTGTCGCTGTTTGCCATAGCCACAATCTGCCACTGACGACTTTTTGCGACCACGCACGGTTTGTGGGTATTATTTGCTTGCATCTCTACCCACAATCTGTGACAAGGGGTGCATGACTGACAATCTCATAGATGCGTTGGGTGGCAATAAGGCCTTGGCGCAAGCACTCGGCGTTACGCCGAACGCTGTGTCTAACTGGCGGTCGCCTGATCGCGGTATTCCTTGGTCAAAACGCCCGGTCATCGCGCGCATGGCCGCCGAGCGCGGCGTGGCGCTTCCCTCGGACTTTTGGGGGGAAGCCGCCTAATGTCACTCCTCAGGCAACAAGGGCACCACTTCGCTTTCGTCGGCTTCCCCGAGCCAAGCCATAAGGCCAGCGAGCAATTGCGTACCCGTCGCGCGAGACATGCGCAGATCAAGCCCTCTATCGCCCGAGGTGAAGCGGACAATGCCGTGTCCGTCGGTTTGGCTTTCGACAGCCACCTCGTTTGTAAAGAGCTCGTATCCTGTAAGTGGCATATTGGATCCCCCGTAAGTATCGGAGCGACCCGTTGTCTTACTTCGACTAACGGCAATAAATATTTCATATTAACAAATGGTGCGCGGGTATGACTCCCGCCGCCCTCTACGCCGCCACCATGCGCGAAAAGGGGCGCTTTGCCCTGCCGTGGCGTTGGCTCACGCGCGATCAACAGAACTTGTGGCGCATTCGTGCCGAGGTTCGCTTTGGCAAACCCAAGGGCGCGCGGGCGGTCATTCGTGACTTCATCCTGAACAACTTGAGCAGCCCGCAAGAAGGCTGCGGGGAGTGCGCTGTTTCCTCCTTTCTCAAACGCGCCCCCAAACCATGTAGCGGCGCTGCGATAGCCCCATCGGCCATCAACGCTGCACAGAGCGGCGGCTCTTGTCCCCTTGGAGCCGTGGCTCACCCTGTTTCCCCTGATCAACATGAGGGCGTGTCTAGCGCCGGAAAGGCTGCAAATCGTGTGTGAAGACACGGCAAATGTGCTTGCCGCTCAAACCGAGATCGGCATTCGTCTGCGCGACGGGAGTCACCCCGCAATCAAGGTGCTTGAAAGCCGCGCCGGGTGGAAGGATGGGCGTTTTGCTCGCTACTTCCCTGCCAACCGCGATGAAAAGCCCACGCAGCTTCCGGCAGGTGCGTTGCATACGTTGATCCGGCGCGAAGTGTTGCCAGCAGAGCTTCTATCGCTGCTGGTTCCTGATGGCGTGGCGCTTGTCGCGATTCCTAAGCGCATCGACCTGGACGAGCTTGAGCGTCGCTGCCTCGCGTTCCTTACGCGCAAGCACGAAGCCCACACCCTCGAAAGCCCCGCTGGCCGCGATCTGAGCGACTGCGAAACCGCCGAGCTTATCGTACTTGGCGAGCATGTGAAGGCGGCGGGCGCATGAGCATCGACCTAGCCCAATCGCTACTCCTGCACATGCAGGACACAGAATCGCCCGAATACTCGGACGTGGAGCTTGCCGCTCACTTCAACGTCACGCCTGCGCAGATCGGTGACTCGCTCGCCTTTCTGCATGACGCGGGAATGATCGACACCGCCGTAACCACGCGCACAGTTCGCGTGAAGGTTGGTGTGTGATGGGGCGCTTCAACGTCGATTGGACGCCGAAAATGGACGCCAAACTTAAGCGCCTCATTTTCGAAGAGCGTCTTACCTACAAAGAGATCGGCACGCGCTTCGGGGCTTCCAGGGGGGCAATTGCGGGGCGTTGCAAAAGGCTTGGCATCACAGCGCCTAAACGCGAGCCCATGCGACACGCTTTTGCTGAGCGCCTGTCTGTACATGGTGACATCGCTCTTGCAGCCCAAGAGATCGGAACAAACCGTCACCAAGGCCACAATCTCATGGGCGAGCTTCGCCGGGACTTAGGGTGGCAGGCGCAATGATCGACCAGCACACCCGAGCGATGCGCGAAGGCTCCAAAAAGCTTCACCGCGCTTTGTGGTTTGAGCACCCGCGTATTCTTCATCGCCTCGGCGCTGTGGTGCCAGAGAAAAGTGACTGCGCCGCGCGGGAGTGACCTTCGCGCGAGGAATGAATTTCAAAAGGAGAAAGACCATGAATGCAATGACGGAGGTGAGGGCCGAAACCCTCGCCGAACAGATGGAACGAGAGGGCGTGCACCAGGTGCGCTTCTATCGCTGCGCCCGGCAATTCACGGTCGAGTTGTTTGACGGTCGCACCGGCCAAGCCTCGACGATCCGCGCTGCGATTGATGGCGCTAACCACGAGAGGTTGGCGGCATGAGTAACCAGCGCGAACAAATCGGCGGCAACAACCCGCCACGCCACGAGGCGTTTATGATGGCGCTTGAGGAAGTGCGAGTTGAAGCAGGCAACTTCCTCAACGGCGAGCCCATTGAAAACGAGGGGCAAGCCAGCGCCGTTGGCGTGATAATGGCCAGCGCCCGCGACATCAAGCGAGACGCTGACAAGGCCCGTAAAGAGGACAAACAACCGCACCTCGACGCGGGTAAGGCCGTGGACGCCTCTTATAAGCCGGTAATCACGAAAGCCGACGACATCATCAAGGCGGCTCAACAGCCCCTTGCGGCCTATCTCGCTAAGAAAGAGCGCGGGCAGGAGTTAGCGGCTCAGAAGGCCTGCGAGGAAGCGGAGCGCAAGGCCAAAGAAGCCCTAGAGGCTGAACGAGCCAGTGCTGGGAGTGTGGAGGCGGTGGAGGCCGCGCGCGCCAAGCAAAAAGAGGCAGAGCAAGCTCAGAAGGCCGCGAACCGCGCTGAGAAAGCCAAGCCGAATATCGGCGGCACCACGCGTGCGATCGGTCTGCGCTCGCGCCAAGTCGCCATTGTCGAAGACTACCGCGAGCTGCTTCTGCATGTCGCCAAGACAGACAAGCCAGCACTTGACACTTTTCTTGATGAGTACGCGCGCAAGGCCCTGTCCAGCAAGCTCCCAGGTGTTCGGATCGAAACCCAAAGGAGCGCGGCATGAGCAATACACGCATTTGGGATGCTGTTTCCAAGACAGATCCAAAGCACACGAAAGATGTAAACCAGCGCGGCGGCTTCACGGCGGTTAACGCAAACTCTCAAATCATGGCGGCAACAAAGCAATTCGGCCCCGTTGGTGAGGGCTGGGGTTACGACGCTGGCGCACCGCTGTTTACACCGCAAGACCTGATCATTGTACCGGTAACGCTTTGGCACGGCTCTCGCGATAATACGTTTGGGCCTGAATACGGTTGTGCTGAATTAGTGTCTGACAAAGGACGCCGCGACAGCGATGCGCCCAAGAAAGCAACGACCGACGCGATAACCAAGCTTCTGTCGCGCCTCGGTTTCAACGCAGACGTGTTCCTCGGTCTCTACGACGATCAAAAGTACGTCGAGGATATGCGGCGCGAGTTTGCCGAAAAACCACAGCCGATCACTGAGGAGCAGCGCGTCGAATTAATGGACCTGTTTAATGCGACGGGCGTTGCGATTGGTCCAATTCTGGAACGCGCCAGCGCCAACACTGGGCAGCAAATCAAAGATCTGAGCGAGCTTCCTGCGTCCGAGTACGCGAACCTCTCGGACTTTCTTAAATCTAAGAAAAAGAAGGAGGCTGCGCAATGTCAAGCCTGAACGAAGTAACGTTGATTGGAAACCTCGGCCAAGACCCCGATGTCCGCTCATTCCAGAACGGCGGCAAGGTCGCCAACCTGCGCATTGCCACAAGCGAGATCTGGAAAAACAAGAACACAGGAGAGCGCCAAGAACGCACCGAATGGCACACGGTTGCGATTTTCTCGGACGGTCTTGTCGGCGTTGTTGAGCGCTACTTGAAAAAGGGAAGCAAAGTTCTCGTCAAGGGTAAGCTGCAAACCCGCAAGTGGCAGGATCAAAGCGGCAATGACCGCTACTCCACTGAGGTCGTCTTACAGGGCTTTGATAGCAAACTTCTGATGCTCTACGGTCCGCAGGGTGGTTCGCCGCCCAAACAGAATGGCGGCGGTTGGGATGGCCAGAATGCGGGCGGTTCGCAGGGCTATGACGACCTAGACGACGATATCCCTTTTTAGGTTGCGGCGGGGCCACTCCTTCCCCGTGACACACCGGCTTGGTCCACCGGACGCCCAACGGACCACCTTCTCTCACAGCGGACAAAGCCAATGGCCAAACCAACAAAATCGGAGAAAGCGCACATGGCACTTCCGCCCAAACTAGCGCCAGACACCTACAAGCCAAAAGAACGACTGCGCTCGACAGCGCATCGCGATTGGGTGCGCGGGTATCAATGCAGCGTGCCAGGGTGCCAGCTTATGCCCATCGAAGTGGCGCACGTTAACCGCGCCTCAAATGGCGGCATGGGCCGAAAGGCGAGTGATGCTTTTACCGTCAGTCTTTGCCGCGAGCATCATGCAGAGAGCCACCGCGGCGAAAAGACCTTCGAGAAGAAGCACGGCATCAACTTGATGGAACTTGCTGAGGCTTTCTATCGCGCCTCGCCCCATCGCCGCAAATTGGATGACCCTTATGGCCGATAAAGCACCTCTTCTGTTTGAGCTGCATCTAGGGATGCTGCGGCCTGCCAACAAACAAGCGCAGGAGGCCCTCACAGCGCTCTCAGGGCGCGTCCGAGTAGAGATTAAGGGCGGATCGTCCAATGAACGCCGCCGCAGCCTCTATTGGTCCGTAGCTGCCCTTGTGGTGCCGATCCTGAACGATTTGCACAACATGACGCTGAACGAGCAGGATCTACACGGCATCACCCGTCAGAAGCTTGGCGTGGGTGAGTGGCTAAACCTGCCAAGCGGTGACAGTCGGTTTAAACCGGCCAGCACCAGCAACCGCGCCATGAACGAGGCGGAGCGCAGCGAGTACACGAACAAAGCTCTAGCGCTGTGGTCGACATGGACCGGCGTTGATGTCGCCACCCTACGGCAGGAGGCGGCATGATTGAAGTTACCCTTCCACTCCCGCCCTCGACAAACAACCTCTACATCAACCTGAAGCGCGGCGGGCGAGCAAAGTCAGCTGCCTATAAGCAGTGGCTCTTGGGGGCGAAAGAGGCGTGTGAGGCTGCTTGGATCACTTCAGGATGCCCTGTCTACCCGGACAAGGCGAGAATGCGCCTTACAGCCCGTGTGGGCGTGAACTACCGCCGCGATATCTCCAACGCGCTTAAGCCGGTCGAGGATGCCCTGTGTGCGTTCCTCCCTATTCCTGACGACCGCTACAACAATGAGATCGCCGCCACGCGCGACTTGAATTGCGAGGGCTTTGTGATCGCGACGCTGGAGCGCATCGTATGATCGAGGGCGTCAACGCGGACAACGCCTACGAGGCGCACGCAGAGCTTGTGAAGCTTGAAGCTGCAAACCCGCGCCTCAAAGCCAACCCTTATTGGAAAGCACTCAGAGACAGCGCCTACGCGCGCTTCAAAGCATCAATGGAGAAATCGCTATGAGCGGCGGATACATCAAGCTCTATCGTGGCTCTCGCAACACTGACGGTTTGCTGCCTTCATCCAATTACTCCGATTGGGAGGCGTGGACTTGGCTGCTGGAAAACTGCGTCTGGAAAGAGATTTCGCGCTGGAATGCCAAGGGTGAAGAAGTCCGGCTTCAACCCGGCCAAATCCATGTTTCGCTGCGCTCTCTTTCGGTCGCTTGGGGGTGGTCAAAAGGCAAGGTTGAGCGGTTTTTGACCCGTTTGGAACGTGTCGGAAAAGCGAGACAGCAAACGGGACAGTCGGGCATTATCTTAACCATTGAAAATTGGGGAAAATATCAAGGGGGCGGTACAGCTACCGAGACAGCCTCCGGGACAGCCGTGGGACAGTCGCGGGACACACAAGAAGAAGGGAAAGAAGGGAAAGAAGGAAAGAACTACGCTTTCGCGGGTCGCGTAATCCGTTTGACGTTTGAAGATTTGCAGCGCTGGAAGCGGGCGTTTTCGGATTTGGATTTGATGCCTTTACTCACGGCTCGTGACGATTGGCTCTCAGGGCAGCCTGAAAGTGATCAGAAGCGCTGGTTTCCTTCAACCTCATCCTGGCTGGCGGGTAAGCAGCAGCTCGCTTTCGAGCGCCGGCCGGCTGAGCAACCGGTGATCGGAATATGACATGGCTGCCAAAGAAAACGGGCAAGCAGCTTTGCCCCGAATGCTCACACACTCGGCAGAACAAGAGAGATCGCTGCTTGAGCGTCACTCGCGACGCTTCGGGCCTCGTTTGGTTTTGCCACAACTGCGGCTTCACGGGATCGGAAAATGATACACCAAGTGCACAAAGACTGGCTCGACCAGCGCGGAAACCTATCCACTACGGCGGAGACCATGGGGGTAAGCACGGTTCAACGTCACGGCAAGAACTGGCTGTGCATCCCGTACCAGCTTCGCGGCGAAATCGTGAACCGCAAGTATCGGCTGACAAGCGAAAAAGAACACCAGATGGACAAGGGCGGCAAGCTCTGTTTGTGGAACGCCGAAGCCCTATCCGGGGAGCCGTCTGAGGTGATAATTACGGAGGGCGAGTTCGACGCGCTGGCAGCCATGCGCTGTGGTTTTCCAAATGTCGTTTCGGTTCCGAACGGCGCGCCTTCCGATGAAATTGAAGACCCCCTTTCGTCCAACAGCCTTGGGTTTATGTGGGAGCACAAGGCAGAGTTAGAGACAGTCAAAAGCTTCGTGCTGGCGACGGACGGGGATACGCGAGGACGGGCGCTGGGGCGGGCGCTATCCGCCATCCTCGGCCAAGAGCGCTGCAAGTTCATTGATTACCCCGAGGGCTGTAAAGATCTGAACGAGGTTCTCGTCGAGAAAGGCCCTGAGGCCGTCACACAGCTTGTCAGCAAAGCCAAGCCAATACCCGTGGTGGGGCTGTACAGCCTGAAGGACTTTCCAGCGCAGCAAGAAGTCCAGGCGATGCGTACCGGCATCCCGCCGTTGGATGACTTGCTTAGGATTGTTCTTGGCACGCTGACGGTTTTCACCGGCTACTCAAACATGGGCAAAAGCACAGTGCTGAACACGATTTTGGCGTGGTGCATGATCAAGAACGTGCGGGTCTGTGTTGCCAGCTTCGAGACTCTGCCACGCCCGATCCTTGAAAACAGCCTCTCGTCTGCCATTCGCGGGAATAACGACCACTCGCCCAAAGAGGCGGAAGCGATGCTGGACTCGCACCTCAAAATCATCTCAAACGCGCTTGATGACGAGAGCGAGATTGATCTCGACCACTACCTAGGTTTGCTGCGCATTGCTGTGGTGCGCGATGGCGTCAAAGTGGTGGTGCTCGATCCTTGGAATGAGCTTGAGCACAAGCGCCGTCGCGACGAAACAGAGACGGACTACATTGGGCGTGCGATCCGCCAGCTAAAGGCTTTTGCAAAGCGTCACAACGTTGCGCTTTGGGTGGTTGCGCATCCCACCAAGCCACAGAAGGGCTTTTTAGGAGAGCCCAGTCTCTACGACATCTCAGGCAGCGCCAACTGGGCGAACAAAGCTGACTACGGTGTCGTCTATCACCGACCAGACAAAACCAAGAACGCTGGCACCATTTCGGTGGTCAAAGTTCGCATGGGCCTGCCTGGTAAGTGCGGCAAAATCCCGGTCAAAATGAACAATCAAACGGGGCGGATTGAACACGATCCCATGAGCGAATTGTGACGCCCAATGAGCAACGCCCTTTTCCTAGCCGATCTAAGCGACATGGCTTTGAGCAACGAGACAATCCGCGAGCGCTGGCAAGCGGGCAAATACGGAAAGCTGCGATCCGACTACGCCCAAGCCTGGTGGAAGCTCGCAGGCCGCAAACTAAAGGAGTGAGGTGATGGAACCTGTGACGATAGGGCCTGAGACCTTTGCGCCAATTAAGCGCATTTGCGCCTGTGGTGCCCATAGAGTGGATCGCGGTGACACGATTGAGGAGGGCTGGTTGCACGGCCTATTTCACTGCTTCCCGCTCGAAAGGCAAAAGCAAGCCGACATTTTCGACGCAGCATAACCACGCAAGGACAAGGCACATGGTGAGCGACCACAGTCAAGAAATCTGCAAGCAAATCGACATGCTGGGAGAGGGGTGATGCGAAGCGATGCGCAGATCACTGCGGACCTCAAGGCGGCGTATGAAGCGATGGAGGCTGAGGCCAAGCGCCTTCGCGAAGATCCGCGCGTCCAGTATCCTTGCACAGCGTGTCGGTATTGCAAGCAAGATGGCTGGTTGGTCGACGGCCGGGTGGATTGGGAGTGTTCTAATCCGCTCGTCAAGGCTTTTGGAAAGCCCAAGGATATTGGAACAAGTTGGCGCGTTTGGATTGGGGTCGATGACTTCAAGGACAAACAGGGGCGGCAATGGAGGTTCCCACCCCCCTGCGGACCAGAAAAAGCGCTTTGGCAACCCAAGCTAACACTGCTCGAAAAGCTCATTCAATTCTTCAGCCCCGATAAGGAAGATGCATAATGGCGAAGCGAGGACGTAAGCGCAAAAAAGGCCTGAGGGAGCCAAACGGACGCCTCTCACGCGCAAAGCACCCGCCAGTGACCTTCGACAAGGGCACGGAGCGTGTGCAAGCCATGCAGGCCCTCTATGGGCAGGACGGGGCTGACGCTATCGGTAGGGCGTACCGCGCAGGGCTGTTGGGGAATGGGTCTGAGGCGAAGGCCATGCTGGATACCGCTCGCAAAATCTCTAATGCCTACTGGCAGGCCTACGAGACGGGCCGGTACACTTGCACCTTGGCGGACAGGCAGTCTGGCTCGGTTGTGGATCTAGACCACGAGCGCATTCGCAAACGAGAAGAGTGGATTTCTGAGGTCTTGGATTTTGTTGCTGCCATGGGCCACGATGTGCGCCGCGCGTTTGAGCAATTGGTGATCGACGTGCACCCCGATCAGGGACCGCCATGGCTAGATGGATTGCTTTGGGCGGATCAGCACAACAAGCGCCAGGACATTGCGCACGTAAGTCAATTGCGCCGCGCCTTGGACCCTCTCAGCTTGCTTTCAAGCGGCGGTTGACTTTTGTGCAGAATTGAATTAATGACATGCACAGGATTATGGAGAGTAGCGCCTACGGCAATTGTCGTAAGGCGCTTTTTTGATTCAAGCCGCGCTCGCTAGGCGGGTAGTGGTTTTGCATGAAAATATGAGCTTGCGGTGACCCGAGAAGAACGGGTGTCTTTGGCAGCCGGGTCGGTGAAACTCCGAATAAGCCGCAACCCTTTTGGTTCCTTGGATTCCCAGGGCACCTGCCCGCCACCGTCGAGACACACAGAACCATTTAGCTGATAGCGGCGCGATGGCGGGCGAAAACACACGGAGAGCCGATGAAGCGCACAAGCCCGCTCAAGGCAGCGCTCAAGGGCTTCCGAAACCGCGACCGATTGCGACACGCCAAGGCACAGCGAAGGCAGGGTAGGCGGGACATGATTGAACAAGAAAGGCGAGATGATGGGTGAAGCAATTGTAGTGGGGCTGATCATTCTGGTCCTATTCGCTGGCTACCGGTTCTTTGTTGTTGGCCGAAAGCCCAAGCCCCCTGTTGGCTCTGGTCATGGTGGCGGCGGCCAAATCAGCCAAGATGAGCAAGAGCGTTAAGAGGACGCCGCGTCAAAAGCGGCAGTCACTCGCTCGCAAGGTGGCGAAAAAACTCCCTGCAAAAGGGAGGGCGACTGACACAGTTTTAAGTGGCCCTGAAGTTCGGGCTGTGGTTCGCGAGCTGTCGCGGTAACTTGAAAAAGAAACAGGAAAATCAAAATGGCCCACGGCGGAAAGCGCAAGGGCGCTGGACGACCAAAGGGTAGAGTGACCCAGGCTAAGCGCAACCTGATGGAAATGGCTAAGGACCACGGCGAGACGGCGTTGGGTGTTTTGGTGGAGATCGCCACAAGCAAATCCTCGGGTGAAGCGGCTAGAGTAAGCGCGGCGAATGCCTTGCTCGATCGCGGTTACGGAAAACCAACACAGGTCCAAGATCACATGTCGAGCGATGGCAGTATGAGCCAGAAGCCTACGACGGTTAACCTAGTGGCTCCGAAAATCGACGATGGAGGTTGATCTAGAGCTTCCGCCAAAGATTATTGAGAACTTCGCGCAGCCCGCAAGGCATAGGGTGTTTCGCGGTGGGCGCGGGTCGGCCAAAACCCGCAGTCTGGCAACCATGACGGCGGTTTACGGATACCAGCTTGCAGAGGCGCGCCGCGAGGGTGTTATTCTGGCCTCTCGCGAGCACCTTAACTCGCTTGACGAAAGTTCAATGGAAGAGATCAAGGCGGCGATACGGTCGGAGCCTTGGCTGCTTGAGTATTACGACATTGGCGAAAAATACATAAGGACGAAGAACCGGCGTGTTTCGTATGCCTTTGCTGGCCTGAGGCATAACCTTGATAGCATCAAGTCGAAGGCGCGTATCCTTCTCAACTGGACTGACGAGGCGGAAAACGTCTCGGAGGGGGCTTGGCGAAAGCTTGTTCCCACGATCCGCGAAGAAGGTTCCGAGAACTGGGTTAGCTACAACCCGGAGAGCCCTGAGAGCGCGACACACAGGCGGTTCATTCAGGACCCGCCAAGCAACTGTGTTCGTACAACGATTAACTGGCGTGACAATCCTTGGTTTCCCGATGTGCTTAATCAGGAGCGCCTAGACGACCAGCGGCTAAGGGCTGACACTTATGATCACGTTTGGGAGGGCGCTTTTCTCACGCTCACGGAAGCTCAGGTGTTTTCCGGCAAGTTTGAGGTTGAAGAGTTTGAGCCCCACTCAAGCTGGGACGGGCCTTACTACGGGATTGATTTTGGTTTCCGCCCTGACCCCCTGGCGGCGGTTGAAGTCTACGTTTTTTGCAACCGGCTTTGGATACGGCACGAGGCCTACAAGACCGGAATTGAAATTGATGCGACAGCGGGGTTCGTGAAGCAGTGCATTCCGGGAATCGAGGGCTACACGGCTCGTGCAGACAGCGCAGAGCCCAAAACGATTAGCTACCTCTACCGCAATGGCTTGCCGCGAATTGAAGCGGTCAAAAAATGGCCCAACAGCGTGATGGAGGGCGTTCGCTATATGCGTGGTTACGAGAAAATTGTGATCCACCCCGATTGCGAAGGCACCGCTCGCGAGTTTCGCTTGTATTCGCACAAAACTGACCGGCTGACGGGCGATGTACTGCCTGAGATTATCGACGCCAATAACCACGCGATTGACGCGACCCGGTACGCTCTTTCGCCTCTGATTAAGGCGCACGGCAAGTCCAAGACAAAGGCGGTGGCTTTCTGATGGGAATGACAAAGACATTTCACCCATCGCTTACGCCGCAAAGGCGCGAAGAGTGGGATTTGATGCGCACCTGCATGGAGGGCGAGGCGCACGTTAAGGCCGCTCAAGCCAAGTATTTACCCAAGCCAACGGGCTTTAACTCGGCCTCAGATTCTGGGGCGGCTTTGTACGAGGCGTACATATCTCGGGCGCAGTTTCCCGAGCTTCTGGCCCCCTCTGTGTCGGCGATGATTGGTATTATTCACGGCCAAGAAATTGCCATCGAAATGCCGCCGCAAATGGAATACCTCTGGGAGAATGCGGACAGTCGGGGTCTTACGTTGGAGGCCTTTCACAAGCGGATTACACGCGAACTTTTGGTGATCGGTGGGTATTCTGTCTTGGTGGATATGCCCCGCGAGGGTGGCGATCCATGGCTTGCTGGCTACAACCGAGACACGCTCATCAATTGGGATGATGATTGGTTCCTGCTTGATGAGACTAGCATGGTTCGCAAGGGCTTTGTCTGGGAGCAAATAGAGCAATTCCGCCTACTGACCATGGACCAACTTGCCTACGTAACGACGGTTTACGGTGGGGAGAGCGATGAAGGCGAAGACTTAGAGGTTCGGGGGCGCGGTGGGCAGGTTTTGCCTCGTATTCCGTTCTCTGTGGCCAACGCGATGGACCTAAGCCCCA
>ERZ1740070.1817-NODE-1817-length-12879-cov-4.060434_pt1 | contig 12879 bp, 11 predicted proteins | sample MGYA00581734_ERZ1740070 | MGnify/ENA primary metagenome ERZ1740070 (study PRJEB43018, sample SAMN04849744) | marine metagenome | isolation source: floating plastic debris | place: Pacific Ocean | collected 2008-09-01 | study: EMG produced TPA metagenomics...
AGTATATGAGCTGCTGCATGTGTTTTTGTGTGCTCTTTTGGGCGTTATCGATCGCAATCTCAACGTCATTGTTCAGGCCAACGGCAATGCTCACAAATGCGGCATTGAACACTTAGTAAAATTCCAACAGAACGAGCTCGAAAACGTAGAAGCTCCGGCAGACAGCGGCATTGTCATGTGCAATCCACCCTACGGTGAGCGCCTAGGAAAAGACACTGACCTAGCCGCTTTTTACAACCTGCTCGGCACCGTACTCAAGCAGCGGTTTAAGGGCTGGACTGCTTACGTACTCAGCGGCAACAAAGCCCTCTCCCGCAATATCGGTATGAAATCGTCAGAGCGCACGCCAGTGTACAACGGTGCCCTACTTTGTCAGCTCATGAAGTATGAGATCTACTGAATCTAGAAGATGTCAGCGATCGTGATCGCGGTCGATATTTTCTTGCACTGAAGGATTAGACTGAAATCGTCCACAATGGTTGCTCATTCCAGTTATCCGGAAACCCCATAGACTCTGTATTAATCTTGTGATGGTTCAATAAGCTTAATAAGCGTATATTCCAGTGGTGCTCTGGGCTTATCTGATCCATGAGATGGAGGATAAGAACCAACGTATTGTAGATTTTACGTTTGCTAGATTGAGACAAGGCAAGGACACCTTTTTTAGGCAGTGTCGGAATTACAGGAAACTCTCGGTTCCACAATCTAGCGTGGTGCGCACAGGTGTTGCGGACAATTGTTAGATGGTGCAACAGCGACGTCAGAATCTTTTCGTCGAGCTCGTATCGCTCGGCCACGGCATTTCTATCTTGGCGGTGGCGTGTGTTGTTATACCAGTTCGATAACTGCCCAAATGTCATTACTTCTACCATTGCCCAGATGGGAGGTAACTCTTCATCATATTTATCTTTAAGATGCCGAATAAACGCCTCGTTGCTGCGTGATAGTTCTTTCTTCATGGACTTATAATTTCCTACATAGTCCCACTTAGATTTGAACAACTCCCGTTTCAGCTGACAGTGAGGACCATGGCGATGCGCCATTTCATAGGCCCAAACTGCGCGAATGGATACTTCAATACGTTCTATGGCATCCAACACCAGCAATCGAAATTCTCGATCGAATATGTAGAGACCCAACACATCATCAAAATTTGTGCCTGGATAAAACTGGTGGGTTGCATGCTCGGCCTCGAAAGGCAACCAATATGCGCCGAGACGATAGTAGTTAAGATGGCGTAGGTAGTGTGCCGCTTTATCGCGGTCTGGAATAAGGAGTCCACGATCAAGTAGCAGGTCAATCTGCTCAGTGGTTGTGAGCGGTGGTTTATCAAACTGCATAGTTAATGTTTGTATCTGACCCCTTAACTCAAAGCCCCCAAAAGGAGAAACCCCCCAGGGTGCGCATCGAAAGAGAGGCGTGGGGGGTATTGTTATGTGCAATGTAGCATATTTATAGATAGGAATCGAATTTCAGGTAAGAGAAGTTTTACCATTATTGACCCATAGTGTTTTACAGAAACTGCCCTCAAGAAATCACTACTTTAGACTCAGCTATATCTCAGGACAGCTGGCTACCTTAGAATAATAGAAACGTTAGTAGTGCTATCTTTCCTGAACAGGAAGAATTTTTTAAGACAATGAAGAAGAGACGCTTTTTACAAACCGGTGGCATGATTTTGGGTGCGATCGCACTTTCAGAATTCCTCCCCTCCCAAGCCAAAGACAGCGCCGCAACCAGTGCACCTGAGTCCGACAGAGAACACGGTGAATTTGAAATCACTAAAACAGAGGAAGAATGGCGCGCGATTTTGTCACCTGAAGCGTTTGCGGTATTGAGAAAAGAGGGTACTGAGCCACCCCATAGCAGTCCACTTGACGATATTTCGGTTGCAGGGACTTATAGCTGCGCTGGCTGCGCGCTACCGCTATACTCCTCCAACACTAAGTTCAACAGTGGCACCGGCTGGCCCAGCTTTTATGCACCGTTAGAAAATGCCATTGAGACATCTGTCGATCGCTCCTTTCTCATGACGCGGACCGAAGTACACTGCCGCCGCTGTGGTGGGCACCTAGGTCATGTGTTTGAAGACGGGCCTGCACCTACGGGCTTGCGCTATTGCATGAATGGCGTTGCGATGGCCTTCACCGCAGCGTAAAAAATGTGTGGGCCGAAAGTAGGGTGGCTGAAGGGATTTGCAGCAGTTGGAGGAATGAAATTGGGTAAGCTTTTCTAAGAAAACGATGCGATCGCAGCTATTTTTTGTGCGATCTCTCACATCGCCTTTTACCCACTTTTCTCTCCATTTCTCTGCTATGAGCACTCATTCGGCCACAGACATGGCAAGTACTACGTTAGGCGCAGTGCCCACTAATTTTCCGAAGAACGAAGCGCACCGCATAGAAAAACTGCTGAGCTATCAAGTCCTCGATACTGCCGCCGAAACGGCCTATGACGACGTGGCTGCAATCGCAGCTCACATTTGTGGCACCCCTACATCATTAGTAAGCCTAGTAGATACATCCAGGCAGTGGTTTAAGGCGCGCATCGGCTTAGAAGCCAGCGAAACGCCGCGAGATTTAGCCTTTTGCGCTCATGCCATTTTGCAGCCCGAGGTCATGGTGGTCCCAGATGCAACTCAAGATGAGCGCTTTAAACATAATCCGTTGGTAACTGGAGAACCTAACATTCGGTTTTATGCAGGTGCGCCGCTTATTACTAGCGACGGCTATGCGCTGGGGACACTTTGCGTGATTGACAGCAAACCTAAGGAGCTAAACCCGGCACAAATTGCAGCCCTCGAAGCACTGGCCCGGCACATCATTAGCCAGCTAGAAGTGCGCCTTACCCTACAGCGCACTCAGACAGAAATGACCGCTCGCATCGCAGCAGAAACAAAGCTAAAACAGACCAACCAGTATCTAGAAGCCTGTGTAAAAAAAAGAACAGCCGAACTCAGCAAAAACAATCAGAAACTCCAAAAAGCGCTACAAAACCTTGAAGAAACCCAGGCGCATTTGGTCCATTCAGAGAAAATTTCGGCACTCGGTCAGCTCGTTGCAGGCGTTGCTCACGAAATCAACAATCCGCTGGGGTTTATAAAAGGAAGCATTCCTCATGTGCGAAACTACACAACAGATTTAATTGAGCTTTTGGAGCTGTATCGGGAGAAATATGGCGAGGCAGATAGTGAGATTGTTGAAAAAGTAGAAGAGATTGATCCAGAATTTGTAATAGAAGATCTGTCCAAAATGCTGGACTCTATGAACATTGGAGCACAGCGGATTGTTGAAATTGTGCGATCGCTCAAAAACTTTTCACGCACCACCCAAACGGGCTTTCAGCCTGCCAGTATTCACACAGGACTCAACAGTACGCTAATGCTACTCAGCCACCGGACCAAACGAGTTGGGCCCAAAGCACTCAGCTTAAGAGTCATCAAAAACTACGCAGATTTGCCAAACATAAACTGCGACATTAGCCAGCTCAACCAAGTATTTATGAACCTCATGGCCAATGCTATTGAGGCCTTCGACAGTCTGGATGTCAATTCACCGGTAGCGGAGCATCCTACACTTACAATTTCAACCCAGCACCTCGACGACCATATAGAAATCGCTATTCGTGATAATGGACCAGGCATGTCTGCTGACTTGGTTGAACGGATTTTTCAGCCGTTTTTTACCACCAAACCCATCGATAAAGGTACAGGTTTAGGACTTTCTATTAGCCATCAGGTGATCACACAAAAACACTGTGGCAAAATTGCCTGTCAGTCTGAAATTGACACAGGAACAACCTTCACCATCACAATTCCAACTGACTTGGATGATGCCAACGTCACAGCGAATCTTGATCAGCACCAAACCACTTCTCTCTGATTAGCTGCAAACGGCCTTCTTCTTGCAGGGTCAAAATTTCACGACTGACGGGTTCTGTCAACTGAGCCTCGTCACGAAAGGCAACCCCGTAATCTTCTTGAGTGAGCGGACGCCCTGTCAGCTCAAAGGTATCAGGTGCACGACTAGAAACGTACTTTAGCGTTGGATAGTCGTGCACCACAGCAGCAAGCTCTCCAGACTCTAGGGCAGCTACCATATCGTCAAAGTTAGCAAACTCAACTAGCTCTACAGGCTTTGCTCGCACGTAGCTTTCTGCCGTGGTGGAGTCAACAACACCGACTTTTTCACCGACAAGGTCTTCAAAGGTCATATTGTTTTCTGCTAGCTGATCGACGGTGAGTGAAGCGATAAAGTCGGCAACAACAAAGAAACTCGCCCCCATCCACAGGCAAGCAATAATTCTACCGGGCAGCCGAGTGGGTATCACATCGCCATACCCGAAGGTGCCAAGCGTAACAATGGCAAACCACATCCCTTGACCAATGCCCCTAATAGGATCGCTCGAAAAACTATCGTTGTGCTTGTGCTCTAAAGACCATATGAGTAAAGCAAAGCCTGCACTGGTGGCTATGACTAGCAACAAGGGTTTCCATACGCTCCAGCTAAACAAACCCAGTAGTGCAGACTGCCAACGGCTGTTACTAGAGGATGGCACCATTATCTGTAGCCCTGAACGGTAAAAGGGATAGGAAAAATCGATACCAGCAGCCTCTCGCTCAGCCGTGATAGAGATGCCTGCCATCGCCGCATCTATCTCTCCTGCACTTAGCCCATCTAGCATAGATTGCACCGAGTCGTACTTCACCCACTCTGTTTTTAACCCTGAGGCACGCGCAATTTCATTCCATACTTCTATGCTGTATCCATAGGGCATTGGCTCATCCAAAAACACAAAAGGAAGAATCTCTTTTGTGCCTATTTTTAATGTTTTAGAGCTTTCTGTTTGAGCATTTAGCTCTGCTTCATTCTGTTGAGCCACTAATTGACTTCCTGCTGATCCCTCTGTTGAAGTTTGAGCCGTTGCGACAGAACTATGCATTGCAAAGGCCACTAGCGCAATGCTGCAAACAGAGCCATATCCAAACTGTTTTAGTCGTTTCATGTGTCTTAAACTAAGGGCGAAATAGTATATATAGACAACGGCATCCAGCTTAGTCCGGTCAATGAATCGTTCTATGGCTTAACCAATAGTTTGACCGATAGCCTGACCAGCTAGCCATCCTGTTGTCCAGGCATTTTGAAAGTTGAACCCACCGGTAATACCGTCTACGTCCAAAATTTCTCCCGACAAGTACAAACCGTCACACATTCGGCTTTTCATCGTTTTGAAGTCGACTTCTTTGAGGCACACGCCTCCACAGGTGACGAACTCATCTTTGAAGACGCCTTTGCCAGTGATTGAATAAGTACCTTGAGTGAGTTCTTGAACAAGGCGGTTGAGCTGCTTTTTGGAAAGGTTGGCCCAGGTGAGGGTGCTGTCAATGTCGATACGGCCTAGCAGGTATTGCCATAGGCGCTTGGAGATGGGTGAGTAGGGGCTGTAGGTGGCGATCGCCTTTTTGGTTTTTTCAGCCTTTAGCTGCTGCAGCTCACTACGCACTTGATCTTGATTCAAGCTTGGGAGCCAGTTGATGAGCACGCTGCCTCGATACTTAGTGGTGTGTAAAAGGCGCGCTGCCCAGGCCGATAGCTTGAGCACAGCCGGACCGCTAAAACCCCAGTGGGTAATGAGTAACGGGCCGGTTTGCTTTAGCGCTTTTAGTTCTTTTTTACTCGCGCCGTCTATTTGAAGCTGCACCGTCACAGGGATGCCGGCCACTCCGCTCAACTGGTGCAGGCGCTTATCGGCAATGTTGAAGGTGAAGAGGGAGGGAACGGGTGTTTCTAACTGATGGCCTAGGGTTTTGGCAATGCGATAGCCGGTGGGGCTGCTGCCGGTGGTGAGTAGGAGGCGATCGCACGTTATGGATTGCTCAGACTTTAGCTGTAGTTTGAACCCGCCATTTGCTTTCTCGGCGCTGACGATGGGCGATCGCACCTTCACCGTTACCCCTGCTTGCTCTGCCGCACGGCTCAGGCACGCTATCACCGTCCCCGAATCATCTGTTATTGGAAACATGCGCCCGTCGGGTTCAGTTTTGAGCCTGACCCCACGCTTGGCAAACCACTCTACCGTGTCCTTTGGCTGAAAGCGGCTGAAGGCACCACGCAGTGCCTTTCCACCACGGGGATAGCTTTGCACCAGCTGGGCCGGGTCGAAGCAGTGGTGGGTGACATTGCAACGACCACCGCCAGAGATGCGGACTTTGGCGAGAGGCTGAGGGCCTGCTTCGTAGAGGGTGACACGGGCTTGTGGGTTGGCAGTTGCGGCTGCGATCGCGCCAAAAAAGCCTGCCGCCCCACCACCCACCACCGCTACCGTTAATCCTTGCTCACTCATGCCGTGCAAACTCTCACAACAGCTCTATTCTATAGCTGGTCTATGGCTAGGATATGTCCTAGCCATCTATATCTTTTTCTCTGTCTTTTTAGATATCTGCGATCACGCCCTTATCCTTTATACTTTTGTTAAGTAAGTTAACAAACCTATTTTCCATGGCCAGCAAAGACAAAATCAGACAGCACCTCGCACAGAGCGCCACCATCTCCCTCGGCATCAGCAAGCCGACAAAAGGCGACGAAGCCAAAAAGCTGAAAATGATGGAGCACGTGAAAAAGAGCCTGAGCAAAGATACTGAATCTTAAGCTGGCGTCCTAAACCTAGGGTTCAGCTATGAATACCGACTGAAGTCGCCGAAATCTTTGCATTGCACTGCTCGGCGACTTCGTCTGTTTTGGCAGCCATAATAAAGTCGTTGTGGTGTAGGCCTGCGATCGCATGAGTCCACCAATTCACTGTCACCTTTACACATTCAGTCAGCAGAGCCGGGTGATGGCCCACCGACTCAGCCAATTCACCAACTCGATTAGTAAAAGCCAGCGCCTGCTGAAAATTTTTAAAGCCATACTGGCGCTGAAGCTGCATCACGCTATCCGATTCAATCACCTGCCAATGAGGAATCTGAAGCTGGTACTGGGCAATTTCTTCTGGCGTTGCCGGAGGCAGCGAACCAGAGCAAGGAATACAAGTGCGCTGTGCGAGGTTTTCTGCCATGTGAGTCTCCGAATGCCAATGACTTAATTGTCTTGCATAGATGGAGAGCGCAATGCCAAAGCCACAAAAACAACACTAAACTTTTGACACTGACCCGCGCTTCAGCTTCCCGACAGCGATGACAACGGGCTATGGTAGCGAAGTATTTTCGTACCTGTAGTCTGCTGCTGTGATTCAGTTTTCGTTCGTTTTAGTTGAGCCCGGCGAGGGTGGGAACATTGGCGCTGCGGCCCGTGCTATCAACACAATGGGCTTTAGCGATTTGAGATTAGTAAGGCCAAAAGCAGATCATCTCAGCGGGATTGCCAAAGCCATGGGGCATGGGTCCGCACACATACTAGACGCAGCACCTGTTTACACTCAGCTATCAGACGCGCTCGCCGATATTGATTTTGCCTGCGCTACGACAGCTCGGCACCGCATCGAAAAGCACCATTACGTTTCAGTTCGCGATTTACCCCAGGAACTTTCAGCCAAAGGCGATGCGCTTACCAAAGTTGCCATCGTTTTTGGCAGCGAGCGCTCTGGCCTGAGCAATCAAGATGTCAGCATTTGCGACGTCGTGACAAACATTCCGCAAGTCAGCCTGCAACCCTCTCTGAATCTTTCGCAGGCAGTAATGATTTATGCTTTTACCCTGGCAGAAGCGCGCACACAGGTGCAGATAAAAGATCAAAGGCTTAACACCAAAGAGATGCCCGTAGAACAATATGCGCAGCTTAAGCGATCGCTATCACAGCTGATGACAAAAGTTGGTCTTTCTGAACGCTATCAAAGCTATGTGATAAAGGCACTGGCCCGGCTCGGCTATGAAGATCTTTATCTCATTCAAAATATCCGTACAGTTGTCAGTAACAAACTTGAGAAGAGATAAACCAAAGCCCCTATGCAGTTAATGGCTCTACACAGGCAGCTGTCTCATTTCGAGGATTATTTACCGCTGTGCTTACTTCGTATGCCTGCATAGCGTCCGCCTTGAAAGGACGCAGCAGAGTCTGTAAGGGCTCTGCTTTTTGAATAGTGGGATTTAGCCATAGGTCGTAGTTCTGCGGATCCACGATGACAGGCATGCGGTTGTGAATGGGCTGCATCAGTTCGTTGGGCTCAGTGGTCAAAATCGTGCAGCTTTCTAGGTAGCTGCCGTCGCCGCTCTCCCAAGTCTCCCAAATGCCAGCCATGGCAAATAGTGACTGATCCGCCATTTGAATGTAGTAGGGCTGCTTTTTGGCACCTTTGGTCGTTGCTTTTTTCCACTCGTAAAAGCCGTCTGCAATGATGAGGCACCGACGGCGCTTGAAGGCGGTGCGGAATGAGGGCTTGTCGGCAACGGTTTCGGAGCGGGCGTTGATCATGCGGTTGCCGATGGCAGGATCTTTGGACCAGGAAGGGACGAGGCCCCACTGGAAGATGCGATACTCTCGCTGGGTGGTGGGTTGTGCGATCGCACCAATTGGCTGAGAGGGGGCAATGTTGTAGCGCGGGGTGGGCGTGGGCTTTTGACCCGGGATGTTGTTGAGTCGGAAATGCTTTGCAATGGCATCACCCGTCCGCGTTTGTGTGTAGCGTCCGCACATTTGTATACTTCCGTCACAAAAAAAAGCTGCCTCTAGCCTAGCAATATGTAGAATTGATGACAGAAATATTCTCCTTCAGGTCAATGTATTCTGCTCAAGTCAGCTCAGAATATGGCCCTCTATCCTAGTAATATCACGGGGATCGCAGACATTAGCACTCTCCAAAAAGCACGTACCGACAAAAAACTGTGAAGACGGTAGGCAATAATTTCATTTTTGTATATTGCAATACGGTTTAGAAGACGGTAAAACATAAATAGCAACGAAAAAGGTTGTTTTAATTCGATTTCCACCTTCGTTTATTGAGATTATTTCAAGGTTTGGCTGCTCTTACGGTTCTAGCGAAATTTAGATTTTTGTCATAAACGTTACGCCCGCATATATCGACAAGCACTATCCAAACTGTCTGTTATACAGCCTCAACTAGCAAAATAGCTTTATTGGCAGTAGCTGCATTTGTAGACTTTGTTTCTTCTCTCCAGAAACAAAGGTCATTTTTAAGAGATAAATCTAGGAAAGTAAGCGTTCTTAGCTAGCACAGATTTTGTGCAAGTTTTGAGTATTTTGTAATGCTCTCCATAGCTCAGCCGCCTCATCAGTTTAGCCTCCAAGCATCAGCAGTTCACGGCCAACCTCAGGTTGGCATTTTTGAAAATGCGCACACCCGCTGACATTTACGCAAACGAGCTACAGGCCCAGCACACGATCCAAAGCGCAGACCTTTTGGAGGTTTGCCGCCTAGCCAAAGTTGAAAACATCTTCGAAAAAGTCGAATCCTTTAGCTTTGAACAGTTTTTCGGCTTCACTTGTCATCTGTTCATCACAACAGAATCCTATGATTGTCGGGAGCAGCTGGCATCGATTCTGCCTAAGTTTGGCAGCATTGCTGTTTTCTCTTTACTGCAAATTTCGCATCACCTCAATACTGCTGAAACGTCTCTTATGAGAGAGCAGCACTTAGCTAAGTTGGCCACACAAAGCTTACAGGCTATGCCAACGAGTGCTTTAGTCATTGGGCTAACGCAAATTATTGAAGACAAAGAGAACAGTAGCAACATCCATCTCGCACTGCTAGAGACTATTGCCTCGAAGATTATCTCTCTCACAGCTCATCATGGAGAGAAAATTCTTCTATTGCTCTCTCAAAAGCTCTCAGATGACACTTGGAATACGCTTCAGCAGCAGCTACTTCAGGCACTTTCTACACTCAGAACACAAGAGATTTTGAACAGCAGCACGCACGCTGTAAAAATCAAAGTCAAAAAACCTGAGCTAGAACAGCTAGAAGTCGCCTGCTAGAAAATGTCTGATTAAATGCGTAAAGCAGACTTATATAAAGAGCCCATGCAGATAAAACGTTTCTGCATGGGCTCTTTGAAATGATTAGGTACAAACTTAAACGGGGCTGGCGCGATTCGAACGCGCGACCTACCACTTAGGAGGCGGTTGCTCTATCCAGCTGAGCTACAGCCCCAGCTAACTTACAGAGGGTCGACATGCCTACTGGCCTAATTAGCCAACTGTCAGCATCAACACTCAAAATTACTATAGCGTCTGTTTGGCAGATTATGGCGCACTCTACAACCAGAACACTTAATAGCAACAAATTGATAGCATTCGTTCAAAGGCGCACTATCAGTTCCTACACCAGGGCTCATGCCAGGGCCCACCGCCCACCTCTAATCCTGCTAACTCACTCACACTATCTATTAACAACTCGCCTTCTACAGTCCACAGCTTCACATGCAATCGCCCATGCGTTGTGTCGCGACACTGCCACTGCAGTCCTTGCAAAGTAGGCACGCGCACGTAGGCACCTTGATCTGGCGCATAGCCTGTAATTTCGACATGGTAGCGGTAGTCTTGAGCGCTCATGTACCATCTGCCCCAAGGCTCTACCCTCCAGGTCAGGGATGTTTTGGTAGATATAAATTCATAGAACCGGTCGCCATTGTGAATGCCAACCATACCCACATTTTCCTGCCAGCTCAGCACATCGCGCATGCCACCGACTGCGGTAATGCTTAGCGCTGGCGCATCTTTGAATGCGTTGCACTGTATCCAAAACCATTTAGAGGGAAAAGCACCGCCCCAATTTTTCTCGGCATAGGCAGGCGCATCCGCAAACTCATAGCGTTGCCCCTGCCAATTAATCCATCCCGATGCCAGCCCATGTGCCAAGAGCACCTGCCAGCCAGGCTCAAAAACCGGAAGGTACGACAGCCAACCTGCCGTTGCCAGCTGAGTAGCTATCCCCCAACTAGTGGCGGGCTTTATGGAATAGTCCCACTCAGCCTGCACCTCTCCAGAAGGGTTCAACAGCTTGCCCTGATGATAGCCGCCGCAGACCTGATAGCCTTCCTGTACGTGGTGAAAAAAGTCATCGCTATCCAGATGCTGCGATGGTAATGACTGCTTTGCACTCCGCCAGTGGCCAAGCCCCAACTGGTGAGGCCAAGCCCAAAATAGCTGAGCATCAGGCAAGGTGCGACAGTAGTAGCTTTCGTTGGGTCCTAAGATCTGGGCTGCACCACCGCTGTGATCGCGCAACCCAGCAGGATCGTCAATGGAATACATTAAGGCGAATGTTTGTGCCATCGCAGGAAAAGTGACCCGAAAGTACCACACCTCAAAAAAACGACTCGTTTGACCGCGCCAGTGATAGCCACTGTGCGGACCAGAAAACAAAGAATTTAGTACGGGCGGCGACAGGGAAAGGGATTCACTCATGTAGCTTCGATTTACTTTGTCTCTACCCAGCGAGGCACATAGCGCCAGGCGTTTTTGATAGCCTTTTTGCGCCAGCGGTAGTCCGGCTGCTTTTCGCCCACCAAGGCCCAAAAGTCTTTGGAATGGTTCATATAGACCGTGTGGCAAAGCTCATGCACCAGCACATAATGCACCAGCGGGCGAGGGAGAAAAAGCAGCTTAAAGTTCAGGCTAATATCCTTGCGCGTAGAGCAGCTGGCCCAGCATGTTTTTTGCCCTCGCACAGAGATTTTGCGGCAGGGCAGGTCTAACTCAAAACCCAACTGCCTGAGCCAAGGCGCAAGATCTTTTTTGGCTTGGTGGGCGAGCCATTTTTTGAGTACGTCTTGACAGGCAGGTAAATGGTCAGTATTGCCGCGTAGGGTAATGTGATTTGGCGCGGTGGGGATGCCAATCGTTTTATCACCAGGCACGGCGTCGTAGGTGATGGTCCACGTTTCAAGGTCGCCAGCGGCGGCTGAATCGTCGGCAACGGGAGCGATATCATCGGGAGCGATATAGTCAGAGCACCAGCGGAATAACACGGTATCGGGTTTTTCGACCTGCCAGTCTTGAGGCGTTTGGGCGCGATCGCGTCTCAACTTCTCCTTGGTCTTGGCAATCCAGTCCTGCCGCTTTGCCAATATTTCCGGTAGCTTTGCCTGGTCAAACCGAGGCGGCACCACCACCTCCACATCGCCCTCTACCGAAATCTTAATAGAGACGTGCTTAGCTCGCTTACTTTCACGGACCTTGTAGGCTGATAGACTATTGAGCTGAGTGAGCCGAGACATAGACGATGAGTAATCCGCTACCTTAACTAACAGTGTACCTATATAAGCAAATACTTAATAAGCAAATACTTCGTGCCTCGTCGCTGCACACCCACAATTATGAATCGCGCGCATTATAAAAATTATCTTCTACTTTTTAGCATTAGTCTTTTGCTTGTAATGGGCTTAGCTGGCTGCGATGGCGAAGCCCCTCCAAGGGAGGATCGCACCCCATCAGCAACTAGCGAAAAGAGCGGCGGCACCGTCACCATCCTGGGCGCCGTCACTGGCGAACAGCAAAAAAAGCTAGAACAAACCCTACAGCCCTTCGAAGAAGCCACGGGAATCGACGTCATTTACGAAGGATCTGATGACTTTGCAGCCCTGCTGCCGCTGCGGGTGGGTATGGGTCAAGCACCCGATTTGGCCATGATTCCCCAGCCTGGCCTCATGGAACAATTCGTCAAAAAAGAGCAGCTAATTCCCCTCACATACTTTCTAGAGTCGGGAGCATTGCAGGCGGCATACACCGACAGCTGGCTCGACATTGGCACCATAGAAAACGAGGTATATGCCATTTGGTATCGCGCCTCTGTCAAAAGCCTGGTGTGGTATAAGCCCACCGCCTTCGAAGCCAATGGCTACGACGTGCCCCAAAACTGGCCGGAGCTCACTGCCCTCAGCAACAAAATTGCGGAAGAGGGAAAGACACCCTGGTGCATTGGGTT
>ERZ1740070.1819-NODE-1819-length-12869-cov-4.163181_pt1 | contig 12869 bp, 11 predicted proteins | sample MGYA00581734_ERZ1740070 | MGnify/ENA primary metagenome ERZ1740070 (study PRJEB43018, sample SAMN04849744) | marine metagenome | isolation source: floating plastic debris | place: Pacific Ocean | collected 2008-09-01 | study: EMG produced TPA metagenomics...
GCCTTCTACCGGCTCTTCAAGCACTTCAGGATTATAGTCTGGCTCGCCGCCATTATCGCGCAGCCAGTCGACAACCGCTTGCACTTCTTCGTCCGACACAAACGGACCATGGCAGCGCTTGGTTTTGACACCAGCAGCTTGATAGAGAAGGTCGCCCATGCCGAGCAGCTGCTCAGCGCCCTGTTCGCCAAGGATGGTGCGCGAGTCGATTTTCGTTGTCACCATGTACGAGATGCGGGTCGGGAAGTTGGCTTTAATCGTGCCGGTAATGACGTCCACAGACGGACGCTGCGTCGCGGTGATCAAGTGAATGCCGGCGGCCCGCGCCATTTGCGCCAGACGCTGGACGCAGCCTTCAATCTCTTTGCCCGCGACCATCATCAGATCGGCCATCTCATCGATAACGATGACCAAGTTCGGGACGTGATCCAATGGCAGGATCTCGGTCTCATATTGCGGCTTACCACGATCATCAAAGCCGGTTTGGACTTTGCGCGTCATATGCTCGCCGCGCTTGCGGAAGTCAGCCGCTTTCTTGTTGAAACCAGCAAGGTTGCGCACTCCGGCTTTGGACATCAGCTCATAGCGCATTTCCATCTCGCGCACCGCCCATTGCAGAGCCAAGACGGCTTTTTTAGGATCGGTCACGACCGGCGAGAGAAGATGCGGGATACCTTCATAGATGCTGAGTTCCAGCATTTTTGGGTCGATGAAAATGAAACGGCACTCTTCCGGCGGCAGCTTGTAGATCAGCGATAAGATCATCGCGTTCACACCGACTGACTTACCGGAACCGGTCGTCCCCGCGATCAAGAGGTGAGGCATCTTCGCCAGCTCCACCACGGTTGGGGCGCCGCCAATATCCTCGCCGAGCGCCATGGGCAGCGCGGCTTTCGACTTGGTGTAAATGTCATTGTCGAGCAGCGAGCGCAGATAGACGGTCTGGCGCTCGTCATTTGGCAGTTCGATACCGATCGCGTTCTTCCCCGGAACAACTGCAATCCGGCAAGACACCGCGCTCATCGAGCGGGCGACGTCATCTGCAAGCGAGATCACGCGCGCCGACTTCCCGCCAGCGGCAGGCTCAAGCTCAAACAGGGTCACAACTGGGCCGGGTCGAACTTCGCGAATACGACCGCGAACGCCGAACTCGCGCAACACTTCAGCCAGGCGATTGGCCTTGGCGAGCAGCGAGTCTTCGTCAATTTCATGGCGCTGCGTTGGGGGAACTTGCAAGAGATCTAGCGGTGGGACCTTTGCGCCGCGGCTTTTGCGAGAGCGTTTCACGCGCGGCTTTGGAATGGTCGCTGAGCGCGGGGCTGTGACGGTGAGCGCTTTGGGCTTTTTGACTGGAGCGACCTCCAGTTCTGGTTCGTCTTCGACGAAAACATCGTCCGCAAACGTAGCGTCTTCGACCTCTATTTCAGGCTCGTTTGGGCGTTTGATGCGGAAGCTTTCAGTCTGATCTTCGAATTGCGGTGCAGACTTGCGACCGAAGCGGAACCGGCCAAATACGCCGCCGGCTTGGCGCGCGGCGCGGGCGCTCGATTTTGCAGCTGCCGCTTGCAATAGGCGGGCATCGCCGCGTCGGAAGCCAAGAGCCGCAAAGGCACACAAGAGCGCCAGCCCTCCAGCGACGAGACCGGACAGGAATTCAGGCGCCGGTAAGAGCAGCGCTTGGAACGGCATAGTCGTGAGGTCATGCAGACCATCCCCGATAGCCCCGCCAAGGCCCGCCCGCAAAGGCCAAGAGGTAGGAACCGGCCAAGACGCGAAACTCGCCGCCGAGAGCGGCACAAATAGGAAGCCGAGGAACCAGCGGCGGATCTTAGGCGCGCCGATTAAAACCGCACGCATCGCGCCGCCAATCATCAAAGCGAGCCCAGCCACCCAGGCCGACCATCCGAGCAATTGACGCATAATATCTGCGAACACCGCGCCGCCTTCGCCGAACAGGTTTGTGACCTCGCGATTTGTCGCCGCATTCCAGCTCGGATCGAGCGGATCATAAGAGCCGACACTTCCACAAATGAACACGCCGAGCGCAAACGCGCCTGTACCTGTAATAATACGCCAGACCGGATCTGACACTTCGCGCATGGGCGCCGCTTCTGCGATGGAATTCGCCATAATCTACTCTCCGGTTAGGGACGGACGTTCTGAACCAAAAATGAAATTACAAGCGCGGCCTTAAAACGGCGCTAACGGCCATGATTTTGACGAAAAAACCCCCGGTGCGAATGCACCGGGGGGTTAAGTCGGGAGGAAACGCTTCCGAACTAGGGAAGCGTACTGGTAACCAGCGCCGATGTCTCTCGGCGCTGGTAAGCTTGTAAGCCTTAAGAGGCGAAATCTGGATAGGCTTCGACACCTGTGTCTGAGCGGTCGAGGCCGAGTTGCTCTTCCTCTTCGCTGACACGGACGCCGATGGTGAGCTTCAGAGCCATCCACACGATCGCAGATAGTACTGAAACAAATACACCGGTCAGGACCACGCCGACGAGCTGGCCGACATAGCTTGGGTCGCCGGCTTCGTTTGGCGTGATAGCGCCTGTGTAAGACAGCGGAACGATCATCGTACCCCAAATACCGCACACAAGGTGAGCCGGGATAGCGCCGACCACGTCGTCGATTTTCAGCTTGTCGAGCAGTGGTACAGAGAGAACCACCAGCACACCACCGATCGCACCGATCAAAACAGACATACCCATGCTTGGTGCGAGCGGCTCAGCTGTGATGGAGACGAGACCACCAATGGCGCCGTTAAAGGCCATAGTTGGGTCGACTTTGCCTTTGTAGAGGATCGCTGTGAGGATCATCGCAGACAAAACACCGCCGACAGCCGCCATATTCGTGTTGGCAAAGATTTGAGCGACAGCATTGATGTCGTCAAAGGTACCAGCTGCGAGTTGAGACGCGCCGTTAAAGCCGAACCAACCGAACCAAAGGATGAAGGTACCAAGCGCCGCCAAAGGAATATTGGAGCCCGGCATCGGGTTCACTTTCTCGCCGAAATATTTGCCAGCACGTGGCCCGATGATGATCGCGCCCACAAGCGCTGCCCAGCCACCCGTAGAGTGAACAAGGGTAGAGCCAGCAAAATCAGAGAAGGCCCACTCGCTATCGAGATAGCCGCCGCCCCACTCCCAGCTGACAACAGTTGGGTAGATGATTGCGGTCAAAGCGACCACAAAAAGAAGGAATGACCAAAGCTTCACACGCTCGGCCACGGTCCCAGAAACGATCGACGCAGCAGTTGCCACAAAAACCATCTGGAAGAACCAGTCAGAACTTGCGGCATAGCCCGTGTCCAGCGACTCTTCGCCGGACCACGGGATCGCCCCTGGAATACCAATAATACCGTTCAGCGCTGTAGAGGCTGGGTAGGCGATATTATAACCGACCAGCCAAAACATTAGACCCGCGACTGAAAACAGTGACACGTTCTTTAGAGACTGCATGGAGGCGTTCTTGGAGCGCACCAGGCCAGACTCTAGGCAGAGGAAGCCCGCCGCCATGAACATAACAATCAAGCCACCGATCAAGAATAGGTAGCTACTATCCACATAAGCACTGACGGCGCTTGCTTCTTGGGCGTGGGCACCAAGTGCCGCTAGCCCTGCAATCGGAAGCATCATCGCGCCCCGCATTGCTGTCTTCTTCCATAAACTCATTGCCCGTTATCTCCCGCAGCTCTGATTAATTGACCTCCGCACAAAAAAACGTCTGTCTTATCTTCTGCCAGAAAATAGATGACGCAGAACTGCAGCGAGCCAGGTGGTGATCAAAATTGAGGCAGGCTGCGACCCAAACGCCCGTTTGTCTGTCAGGCATAGACCTGATTGAAAGCGTTACATATGGGAAGGGTATGAGCGACCAGCGGTACGACATTGCGAGCATCGGCGGGGGGCCAACTGGCGCGTCTTTGGCGCTTGGTCTTGCACAGCTTGAGCTAGATGTTTCTGTAATTGATGCCCGCGACGCGAGCGCTAAGCGGTTACCTGACGGGCGAAACTTTGCTATAGTTACAGGGAGTTGGCGGCTTTTACGCTCTCTCGGGGTGACCGAGACCCTTTTGTCTGACAGCCAACCCTTGCTCGGCCTGGAGGCGATCGACGGCGGCACGCATGTGTTGGGCCAGCCGTCTGTATTGTTCACGCCGGAAGACCTGGACAGCGCCGATCCAGATGAACCGTTGGGCCATATGGTGCGGGCTGAACCCCTCCAAGCAGCCCTTGATCAAGCACTAGCTGCCCATCCTCGCATCACCAGTTTTGCGCCTGAAGTGTTTGAGACGCTGTCAGCACTACCCGTATGTGTCTCGCTGACGCTGAATAGCGGGAAACGCCTTGTGGCTGGCTTACTAATTGGTGCGGATGGCATGCGCTCGCCGGTTCGTCAGGCGCTCGGCATTGCCACCGAGGGCCGCGATTACGGAAAGTCCGTATTTACAGCCAATGTTAGCCTAAGCGAGCCGCACGAAGGGATCGCGCGGCAGCTATTTATGCCTGAAGTTCCATTCGCCACGCTGCCGCTGCACGGCGATCGCGCCAATCTCTCCTGGTATATGGAACGCGGCGCTGCCGAAACGCTCGCCGCTTTGCCGGTTGAAGAGGCTGAGGCAGAGCTCAATGCTCGCTTCGCCGCATTTGCCGGCCCAATGAAGATTGAAGGTAAAGCCGGGTCTTATCCGCTGATCTTGCAGCTCGCCACCGAACTCACTGGCCCGCGCACAGCGCTGATCGGAGATGCCGCGCGCCGTGTCAATCCGCTCGCAGGGCAGGGGCTCAATCAAGGGTTTCGCGATGTCGCCGCTTTGATCGAAATCGCTGAAGAGACCCTGCGTCTCGGCGGCGAGATCGGCTCTCCGCAAATGCTGGAAGCCTATAGTCAAGCGCGGCGCTTCGATGGCGCCGGCACGGCGCTGGCACTCGATGCGATTGACCGGTTGTTCTCAAACGATCATGCATTGACCAAGCCGATCCGCTCGCTCGGTCTGATCGCGGCGTCCAAAATCTCGCCTTTGCGGCGGTTCTTAGCGAAAAAAGCTAGCGCGACAGAAGACGGCGTAGCGGGTCCGATGTCGGACTGGTAGGGCGCTCTAACCAAAGCGCGCCGGAATTATAGAGATATAAAAACGCGTCCGTAGACTCTTTCGCCGCTTGTCCGGCCATCTCTCCGGCGAGACGCTTATTGGCGATGCGCTGTAGAACCGCAAACCCAACCAACGGTACGCACGTCCACCACGCCACAAAGAAAGTTGCGGCAACGCCTGCGAGGAGCAAAACGTCGGAGACAAGATCCAACAACCAGATCCGATTGGCATAATGCGAGCCGAGCTGTTTGAGGACATCCATCCGGCCATGCAAATATTCTGCATCAAGCGCCCAAGTCTGATCTGGCGTCGCTGGGACACGCACAGTCATGCGGGCGTCTTCACCCATGGGGATCTCAAAAGCATGTGACGGCATTATACGCTCCGGGGCTTATCCGGTGCTTGCACTGTACCGTGGAGGGCTTAACGAAACCTATCCTAGAATATTTATGAACTCGCTTTAATGGATAGCGCGTGTAAACCCGTATCGAATTCTTGTTTTAACGCGTCCATTACAGCCCGCTGCATAGCGACGCGAGTCAGTCCTTTAAAAGCTTTACTGGTAATCTTCACCGTATAATGCGTCTCGCCCTCGGGAGACGCCCCTGCATGTCCGGCATGTTTGTGACTGTCATCGACCACATCGAGCGCCTCTGGCGCAAACGCTTGGGTCAAACTGTCACGAATTCTGTCTGATCTGGTCATTAGTTCTGGTCTCTTTAACCTGAAGCACCTATGTTGGGCCGCTTATGGATGACGGATATAAATATCGCCCCAAGTTCACCGATATAAGGGTGAAGCCCCCGGCCGACGAGACCTCTCGTGCAAAAGCACAAGAGACGCGCATTTGCGAGCACCCTGGATGCGACCTGGCAGGGGAGTATCCAGCGCCCAAACAGTTCGGGGACGGCAAGCACTGGTTCTGCAAAAGACATGCGGCCGAATACAATCGAAGCTTCAATTTCTTCGACACGATGAACGAAGAGCAGCTTAGAGCGTTCAATGAGAATGCGCGCTATGGGTTTAAACAGACCTGGAAATTTGGGGCTGGACCAATGGGCGGCGATAAAGCTGGCAAAGCCCATGATCCAAAAACTTGGCGAGGGGCAGAATTTTTCCAAGACGCTGCCGAGGCCCGCGAAGCCCGTCGCGCCAGTCGGTCTGCCACCGGACTTGCGAAACGCGCGCTCGAAGAACTCGACTTGGACGCCGATGCGAAGCCACCAGAGATCCGCGCCCGGTATGCGGAATATGTGCGCCGCTTCCACCCGGATTCTAATAGCGGTGACCGCTCGTCTGAAGAAAAACTCGCGCGGGTTATTCGAGCCGGCAAAACGCTGAAGGCCGCAGGCTTGATGAAGGACTGACTCGTTTTCTTGCCGAAAACGCGAAATCAGACCATTTTCCGCCGATGGACGACCCGCCGAAACTTTCCTACGCGCCATATTTCGATCATCCCGTCACGCGCGGAATGGTGCGAACCATTGAGCGCTTGTCCGGTCAACCTTATCTCCAGCGCCTCTATGAGACCTATCGCGCCGATCTCGCGCACGAGCCTTTTTTCTCAGCGGCTGTGAAGCTCCTCGATTTGGATGTCGAGTTCAGCACCAGCCGCTTGGCACAGATTCCAGCCACCGGCCCGCTTGTCATTGTCGCCAATCATCCGTTCGGAGTCTTGGACGGGCTGCTAATTTCCTGGCTGGTGTCTCTGCGGCGGACCGATTTTAAAGTCCTCACCAATGCTGTCCTTGATGGCGCTCCCGAGGCGAGAGACTGGCTGTTGCCGATCGATTTCAATACGACCAAAGACGCTCAAGCGACCAATATTGCAACCCGCGCCGAGAGCTTGGAGCGGCTGAAGAATGGTGAATGCATCATCGTGTTTCCAGCCGGCGGGGTCTCAACCTCACCCACGCCGTTTAGCCGCACAGCCGTCGATGACACATGGAAGCCGTTTACGGCCAAGCTGATCACGCGCAGCGAAGCGAGCGTCACCCCAATATTTTTTGAAGGTCAAAACTCACGCCTCTTCCAATGGGCGAGTCATGTCTCAATTGAGCTGCGCTTGGCGCTGATCTTCCGAGAAGTGAAACGGCGGGTCGGCACAGCGATGCCGGTCCATATTGGCGAGACCCTGCCCCCAGATCTGCTGGCGAGCGCTGGCAAACGCCATGAGCTGATGAATTTCTTGCGGAATCAGACTTATAAAATGGCGCCGCAAGACCAGCACGCCTCGATTGAGCGCGCTCATGCCCGGTTTGAAGCCTCAAAACCGGCCATCTTCCACTAAGTTAAGGGATATAGACCGTGTAGACGACGTCGGCAGCGACGTCGAACGTGCCGTCGCTGAGATCGATATTGCCGGTGTTCCAGCGATAATCGAGATCGAACCGCACCGATTGATCGGCAATCGATCCGGGCGTTGCAGCGGTCCGCCGATTACCACGGAAAATATCTCGGCCCGCCGTCAGCGTCGAGAGACGGCGATAGCCCCCCCATTGAACACCGGATCGGTCGGTATTGCCGCTATGCGGGTATTGCGCGGCGCTGCCAAAGGACAGCCCACCATCGGTTCCTGATTGCGTCATCCGCATCCGCAAGCGGATCAGATTGAGGTCCGCAGGATCCGTGGCAGAGGCTATGACATCAATATTGAAGGCTTTATTGGTCGCCACATAGAAGCTGCTCAAGATGTCGCTTCGAATGGTTCGCACGTCTGTATTGGCGTTCAACCGAAATGGATTGAGCACGTCAGATGCGGACGTAAAACGGTCCCCTTGGCGGGTCGTCTGATTGCCGCTGCCAGGAATATTCTGTACGCGCAGCGTCGCACCAGTGCCATCTGGGAAGGCGTCGTTAGCCGCATCCAGCGTCCCGGTGATCACTGTATGCACGTCGCCAGAGACAAGGTCCGTGCTGGCGCCGCCATTTTCTAGAATGAAGTCCGACACAATCGGCGTCGCATTGGTCGCGTCGGCAGCCCAAACGATGGCGATCCCATCAATATTGAAATGCGGACGATCAATTGTTCCACTTAAGGACGTCTGTGACATGCATAGGCTTGCGCACATCATCACAGCCCCGGTCCGCAGCACGGCCGGTAGTTTGCATCGATTGTTTATCTCCATTGTGTGCTGTTTACCAAAACACCGTTCGGATCCGGATAATCGGTTCGATCGAATTTTATCGATTTATCTCGCTTTCTTCCCAGTCGGGGCCTTGCTTTTTTGGCGCAAACGCAGTCATTGGCGCGGGTCCTAATTCAGGAGTTTCAGAACATGGCTGGTGTTGTTGTTGTCGGCGCTCAATGGGGCGATGAAGGCAAAGGCAAAATTGTGGATTGGCTGTCGCATCGTGCCGATGTGGTGGCGCGCTTCCAAGGCGGGCACAATGCCGGACACACCCTGGTGATTGATGGCACCACATATAAGCTAAACCTGCTCCCGTCTGGCGTGGTTCGAGGCGGCAAACTTTCAGTCATTGGCAATGGTGTGGTTGTTGATCCGTGGCAGCTCCTGCTTGAGCTTGAGAATATGGAGAAGGCCGGGATCAGCCTGACCCCAGACGATCTCTTGCTGGCCGAAACGGCCTGTCTGATCTTACCCTGGCACCAAGACCTGGATGAAGCCCGCGAAGGCGCGGCCAGCGACAAAGCCAAGATCGGCACGACCAAGCGCGGCATTGGCCCGGCCTACGAAGACAAAGTCGGTCGCCGCGCGATCCGCGTCGCGGATTTGGCCGACGAAGCGGCCCTCGACCAGAAACTCGATCGGTTGATTGCGCACCACACGCCGCTGCGCACAGGACTGGGCCTCGACGCACCAGATGCGGCCGCGCTGAAAGCAGAGCTGTTGAAAATCGCACCGAAAATCCTCGCCTTTGCTGGGCCCGCCTGGAAAGTTCTCGGCGAGAGCCAGAAGCTTGGCCGGCGCATTCTGTTCGAAGGTGCGCAAGGCGTGATGCTGGATGTCGATCATGGCACCTATCCCTTCGTGACCTCTTCAAACGTCGTCTCTGGCCAAGCCGCCGCAGGCACAGGGCTTGGCCCACGCGCGGTCAGCTATGTGCTCGGTCTTGCCAAAGCCTATACCACCCGCGTCGGCACCGGTCCGTTCCCAACTGAGCTGTTCGATGAGATTGGCCAGGGTCTTGGCGAACGCGGACATGAGTTTGGCACGGTCACTGGGCGCGCGCGTCGTTGTGGCTGGTTTGATGCAGTGATGGTCCGCCAAGCGTGCGCCGTCTCTGGCGTCGATGGCTTGGCCCTGACCAAGCTGGACGTTTTGGATGGGATGGAAGAGATCAAAGTCTGCACCGGCTACAAGCTTGGCGAGGCGGTGATGGATTATCTCCCCGCAACCGCAGCCGCACAAGAAGCGGTCGAGCCGATCTATGAAACCATGCCCGGCTGGAGCGGATCGACCCGCGGCGCACGGTCGTGGAACGATTTGCCGGCTGAAGCGGTTAAATATGTTCGGCGTTTGGAAGAGCTCGTTGGGAAACCCTGCGCGCTTGTATCGACCTCGCCGGAGCGCGAAGACGTCATCCTGATGCGCGATCCGTTTGAGCAGCGCTAGGTCAAGTCTGCCTCGCGCGACTGGATTAAAATCTGATGCTCTGCCCAGCTTGCCTGGGCAGTCCATCACGCGGTCTTTTGACGAAGATTGAGAAAGATCAGGTCGATCCCAATCGCGCCGCGCTAGAGCGTGCTGGACCCCACGGACAAGCCGTGAGGAGCGCTTACTTTGGCAAGCCCCGATAATCCACCGATACCTGCGCAGGCAGGTATCCAAGGACCGAACCCGGCAAGTGTTCCCGATGGCCAGTATCGGCCCATGGAGCCCAGCCTTCGCTGGGGGCGGCGGAAAAACGTTAGCTCAATGCAGTCTAAAATGTCGGCATCTGACCAGTGGCGGCCCAAGGCATTCCCACAGCCAGTATCACGCTAATCACCAAGCCGATCAAAGCCCGCCCAGCATCGGAGCTGACATCCATCAGAGCCGCGCCCCGTTCGCGAAGCGCGGTGACGAAGGAAATCGCCATCTCGCGGCCCGCCAAGAGGCCAAGGAAGACCCACGTCGTGCTCATCGGCACATCGTTCAATTCTTTGAAATAGAACAAGACGATCGCATAGATCAGGTCGACAATCGTTGCCGCGCGAATGTCCGTGGTATGCGTTTTCGACAGAACGATTTTCTGGATCTCACCGCCGCGTGTCTTGAAGATGTAAGCCATCATCGCAGCCATCAGAAGCGCACCGCCAATGATTACTTCCGGCTTGAACACCATCATCGTGATGGTGCCGTCGTCCGCATAGATGGGCTCGCGCGGCATGAAGACGAAGATATTGGCGAAGTCCTGGAGCAGCCATGTCCACCACAGGAAACCTGTCGTCGCCCATTGGAAGACCGTCCAGATCGGGTGCAAGCGCTCATCATCATCGCGGGTGCGACCAACCCAGACTTCCCACATGCGCGAGATCAGGAGCCAGACCACGGCGCCCGCTGCGAACGCAACGACATAGCCGGTCAGCGATTTGATGAGCATGCTGCCCATAACGCCTTCGGTCGCGCCGCCGCCTGAAAGGGCAAAGACCGTCAGAACCAAGAATGTGGTGGAGACCGGAATGCCGTATCGCGTCAGGAAGAGGAGCACGATGGGTGGCAAGGCATGCCACCATTGAATGCCGCCTTCAGGGAAGGGAATCTTGTTGAGCTTGCCATCGGCAATATCGCCGCCGCCATAGAACAGTTGGAACAAGAGCGCGCCAACCATTATGCCGGCTGCGAACAGCCACAAGATCCACCAGGGACGGTGCGAGTTCGAGGCGAGGAATGTGCCGAGTGTTTGAATGGAGTCGTTCGCGATCACCGCATAAGCAGCGAAGAAAAATCCTATCAATCCGAAGATTTCATAACCGGCGAGAGACATGGAAACTCCTGAAGCATCCCGGCAAGCGCCGCGTGGAAATTTCGCTAGCGGATTAACTTTGGTAGATCAATTCCCTAACCGCCGGTTTTATGCGCCAAATACAGTCAAACCCGCCAATCGAGTTCATAGCGTCACCCTATTGCGCGACCCATCCGCCATCCATGCTCAACGTCGCGCCATTGATCCCATCTGCGCCGGGCGAACATAAGAAAGCCGCAAAAGCGCCGATCTGCTCGCTTGTCACAAATTCCTTGGTGGGCTGCGCCGCCAGCAACACATCGCGTTTCACTTGCTCTTCCGTCATGCCGCGCGCTTTGGCGGTGTCAGCGACCTGCCCCTCGACCAGCGGGGTGTAGACATAGCCCGGCGCAATCGCGTTACAGCGAACCCCAAACTCCGCGCCTTCTAGCGCCACGACTTTTGTTAGACCAGCAATGCCATGCTTGGCCGCGACATAGGCGGACTTATAAGGCGACGCCACCAAGGCGTGCGCGGACGCAGTATTGATGATGCGGCCCCAGCCTTTTTCCTTCATGCCTCCAATCGCCATGCGGGTCGTGTGAAATGCCGCTGTCAGATTGAGGGCGATGATCAAGTCCCAGCGCGCGATCGGGAAGTCTTCAATCGGTGAGACATGCTGAACACCTGCATTGTTGACCAAAATATCTGCACCGCCAAAATCGCGAGCGACATAGCCCATCAGGCCCTCGATCGCGTCTGGATCGGTGAGATTCGCGCCCGAAAATCCGACCTTCACCCCATAATTTGATTGAAAATCTGATTTCAGCGCCTCGACTTCTTCATCGCTGGCCAGACCGCTCAAAACAATGTCAGCGCCTTGTTCTGCCAAGGCTTTTGCGATGCCGAGCCCGATCCCGCTGGTAGAACCGGTGACCAGAGCGGTCTTTCCTTTGAGCATTTTACGTCCTTCTGTCTTGCGCACATCCGCGCGCTTGGTTAGAGCAATTGCGGGTGGCTTTATAGGTAAGAGTTTTACGTATGTCGGCAACGCTTGAATCCTTTCGCCAGGGTTTCCCTGATTTTCTCCTCATGACGGGCACCGCAGGGGTGCTTCTGATCCTTGCGAGCACGATCTATATTCTGCTCACGCCGTGGAAGGAGTTGGCGCTTGTGCGCGGCGGAAATGGGGCTGCTGGTTTGGCTTTGTCAGGCGCGATCGCAGGCCTCGCCCTGCCGATTGCCTCCTGCTTAGCGTCTAGCCTCACGCTGTTAGATCTGGTGATTTGGGGCTCCGTATCGCTTTTGCTGCAGCTCCTGACCTATCGCATTATCGACATGTTGCTGCGCGATATTCCAACCCGGATCCAAAATGATGAAGCCGGCGCGGCGATTGTATTGATCGCTGCGAAGCTCTCAGCGGCCATGCTGCTTGCCGCAGGTCTTTGGGATCCCAATATTGGTCGCGTGTAAGAGGAACAGTGTAGCGTGCTAAAATGGATACCTGACTGGATACTCTATGCGCTGGCGCTTGGCGTGGTGCTGTGGGCGATCTTTTCAGGTGGATCCGATGACGCGCCGCCGCCGCCGCCAGAAGCGATCAAACAAGAAGGCGCAATGCTGCCGCCGCCTTCGGCTTTTGATGAGCGCGTTCTCGTCCAGGTGACCGCGCCGAAAAGCGGGATCGGGACGGCGTTTGCAATCAATGGCAATGGACAATGGCTGACAGCCCGGCACGTCGTCGAAGGTTGCAACGAAGTGTCTCTCTTGGTTGCCCCAGGCCAGTATACGCTCGCCCGTAGTGTCGTTGTGTCAGAGCGCTCCGACCTGGCGCGCATCGAAACGGAATCGAGCCCAAACCCCGCTTCGATTAATACCGATAATG
>ERZ1740070.1821-NODE-1821-length-12860-cov-8.991488_pt1 | contig 12860 bp, 5 predicted proteins | sample MGYA00581734_ERZ1740070 | MGnify/ENA primary metagenome ERZ1740070 (study PRJEB43018, sample SAMN04849744) | marine metagenome | isolation source: floating plastic debris | place: Pacific Ocean | collected 2008-09-01 | study: EMG produced TPA metagenomics...
ATCAAATGAAAGATAAATGTTTCATGAATCTTCAAATTGAAATTAACCAATGAGTCTCAGTTAACAAAATGAAATACCCCTAGGGAGGGGTATTTCATTGGTTAGTAGTTACTTATGCTGCAGCTGGACTGAGACTATAAATATATTCACTTAGTTATGTTTGTTTGTCTTTGCGGTAAAGAGTATTTATTTTATTCTAAGGCACAGTAAATTTTACATTTTGACAGGTTGAAACTTGGAATATTTTTGCTGTGGACGGACGGCATAGTATAATGATTACTGATAGGCATCATAAGGAGTAACTGCCTCATCACATACATCTAAGTTGAATAAAAAATACTGAGCTAGCTAATGCCAGTCATGTGAAGTGGCAAAGGTAGTATGTGATTATTTTATAATCATAAAAATGCATCTATCTGGCTTTTTCAGCTTCCATATCAGGATCAGGCGTAGCAGGTGCTTTATAGAATGGATCACGTCTCAGCATCATCTCTGTCAGCTTTTGTATCTCTGGACTGCTAGCGTCGAGCAAATTTTTCTGCAAAAAAATTGTTAATTTGATATGAGGCGCAGGAATTTTGCTGTGACACTGCCTTTTCTCAAGGAGTAGCAAATCTAAATATCACAGAACACTACCGTTCACAAAAGATCAATAAGTGGCCGAAACTAAAATCCTTGGCATGACTGTCATGTCATGTCACTCGGACATTTATAAAAACTGATCGACTCAATGTGTCATGGTGTTAGACACAGTGCTACAAACACTATTTGAAAATATACACTATTTTGTCATAATTATTGTCATAGTCATTATCATATTTCAATTTTTTCAAAATAACTATATATGCATACAGTGTAAATACTGGTTTCTATCGTATCTAGCCACTAGAGGTAACCTAGCGGCCACTGCATGATAGCGTAGAGAAATGATGCAAAAAGGCAGAACATTGCCGCGGGCGTTCAGACAATGCATCCAACATGAGCTGAGTTATACACAGAGAAAGTAGCCTGAGAGAGAAATATAGCCTTAGAGACTGAGAGAGAGAGAGAGAGACCAGATAGCTAAGTAGGTAGCGAGAGTGAGGGTGGTGCATACTTCCAGACTTGTTGCTCAATGCAGAGTGGCGGGTCTGAGACGGGGCCACAGAGAGTTTCTGCAGTGGTGCTGTACCTTCCTGGCGCTGCATCTCCATTTCAGCTAGCTTATACTGTAGATTATTGTGGCAATAATCTCTAGACTGAGGTGAATAAATATGATCAGATTATCAGAGTTAAAAACTGGTTTGTTATGCTTATGATGAGCAAAAATTAGATGAGAATGAAAATGCATGGGCTGAGGAGGGATGTGTGTGTGAGGATTGACGGGTGAGATCCCTAATCTCCATCTGAGATACTGTAGGATACTAAAATATGATACATGTCTCAAACGACCAGAAATGATAGTTGATTATTTTATGTAAATCTCAATGGGATGTGAATAGAACCTTGACATATCAATCATAGTATATCGTTACCTCGTGGCATTGCCACAGAAAATAAAAGTTAGGTTGTAAACAGAATGAGTCCTTTCAATAAAGCCATGAAATGTTTGGTCTGAGACATAGCATGAGTGAGTCAGATGGTAAAAATCTTAAAATTTTAGGGTATCAAAGGACACTCACATTAATAATAAGTCTCATCAAACCAGTACCCTGACTCTTCGGAGATTCAGCTAGAATTGTATCCTGGTATTGTATAGCCAGTTTGAATGCATTTACTCCATCTTCTCCTATGCAGTTTCCTGTTCAAAAAACCGTAGACATTTACATAGCCATAATAGAATTGTGTTTCCCCTGAATTTAAGGAGCGTAACTCTCAATGCTTATAATCACAACTGCGTGCCTTCTTGCTATCAAGTATGAATATCAATAACAATCATCCTTTTTGAATCCTTAATGTATTTTCATCATCCGATTTGTAAGATTATAAATGTCTTTTATAGAGTGATTATATCGTTACCATGATAAACCTTACACTAAAGCTAGGCAGCACTCATCCTGCGACATCACAGCATTAGAAACATCTCAGGTTTGCAGGCGTGATAAGAATTGGCCCCCTATCAAATGAATCCATATGACCACCGTGCACCAAGTATCATTCCGCTTACACCAATTCCATTTTCAAAACAATTTTCAAAAAGAAGTCTTAGGAATGCACATGCACATTCAAATTATAGAGAAGATAACTTACGCTGTAGGTTTAGATTGATGAGAATTCGGTTGCCTGGAATCCATAATTGGTTTTCAATGCTGTCAGCAGCTTCAAGCAAAGGATTCAGTATGTCTGAGGCCTCAGGCTAAAAATATTTACAGACACAAAATTAATGAAGAAGTGAGCAAGACACTGTCATGCACAGTTGAGGGGAAGTTATGGATCATGTGACATGCCTGAAGAGATGATATGTCACCCATTGTGGCTGACACATGTTAGTCTACAAACTCAAATTCCAGAGTTATCGTACTTTATTATCAACTGAAGAGTTGATTTACATAGTACCACAACCCGATCTGATTGGAATCCGAGCACTGAGACTACCTGTATGTGAAAGCAGGTGGTTCTCATTACTCTAGTATGATACCGTAATAAAGCATGGATGGTTTACAAGATATATGTGAGAGATATTGGGAGCAGCCGTGTTTGAGCGAGAACAAAGCTAACAAAAAACGAGGATCATAGTAGGGTGTGTTTGTGAATGCCTGTTCAGTTACTCTGCTTCACTGGAGAATAAATCGAAAATAGTGCATTTGCAAACAGGCATCCATCATTTTGAAAAGGCTCCAAGTATAAGCAACATAATACAATGAATACCTTTTTCTTTGACTCAGTCTGAAATTAGTTATAAAAGAAAACAATTCAATCAAACCAATGACAGCAAGGTTACTAGTAAGTGTTATTGGCCAATGCAGCAAAACTAGCACCAGTGTTAACATGACAGAATATTGAAATTTTTCAAGAGGGGAAGGAAATCTGGAAGCCTTTTCAATGTACAAGTATAAGACAGCATGAAGTAGTATGTGTTATTATTCTTCATGCATAGAAAGAAACACCAAAATTTAAGTCAGTGAATCTTTTGGGAGACTGAAATACGTGTATAAAATGATACAAAATTCAGATTCAAATTGCAAAATATCTATCAAAACAGGTGATATATAGAAAATGACCAGATTGAACTCTGACTGAGTGAAATGTGATTTCACAGGACACATGATTAGCCTGAACAGTAGGCTAGCACAGCAATAAAGGAAGGGCTGGATGGAAAAGCAGTATGTTGTATTTTGAGTACATGCTTAATCAAACAAGTCACAAATCCATTAGAGTCAAAGAAATGCAGAGAATTAGGGTGGGATAGGATAACATAACATGATATATAAATATTTTAGTTACCGATGCACTACTCTAAAATGACAGACAGAGAAATATTAAGATCTACACGTACAACATCAATATTGTTCTACCAGCTAGAATATAAATTGAAAGACTTGGAGTTGTCTTCTCCGCTGGCAATGAGAAACAACTCTGTCTATTACTGTGTGAAAAGACTTAAGCTGACTTTTTAATGATCCATTCATCTAGAAATTTATTATCGAGCTAGCAAAACTGAAACATCAGATCTGTGTCAGAGAAGGCAATGCTTCATCTTGGTGCTGAGGCAGGAGGTTATTTTTCAGTCTATATGGCGAATTCCGTCTGAGGCAGGGAAGTTTTATACAGTTTATTGCCATAATATCTGACGAGGCATGAGGTGCTTTCATATTATCGCCTCAAAAAGTCAGACGAGGGGGCTGACACAGATATAATGTTCCAGTTTTGCTTCCCTAGGGGAGGGCTAATCATGCGTGAATCATACTAGCGTCTGAATTCGGGGTAGATCATCACAAAGTACTTGAGCTATGGGGGGAAGCATAAGTTTGCACTTTTACTAGAGCATGAACATCAGGCCTACACATTATTCTATTGATACAGCTACTGGTAATATTATTAGTAATACCACTTCTAATCACGTCTTCCTAAAAATAGAGCTTTACTAGCAGTTTGATATCTGTTCCCAACAACTGAAGAGTTACATTTATGAGGAAATTAGTTTTCACCAACGTCAAAAATTAGTTTTTTTTGAATCTAAAGCGCCAATTTATTTTGTCTAAGGACAACCACTCCACATCAATGGAGGCGTACAGCAATAATGTCAGTCTTCCATTTCAGAGGATGAGCAGGCTGCAGATGCTATGGAAATCTTCCAGGTTTTGTGATGTTATTAGTTAACAAATACCACTCACTACCAGTGACAATATTAAGCAGAAGTTATTACAGCTTGTATCGCTAACCTCTGGTTCATTAGGGGTGGCTCCTTTAGCCGCTCCTTTACCTCCCTTGGTAGTCTTTCCGCCTTTAGTCTGAGCTTTTGTGTCAGTGGCCGCAGCTTAAAAACAAGAATGAAATTTCAGATATCTACACGATTAATACTGATGACTATGTAATCGCTGACCAAACCAAGGTGGGTGGGATGTTGAATATTACTAGTGGGGGGATTATTATTGCTTACTACACTACTTTTACCCAACTAGACCATTCTCCAAACAACATGATTTACACAGTGAGCCTTCAAGTCTAGCCTGTCACAGATAAGCTACACAACATTTAAACATCAGCATGCAAACAAAAGAATAAAAATACAAATTAAGCAACAAAATACTGTTACAAGAGAGAATCATCCTTCCATGCAGCGTAAAAGAGACCAGATGCTTTACATCCGAGGCAGTTGGTGAAACTAGGCAGAAATGTCTCTCATCTACAAGGTCTAAACCCTGCCGTAGCCAGAAGAAGGTCCATGCTGGTGTGAACACAAAGAGAAAGTGTAGCAAGCGTGAACTACTGAATATATCATGACTTGACACTGAACAGCTGAAACTAATTCACATGCAGAAAATGCTTATGAGGCTCATTGCAGTGAGTAAAGAGACTATTGAGTCAACTAGTTGCAGTCACTATAACAGTGCTTCGCCATGCTAGTGATCCTACGAACAAGTATCTCTACTACCTAACAAAGATCCCTGCTGATCACGTCTGGATGACTTTCTGCGAGACGGTTTATACGATGATGGGAGATCGGAGAAGCTGTTACGAGCTTTAGACACTTCACCAGAGCTGTCTGTTGTGTTCTCTAAACTGTGTCTTTTTGCAGAGACCTCAAGAAACTCTATCATCACACAGAATACATTATGATGAACTATGACAAGGCACACTTCAAAACTCACAGAGGGTAACTGATTTATTACACAATGACTATGATGTTACTCAAATACGCCAAGCTTTGGATACATCAATGCGGGAGGCATATACGGAAGCGAAGCGATTCATCCTTAGGCTACACAGAGATAATCAAAACACATGTAATGAAAGCCACGTGATAAGTTCACAAGAATACTGACGCTAGGCATTATATAATAAAGGATTTGAGATATCAACGCTTTTTTGTGATTACTGGATAAAACAAGGGCAATGAAGTCACGACCTGCGACAGCAAACTGAACGTAAACTGATTCAAGGATTAGGGTATGTTAAAGGCAATGTGCTGATGTCATTAATGTGGATCTCAGCTAGTTAGGTCTGTGCATGCTGAACAAGATCTATGTTTACCTATGAAAGCTTTCATTATCATGGCCGCAGCTAAATGTATATACACGCATATTAGAAATATTTTATCGAGTAAAATCATAAATCTTTGAGCTTGGCGCGTAGATAAAAGCCTGAAAAGGAATTGCTGTAAGCAAGCATCGGTTAGAAGTTATCCAATCACAATTATTTAAGAGCAGACAACTCTGACAAACCTTCCATTGAAATCATAACCTTGTCAAACACAGGCATGCTTTGGGGATCATTTACCTCCAGCCGGCTAGAAAAAAGTTTCCTGGGGTGCCAAGTTTAGCTTTACAAGTAGGCGGATTTTCTGTGAAGCTTTGACATATACAATTCGGAAATGTTTTGTAGCTACTTCTTGCAAAATAGCAAAATTCTCAAGCCTGCTTCTTGTTACGATAATTACATGCAACAGGCTTGGCATGATTTTGTGAGCAATAAAGCATTGCATATCCAGAGGGGGACACAAATTTTGGATAGATCTACAGTGTCATAAAGACTCCTGTGTAGGATATTCCAGCAAACAAAAACAAAACGCCCAGGGACGTATTTAAGCATTGCAGCACAAACCAGATAAAACACTGGGTTTCTTCATGTCTACAAACCCAATTATCAATGTTGGTTTGACTACTCTAGGTTGTCCGTCCCTTTTCTAAGAGGGGATGACTCCCCTATTAGAGTATGCTAATAGCATTGTAAATGAGATCTAATTAACAAATCTTGAGACATTCGTGTATTTGTTCGTTGTCGTACTCTATTTCACACTCTCTAACACCAAACACAGGCGGAGGATGGGTAGGGAAGGGATGGAGTTTACTCATGAAAGCTAGGTTACGCATTCAATCAGCTTTACCGCATAATTATTAGATATTTGGATGCAAACCAAGCAGTTAAATGCACACATGTGCTGCATTCAGCTCAGATCAAACTTACTTGCCACTAGTGCATACGCAGCTGATTTCATAGCTACATGCAAATTCAAAAGAGCGTTAATATTGTAATTCTGTCAAACATAACAGCATGGCAGCAATGAATCGAGCAGGATAACAGAGGCATTAATGCATGCAAATAGGCCAACCAACATCAATACTGCACGCCAAATCAATGATTATCAGAGGGGGATGAAAAATGACTGCAACTCCATAAAAGGAAACTTTGACAAATAAATATAATTTTTCTTTCAACAACACCAAAATGGTTCGTTCGAGTTTTACGTTATCAATATTTTCATATGATATTTTGCAAAATAGCCTGATGATAACATTTAGAAGCAATGAATATTCACCAGCTGGTCAAATGAGTCAGTTTCCAGTGAGGAACATTGAAGGGGTTGGATTGATTATGTAACTGGGTTAAAACAAGGGGTTTGTTATTAATTTTCATAACTTAAATAGGGAAACTCCAACAAAATAAAAAAATCATGATTTGTAACGAACAGCTTATTCAAAACTTATATTATTATAGCCATGTTAAAAAGAGAACAGATTATTACTGATGACTAGCATAAGAAATAATTCTTTTATGGGGAAAAAGTTGTTTTAAGAGTTGTCTGCCCTTACATAAGCGAAAAGCACTAGTATCTACAAGATTAAGATAATATCATTTTCTTCCGTGTGAAAGATTAAGGTAATTTCATTTCCTTTAATGAGAGATGCTTCTACCCATGGCAATTGTCTTAGGAGATTAAATGGGCGCGATGTTAATCAAGGCCAGCGTTAAATTTATTTGAAGAGTCAGTTCAGTTGGGTTCAGTATGGTGAAAATCCGCTATGCAAGAGACTATGTTAGTTATTCAACTACATTACAACTACTGGAAAGCAAGGGCTAAGCATCTTTAATGATGACAGAGCCATTAATTTGGAATTCGCAGACGCACTGAGTCAATGATCATTGTATAAAACTTCAATCGAGTCTTTCCAGGAATTCTTGTCAAAAATTGTATGTAGGGAATACTTGGATTATTTGGGATACAGTTACATACATGTATAAGGTTAAGTGTTTTATCATGATCACCACAAAATAACAAGCTTCCCCCTATCAAGCACCAAATATTGACAAATATTCACCGCTTACTTTCAAGATGTAAGTTTAGCTGAGTTGACACATACCTTTACCACCCTTTGTGCCATCCTTCTTGCCTGGTTGAGTTTTCTCCACTTCCTTACTTTTGCCCTTCGTTTGACCTTTAGTATCAGCTTTCTCATCCTGTTCAAGAAGAAAAGGGGGAGATTATACCCTATATGCAAACATTTTAGCTTGTTGATATAGTTTCTCCTCTCTGTTTTTCATATTTGTATTATATTTTTGTATTTGGGGTTTTATTACAACAGATAAAAATGAATTGAAAATTACTAAATGCGAGCATGAAGAAAACTAATGCTGATCAATACTGGAGGAAAACAGTAACAAAAAGTTATCATGTTTAATGACTGATATCCAAGATTACTAAGGTTTAGTGACTGTGTGTCAATGTTTGCGTACCAAGCTATTATAATATTGCGTTGGTGTGTATTCACATTGAGAATAGAAGATATTAACCAATTTATATGTACTTTGCTCTGGGACAATACCAATTGCGCTAAATTCATATATAGCTAATAGCGACCACCAATTTTGGGGGGAGGGGGGTTCTATCAAGTAACAAAGAATGGAGGAACAGTATCTGCTCTGTGCTCTGCAGTAGTATGCACCAACATATACTATGAGACAAATTCTTGAGCCCCCAAAACAGACTTTCATATCTATAATGCACCTCACCTTTTTCTTACTGGACTTATCGCGTTTGTCTTTAGTGCCTAGGTGACTGCTACTCCTGTGACTGCCTGGTCTATCCTTACTATCAGCCCGCCTACTAGGGGGCGGAGACTTGCCTCCATCTGACCCGCCTCCTTTCTCTGATTTGAGTTTCCTTCTCTCGACTACTTCTTCGTGTGACAGTGGGAAGCACTTGATACTCTGAGCTAGCTCCTTAGCTCCAGCATCAGAAATTTGGTTCTGAGCCAAGTTTAGACTGAGCAAGGTGCGGTTCATTCTTAGTGCCTACCCGGCATATAAACCACAATAATTGTACCTCATATGATACAGATAAGAGTCCATACAAACAAACCAATTCGCTGCGGCCTTTCCTTAACCACAGAAATTGTTGATATATTTTTCCATCATTCCAACGGCAAATTTACTGGTACACTGTATTTTACATTTCATCTTATGCAGGAAAAGGGGACGCAAATGTACCACAGTACCAATGTATGTGAATGTGAACTTACATTGGCGAGAGCTTTTGCACCAGGATCTGCTATTTTATTTCCTGTCAGATTGAGTGAGATGAGCTTGGTGTTTGGATTCTTATAACCTCCCAATACCTGAGTAAATAAAAGAATCTGATACATCGAGGCTGATCGAAGTCATTTGAAAACCACACAAACGGGTTGTGTGAACAACTTGACTGGTCATCACTAGCGATTCACATACATACTGCGTTGACATCGCTGTTCACTCTTCTATCTTCGTAGGACCTACATCAATCTGGGTACACTACCATAAAACGGAAGGCAAGACCATTTATTTCTTCAGTAGCGCAACATTTTATGACATGCCCACAATGCAATTTTGGATCGGAAATCCCATAAATATTCTATCAAAACCTGTATGCATTTACAAATACTAAGCACTCCTGGGATTTCCAAAATAATACATTGAGGGACACTCGTTCAGATGCCCTACCCTACAGGAAGGAAATCTCATCGGAATTTAAAATTTGCTATAGCACTAAATATTGTTGAATTCAAATCCCACTTATCATATTATCTTCCAACGATAGCTAAGATAATTGGAGTTTGAGTAATCAAAATTTGCTCATATTCAATCCTGTGAAATTAACCATTATGAGACATGTCGCTAAATTAAACACATTGTAATATTTTCATATGATAACAGTGTTATGAGTAATCACTCACACTACTGATGTTTTGTATGCCGAGATCCGTGATACCGTTGTGTCTGAGGGATAGATTAGATATTTGACTCTCCTCAGTAAGCAGTACTTGATAGTTCTCAGCTTTGATAGCTGGAGTATTCCCCTCGATGCTCACATTTCTAACGTTTACACAACTCGGTAAAAATGAGCCGAGAAGTCGCAGAGTGTCTTCTGTGAGCCCAGCATTCCACAAACTGTAAGCAGCGAAAACAATCAACAATAAGTGTCCAGCAATAAAATAGGCACGATGCTAAAGTTAACAAACCTTGGCTGTATGATGCTGTTTGAACTTTGAACTGTTTGGAATGAATATAATATTAGTTCTATATTGACAAATTGTGATGAGCTAAACGAGTTTTTAAGTATGAAACATCATGTGCACTGTTTTAGTCTTGTCGTTAGATGTTTCAAGAGGCTTCAATACAGATGACGTCATAGATGTATAGGACATGTTAACAACGTTCCCAAAAGCAATCTTTTACTGAAATCCCCATAAATACCTATTCAAAATCTTGTATGCTATCTTTGAATGAACACGCATTGGAACTCAAAAGCGATGCATTCTGGGATACTTTTTGGCATACCATATCTATCATCAGGATGGGGATTGTCAGGGAGAAAACCCTACCATTGCTATAAAATGAAAACATACTTAATTGTGTGTAGCTTCTCCATACTGGACCAGCACTGTCTGAATATATTCATCATTGTATCATCAATCTTCCAGCCTCTTATGAATAACTCAGTTACTGTGTCGTGTTTATCAGGATGGTCCATCTCAACCTGCAGGTAAAAAAGTATGCTTAGTAAGTGGAGTACCAGGGTTCTCTCCAGCTCTTTTGAAGGTTTGTTGATTTTGGCTGAAATCTTATGATCAGCCTGATTTCAAAGATAAACCTTTGGTGCTTACCGCATGTGTGTAATGATAATGTAAAAGGAAGAAAAAAATTTGGTCACATTTTTGTTTGGTGCAATCTCAGAAGGGTTTGGCGGGACGTCATGCCGGCCGAGCTAGACAGAACCCTGTGAAGTACCTATCTAGGGTTGAAAGAAGGTGTCAATATTTATCATTGGTAGCAGGTTGTTGCCAAGAGGTTTTGATACAAACGGCGTATTTTTAAATCCTGTCTGATATATTGAGTTTATCTTTATTTGATCCAGTAATCTACATGTATAGCCATAATCACCAAAAAAAAGTCCCCACACATAAAAACAAGAAAATCGAATGGTAAAGACAAACACAGTGCTAAAATTAAAACAAGAAACAGGAGAAATATTGTGAAAAACATTCCTATTTGGAGTCAGATATCAATGCTAACTTCTAAACTAAGACTTCCTGCAATTCACCTGGATTTGTGGCTTGAAATACTCAAATCTGTCTTTGGTGACGTAGGTTTTGGGTGGGGGCTCTGGAGGCTCTCCTTCCTCTGTTAGTGTCTCAGGTTCTGGAGGAGGGGCTGCTGCAGGCTCAGCTCCTTTCTTTCCTTTATCTTTTCCTAAAAATTGAAAAGAATTACAAGTTATGTCACTGAAGCTTAATGCGTTGAATTGAAATGGGTTCCCGGTAATAGTTATGAGCTTATGCCTAGGCCTCACCTAAATTTTCACTATTTGGGCAGCAAAAATTATATATTAGATCTGTGTCAGCTTCCTCATCTGACTATCTGAGGCCATAAAATGAAAACCGTCATACCTCATCTGGAATTTTGAAAAAAAATGAGAAATCACCTCCCCGCTTCACATAAATTTCACCAAATAAACCGAAAAACCACCCCTGCCTCATCACCAAGACTTACCCTACTTTATTGTAAAATTTAAACTAAAATGCCTCCCTGCCTCATGGCTCAGTATTGCCTTTCTCTCACACAGATCTAATGCTTCAGTTTTGCTAGTCTTACTATGAAATGGGAATAACGGCTTCAGTTGTAGTCTCCTACGGCCTTTGGATCTGTTCAGAGAACCACATATTTGGCAGGATGGCAAAATAGTTTTATGGTAGAATGATAAATATTGTAAATCATAGTTGACCGCAGATAATTAATATAATATAATAAAAATATGAGTTTAATTATGTGAGCAAATAACCTCTAAGCGGTTTGGCACTACATAGTACCGCCCGGTCACTGGGTACAAACAATACAAAGCCGCCACTCGCTGATGAGAATCTACATTGCATCAAGTGCTGGTGGCCATGAAAGCTCCTTATCGGACTCATCTTATAAGTGGTCGTCCAGGTATCGAACCCCAGTTGTCAATTCTAGAACTTGAACCGCTAACCACTAGGCTAACCTGATAACCTGATGGACTCATAATGAGGCACATTCGCCTCTGAAAATCACAGGAAAAAGCTGATACAGATGCTAAGGTCAATTATTATTTGCTTCAGCATGTAAAACCATTGGGATCTGCCAAATTGAAAGTTTAAGGTTTGTTGGTATTTTTTATTCTGCTAACAGCATAGTATGTTAAACAATTAACAAACCTCCTTTCTCCGGCTTAGCCTCAGGAGGAGGTGGTGGAGTTCCAGGTCTGCGAGCTCTCAGTACCACCCCGGGTGTCATGTACAAGTTTGCCCTCTCACAAAGCTCTCTCAAGTCATCATGGAATTTGCCTGTACATACATGCGGCTCTACAAAGTAAAGTTTGCGTGTTAGAGAGCTTCCTATTGTTATATAAACATATATTCATCCAGAATGACAAGAGTTTTATATCACCCATCAGATCACCCATGCAGCAGACATGCAAATCAAACTAGCCATACAGCAAGCTAAAAACAGTCCAATTAATAATAATGCAATCGAAAAACAATAATAATCAATGCATGATAATGTTTGGAGGATAGAAATGCATTGAGCTGCAGCATAGATTGCTCTCAAAATTTTCTATTGTGATTGAACAAAACTGCACCAAAGTACAAACTTCATATCCACAACATAATTTGTCTTGGAGTACACATAATCTCAGACTCATCAAATGTTAACAACAGTATACATAGTCAGAACAACAGACATGCCTTACCATCGCGATTTCCTATTTGAACAATAAACAATGCGTCTATTAGGATTGTGCAAATGGCATCGGTAACTTGAAGGACCCATTACAAATTTATAAACAGTTGTGAAATTACCCCAAAAACAGGAGCTGGCGTCTGTGTACGTAGTGAAATCAAGTGTGACATTGAACAAAAGAGCTATTCAGAAGTTAATTGAAA
>ERZ1740070.1823-NODE-1823-length-12856-cov-3.881806_pt1 | contig 12856 bp, 9 predicted proteins | sample MGYA00581734_ERZ1740070 | MGnify/ENA primary metagenome ERZ1740070 (study PRJEB43018, sample SAMN04849744) | marine metagenome | isolation source: floating plastic debris | place: Pacific Ocean | collected 2008-09-01 | study: EMG produced TPA metagenomics...
CCCAACGGGTCCACCATGATCCAGCGACTTCTTCAGCTCCAGCTGCCCATTCATCCGCCGTCGGCTCAATACTCGGATTACGAAAGTACTTGGCTTTTGGATTACCGGGTGGGTTGAGAAGCGATTGGATGTGCCCAGAGTTAGAAAGGATGAACTCGATATTCTTCGAGCCGAGCAATTGGGTCGTCCGATAAGCCGCCTTCCAAGGGGTAATATGATCGGTCACGCCCGCGACGATGAACGTATCAAAGTCAACTTTGGTGAGATCGGCCATATGGCCCGCAATCTCAACTTCGCCCGGGTTCGTAAACGGCTTCTGCAAGCCAAAATCGAGATAATCTGAGTGCAACTGCGCTGGGAGATTGGTGGTGTCATCATTCCAGAACAGAACATTATATGGCGGCGGGTCTTCGCCCATCAGATAATTGTTGACGACATAGTTCCAGACCAGGTCGTTCGGGCGCATCCAAGCAAACATGCGGGCAAGATCATCGCCTTTCAGAATGCCTTTGCGGCGCGAGTATCGGCGCGCGATCTCGAGGCTGCGCTCTGACACCATCGAGCCGAGCTCGCTATCATCGGGCTCAGGGTCGAGGACGCAGACTTGCAGGGTCAGAGAATTGATCCGGTCATCACCGGCGGCGGCCAAGAGGCTGGCAAACGTCGCGGTGGTGATCCCGCCAGAGCAGGCGCCAGAAACGTTGATCGTGTCAGAACCTGAAATCTCTTTGATCACTTCGGTGCACTGGATCAGGCTATCGACATATTCCGATAAGCCCCAGTCTTTGTGTTCTTCGGTCGGGTTCCGCCAAGAGATGATATAGGTCTGGAAACCGTTCTTGAGTAGGAATTGCACAATGCTGGTGATCGGATCCAAGTCGCTCGCATAATATTTATTGATCTGCGGCGGGATGTTGAGGAACGGAAGCTCGCGGACCTCTTCGGTCACGGGCGTATATTGAATGAGTTCCATCATCTCATTCTTCCAGACGACCTTGCCTGGCGTGATGGCGACATTCTCGCCGACCACGAACGGGGTCTTGTCGACGCGGCTCGGCATGCCGCCATTCTTGGTCAGATCTTCATAAGCGTTTTGCAGACCTTTGATCAGCGACAAGCCGCCACTATCAATGGCGCGTTTCTTCGCGGCTGGATTGGTCACCAAAGCATTGGTCGGCGACAGCGCAGCTGTGATCATGTTCATCACGAAGGTTGCCCGCGCATGCTCCATTTCGCCGAGTTTGAGGTCACCCACCCAGTCTTCTAAGTGCTCTTGCATCGCCAGATAAGTCTGCATGCCGCGCTTGTAGAAGGGGTTGTTGGCCCAAGCCGGATCGCGGAAGCGCTTGTCTGACCGCTCTGGAGAGCGTTCGGATTTGCCCGCGATGATATCATAGCTTTCCTTGGCCATATTGCCGGCGAAATTGGCGTTAGCCATCGGAGAGAGGCTCGTTCGACGCAGCATCATCGCGACAGAGCCCAAAAGTTCCTGTCGGTTCAAACCGCCAAGAAGCGGGTTGAGGGCGTTGGTCGAATCTGCTGCGGCCTCGCCGATATAGTCCGCGGTCTTGCTCATGGGGTTGCCTCCGATTTCCTCCAATGGCGAGGGTCAGCTCGCCCGGCACAAGGTTTGCTCTTATGGTTAAGAGTCTAAATTTGGATAACCTTTGCCGATCAAATTCGTTTCATATTGACCTTTTACTGTCAAATATACTGGTCAAACAGGCAATTCAGCTTTCAGGCGAACTGGAAAAGATGAAAACACGCGATCGTATTCTTGATGTCAGCTTGGCGCTCTTCAATGCCGAAGGGGAAGCCAAACAGACCGCTGTGGACATCGCGAACGCGCTCGATATGTCGCCGGGCAATCTTTACTATCACTTCAAAGGCAAAGAACCGATCATTGCGGCTCTGTTTGATCGCTTTGAAGAAGAAATGAAAATCATCCTCGGCGGCTCACACGGTGCGGTGACCTCGGTCGAAGACAATTGGGTCTTTGTCTATATCGTGCTCGAAGAAATTTATGATTTCCGTTTCTTCTATCGCAATGTCGGCGACATGATGGAGCGCTATCCGGCCATGGCGAGCCGGTTCCGCAAGATCCTCGCTATGAAGCGCCAAGCGATTGAGAGTGTGTTGAACCAGCTTGAACGCCGCGATCTTATCAAAATTGACCGCCGCCTCCGGGCCCCGTTGGTTCAGCAAATGTTGTCCACGCTGACCTTCTGGCTGAGCCACGATTTGATCGAAGGCAGTGACCGAGATGGTCCCGCTTTGATCCATGACACGGTGCTGCAATTCATGCTGCTGGTTGTGCCTTATATGGGCGAGAATGGCGCTGAGGCCTTGGATGGCATGTTAGAACGCCACCGCGATCTGACCGTCGCTTAAACTCTATTCGGGTAGGTCACTCACCGGCTGTCCGGTCTCTTTGCGGGTGATGAAGCGCGATTCAAATGCGACGATCAAACAGGCACCGATAATGATCACGCCGCCGACCCATGTCTGCCATCCCGGAAACTCTGAGAAGAACACCGAACCAAAGAGTCCGCTCCAAATCAGAGCCGTATACTCCAACGGGGCCAGTCTTTGCGCGGGCGCACGGGCATAGGCCAGCGTCATCAAATACCAAACCGAAAAGCCCAAGACACCGAGCATCAAAAAGAGCGGAATATCATTCCAATCCGGCGGGCCAAAAATGCCAAACGTGATCGGCAGCAGGAGAATGCAGGGAATGACATTGGTGTACATCGCGATGGTCGTTGCATCTTCGCGAGTGGCCCGCATCCGCAAGAGCACCAGACCAAACGCATACAGAAAAGCGGCTAAGAAACAGCTCGCCACGCCCCACATCCAAAGATCACTTGCCTCGGTCGATTGTGGTCGTCCCATGACCGCCAGCATGGCGCCAGCAAATCCGATCAACGTCGCCAGCATCGCGGTGAAGGACACCCAAGCAACGAATGGAACCATCAAAGCAGCGGTGAATCCAATAATGGTGGCCACCGCAAGCGGCAAATGAATGACCGCAAAAAAGAATGTGAACCCAGCCCCGACTTGAACGAACCCTCGAAGCGTGTGGAACCGTGTAGCTTCCCAAGCAGGCATGGCTCGCTTCTGCGCCCGAAAGATCGCCGTGGCGAGCATGGCGCCGAACAAATAGCGCCAAGCGAGCAAATGGTGCAGTCCCGCATCCGGCGCAATGCCTTTGATCATGGCGTCCATGGCCGAGCCAAGCCCAATTGCGATCACTGCGATAAGCAGCGGCGCCGAAAGCAAACGCGTAAGCATCAGGTCGCTTTAGATCCGAGCTTGGCTGATGGCCAGCGGGAGTTTCGCACAGGTCAAAAAATTGTGGGTGGGCTAAGAGGAAGAGGCGCGTTCGGTTGAGCTTTCTTTGCTCGCCTCCACGAGGCCATCACGGCTCATTTCGAAAGTCCCGGTCAACTCTTCCGGCCAACCAAAATACCAGCGCCCAACGATGCGCTTGCCGTCATCGACGATCTCGCCTTCATAATAGACAGGCTCTTGATCAATGCCTTGATAGGTTTTGAGGAAGATCACTTCATTGCCGTCGACATGGCCGCGCAGGGTCGCATCGAGCTCATCCCCCATCCCTTCAGCGAAGGTGTTAGGCTCGAGGATCGAACCAGAAAGCCGACCATTGATGATGGTGAGCCAAGCCGAATAAGCAACCGCTTCAGAACTTCCATTCTCGCGGCTAAACCGACCGGACCATACGCCACTTATCGAGCTGTTGTCGTACGTTATCCCCATCCCCTCCATATGCAGAAATCATACGAATTTCGCAAGTAAAAATGCAGTGATTACACAATAAACACATTCAACCCGCGATGTTCCATTCGTAACTTATCTTAGTGTCTCAAACATCAACCTCTGCTTCCAGGGCATTGTCCTGGATAAACTGTCGCCGCGGCTCCACGACATCGCCCATGAGGCGCGAAAACATGTCGCCGGCTTCGAGCGCGTCATCGACCTGCACTTGCAGCAATGTGCGCGCATTTTCGTCCAGCGTAGTCTCCCAGAGCTGGTCCGCATTCATTTCGCCAAGGCCCTTATAGCGCTGAATTTTCTACCCTTTTCGGCCTGATGCGAGCACCGCTTCGAGCAGGCTAACGGGGCCAGTGACAGCAATCTCACCGGCTTTCTCATTGCGAAGAATGGATGGCTCAACATAGATCGGACGAATGTTCTGCGCGATGCCATTGAGGCGCGCCGCATCCGCGCTGCCCAGCAATTGCGCATCCAAGACGGCTCTTTCTTCCACCCCGCGCACTTCCCGCACAAGGATGAGGCTGCGGTCTTCGAACCGGCCCGCCCACGTATCTTCGCCCTCTTCGGCAATGATATTGAGCCGATCGGCGGCGCGCTTGGCTTCTTCATCAGAGGCCCCTGGCGCGAGGGCGCCTGCAATCGCGGCTTGCTCAACGATGTCGCCTGGTGCGCGCAGGGAGAGGCGCCAAAGGGCTTGCTTGAACTGCGCCGCGGCTCGCACCCGTTCGCGCAGATCTTCTCCGGCGATTTGCGTGCTATCAGCGAGGATGAGCACTTCGCCATCGGTCCCGGATTCAATGAGATAAGTGTTCAGTTCTTCATTATCTTTCAGATAGCGCTCAGACTTCCCACGCATCACTTTATAGAGCGGCGGCTGGGCGATGTAGAGATATCCCTTTTCGATCACCTCTGGCATTTGCCGATAGAAGAAGGTCAGAAGCAGCGTTCGAATGTGTGCGCCGTCAACGTCCGCATCAGTCATGATGACGATCTTGTGGTAGCGCAGCTTCTCAATATCGAACTCATCGCGGCCAATGCCAGCGCCCAGCGCCATGATCAGCGTACCGACTTGGTCGGACGACAGCATCTTATCGAACCGCGCGCGTTCGACGTTTAGAATCTTACCGCGCAAAGGCAGGATGGCCTGGTTAGACCGATCGCGGCCTTGCTTGGCCGAACCGCCTGCAGAGTCACCCTCCACGATGAAGATTTCAGACTTGGCCGGATCCTTTTCCTGACAATCGGCGAGCTTGCCAGGCAGGGAGGTGATATCGAGCGCGGTTTTGCGACGGGTGAGCTCGCGGGCTTTGCGCGCGGCTTCACGAGCCGCTGCGGCTTCGACGATTTTCGTCATCACCTGCTGGGCTTCTTTAGGATGCTCTTCAAACCATTCGGAGAGCTTTTCATTCATCAAGCTCTCAACCACGGGCCGGACTTCCGAGGAGACCAGCTTGTCTTTGGTTTGCGAGCTAAACTTCGGATCCGGGACTTTGACCGACAGGACGCAGGTCAATCCTTCGCGCGCATCATCGCCCGTAATGTCGACTTTTTCTTTTTTCGCTGCGCCGGTTTCTGCCGCATATTTGTTGATGATCCGGGTCAGCGCGCCGCGAAAGCCCGCCAAGTGCGTGCCGCCGTCGCGCTGGGGGATATTATTGGTGAAGCAGAGCACATTCTCATGATACGCATCCGTCCATTCGAGCGCGGCCTCAACCGAGATGCCGTCCTTTTCGCCGGTGACGAAAATGGTCTCTGGGATGAGCGCGTTTTTGGTTTCATTGAGATGCTGCACAAAGGCCGCGACACCGCCCGCATATTCGAGCACGCTCTCATACGGATCGGCTTCGCGCAGGTCTTTGAACACAATGCGCACGCCGGAATTCAAGAAGGCCAGCTCGCGTAAGCGATGTTCCAGCGTTTTGCGATTGTAAACCGTCATCGTGAAAGTCTGAGGGCTCGCTAGGAAGCGTACCGCCGTGCCCGTATAAGCCGAGCCGTCTGCTTTGGTTGGGCTCGCGCCGACGACCTTTAGGGGCGCTTCTGTGCGCCCGCCATCGACGAAGCGCACATGATGCTCTGATCCATCTCGGTGAATGGTAAGATCCAGCCAAACCGAAAGTGCGTTCACAACTGATACGCCGACCCCGTGCAGACCGCCGGACACTTTGTAGGAATTGCTGTCAAACTTCCCGCCTGCGTGCAGCTCGGTCATGATGACTTCAGCCGCTGAGCGCCCTTCCGTGGCGTGCTGGCCAACTGGAATGCCGCGTCCATTGTCGGTGATTTCTGCGGATCCATCGGGGTGCAAGGTGACGGTCACTTCGTCGGCGTGCCCGGCCAAGGCTTCGTCGATCGCATTGTCGACAACCTCGTAAATCATGTGGTGCAAACCCGAGCCATCATCGGTGTCGCCGATATACATGCCGGGCCGTTTTCTCACCGCCTCGAGGCCTTTCAAAACCTTGATCGAGTCGGCGCCATATTCTGGATTATTTTCTGCCGCGTCCGTCATCTAAGAGAGCCCTCAAGAGTGATTCGTAAAATTCCCTGTATTTATAAGGGAATTTCCCCAAAAAGGGAAATCAGATACTGGTATTTTTTCAGCGTTTTAATTCAATAAAAACAGGAGCTTATAGGTGATCAGAAAGCGCGATACGGATGGGCTGGATATGCCCCTGCGAAAACCGCGTAGAACAGCGTAAATTCGTGCTGAGAGGACCCCCCGTATGACTTGGTTTTTGCGCATCTTTCTTGGGCTGACTTTCTTGGCGCTAACGGTCTATTTGGTCGCTGAATTAAGACTCAAGCCCATCAGTGACGAGGCCCGAGACAAAGCCCCTGGCACGTTTGCAAAGCTCAGCGACGGTCAGATCCATTATCGCTTAGAGGGGCCTGAAGACGGACCCATAGTGGTGCTCGTGCACGGCTTCTCGACCCCGAACTTTATCTATGAGCAGAATGTCACTGCGCTTCATGCGGCGGGCTTTCAAACGCTGCGCTTTGATCACTTTGGGCGTGGATGGTCGGATCGGCCATCTGGCAAGTATGATATTGATTTCTATGACCGGGCTTTGATCGAGCTGCTCGAAAGCGTTGGCGTGGACGTCCCAATCCACCTTGCCGGCCTCTCTATGGGCGGTCCGATCGTTTCTGAGTTCACCGCCCGCCATCCAGAACGCGTAGAGCGATTGGTGCTGCTTGTGCCCGCAGGCTTGGACACGGCCGGTGCCGACTCAGCCTCGGCGAAATTGGTGCGAACGCCGATCATTGGCGACTTCCTCTGGCGGATGATTGGTAAGGGCGTGCTCCTTGGTGATCCGCAATATGATGAAAGCGTGCTGGCGCCAGAAGATCGCCTGCAGGGCGACGTGACCGAGCAAATGCAATATCGCGGCTATCTGGCGGCTCTGCTATCGTCGCTACGCCATATGCCGATGACGGGGCGCGAGGAGACCTTCCGGCGCGTCGAAGCCACCGGTGTGCCTGTGCTGGCGATTTATGGTGGGCAGGACGAAACGGTGCTGGTCTCAAGCGCGGCAAAGCTGGAAGCGCTGATGCCCAGCGCGGATGTCCGCGTTTTGGAAGACGGCGCGCATGGCCTCAATTATCAGAACCACAAAACGGTCAATCCATGGCTAGTCGATTGGTTCCAGGGCGGCGCGGCGTCTCAATAAGCGGCAGCGATTAAGTTCAGCGCCGCGTCCATTTCCGGGATTGCTGACCGTGTCGTATCGGGTCGATCATTTGCGATGACCGAGAATAAAAGCTCGCGCCCGCTCGCCGCCACCAGGACACCGGACAAAGCATTGGCGCCGTTCAATGTGCCGGTCTTAGCATAGATCTTGTCTTCCAGCGGCGTGCCTTTGAAGCGCCGCTCCAGCGAGCCATCGACGCCGCCTATGGGTTGATCCGCGCGCCAGGCCTCGAACCAATCTTGCTTCGCCGCGAAGGCGAGCAATTGCACCATCGCGCGCGGACTGATCCGGTTATAGATCGACATGCCCGAGCCCCCATGAACGGCGTAGCCATGTTCGGGAGGACCGACAACTACCAAAAAGCCTTCGAGCGCCGCCACGCCCTGCAAGCGTGAGCCCGTGCCCGCGAGCAGGCCCAGTCGGCGCAGCGCGATATCCGCATGTAGATTTTCGCTGTCTTTCGAAATACGCGCGAGGCTCTCCGTTAGAGGGGACCCTGGCAGGTGGGCGATTGTGGTTCCTGGATCAGGAAGCGTTGATAGGACCGCCACGCTTTCACGAGCGGCGTCATCTGGCTCAGGCGGCTCGTCAGACAACGTCAGCGGGCGATGACGCGTGTCAGTGCTCGCCACTGAAATCCCGCGCGCCTCAAGCAAAGCGGCGAACCGGCGCGCAGTGAACGCGGCCGGGGTGTCGATGGCGAGGCGAAGGCTGACCGGCGCCGCATCCAGAGGCATTTCACCGTAGAGCCGCACCCTTGTCGCGCCTGGAAACCGTTCAATGCGCAAGCGACTTTTGGTGCCGGGCGCGCTGGTGATGATTTCCGTATCGAGATCATACAGCGCGTCGCCCGCCTGCCACTCAGCCGAGGCCGCCGCGCCCTCGACTGCGCCGGGCGTGACGTCCAGCCATACCAAATTATCGTTCACGCTGAGCGCAGAGATCGCGGTGCCATAGTAGAATTGCAAGTCCTCGACGCTCCATCCAACGCCCCAGCGGTCAAACGCAAAAAATGTGTCGTCGCCCACCACCGCATCAACTTCGACGAGCCCCGTCTCGGCCACTTGGTCAGCTAGATCGGCCAAGCAATAGGTCTCGCAATCTGCCGCGTCCGTTAGCATCGCGTCGCCGCCGCCGATCAGAACGAGATCTGGCGGTCCGCCCTCTGGATCAGGCTCAAGCACCACCTTGGTCCCAGGGTTGAGCGCGGCCGAACTCAGCGCGTCGAGATGATGATAGGTCGCCATTGTCGTGAAGATTTTTGTGTTCGAGGCGGGTGTGAACCGGCTATCGGCATTGATCGATAAGAGCTCTGTTCCGTCTATATCGGCGACGACCAAGCCCCAGCGGATGCCGGTTTGGTCCGGATTGGTGAGGGCCGTCTCGATGTCGCTTTGCAGCGGACTGACGCAGCCGCTGGCCAAGCAGACGAGGACGACCGCGCAGAGCGCTTGGAGCGGAGAGAGCAGGCGGTCGGTCGAGATCATGCCAGAACGATAAGCAGCCTCCCGCGCCCTGTCACGCAGCGAGCGTTCGCGAAGAGACGCTCAGTCCTCGGGTGCGTGAACTTCGACCTTTTGTGCGCGATCACCGAACGCCTCGAACAAAAAGTCTTCCGTGCCGGTGAGCCAAGCCTGACCGCCGAGTTCGATCAGCTCGTCGAACAAAGCCGCTCGCCGGTTGCGGTCGAGATGCGCAGCGGCTTCATCCAACAGTATAAGCGGGCTCGGTCCGTCATCTTGTTCTGCCAGTGCCCGCGCACTCGCCAGGATCAGACCAATGAGAAGCGCTTTTTGCTGCCCCGTCGATGCCTCTCCTGCCGCTGCACCGGTTGGCCGGTGTATCACCGCGAGGTCGGTTCGATGAGGGCCGCTGAGCGTGCGCCCGGCGGCTTGGTCACGGTAACGCCCGCTCGCCAATTGCTCCGCGATCAAGTCCATAATGTCGAACAGGCTAGCGCCTTCGCTCGCGGCGTGTTCCGCTTCGCCTTCAAGCGTGAGATCGCCTTTTGGGAAAAACCCTTCTGGCCGCGCATTAATGGCGGCTTGCAAGCTGGTCAGCACGCGGGCGCGATTGGTGGCAATCATCGCTCCGGCTTCGGCCATTCGGCCTTCAATCGCGTCGGCCCAGGCCGGATCGACGCGGCCCCGTTCGAGCAGCGCATTGCGTTCGCGCATGGCTTTTTCGTAGCGGCCAGAGACGCCGCCATGGCTTGGAATATGTGCCATAACCTGGCGATCGAAGAAGCGGCGGCGCTCACTCGCCCCGCCGCGAAACACGCTGTCCATGGCCGGGGTCAGCCAAACGATCCGGATCAAGTCAGCAAGATCGGTCGCTGAGGCGGGCGCGCCATCGAGCCGGATCGTACGTTTGTTTCCGGTGCCTGCGCTCTCAAGCCCAACCCCGATTTTGCGATCTTCATCCAGGGTCGCCGAAATAGTCCAACCGCCTGCCGCATCATGGCGGGTCATATCGGGTAGGGCAGCCGCGCGCAGGCCACGCCCAGGACCAAGCTGGCTGATTGCTTCGAGGATATTGGTTTTGCCAGCGCCGTTCGCACCCCAAAGACAGACCGGTCTCGGATCGAGCTTAAGGTCTAGGCTCGCATGGCTGCGAAAATCAGTGAGGCGAAGGCGGGTAAGGGCGGTCACTAGACCCTTAGCGGCATCAACACATATTGCGCGCTCTCGTCACCGGGATCGAGCACCAAGGCCGGGCTGGCCGGATCATTGAACAAGAAGCGTGCGTCTTCGGCTTCAATCTGCGCCGTCACGTCCAGCAAGTATTTGGCGTTGAAGCCAATATCCATGCCATCTGCTAGATTGTCGCATTCAATCTCATCATGGCCTTGGCCGGTCTCGGCGCTGTTCACCGCGAGGGTCAGCTTGCCCTCTGAGATGGAGAGTTTCACCGAACGCGAGCGTTCTGCCGACACGGTTGCCACGCGGTCGACCGCCGCTTCGAACAGTTTGTTGTCGATGATCATCGCCTTCTCATTCCCTTTCGGGATGACGCGCGCATAGTCGGGGAAAGACCCATCGATCAGTTTCGATGTCAGCTGCGCGCGGCCGGCTTTGAAGACCACTTTCGTATCAGAGACAGAGACCGAGACATCGCCATCTTCATTTTCGATGAGGCGGCGCACTTCACCAACCGCTTTGCGCGGGACGATGACGCCTTCAAGGCTCTCAGCGCCCTTCGGGGCATCGACTTCTGAAAGAGCAAGCCGGCGGCCATCGGTCGCGACGGTGCGCAGCTTGTTGCCGCCATCGGTCTCAGCGGTGTGGAGATAGACGCCATTCAAATAGTAGCGGGTCTCTTCGGTTGAGATCGCAAACCGGGTCTTATCGATCAAGCGGCGCAGATCCGCAGCCCCTAACTCGAACTCGGTGGCATCTTCATCCGGAACCATGGTTTGAAAGTCGCCCGCCGGGAGCGTGGGCAGTTTAAACTCTGAACGACCTGAACTGATCACCAATTGGCGCTTTTCAGTATCGAAGGCCAAATCGACATCGGCGCCGGTCGGCAGCTTACGAACGACATCAAACAGCGTGCCCGCCGGGGCCGTCACGGCGCCTGCATCGGCAATCTTGGCATCGGCGTGGTCAACCGCTTCGATATCGAGGTCGGTGGCCGTCAAGCGGACCGCACCGCCGGTGGCTTCAACGAGAATATTAGACAAGATCGGGATGGTGTTCCGGCGTTCTACGACATTTTGGACATGTCCAAGCGCATTGAGAAGCGCGCCACGTTCAATCGTCAATTTCATTTCATCATCCCTTTGCCGGTTTTCCCGGTCCTGCCCGCGTCTGATCGCCCGCCTTATCGAACGAATCAGCCCGCTCCGATTTCGGAGCGGGCCGCTAAAGTCACGAATTTACAGTGAAATGCAAGTCCCCCTGCGGGCTTGCCTGTGGATCAGGCCTGATCATGTCCAGCCAGGCGGTCGAACACGGCGTTTTTCACCCGTTCAATCTCCTCGCTCATATCGCGATCACCCTTGTCCAGCGCCTTCTTGATCTTGCGATAGGCGTGCAGAACCGTGGTGTGGTCCTTTTTCTTATAGGCCGTCGCAATTTGCGGGAACGACTTGTCCGGCATCACGCGGGAAAGATACATGGCCACTTGGCGCGGATGACAGATGGTGCGAACTTTACTGGCGCTCTCAATGTCGGTCTTGGAGATCCGATAGAGATCCATGCAGGTGCGCTTAATATCGTCCAGGCTCGGCGTCCGAGGTTCACCGGCAATGCGGCGAATGACGGTTTCGAGCATCTCCGGAGTTGGCGCAAGCTCGCCATATCCGGTCTCAAGCTGCAGGCTCCAAAGGACCCCGCACAACTCTCGCCCAGCGCCGCGCACCGTCGCCACAATCCGGTCAACCATCGCATCGGTCAGGACAAAGTTTGGAGTGTCCTTGGCGATCAACTCAACATGACGGCGAATAATCGCTTTGCGCATCTCATTGTCAGGCATCGCCACTTCAACAGAGGCTGCACCTTTGATCTCACCAGCGAGCTCTTTGGAGAGCCCCACCATATCACCTGGTGCGGCGTCGGCTGTGATGATCACATGCCCGCCCATTGAGGTAACCGCCCGCAAGGCACCGAAAAACGCCTTATCGGTTTTGGCTTTTCCCGCAATCCAGTGGAGATCATCGATCATCAACAAGTCATTGCTTTTGACATAGGCCTGCAAAGCGCTGGTATCGCCTGACCGCGCGCCGGTGACGAAGCGGGTCATAAACTCTTCCGCAGAGATGTAAGCCAAACGGCGCGAGTCATTCTTACCAGACGTCGCGGCCTCAATCGCCCGCAACAGATGGGTCTTGCCCGTGCCAGGCTGACCGTAGATTACGATCACCCCAGCTGGGATGGGCGCGCCTTTGGCAAGCCGCTTGCCCAGACCCACAGCCCGCGCATTAGACGGACCGGTGACCAAAGTGCGGAAGGTCATAGAGTGATCTACGTCTCCCGTTGCATCAGTCTCAGCATCTTCAGAGACTGACGCAGCCGCGGCTGAACTTTCAGAGAGCCAAGGATCGCCCACGACGTCGCGAACGTCCGCAGGGACGCGGCTCCACAGCTCAAACTTTAGCCGACGTTTTTTCGGGTCCAGTATCTGCCAGGCTTGTTGAAGCGGGCGCGCGAAGCCAGTAGTGACGCGATCGAGCGTCAACTGGTCCGGCGCAGCCACGACAATGGCTTTGTTCACCTCGGCGACGAAGCGCAAAGCCGTCAACCATTGCTGAGAGTTGTCTGGCGCGGTTTCCGCTTCAACCTTGTTGAGCGATTTAGCCCAAAGCGCCTTAGCTCCCAATTGGTCCCCTCTAACGTTATGATTGGTTGTGGGCTTCTGCTCCCCAC
>ERZ1740070.1827-NODE-1827-length-12849-cov-7.227060_pt1 | contig 12849 bp, 14 predicted proteins | sample MGYA00581734_ERZ1740070 | MGnify/ENA primary metagenome ERZ1740070 (study PRJEB43018, sample SAMN04849744) | marine metagenome | isolation source: floating plastic debris | place: Pacific Ocean | collected 2008-09-01 | study: EMG produced TPA metagenomics...
CCTGGCTCGATCTGAGCCAGCATCAACGATGAGGTGGTCCACTGCATCCCACGAAAACGAAAGGTGATCAAATCTGGGGATCTGCTCAAGGTAGATACGGGAGCTTATTTTGATGGCTTCCATGGTGACTCGTGCATCACGATTGCTGTTGGTAAAGTAAATACCAAAGCACAGGATCTGATGCAGGCAGCTGAAGCGGCGCTATATGCAGGGGTAGCTCAGGCGTTGCCTGGCAATACACTGCTCGATATTGCTGGAGCCATTGAAGATAGTATTCAGTCCAGTGGTTACACGGTAGTTGAGGAATTTACAGGCCACGGTGTTGGGCGAAATCTGCATGAGCCTCCTTCAGTATTTAACTTTCGGACTAAAGAACTGCCGAATGTTACCCTCAAGCCGGGTATGGCGCTGGCAATTGAGCCAATCGTAAACGAGGGATCTCGCGTCACCCGTACCCTGCGCGATCGCTGGACTGTTGTGACATGCGATCGCAAACTTTCTGCCCAGTTTGAGCACACTGTACTTATCACTGAAGCTGGTCAAGAAATCCTTACTGACCGCTCTAAGGTCTAGGTAGTTTTGAGTCTTGAATGTGTTAAGTCGATGGCCTAACACGTGACTTAATCTCACTATTTGTCAGGCTGATAACTCAAAACTAAGAACTCAAAACTCAGAACTCAAAACCCAACTATTTTTGTAGATCACTCAGGCTTACACAGGCATCTTTGTCGTAGTCTACTTCGATGTCAATGGTGTAAAGCTTTTGGGTATCTTCGTCTGGAAAATCTTGATAGTTTTTGATCTTTTCTAGGGCGATATCGTTGAGAAAGCCATAGCCAGAGCTGCGTAGTATGGCGGGCTCAGTTGCGATCTCACCATCGGGATTGACGACTACACCCACAAGTCCTTTTTCAGGGACGGGGGTTAGACAGCTGAGAAAACGCCGTGGGCCGTCCGCAATCAGTGGATAGTTAATTTCTACTGATTTGTCTAACCCTTGAGGATCTGATACCCGTATTTCCGGTTGTTCGCTGAGACTGACTAGCCATGCTTGCTTTGCTTCTTCCACTTCAGGGTCAGTGGTTTTCAAGATGCTGTGTCGCAGACGAGCTAAAAAGTTTTGCAGTGGTTTGGGCACTTCCTGAGCTTGTGCGCCATCCTTGAGTGCAACTAATGTGGGTGGTGTTTGCTCAGTCTGTGTTCTTGCCGGAGTGTTGCCAGAAGTATTGCTAGGGCTGCTGTTGTTAGCAGGCAGCGCAGCAACTTCGTTGTCGCTGTCTCGGTTTGCTCTGTGATTTGATTGGTTATTGCCACTGGCCTGGCGGCGGTCTGCGGCGCGATCGTTAGCGTTTTGACCAGTCTGAGAGCGCCGCTGTTGGCTTTGTTGCTGACGCTGTTGCCCCTGCTGATTTGCAGCCGCTACCGGTTGCCGCACTGCCGCCGCACCAGCGGGTCGAGGAGCTGTCGTTGGTCCACCAGAGCTGGCTGGCTGTGTATTCGGTGGAATCCGAGTGACGGTAATACTTTCCCCTTCAGGATCTGGAGCAGGAACAATGTCATCGGGTGAACCCCCTGCCACTGGAATCATCAACAGTCCCGCATGAAGACCCGCTGCCAACAAAAAAATAGGATTAAAAAGAAGCTTCAAAACATTCATGGCAATGCGGGAAAAAGTTATGAGAAAGCCAATCTACATCTAGGGTAAACAATTGGGACAGCATTTCTGACATCAGCTATTCCAACTATCTAACTGTATGGGTAAGGCGCGGTTAAGAGAATGACTGATGTACAGAATTGTGTTTACTAACCCTGCCGTGGGTCATTGGGCCAAACAAAGACGAGGGTTGTGCCCTTTAAGTCAATTAATGAAATGTAGTTAACTGGGTTTCCATCAGCAGAGTACACCCCATAGAATGGATGCCCACCATAGGGGCCTTCGTCAACCTGTTGCATACCTGCTTGTGCTAAAGCTTGCCCCAGACCCTCGCGGCTAACAAGATCGATGTTTCTGGCAATTTGCTTAAAGGTGACTGTGTCGAATGGCAAATAGGTGCCATTACTGATGCTTTCAGGTGTAAAAAATGCGGATGGCTCAGCTACATTACCGATGGCATGCTCCCTAAAACGTATATCAATGGCATTGGTTGGATCAATTCTCAACCATTCTGCAGTGACGTCAAAGTTGCTTGTGCCTTCGTTTGAGGCACTTAAAAACTGACTTAAACTACTGCTTAGGGCCGATTGATGAGCGGGATCAAAGGCAAAAGATTGTTCATTGTCTTCGAACTCGTCTTCGAACTCATCTTGAGCGGGGTCGTCCTGTTCTTCAATAATCTTTTGCTCCTGCTGTTCCGGGACATCTGTGAGAACAGGGGGTGCTATCGTAGCCGGTGGTGGGTTTTCTGGTGGGGGCGTTTCGGGCTCTGGCGGGAGCGGTGCAGGTTCAGTTGGGGCCAGGATATCGCTAAGACTAACCGCTTCAATCGACACCTCTTCTTCAGGCTCTGGTTCAGCGACTTCTTCTGCTTTTGGGGCGGTCAAATCAATTGCAGGTAGGACCAACAATAAACCGTGAAAACCTAACGCCATCCAAATGACCGGGCGCTTAAAAAAGCTGGCTCCATAGGTTGATAGCTGGACAGTTACATAGGGAAGAGCCCGGATAAATAAAAATGGCTGCATGGCAAGGCTCCTGACCGTTCTTGTCAACCACTTGCCAGATTCTGTCGGCGCAACACTAACCATGCTCTAGAAGATAGAGAAACACACATTAAGGAAACCTTGGAGGAGCGAACATGCCCCCAAGGTAAAATGGTTGATGCACACTGAGCGTGTGAACGTTGAAAGTATCCCTTTCTTAAAGATTAAAGCTCTCTAAGAAAGGGAATCAATCAAACGACTAGTTGAGAACAGTTGTTGCTTCTGTGTCGTAGGCTTCAAGCGTGGAATCAATTGCACTGTCAGGCAGAGGTACATAACCCACCTCTAGGATGAGTTCGCCGGCATCGGCCTGCTCAATGTAGAACTCTACAAAGTTAGCAACACCAGTGCTGGAGTCTGCCAAAGCTTCAGTGTTGACGTAGATGAAGATGGGCCGACCTAGAGGCTGGTAGATGTCAGCCTCAACGTTCTCGACAGTAGGCTCAATAAACTCACCAGTCTCTTCGTTGAGAATGCTCACTGCCCGCAAAATGTCTGAATTTTCAGAGAAGTAAGCTAAACCGAAGTAACCGATAGCATAGGGGTCGCCAGCAACACCACGTACAAGGATGTTGTCATCTTCACTAGCCGTGTAGTCAGCACGGCTAACACCACCATCGCCATTGACTTCATCAGTAAAGTAGTCAAACGTACCAGAGTCAGTACCAGGGCCATACAGACCGATTTCTTCATCGGGCCAGGAAGGATCAATCTGATTCCAACGAGTGATAGTGCCCTCAGCTGGCGCATCCCACATAGTGTTTAGCTGTTCAACAGTCATCTCAGTTGCCCAATCATTTGCAGGATTGACTACAACAGTTAGAGCGTCGAAGGCAACAGGAACAGCAATGTAATTGATGCCGTTAGCAGCGCAAAGCTCTTTCTCGGTATCTTTGATAGGACGAGATGCGTTAGAGATAACAGTCTCACCGGTACAGAACTTCTTGAAACCGCCACCAGTACCGGAAACACCAACAGTGATGGATGCAGAGTTGCCACTTAGGGCATACTCCTCAGCCATTGCCTCAGTGATGGGAAAAACAGTACTAGAACCGTCGATTGCAATGCTTTGAGCAACTGCAGATGTAGCAGTTAAAGCACCCGCTGCAGTCACTGCAGCTACTGTGCCAAAAAATTGAGTGAACTTAACCATGACTACACACTCCGTGGCTATTTGTTCAGGCCACGAAGTAATGTAGCTACACAGAATTAAGGCAAATTAATTGCCTAATTAAGGGGTGATTTTTATCTGTTTAAGCATAGGTAAAGACAAATAAACTGAGCGAAGTGAGTCTCAGCTTATCTTTTAGCAACGTCTTTAAGGATAGATTTGTCAACCGAATTTCAGCTTAATCTTAGGGCATAGTGATTTATCTAGCATTACTTTTAGTTAAAAGCTTGCAGAAATTCATAAACTAAGCCGGACATTTTAGATCAGCTATGAGGCTCGACTAAAGTTCCCAGATAAACAAAGTGTTGTGAACTGTGGGCACAACAGCAATCGCTGAAATTTTTAGAGAACAGCAACTATAGTCATCACAAATTGCTGAATGCTGGCAGTTTTCGACAACTATACGTTTTACCGAATATCTGTATGATAGGTAGCTCTACAGCTTGATTTAACGTCCTGCTCTAGTTTTGGGCTGTTAGACTTTGCCCTCAAAATATCTGTACCAGACGGCATTACCCAGAATAGTGAGGCTAAGGCTGAGGCTGCCTGCCATCAGGACGAGTGTGGGATTGTATCCTCCTCGTGTGAGGTTTTCCATCCACAGATTGGTTGTTGCCGAGGGGCGTATCGTGTCAGCTAAAAATGGAGTTAGATAAATCAAAGCACCACCGCTGAGTAGCCAGCCCACCATAGAGGTCAGTAGGAAAACTGTTTTACCTTTGGTTTGCGTGCTCATAGCAGTGTTCTATCTCTTTATTGAACGGCTAACGGTGTGCCCGTTAAACAGGTTTTGGTTAATGTGGCCCCGTCAAAATTCGCATTGTCTATGGAGGCACAAAGCAGATTAGCCTGAGTTAAGTTGGCTCCCCGCAAAATAGCACCGCCCAGATTTGCTTCTTCTAGATCAGCGCCAGATAAGTCAGTACCTGCCAGGTTAGCGTTAGATAAATCTGCATTGCGTAGAATACAGCCAGACAAGTTGGCTCCTCGCAAGTCGGCCCCCCGCAGATCAACCTCTGTTAAATTGAGATTGCTCAAAACAGTCCCTGCCAGGAATGCTCCTGCAAAGCTTGCGTTAGTAGTGTCGGCTTCTAACAGTATGGCTCCCCGCAAATCAGCATTGCGTAAGTCAGCTGCTATTAAAATGGCTCCCATCAAATCAGCCCCTCGCAGGTTAGCGCGCAGATCTGACTGTTTGAGAATGCTGCCGTTGAGGTTAGCTCCTCTTAAATTAGCTTGTGCTAAGTTAGCTCCACTTAGATCTATGCCAGCTAAATCCATCCCCATCAGCTCTTTCTTCTGTCCCTGCAGAATAGCTTCAATGTCCGATGGGTTCATGAAGTTACCTCCTTGGGCACAGAGTGTTGCTTGGGCTCATTAAGCATAGGTTTAACTTCTTCTAGCCAAACGGTGGGCTGTTGGCTTGGCCGATCTGGAAGCTGTAGCATACCAATTTCTGCTAATCGAATTACCGTACCTAAAGACTCAACCAGATTGGGATCAAAGCGTCTGCCGCTGTACTTTTCGCAGGCTGTTAGTGCTTCTCCTGGAGACATGGCAGTTCGTTCACCCCTGGTTTCAGTGAGTTCCTGAAAATAGGCAACGAGACCTAAAACTCTAGATTCAATTGGAATTTCATCTGCCTTTAACCCATCTGGAGTGCCGCTGCCGTCCCAATATTCGAGCTGGTGGGTAACAATGCGGCTGATCGGAGCTAGCTCGGGCATTGAGGAAAGTAGCTGACCGCCAAGGGCAGCGCGATCGCGCCAAAAAACTAAACTTGCTTTATCAAGCTGGTCTGCTGTTTGCTGAAAAATTTCTTTGGGGGCCTCAGCTAGACCAATACGAAACAGCAGACCTGCCAGTCTCAGCCGCCGTAGCTTTAGCGTAGGTAAATCCAGTAACTGTCCCAGGGTTTCTGCTAATGCAGATACTTGTAATGATGCAGTTGGATTCGCAGGATCACGTTCGTCAATTTTTTGAACCATTCGCAAAAAGGCCTGAAGTTTGTTGGCGGCCAGGTTGCGATTTAGCTTAGAGGCTTGACCTTCTAATTCCCAGAGTTCACGGGTCTGACGATTGACGGTGACAAGCTGCTGCTGACTACTCTGCAGATAGTTAACAATACGAGCAACGACACCGCTTAAATCTGTGGGGACAGGTGACGGATTATTTTTAAGGCTGTTAAATCGCTCTGTTAGCTGATTGGCAAGGGCTGTATCGTAGGGACGCATGCGCTCAATCAAAATCTTGGCAGCGGCTTCAACTGGACCGCGCTCAAATGTCCAAAGACCGTAAAACTTTCGCTCAATGTCGACACTTGGCATACTATCGCTGCGATATTCATCATCCGATAGTTCATGACACAAAACCATAGATGCATAGCCTGGTGCCAAAATAATCAGGTTCCATTCTTCGGTGAGACTGTCACTGCTCTGCAAGTCGACTAAATCTACATTAGCCAGTTTGCTAGTGGCATGATCACCGAACCCACTGTCGGGCACGGCTGCGATCGCAACCTGCTGTGAATAGCGGGCAATCTCTAAATAACGATCGGCCTCCTGGAGATACCACTTACCCTGTTGAAATGTGACAAGCACCAATGGTTTTTCACCGTCTGGCTGCTCCAAAATATGATCCTCTAGGGCATGACAAAGCGCTACCAGCGTGTTTTTGAAATAAACACCATAGCTAGACGGCATTTGTCCCTCTGTCAGGACATTTTTTAATTGATTAAGGGTGGCCTCAGAGTTCATAGTAAGGCTCTTAGTAAACCAGGTATTTGTTTCCAGGATAAAAAGCCAGTGTTTCTAGACTCCAAAATCTTGCTAGATGGAGCATTTTTAAAACAGCGGCATACTCTCTATGATTTCATACTTTGATGAAAAGCGTTGCACGTCCGACATAAGTCGTACCGAACTGTTAGAGGAAATACTGTCAGTCGGCTGTCATTGCCGTTGTTATCAAATGCTTGAAACAGCCAATAGTGATCAAATTTGTAATCAATCAATACAAAATGGATGGTCTAAATGAGTAAAAGTACTTAACTTATATACAGACCCACCTAGTTACGATTAGTTGGATCTATCAAACATGAGTGAAACCAATGACTAACCCATCCCAAGAGCAAACTTGTCCCGTATGTGGTGTAACCATTGTTAACGACGTTGTTCAATTCTCAAATGGTTCAAAAGGTACCCGTGCCAGACTCTATGCCCGTGTTTGTCAATATGCCAAAAAGCCTGACTGCATTAACCAAGATAAAACCCTAATTGGTGAAGTGCTAAAAGAAGATGGCTTTCTAGATGCCCCGCCGATCAATTTGGGTCAGTAGCCGGCCTAACCTAACCGCTCTGCCACTTGTTTTAGCCGCTGCAGCTGGGCTTCCATATCTTGCTTAGTCCAGCTGGCGGCAAATTGCTTAAAACCAAAAGCGACGAGCGGATTGGGAATGTCAAATTCAAATCGATTCAAAAGACGGGTGCCCGAGGTGTCTGGAATGCACTCCCATCGGTCGGTTCCTTTAAAGAAGCCGGTAAATGCCCATACGACTAAGCCAGGACGACGCTCTACGACGGTGCTTACTAAGCTGGGCTTTAGTACAGGGACTTGGATGATAAATCGCGTCTGGCTATTGAGTTCGGTGCTCCAGCTATCGCCAATGGGCTCACAACGCAGGGCTGGATTAAGCCATTGGTGCATTAGGGTGCGATCGCAAATACATCGTTCAACCGTAGTGGCACTTGCGCGAATAAAGATTGCTTGCTCAAAAACACCCATAAAAACTTTGATGTTGCAGGCTCTCGACGTGCTCTGATTATGACATTGCTAAGAATCGGTCATGCAAAAGCGGTCGGTAGTACACTACCGACCGCTTTTGCCGCCCCTAGTGTCTGTGATGAGCGTGCTGGTGTTCCTGATGATGCTCATGACTTTGGTGGCCATGGTGATGAGCATCATGGTGGTGGCCGTTATGGTGGCCGTCATTATGGTGGCCGTTATGGTGGTCGCCGTCGTGATGATGGAATGCCTCAGCTAGCTGAGTTCGCTGACCTTGATTAACAACGGTACCTTGCTCACCAAGCAAGTCTGAAACTAACCCATTTACCCAACCGGCAGCCATGTCTGTAAAGTCATCGTTGTCATTCACACAGGGCATCTGAACATAGGTAACATCAGGGCGCTTACGGCGTAAATGACCAATAATGTGCTCTACATCCAGCAGGGTCTCGTGATTTTCCGTGACAAATCCAATGGGCATAAACACTAGAGCTGTAGCACCCAGGTCCATTAGGTTTTGGGCTGCTAAGGTGACATTGGGCTGGGTCCATTCAATCATGGGGGTGTCATGGTTGAGCCAGCCAATAGAAATCAGTGGGTAGTTGTAAATGAGGCGCTCTCGAACCGCATCATAGAGTAGTTGACTCTCTGTAATACCCGAGGTAAAGCCCTTTGCCTTGTGGGGGCAGCCATGGTTCATCAGCACAATGCCGGTCTGGGAGGGTAAATGGGCAACGGCTAGATGTTGCTGAATTTTGTCCTCCACCTGACGGGCTAACAAGTCAATGTAGTCAGGCTGATTGTAAAACGACGGTATGTAACGAGTGCTTTTAAGCCAGTGGTCGTCTCTGCCCGTAAATGTTTTAGCTAAAGCATTGTTGACTTGTTCGACGGCAATGCCACTGGTAAAAATAGAGTCAACTACCAGAAGTGGATAGATCAGCAGCCTGGTGAATCCTTCGGCCTGAATTTCCTGTAGTACCTGGTGGGGTAAAAACGGCGCGCAGAAGTTAAATGCCTTAAAGACGCTAACTTTCTGGCCCCACTTGGCTTGTAAATGACGCTCAATGCCCTCACGCTGACGTTCAAAGATAGCGTTGTGGGGGGAAATAAAATGATCGTGTTGATGATCCCACTCGTGGCGATCAAACAGGGCCAAAAGCTTTGCTAGGGGCGGATAAATCCAATTGGGAACCGGAGCAAATTTAGCTGTTAATAGATTTAGGGCCTGTTCGTTGTAGTTGGCGAAGTCTTCGTAACTTTCTACTTCGCCGTATCCTATGAGCAAGACAGCGACGCGCTCGTCACTGTCGCTTTGCCCTGGGGTAGATATTTGTGCGTGCGGAATCGCAACCATAAACAAATGAGCCTCAAAGAGAATTTAGGCGTTACTGTCACAGTGGACAGGCTCTAAAGGTAACGCACCTAAGTCTGGCTATTCTCCGCCTCTTGTAAGAATTTAAGACTCCTGAGACTAATCGATACGCAGCTGTTGCTATCTGTTAAGTCTTACTTCAATCACTCCATAATCGACGTCGTTCGGTCCCCTTTAGGCGCTCATGGGTATCCCGTAGCAAAGTGGGTATATCTAACTGTTCTGGACAGCGAGGCAAGCAGTCGCCACAGTCGGTGCAGCGGCTGCCCTTGCGCCCTGGAAACCAGTGGCCTGCCCGTTCAAACATGCCGTAGCGGTATTTGCCAAAGGCTGTCATGTCGTAGGCGACTGCTAGATTACGCAGGCGCAGCACCTCTGGGATATTGATGGCTTCTGGGCAGGGCAGACATTCATAGCACTGACGGCACTGCTCAGTTGCCAACGTTGTTTGGGTTTGTTCTAGATAAGCTAGAGTATTCTCCTCTAAGTCTGTTAAGGGACCGGTATTGTTGGCTGTTTGTAAGGGCCAATCAAGTTCATTAGGGATAGCTGGTCCAACGCTTAGGGTAGTAATTCGTGGGTCGCTCAGCAGCCAGCGATAGGTGAGCAGCAGTGGGTCAAACGGAGTGCATAGTGTTTTGAGTTTGTCGGGTGGTGTGTAGAGTTGCCCACCTTTGTCGGCTGGAGAAATAATAAAAATGCCTAAGTCCCGTTGGTGGGCTAGCTCAATGGCTGCGGCGTTGCGTTGGTTAAAAAAGTAGTAGTGCAGGTTAATAAAGCTGATGATGGGGTGTGCGATCGCACCCATTACAACCTCTAACGCTCCATGGCTAGAAACACCCACGTGATGTACTCGGCCATCATCTAATGCCTGGGTTAAATCTGGTGTCATTGCATCAAGCTGTTGCAGATGCTCTGGTGTATTCACCCCGTGCACAGCCAGACAGTCAAGGTAGTCAACCCCTAAACGCTCTAGAGACTCATCCAATAGGCGATTAACATCGCTACCTGGCAAGAGCTTGGTAGTCAACACCAGCTCAGAGCGGGAAAAGCTTTTTAGGGCCTGGCCAATGTAGCACTCACTTTGACCATATCCTCGCGCCGTCTCAATGTGATTAATTCCCTGCTCAATTGCGCTAGCAAGGACCTGATACAAACAATCTGCATCCTTCAGGCATCGCATTGTACCCAATGAAAATACAGACAAATTCAGTTCAGTTTTGCCAAAGCGTCGATAATCCATGGGGTAGCCCGTACCCTAATTAGCGAACAGATTATTGAGTGGACGTTTATTGGTTAGACGAACGACCTTGCTGTGCAAAGTCTGATGGACTCAAATTAGAGACAAAATCGCGAAATGCTTCCTTTTCAGCTTCATCAGCTTCTCGATCAACTGGAATTGAGGCATCTGCTACCACCTCTTCCATTACCCAAATTGGAGCCCCCATCCTTAGCGCAATCGAAATGGCATCGCTAGGGCGAGAGTCGAGTTCCTTAGTTACCTCTCCCTGTTTGAGAGTCATCGTAGCGTAGAAGGTATTGTCCTTCAGGGAATGAATAACGACACGATCTAGTACTAAATCCCAGTCATCTAGCAAATTGGCAAAGAGGTCGTGGGTCATGGGACGCACAGACTCTTCATTTTCCAAAGCAACGATGATGGCGCGGGCCTGCTCGTTGGAAATAAAAATAGGCAGTGCTCGGCGTTCGGATGCGTCACGCAGCAATATCACGGGATTTCGCGAAACTGCATCCAGTGCAATGCCAGCAACTTTCATTTCGATCATGGATATTAATCCTCTTGGCTCCGCAGGAATTTAACCCAACAAATAGACTGTAACACCTGAAAAATAACTGCACTATGTCAAACTGGCTTGGAAATGTGACGGTTAGAAACAGGAAAACACCATATAGGCAATCTATAGTTTAGGAAGTTGATTAAAGTGGACGCAAATAATATTCCATTTCTAAGCTAAAAGAGTCCGCTCAGCTTGTTGGCTATTACATAAAAATCTTTATTTAGATTCTAAAAATCTTTATCTAGCGGTCTCTAATAGCTACAACTGTAGGGGGCGGTGATAGTGGCCATTACGATTACATCTCTACGACAAGGCGCTAGAGTGTTAAGCAAGGCCTAGACTTATCATAAGAATGTGTTTACCGGATTAATTCAGGCTTTAGGAAAGCTTCAAACCCTAGATAACGATCAATTGCAAATTACGTATCTGGGGTCTAGCAACGCCATCATTGCAGATATTGCCCTTGGGGATAGTATCGCTGTAGACGGTGTCTGTCTAACTGTGGCGGCCATTTTACCAAAGGGATTTACAGTGACAGCATCTCCGGAAACCCTTAGTCGCTCTACCCTAGGCTATACTTCTCCAGACCGACCCGTAAATCTGGAAGCTTCTCTACGAGTAGGCTCTAAAATTGGTGGTCACTTTGTAACTGGGCATGTCGATGGGCAGGGACAAGTTGACGACATTGTTAAAACTGACAGTGCTTGGGAAATTAGTTTTACAGTGCCCCAGAAACAGGTGACACGCTACATTATTCCTAAAGGCAGCATCAGCGTTAACGGTATTAGCCTGACAGTTGCTGACTGTAGCGTATCTGGAGACTGGTTTAAGGTCGCGGTTATTCCGGTGACCTACCATGAAACAAATCTGCAGTATCTGCAACCTAATGTCGCTGTCAATTTAGAAGGCGACATACTAGGCAAATATGTGGAACGATTTACCCAACCAGCGAGCATGATAGAGCAGCCAGAAATTTCCCTGGACTTCCTGGCTGAACATGGCTATGGGTGAGCGTAGCCAGAACCCCAGTTTATTTCGGTGCTCTACAAAATCATTAGTTCATAGCTTAGATAAACCAGGGTTCTAAGCTAAGGGCAATAAAGAGTTTCTTTAGTCGCTCTCCCAGTCACTGAATTTACTCCTATAGCGACTTCGCAGAGCATGTCGTTAGTCTTTACATCTAAATCCACATCGGTAAAGTCAGCCCCTTCTATATTTGCCTTACGAAAATCTGTACTAAACGCGTAAGCGCCTTCAAGAACTGCGTTTTTAAGATTGGCTCGAATAAACCTGGCCCCATCTAAAGTAGCGCCCATCATGTTGGCATTTTCTAGATTGGCTTTGGTTAGGTTGGTGTCAAACAGCCGCACACCGCGCAGATCTGTATTACTCAAATCCGCTTCAGCCATATCGGTACTGGTGTAATTATTGCCCCGCAAATCCTGCCCCGCAAAACTCTGCTGCCGCAGACTTTGCCGGTCAAAATTTTCTGCCTGGGCTATATTTGACCAGCTCAAACTTAATGTACATATCAGCATGCAGCTCAGCAGCCAGCGCTGACAACCAACAAAGCGTAGATACCTCATAAACTATAGCGATCCACTCTACTTACTTGCATTCTAAAACCGTTTGAGACCCTACGGCTATTGGCTTAGCTACTTGACAGATGAGCTGCAAAATACACTTTAAAGACAAAAAGCCTCCACCAAGAGGCAGAGGCTTTTTAGACGATTAGTAGACTAAAACTTAGTCCAAGTCGTCCATTGCCAGTACTGGCTCACTCGAACGGTCAAGACCCTTCTCGAAACCACCAGCAGCAGCACGAGCACGGCCCGCATGCCATAGGTGACCAACCAAGAAGAAGAAGCCCAGAACGAAGTGAGAAGTAGACAGCCACTGACGGGGGTTCACAAAGTTAACAGAGTTAATCTCAGTGATAACGCCACCTACAGAGTTGATCGACGCGTTAGGAGCGTGGGTCATGTACTCAGCAGCACGACGTACCTGCCAAGGCTGAATGTCAT
>ERZ1740070.1828-NODE-1828-length-12848-cov-5.733761_pt1 | contig 12848 bp, 11 predicted proteins | sample MGYA00581734_ERZ1740070 | MGnify/ENA primary metagenome ERZ1740070 (study PRJEB43018, sample SAMN04849744) | marine metagenome | isolation source: floating plastic debris | place: Pacific Ocean | collected 2008-09-01 | study: EMG produced TPA metagenomics...
GATACCAAGCAGCGCGGACTGTTCACTCAACGCCTGTTCAATCCGGCTTAAGCCCACTTACAGCGGCGGCCTGAAGTGTCTGGGCCGCCGCATCTACACGAAGACCTTTCCGGCACTTCGGGCCAATAACCCCATGACAAAATCATTGTGTCAAAAACGGTCGATATCGGTGAAAAACTCCTGCCACTAGATGTTGTATTTTCGGCCTTGTTTCGCTCTCAAGCCTCTGATTCTGTTTGCTAAACATGATGGAGGTGCGGGCGATGATGGGACGGCAGATACCGGGCGAAAGCCTTTTCTATGAGTTCCGGCTGGAGGATCACGTCCCGACCGATCATCCGCTCCGCAAGATCGACCAGCTTCTGGACCTGACTGAGTTGCGCGCCGGGCTTCAGGACCTCTACAGCCATACCGGACGGCCATCGGTCGATCCCGAGTTGATGATCCGCATGCTGATTGTCGGATATCTCTATGGCATCCGGTCGGAGACGCGGCTGTGCCAAGAAGTGCATTTCAATCTTGCATATCGGTGGTTTTGCAAGCTGGGGCTCGATGGCCGGGTTCCGGATCGCTCGACCTTCTCGAAGAACCGCTACGGCCGTTTTGCCGATGGCGACGTTCTGCGCCAGGTCTTCGAGCTGGTCGTCGCGCGCTGCATGGAGGCCGGGATCGTCGGCGGTGTGGGGGCACTGGTCGATGGCAGCACGGTCGAAGCCGATGCCAACTGGACGCGGCGCGACAGCCCGGACAAGATCAAAGATGCGTGGGACAAGAAGGAGCGGATCACGCGGCCCGTGCAGGCCTATCTCGATGACCTCGACGCGGCAGGGGCAGCGCAACCGGACAGCGGCGGCAGGATACCGAAAGGGCCGAAGTATATCTCCGAGACCGATCCCCTGGCGGCATGGTCGCTCAAGGATGGGCCGGGCCGATTCTCTTACGAGACCAACTATCTGGTCGATGACCTGAACGGCGTGATCGTGGATGTTGAGGCAACGCCCGCTAGACTGAGCCAAGAGATCGTCGCAGCCAAGACCATGCTTGAACGCAGCAAAGTTTATGGCTTTGCACCCGAAAGCCTCGCTGCCGACAAAGCCTACGGCACCAGCCCATTCTTAAGTTGGCTCGAAGATCGGAAGATCACACAATACATCCCTGTGCTGGACCGAACGAAGCAGACCGATGGAAAGCTAACACGCGAGGCCTTCACCCACGACGCTGATCGCGACGTGTTCGTCTGTCCTCAGGGACACGACCTGAAACTGCGGGCAGACCTGCCGGAGCGTCGGCTGAAACGGTATCAGGGGAACAAGAAGACCTGTGGCGTTTGTCCGATCAAAGCGGCGTGCACCGATGCCCCGTCCCGCAGCCTCGCTGTTTCAATGGACGAGCCCCTCCGCGAAAAGGTGCGCGCCCTCGCCGAGACCGATGCTTATCAAGATGCACGGCGACGACGAAAGAAGGTCGAGATGCTGTTTGCCCATCTAAAACGACATCTCGGACTCAAGCGCCTCCGGCTCCGAGGCCTATCAGGAGCAAAAGAAGAATTTCTCCTCGCCGCCACTGCCCAGAACCTCAAGCGCCTCGCCAAATTGGCACCGGCCTGACCGGTAGTCAGACTCTCGGAAAGATCAACGCGCTCACCGGGCGCGGTGACAAATCAGGCGCAAATACGAGATGTGGCGGGGTGGGTTTTTCACCGATATCGGTCGTTATCGCCGGTGCCAGAAACGTATGAGTTTTGGCACATCCTGCGGTGCGGAAAAGGTCCGGAACGAGCCCAAAGCGACTAATGCTGCGTCGCTATAGAATGACTAGGTCTCATTTTTTTGCCCTAGCCAAGCAAACAACAAAGTAATTGCAATGCCGGGATTCCCTCCGAATTCTATGCTACGGCATCCTCCATTTTTCAGGTACAAAACATCATCCAAGGCTTGATGGAACGCGTCGTGTCAAACGAAGAAAGCAATACGATCATATCGGAGCTGTATGATTTGGTGGCATCGCCAGATCAGTACGACGCGTTCATGGTGCAGCTCCAATCCAAGCTTGCGACAATGCGGTCAGACGGGCGCAAAGGCGAGGCTGGTAAGATTTTGGAACACATGTCGCGCGCCGCCTCACTGGTCGATATCGTCACGCCTTGGCGCAAAGAGATAGATGCTGATCTGCAAAAAGCTCTCGCGCAGCGCATGCAGGCGACGCTAGCCCTCGATGAGGCGGGCAGTATCATCGATGCCAATAGCGCGGCCAAAGTCGTGTTTGACATCGCGCCTGGGGGCGATCTTTCTGTTTTTCCTATTGAACCGGAGGAGCTCCAACGACTGCGTATGCGGGTCCGGCAAATGGTACTGCAGCCAGACGCGATCAATCAGCCTAATGATGTTTTACGGCTTCACAACACCCAATCGGGCCGCCCACTTCTGATCCGGTTAGAGCCTTATGTTCAAGAGTCGACAAAACGCCGTTTTGCAATCCTACGCACAAGCGATATCGGTTGGCCCAGTCATTTGGGCCCCATCCTTCAAGACCTCTTCGACCTCAGCCGTGCCGAGGTCGACGTTGTTCGGCTTTTAGTGGAAGGATTGAAAGTCAAAGGCATCGCGGAACGGCGCCGGGCCTCAACCACCACCATTCGCAGCCAATTGCAGTCGATATTTGCCAAGACTGATACCAAGGATCAAATAGATTGTGTCCGCATGGTCTTTGGCCTGTCGCTAATGCACGATATCGATGAAGGCAATCTTGTTGCAGCCCGGATTACAGCGGCGAACCAAACTGCTTTTTTCCCTCGTGAGGATCAGCGCCACGTGGTCACTCAGCCTGATGGGCGCCTGCTGGAATACTCTGACTTTGGTGCAAAGGAAGGCCCATGTATCCTTTGGTATCATGATCAGGCTTTTGGTGATGTTTGGTTCAAAGAGCCTGTGCGGATGGCGCAGCGACGGGGTCTGAGGCTGATCGGGCCGCTACGTCCAGGATTTGGGCAGACCACTGTCTATCCTGGTGAAGCAAGCGAGCCGTGCGACTATGCCCCAGATGTGCGTTGGCTTTTGGATCACCTAAAGATTGCCCGCGTCGCCATTGTGTCTTCAAGCTTGGGCCTGATGCACGCTTTGGCCCTGGCTGAGCTAGAGCCCACCCGCGTGGCATCGATAACCGCTTGCCATCCTCTATTGCCAGTCCGTAGCGACGAGGACTTAGAGGGGACCAATGGCTACAACTATCTGATCCCCCATGCGCGCCTCCATTTTCCTGCATCACTGAAGTTTCTGGTGAAAGCCGGATTTGCTTTCGTGATGCGGTCCGGACCCGGCGCTTTTGGCAAAGCGGTCATGCGGGCTTCGCCGCGTGATGTGGAGTGGATCATGCGGCCCGATATTCTTCCCGTGATGATCCATGGTCGAAGAGTCCACCGCGACCAGGGTTACGTCGGCAACTACGGCGATCTCAATTACCGTAAAGACTGGAGCCCGCTCCTTGAGAATTGCCCCGTGCCCGTGCGCCTTGTCATCGGAGAGCATGATCGCAATGTGCAATGGGGTGCGGCGCGGCGATGGTCAGAGGCGCTCGACCATGTCGAGCTGCACGTATTGCCCGATAGCGGATATATGGTCTTTCACCAGCAATACGCCCAGATCATCGACTGGGCGCAGGCCGACCTGTCGCTGGGTTAATCTATCCTTCAAGTGAAGGATGCGGCCCGCCGTCGCGACCTCTAACACGGTCCTGCGAGATTTTGTTCTCTTCATAGTTTCAACGATTTGTATCCGGCGGCACTGCCTCCAGAATAAGAGAGGTTGTGCCCATCATGGCGATCCGACCTAACATTTTGAGCACCCGGTCAATACGGCGGTCCGCGGACGGGTTTTACAAAGGGTTCAACCTTCCAGTGGCCTTCGGGTCGATGGCGGTGGTGGTAAGCCTTATCCTTTGGATTCTCCTCTTCCCACGCAGCGCCACCACAACCCTCTCCCTGGGTCGCGAATTAACGTTGAGCGGGTTTCGCGGCTGGTACGTCTATGCGCTCGCTGGATTTGTTGCGTTCTGTGTAGTGGTGGTGTGCCTGCCTGTCTCCGGTCGCATTCGTCTAGGGCCCGACACTGCAGAACCGGACTTTTCGACTGGCTCATGGCTTTCGATGATGTTCTGTGCCGGGATTGGCGCGGGCGTCCTGATTTATGCCGTGGCCGAACCGCTGGCCCATTTCCAGTCGAACCCGATGGTTCTGGCGGGCGATCTTGTTGCGGGTTCTCCGGAAGCAGCTGTATCGGCCTTGTCTTATACCTATCTGCATTGGGGGTTGTCGGCCTGGTCTTGCTATGCGGTTCTGGGCCTTGCCGTCGCGCTTTACAGCCATCGCTACGGAATGCCTCTGACCATTCGAACCGCCCTCGCACCGCTCTTAGGGAAGCGCTATGGCGCGGCGTTTGGAAATATCATCGACATCTTCTCAATCGTCGCCATCGTAACGGGAGTGGCCACCACCCTTGGCTATGGCGTTGCGCAGTTTGTATCCGGGGCAGCAGCCGTCACGGGGATTGACGGGCTCAGAGCGGAGGACGGAGAGCCCCAGGTCGTTTGGCAATTGGCCGCCCTAGGCCTTGCAGCAATCGTCGCGACCGGAGCCGTTGTGTCTGGGCTTGGTCGCGGCATCAAATGGCTGTCCAATTTAAGCACCGGGATATTCTTCCTGGTGCTCGCAACGTTCGCTCTGATCGCTGGAAGCGGCGCTTCACTCGCCCGCTACGGGGCTGCGATCCGAGACTACTTGTTCGAGTTTCCGGTGACCGCGACACTGGTCGCGAACAACGCGGATGCGTTGGCAGATTGGCAAACGGATTGGACAATCTTCTACTGGGCCTGGTGGATTGCTTTTGCGCCCTTTGTCGCTCTCTTTCTGGCGCGGGTGTCACGGGGGCGAACACTTAGAGCTTTTGTCCTAGGCTGCATGTTCATCCCCGTCACGGTCTGCACCTTATGGTTCGCGTTTGTCGCTGGCGCGGCACTTGATTGGCAATTGGCTGCCAGTGTGCCAGACCTGTCGAGATTCCCCATTTCCGCACAAATCTATGAAACATTTCGGGCCTATACCGGCGGCATTACCTCAATTGTCGGCAATAGCATCATTGCTTTGTTGATGCTTATGCTTCTGATCACAACCATGAACGCCGCTATCCTTGCGATAAATACTATCGCCGCTGGCGGCGTGGATGACGTGCAACCCAAAGGGCACGTCATCCTTTGGGGCAGCGCTGTTACAATCATCATCGGAGCGCTCGTCACGGCTGGTGGGACTGACTCTATTCGAGATGCGATGATCCTCGGTGCGTTGCCTTTCTCTTTTGTGATCGCGCTATCGGCAGTCTCAGTCACGCTAAGCCTGATCTTTGAGGCGTCTCAGCAGCGCAACTAAGCACATCCAGTTTAGCGTCCTGTTTTCGTGCGTCGGAGCCAAGTACCTCAATGGTTTATTGCAAGAGCCTTCTTGCTGGTCAGGTGAGCAAGTGGCCCCTTTGTCCCGCACAGCGGACACAAACCCCCTGCCAATACCTATGCGTCAAAAACGGTCCATATTGCAACACTCCCCTGCCCAACTGACGCGGTGAAGAACGCTGCCTGTCTGCGGCCCCAACAAACACTGTGCCATTTATCGTTAGTAGCGGAGTCCACTGCCCTACCCCGTATTGTTGCAAATATATGTTGCAAAATAACTTGATTGCGCAACAATAAAGTGCAACACTGTTTGCATGAACTTAGGCTATGCCCGTGTATCCACAGACGACCAGGCGACTGCCGCGCAACTCGACGCGCTGCGCGCCGCCGGTTGTGAGCGCGTTTTCGAGGAACGCGCGTCCGGTGGCCGGTGGGATCGGCCCGAGTTGCACCGGATGCTCGACCAGCTCCGCAAGGGTGATGTGTTGATTGTCTGGAAGCTCGACCGGTTGTCACGGTCGCTGAAAGACCTTCTGACCATAATGGAAAAGATCGACGCGGCCGGAGCCGGATTCCGTTCGCTGACCGAGGCCATCGACACGACCACGCCCGCCGGGCGCATGATGATGCAGATGGTCGGCGTCTTCGCCGAGTTCGAGCGCGAGATGATCCGGGAGCGCACCCGCGCCGGTCTGGAACGCGCCCGCAAGAAAGGACGCCACCCTGGCCGCAAGCCGAAGTTGTCGGACGACCAGCGCCAGGAAATCCGCGACTTGGTGCTTTCGGGCAAGCGCACGGAAGCCGAGACCGCGCGTCTCTTCAAGGTCCATCGCTCCACGATCAGCCGCCTCATGCGGGAGGCATCCGATGCCGCAGCTTGAGATTTTTCCTGAGGACATTCGCATCGAGCGTGTGGACCCTGACACCAATATGTATCGGTTCTACCGGCTGCGCCTCATGCCGGACCTGTTCGGTGGCGTGTCGCTACTGCGTGAGTGGGGCCGCATCGGCACCCAAGGGCGACACCGAATAGAGCTGTTCGAAGATGCGGGCCGCGCGGTCGACGCTATGGTCGCGCTCTATCGGGCGAAACAGAAGCGGGGCTATAAGCTGGCTTTGTGAACCAAGTTTGTGCGACACGCCTTAAGCTCTGGGCATACCGCGTATACGTAGAGGCAGCGCTAAGCCTTCTGGAATATCTTGATTTCGTTGTCGTCAAGGTCACGGAACTCAAGGGTTACCGAGCCATCGGCGTTATTGTGCATTCCCACCGAGCTAGCCTCATCAGGCAAGCCATCCCTGATCTTTTCCAGCTTATCTGCAGCAAGGTGAAAGTCGAGACTGCCACCTGTTTTACCCGTTCCCCCACCCTTTCCTGGGACATACAAGGCGAAGGAAACAGACAGCCCTTCCATTTGCGCCCACCCAAATTCCTCAGAGACAAACGAAGAGGTTAAACCAAGTGCTTTCTCGTAGAACACAACGGCCGCAGACAGATCGCTAACCGGTACTTTTAGCATAGCCAGTTCAATTATCGGACAACACGCTCGCAGCGCCTCATGGCTGCTTTCTTCTTTGAATAAACAGACCGCGCGCCACACCAACTGCCGCTCCAACGGCAACAGAAACACCCATGTTTCCAGTGGCTGCTCCCAACGCAGCCCCCACTCCAATTCCTACTGCAATGCCGACAGCCATCTCGTTGCCTTTCGGGGCGGAGCCAGATCACAACCCGCAATCGTTTGATAAATTTCTAATGTAGCAATACCATATGGGTTGTCCCTTGCCAAAGTTCCTTTCTGATAACTATTGCGCTTGGCATCACAAAATATACTTGGTGACCTTTTCCCCAGATCAAATAGGGGTCGCTCACGGCTGGGACGATTTAGCAGACTAGCGCTGGAGCGGCCTTTCGTGCGCTATGCAGAGGGGGTCGGCAGTGAGCCCTATTTGACCGGATACTGTACTGTACTCCAATGTCAGCTCCTCCGGGCAGAGCACAAAAATGCGTCAAGTGTCGCGAAGCGCTGCGGTCAATAGACAAGATCTAGGTTTTTGGATTCATAGCGTAATGGAGAAAAGACCAAAACGCGATGAGTAAAGACAGGATGCGTAGACAAACGAGGACAGTTCCCTCGATACTGCCAGTTAAGCCTGTTCCAAAGAGCCCACTTCTCCATGAGCTCCTCAGAAGCGCATCAACTGATATACAAAGACCATATCCAAAAATTGCAACCAATCCGATGAATAGCAGATATGGCTCCGTGCGCGAATGCTCCATAAAGGCGAGCTTTATGGCGGCCGCGAGCGTAACCAATACCAAGACGCTAAAGAAAAGCGCTCTCTTCCCTAAGATAGCCGCCACATCAATTTCCAGCGAGTGAAGGGGGCCCATGTAGGCGGGCCTGATGATCGCAACCAAAGCAACCTCCATACCAAGCATGATAGCACACAACGTGGTAACAACGATCGTGTATGAACTGTCAGGGCTCAATATGAAGCGCTCCCAAGCTTCGCGTGCAACGTCTCAGCTTCGAGGCTAACCGGGTTCACTCGCATCGACGTACCTTCTACTTGATCAAAACCCTCAAAGTCTGGATGATCCAAAAACATATCACCGTGATCACCAGCTCCACGATGAGCATCCCTAAATGCACTTGATCTGGTCCACGCATCAAACGCGTCCTGTGAAGCCCAAACCGTGTGAGACGCGTAGAGAGTAGACTGCTCGTCTGTTGCACCACGCAGAAGGTCGAAAGACAAAAAACCTTCGAGATGATCCAATCGACTCTCTCGTTCTCGCCACAACGTCTCGAATTCTGTTTCAAAGCCACGTTTGATCCTAAAGCGGTTCATTGCCAGATACATGTTGTTTCTCCTCAGAATTCCATTGAAAAGCCAATGCCGAAAACGCGCCCGGGACCCACGACAACTCCTTCAGCGTTTGGCGGGAAGGAGAAGCCCGAGGCTTCGTATCGCTCGTCTGTCGCGTTCTGCACAAAAGCGTATAGTTCTGCGCCATTCGGCATAGCCCACCCCGCCCGAGCATTCACAAGCGTGTACCTGTCGAGAGTGACGGTATTTCTCAGATTTCCTGCCCGATCCCCGACGTGTTGTATTTCGGCGGTCAACTCAAAATCACCAGGCAGTCCAAGCGGAGCTAAGGAATCACGATATGATGCGCCAAGAAATGCTGTTACATCGGGTATTCCCGGTACGCGTTTAGCGGAAAGAACTGACGGGTCTGTACTGTTGGAGGAGCCTCTTTGCGCTCGTTGGAGACCAACGGCACCGTAGAGTTCCCACGTATCAGACAACTGGTAGTTCGCCTGTAGCTCCAAGCCATAGGTCGTGTAATCTTGGGTCCGCACGTCAAAGATGAAATTTGTAAAATCCACCAATTCTGTGAAGGGCGCATTTTCTACATCATTGTAGAACCCTGTCACGTCGATGAAGAGGCGTTCGTCAAGAAGCTTCGCACGGTAGCCAGCTTCAAAGGAGAGGTTCGATCCTGCTGGGAAAACTGTGACTGGGGATGTTGCACTCTGAAAACCTTCACTGGAGTAACCGCGCGCTACGTTGAAATAAAGGCGAGAGTCATCTGTAAGATCATACAAGAGCCCCAGTCGACCGGACCAATCCGTATCTGATGTTTCGGCATCATCGTTTGTAACGATGGGAAACGGGGCGGCAGATGTTATTGTGGTGCTACTCCCCGAGAATTCCTGATCTTCGAAAGCAACTCGTGCACTAGCCGATGCGCGGAGACGATCTGTCACGGGAAATGACAGATCGCCAAAGATCGAGGTTGTGGTTGAAGATGAAATACTTAGCGTTCTCGTGGATGTGTCAATGAAGGTGCCTGGCGCTGCGGGATTCGGCCTTCGCGAGTTCAACTCCAGATCACCATCGGTTTCGACTTCAAGGTAGCTAACCCCAAACGACCAATCGATTGGGGATCCTTCACGCGACACAACGCGGAGCTCTTGGAAAAACACATCTTCGTCAAGGCTCCTATTCGAAAAGTCGATGTTCGGATCATTGAACAGCAGCGATGGGACACCGGCATTGAAACCAAACAGCAAGGCGTCCGTCGAATCCGCGCGTAGTATCGCTTCGTTTCTTTGGAAATTTGTGGTTGAGACAACGTCGAAAAGATCTGCCGAATATGTCAACCGCAAGGTGCCAAACGCATTGGTTGTATCACTCCGGGGCTCTATGTCGGTACCGCTTGAAGGAAAATTTGGTCCATCGCGCAGCACGAACAAAGGGTTATTGCGCCGATCGTCGTTATAGAACGTTGAGAATTCAGCACTGAAGTTTTCAGTTATATCAGCCGTAACGCTCCCTCGGAAGGATAGTATTTCTGTGGCATTGACATCTCCGGATATAAACGGCGCGCCGATATCTCCGTCAAAGGCCGACGCGCGCAAAGCGAAGCGTCCACCAAAGCGCCCATCGGAACTGAGTGTTTCCGCCACAAGTTCCCCAAGAGCGTAACCATCTGAACCTAACTCGAAGCGTAGTCGGTTAGGTTCTCCAATTCCCGGCAGCGTCGGGATGATGTTTACCGCTCCACCAAGTGTGGAACGACCATAAAGGGCCCCTTGTGGTCCCTTCACGACCTCAATGCGATCCACATCCAAAAACTGAGCTTGATAACCAAGAAGAGTTGTCGGCACCCCATCAATAAAGAACCCAAGCGCTGTGTCCTGCGAGTTGATTGGCTCACCAAAGGGACCTATTCCGCGAATAGAAATGAAACTCTGCCCAGTTGTTCCGCCGTTTACGAAGTTCAAATTCGGTGTACGGCGCGCAAGCTCACCAATAGGGTCGCGAGCCGTACCAGCACTCAGTGCTTCATCCGGGTCCACAACTGTAAGTCCAACGGTCGAGTCCAGTGGGGCGATAGGACGACGCTCAGGCGTCAGTACCAGTGTCCCAAGGTCGACTGGTTCCTCCAAGGCTTCCACTTCTTGGGCGAAAACCTGTCCAGCTATAACGATGCCTACCGTCAGTACGGCTGACAGTGAAAGTATTGGCCAAAGTTCCTTGCTCATGAGTTAGCGTTCCTTTCCACAGGAGGAGTTGAGGCCTGTGGCGAGGAACCCTGTTGTTTTGCACTGATTGAAAAGAGCAGTGCAAAACCAACGGCGGCCGTAGCTATTGAGCCGAAAATCAAAAGGTTTGCTGTTCCAAGAAGGGTGAGAAGCGATCCGCTGACTCCGGCAACCACCATGCCGATTGCCCCTTCAAGACTTACGAATGTGGCCAATTCGGTCGCAGCGCGACGACGGTTGCAGACGCCCATAATCAGCGTGCGCCCTGCAACATAGAGACCAAATCCCAAGGCACTTGTGCTCAAAACAAACGCTATTGCCGCGTTACGGTCTGGTCCTGACTGCTGACTAAGGGTAGGAGAGACGACCGCATAGACTACGGCGGCACCCAAAAGAACTGCCGCTAGTGCGACACGAGGACCGAAGCGCAAAACGAACAAGTAAGCCATCGCGGCACCACCAAGGCCCGCAATGTTGCCACCGATCACTCCGATTGCACCAATTTCTGAAATCGTTAACCCGGCATCAACGAGTACAATTGCCTTGATACCGAACGGCAATGCAAAAGCCGCATTCACCAAAGCAAGCATATAGAAAAGTCTTCGGACTTCTGCCCTCCGAAACATTCGGAAGTTCGGTCGCGCGTTGCTTTCCGACGGCTCTGGCCCGCGCCCCTTGTCCATGGAAATTGCGGCCAGTACCAGTGACCCCGTGCCAACCAGCACGATGAGCGCTGAAAGTGAAGGAACCCAGCCAGCATCACCGAAAGCGATCAGGACTGCGGTCCCAATGCCGAGACCCGAGAGGGTCGAAGCCACGGCCTTGACTGTTGCGCCTCGGGAGTGCGCGGCTTGCGGAATGTTCTCAAGGAGATATGCGCCACTGGCTGTAGTTTGGGTCGCAAGAACAGCAGTAAATGTTGCCGATAATACTAGCACCACGACGGCATTGTCGGGCCGTGTGAAGAGCAAAGCGCCGACGAGAACAACCTGAGCGCCCTGCATCGGCAGTATCCAACTGCGCCGATGACCGAGCTTTGCAGACCCAAATTGATCAACCAGTGGAGCCCACAGGAAACGCAGGATGAACGGAAGGAACATGAGAAACGTCAGCGAGACAATTTCTGGACCATGTCCCGCCTGTCGTAGGAAGGCAGGCACTGCGCTATAGATAAATTGCGCAGCCATGCCCTGTACGAGGAATATAATAAATGATGCTTTGAGAACCGAGGCCGTATGCCGAGAGCAACTTGCGACAACAGGCGTCCGGTCGGGCTGAGACAAGGTTTTTTCGCCTTTAGTTGTCACTTTACTGGCCCTGGGCTTCTCGAAAGAACGAGGTTAAGATATCCAAATGAATACCAACCGATCGGTAACTAAGCAAGATAGTCAGGTATCCGACAAGCGTGTCAAGCTCAAAGGTGGCCCGGACGCCATACTGGATGCTGCAGAGGACCTTATCCGTACAGGGGGAATGGAGCGGCTTACGATTGGAGGAGTGGCGTCCGCCGTAGATGTCACCAAAGCGGGTGTACTGCATCACTTTTCGAACCGGCGCGGATTGGTTCGTGCTCTCATAGAAAGAGATCACCAGCGCTTTGCGGCGAGCCTGTCGGAAAACCTTAGTGCGCTAAAGGCAAAGTCTGGCGCTAGCTCACGCGATCTCGAACTAGCTGCTTATGCTGCATCGGTTCTTAGTGATGCGGAAACAGCTGACAGTCTTCGGCTATCGTTGACGCTCGCGTGTTTGATTGATCCCTCGTTAATTGAGGACCTGGATGTCGCTCAGACAACGCCATGGGAAGCGCTTGACCCGTCCGACGACAATGATGTGGCATATGCTCTGAAGCGCCTTGCTTACGAGGGCCTTTGGCTCAATAGAATTTTGAAAATTGGCCTTCCCGACGATCTTGAAACAAAGATAATCAAGTCTTTAGAAAAAATAGATGAGCCACGCTAGCCGCTCCTCTTTCACATCGCTCGAAGGAATTTTTTGAGAGATATCGAATGGTTTGCCAGTTCTCGCGCATTCGACTGGCAAATCTGCTAAGTGGCGAACGTTGGAGGGGGCTAGGGCCGCGACTTTACCTTAGCTGCTTTGCTGCAACTTGTTTGTCCACAAACACCAATCAGCGCTTCGCCGATACGAAGTACCATTTACGAATGATGCTGGAAACGCAGCCGCGAGTCGAAGCGGACGTTCAGATTCGCAAACCGAATGATGGCTTTGTCCCGCATCTCGTAGGCCCTGACCTTCAAAGAGAAGGTCCGCTGTCGGGCCTACAAACTGCCGAGCTAGCCCCTACTTCGCGTTCAACATCGCCTGCCGCAGGATCGCATTCATACGAGATTG
>ERZ1740070.1829-NODE-1829-length-12847-cov-4.447389_pt1 | contig 12847 bp, 10 predicted proteins | sample MGYA00581734_ERZ1740070 | MGnify/ENA primary metagenome ERZ1740070 (study PRJEB43018, sample SAMN04849744) | marine metagenome | isolation source: floating plastic debris | place: Pacific Ocean | collected 2008-09-01 | study: EMG produced TPA metagenomics...
CAATTTTCTAGCCCAACAGCAGCATATCACTCTACAAGCGGCTAGAGAGTATCAGAAAACAGAGGAATTTCAAGAGCGCTATTCTACCCGCGCTGGCGTTGAAGGTACCATCTCCCAAGGTGTCCGCTCCTTTGGCCTAAGGCGTTCTCGTTATATTGGCTTAGAGAAAACTCACTTGCAGCATGTCGTCACAGCTATAGCAATGAATATTTCACGCTTATGGGATTGGTGGCAAGGCATTCCCAAAGCCCAAACTCGAGTTTCTCACTTCGCTTCACTGGCTCCTGACAGCTAGAGTCGGCATTCGCCAACAGTATCATTTCGGGGGTCACTACACACAATTAGAGGTAATGCAGGCACTTATGCTAGCAAATCACAGCAATGTTTACTATCGGCCACCTACTTACTGCACGACCTGGCCATATTGGAGACAGTGAGTTCCATTTTTAACGACTGTTTCGCTCTGACAATGGACACACGGCATGGGCATATCGCTGGCTACATCACTATTTTAGCCATCAACCTTTAACTGACCAGTGCCCTCGCTTTTAGCTTGCCACTTTAAAGCAATTAAGCAAGCAACTGTTAATAAATGACCCGGCTCCTCCATTTGAGTTAAAATCCAGCCAAAGCTAGCAGTTGACAGTATGAGAAATTTACTAAAATCATCTTTGCAAATTCTACGCCATACGATAGAACAAAGGTATAAGTAGGCAAGCACACCAACAAAGCCTGCGTCTCCCCAAAAGCCCGCCCAGGTAAACAAAGGAAAGTAAACTGTAGATTCCTGGGGTAAAAAGCTGGTATTGACTACTTCCCAAACCTCTAAACTAGCTGGATGAACGGTAGCTCCCAAGGGCATTAGGAGGCTTTGCAATGCCTTATCTTTAGTAAGAAACCATCCGCCTAGGCGAGTTACTGTATGACCTGGGCCTAGACCAAAAAGCCAATTTAGAGGACTGTCGAAGTGCGAAGGTATAATCCGGAAGGCTGCAAACTTAGTTTGAACTGCCAGCCCAGTCCATCCCCATATTGGCCTATTGACCCAATTTTGATAAGGCTCTAAAAATTCAGATTCCAAATTTTGCAGTGCCCAGCTGAATATTAATATAGCAATTAATCCGACAGAAAAATATGCAAGTAGCTTAACTGGCCTCTCAACTTTTGTCAAAGCCAGTAAAGCCCAACCGACGACTAGACCTAAAAATACTTGTTTCGAATCGGATACCTGAATCTGATATAGAGCACCCAAAAGAGGAAGCATACGAACCCAAAAAGGAAATTGTCTAAATTGGCTAAAGAAATATAGGCTAAAATAAAAAGAGACATTGCATGAGACGTAGTTTGCTGCACTTCCACCCCCCCCCCCAAAAACGCCTGTAATGTTGTCTTGTATAGTTCCTCCCTTTGGCTTGGGGTAAATTCCAATTGGCATTAGAACTGATTGAAGAATTGCCAAAACTAAATTAAAGAGGGCAAAACCAAGCAACCAGGAATGAATTTTATCAATCCTTTCCTCAGTCAAAGAAAGAGCTATGAGCGCAGCTACGAACATGAAAGGCTCTGCCTGAAACATGAATTGTAGCAAAGCATTGACTATTCCTGCTTCATTAAAAAGAGCGCTTGCAAGTAAGGTAGCCAGAAGAATCAGAAGACCTGCCAACAACTCCCAAACAATGCTCACTCTTTTTCGATCTTTCAAGCGAGTTGTTAAAATTGCGACTAAGAAAGCCCCTGGAATTGTTCCAAAATGGACAAAATTGATGATTGATGGTGCTCCAAAAGAAGATAATAACCTAGGAAAGAACGCTGTTGCAAAAGCTATTATAAGGAGTGTTGAATTTTTAATCTCCCCATGCTTTTGGATTTTCTTTTTCTCAAGTATATGTCTTAGCGAAGAACGCATGATGAGTGAATTGGGTAGCTACTCTTCAAGAAGCAAGACAAGGTTGGCATAAAACCTAGGCAAGTGATTCGTAAAAATTAAGCAATTGTTTCGATATGGTTTTCTTAGAAAACTGGTTCTCAGTTAAACTATTCGAAACAGTCTTTTGGTGAAACTGATATTCGATGGCCTCAGCCATATTTCTACATGCATTTGCACTCAGCTCAAAGTAACGGCACTGCGAAGAGCCCACCTCTCTGAAAATTGGAATATCGGAACAAACTACAGGACACCCAAGATTTAAAGCCTCTATAAGAGGCAGACAGAATCCCTCGGAAGATGAGGGGATTATGAAAGTGGAGGCATTTTCGTATAACCAACACAACTCTGTGTCTTCTAATCCGGACAGAAAACGTACCTGCTTGCTTAAGCCTAAACTTTTTATCAAATTTTCCAAAGCTGTTGTTTCAGGGCCTTGACTTCCTACCAAGAATAATTCCGTATAAGGTTCTAATCGATTTTCCTGGAGAAGCGCATGGTAAGCCTGAATAAGTAAGTCCAAATTTTTGTTCTTTCGGTGTTGTGCAACTGTCAAGAGGAAGGGGCGAGAGAAGGTGTTTCCTAATTCCTCAGGAATTTTTGGATTAACACTATAAAAATCAACGATATTATAAATAACTGCCGTAAGTTTATTATTTTTGATGAAGGGAAAGTGTTCTACAAGGGTTCCCAAAGTGCATTTGGAAACGCAAGCGAGACCGTCACTTTGATTAATGCATTGCTGCAAAAAAAGTTGGTTGAACCAAGCCTGAGGATATCCAAAGTTTTCGGGACATTCATATGGATACAGATCATGAATAGTGGCCACTACTGGAACCTCAAACCATCGCTGTAAAAAAGGAACAGGAAATGACATATGAATGATGTCCGGATTTACTTGATGAGCTATTTTCGGTAACCCAAATATAAACCAGTAGTTACGGGAGAGAGAGGTATTTGGGATGTCTACACTAAGGAGCTTTATCTTAGAAGATTTTAAATTAAAGTCTCGATTGAAATAGCCTTCCTGCCATTTACCAATTAATAAGGTAACTTGACTAACGTGAGCAGTATAAGCTAAGCATTGAGCCAAGTTGACGGCGTGTCTACATACCCCTGTCGGTTTTACTGGTCGATGTAACGCAGAAATTAGGACATGCATGGTTAACCATCCTTTACAGTTGAAAGCAAGTCTCTACCGCTCACAAATTTATAGCTCGCATCTCACATCTCATAATACTCTTTCTTCAAATAGTTATTTCAGTCCTTAGGTTGTTATATGATTCTAGCTACTAAGCTAACTATCCTGATTGAGCTTTAGCCGTTTCCTGATATAAAGTATTTAACCGCTCCCCTACAACCTCCCAGCTAAAGCTCTCGTCAATTAATTGACGACCAGCTAGACCCATTTGTACACGCAAGTCAGGATTATGAGCCAACTTTTGCATCACCGTTGCTATGCCCTGAATGGCTTGTTCCGGTTCTTGTGCAGGTACTTTAAATCCTGTTTTTTCAGTGACTTGAATAGCAGGCCCTCCTAGATCTAAACAAACCACGGGGCGACCTGATGCCATAGCTTCTATGCAAACCCATCCACCAGAATCATGGAGACTAGGGTGAACTAGTACATGACTTTCCCCCAGACGCTCTAAGGTTTCTTCGCGGGGCAAGCGTCCCCAAAATTTCACTTTGTTGGCTACACCACCAGCTTCAGCCAAATGCTTAAGGTTATCCATTTCGGGACCATCCCCAACTAACCAGTATTCAGCGTCGGGAAGATTCGCTTTAGCAAATGCTTGGACCCCTAAGTGGAACCCATTCCAATGCAATAAGCGTCCCATACTGATAAATCGAAGTGGCTGCGATGCCGGAAGTTCAACTTGATTAAGCTCGGCAATTTCTTCGTCTAGGAGTCCCACTTCTGGCACAATCTGTACTGCAGTTGCGCCCATGCGATAGAGTCGCTTAGCAGTATCATCTGTAGTCGCACGTACGACTGCACTGTTGCGTATCGTCATACCCACAAGAGGATCGCGCTGGCCAATATTGCGGACGATGTCTCGAGCCCACTCATAGAGGCAAGCTTTAAAGCTAAAATCTTGCCAAAACATGGGTGGAGCTGACTCTCCCCCCCCAACGGGTCCCCAGACAAACGGAATCGGCAATAAAGAGAGCAGGCTAGGCGCAGAGTACTTAACGAAGGTGACATGATGCGCCACATCAAAGCCAATTTCCTCATGTAGCTTGCGGGCAACAAAATACGCCTGGATTTGCCAGAGATAATAGTGAATTTGCATCGCCCCCGACTGCCCCAATCGCATACTGTTTTGCCAAAAAGGAAGTGTGAAGTAGACAAAATGTAGATTGGGAACTGGATTCGCAGCTAGCTCGGCTTCGATCTCCTCTTTGCTTTCGTCAGGTCGGGTCAGCACCCACACTTCATGACTTCTAGCCACCTCACGAGCAACATTCCAGCCCACTCCTCGCTCTGAACCGCGACCCGGTTCACAGGAATAAGCCGAGATTAAAATTTTCATAGGATTGTTCTCCTTGGTTCAAATATAATTTGGATTTGCTGATCGCTGGGATGAATCTACTTGCAGACAAAGACTTAGCTGGAAAAATATCCGTACCGGAGTAGCAAGGGCCATGTCAGGAATAACACTATCCATTTATCCAGCCAGTTCAATTTGTCTTGCCAATCAGTGTCCTGGCGAATCTGAATAGTCTGGGTTTGGGCGCGGGGAGTGGGATTTCCTAAAATGCCGTGGGTTTCGCTTAGGTCAGCTGCTTCACCCGTCAGGTAAGCTAACTTGTTGGGGTCTTTTCCCATTTCGGTGACAATCGTGCGAACGATGTCTTTGGGATTGTTGGCAAAGTCTTCATACCGAATGACGGTATAGTTTGCGGCAATAGAGGTAAGGGTATGCGCCACCATGTTTTTGGCAAGCCACTTTACGGATGCCTCTGCTGTTCCCTGGCGTTCAATATATTGTTCCCGATCCAGAGAATAGGTCATTTTCTTCTTTTTCTGCCAGGAATAGGCAACAGCTCGACTATCTCGAACCAGATGAATGATGGTGAGCTTAATGTCAGGAATTAAGCTCAAAATGTGGAAATATGCCGGTGATTTGGAAGAATCTAGGATAATTTTTCCGCCAGATTGTTCATGAATAGATGAATAAATCTTAGAAAGAACCTCTAAGAAGCGATTTAGCTTTGAATCATAGCCTTTGGGTCGTAAGGCAGGGGTTCTAATCAGAGGAATAAGAGAGTTTCGGTCAATCGCCTGTCGGATTTTGAGAATTTCATCAGGGTCAATTCCCTGAAAACCATCGGTTGCCTGATCAAATACGGTTTTCCAGAAAGTGCATTTGAAGAAAGATTCGCCGCAATTGCTGAGGAAGTCATGGTTCATCTCTCCCCACAACATAGCAAATTCACCAATCGGGAAAAAATCTTGATGCTGCCCTAAAGCAGTTTCCAGGATAGTACTACCACTGCGACCCACTCCAGCGATCGCTAAAACCTGAATATTGCCCACTGAACCCACGCCTCCTAATCATCAAAAATACATGAAGTAAAGTCCTTCAGAACTAGATCGAATGCGAATTTATCCTCTATGATTTCGCGGCTTTTTCGTTTCATGTCCTCAATTAATGCCTTATCCTGAACCAGTTGATCGAGTTTCCTCAAGACTTCTTCCTGAGTATCGCAAAGATATCCATTGCAGCCCTGCTCAATGATCTCCGGTGCCCCTAACGCATTTCTAGTGGTTAAAATTGCCAGCCCTGCACAGGCTGCTTCTCCCAGTACACTAGGATAGCTGTCACATTTAGTTGGCAAAACAAGAATGTCATGATCCCTGTACAGTTCAATGTGCTTTGGCTGCCCATACTGCACATTGGATTCTGCAACCACCCCGGCATGATCCCCCACCGGATGCCCCGTAATCATGGTCAGCTGCAAATTTGGATGCTGCTGTGCTGTAAACCAATTTAGTAAAACGTCACCCCCCTTGCGTTCAAAATCACCCCCGACAAACAAAATCTTGATAAGGAAATCATTACGTCTGGGACTGGGAATAAACATGTCCAGGTCGAAAGAAAAGGGGAGCCGTCCTTTTCTGAGTTTGTGGGCAGAAATACCATAATCGGTAGCAATCTCTTCCAAAACTGCGTCGGTCAGACCAATAATGTATTTCTGTGAATTGAGAATGTGTCGGTGGAGTGCAGTCAGCCAGGATGGAGACATGGATGTTCCATTCAATGGCTCATACAGTTTTCTAGTCCAGTCGGTGACAATGCAGCTATTTCCACGTTGGATGGCGGGGTAGGCAAACAGGGCTGGACTGATGCCATGAAAGAGGACCTTACGTCCTTCCCGATTCGCTTCCCTGACAATGCGCTGCAATTCAAAAGATGCAAGAAAACGTCTACCAATAGTGGCTAAATATTTCAGAGATGTGTTTGGAAACGTTTGATTAGGGATAAACCGATGAACTTTCAGATCAACACTGTTTTCAAATAGCTGAATAAACCGTCTTTCAAATGTACGATTTCCTAAATCGACTGGAAATGTGACTAATAATAATTTTTTGTTTTCGTCCTGGTTCTTGCCCATAAAATTGCTTTAAGAGAGTAAGGTTGCATAGACTTTAGTGATTTTAGCTGCCGTTTTTTTCCAACTAAATAACTGCGATCGCTCAATGCTTTTTAGGCATAATTCCTGGTAAGAAGCCTGATTCTGGTAAAGATACTGGACGGCATTGGCGATCGCCTGACTATCAGTGGGATCGACCAGAACTCCCGCATCTCCCACTACTTCTGGCATGGCCGAACAATTGGAGGTAATCACTGGAGTGCCGCAGGCCATCGCCTCCAATAAAGTCAACCCAACCCCTTCGTGCAGTGAGGGGGCGACCAGAACATCTGCCGCACTATACGCTTGAATCAACGCCGATTTATCCAGGTTCTCCAGATAACGTATCGACTCCTCCAGGCGATGGGCCTGAATGAACGCCTGCTGTTCGGAATTGAATGCGCCGTTGATTTTCCAGAAGTGAACCGGAATACCAGACTGCTTCAGGTGATTCAGTGCTTGCAGAATGATCAACACATTTTTCCGAGGGTGGTTCGATCCAACGTTGAGCAAACAGAGAGTGCCGGGTGGGGTACTCATGTGCTGCCGGAAGGATTGTATGGCGTCGGATGAGGCAGGTTGAAAGATGTCATCAACTGCATTGGGCACCACAAAGATACGCTCGGCGTCAATGTTGAGAATTTTTTTGATATCGTTGGCGGTCATGGTCGAAACGGCGACGATCGCATCGGCCTCAGCCATCGTTTTGACAGCTGAGCGCCATAGACGATCGCTGACCAAGGGCAAACGTACTGACCCTTCGAGATTTTGGGGATAGAAATAGTTGATTAGATCATGGCATGTGACCACAACAGGTTTGCCCTTGCGCTTTATCCAGCGAATGATATGAGCGTCGCTGTGGTCAATAATATGGTAGATGTCGGCGGGTTGTTGTTGAACTCGTCTGGGAAACTGCCAGAAGCGTTCATAGGTTTTCTGAAGCCGGATGGCAGTGGAACGGCTGCGACGGTCAACACTGTTTGGAGCCAATTCCACCACTTGCCAGGAGGGACATACAGTCTGAAAGCCTGAAATCAAACCATCTGCATAGACATCCATGCTGAAGTGTGGCATCGTACGGACGACACCAATCTGTACCTGGGTGTTTGAAGAGTTAGTCATTTACACCTCTGACAGACTACTACCTGCAGACGTGTACTCCCCAGGAGCCTTGGCAACAGGGAGAGCAGTTTGGGAGGCGGTCAGGCGACGAACAACTTCTAAAAATGAGTCAACCGCTGTGTAGAGGCTTTGCTGCTCAAAGGTTTTGCGGGCATTTTCGCTGTAGCGATGGCGCGTTTCCGCATCGGTTAGCGCTAACATTGCATTCGCTAAGGCATCAACGCTCCCCCTGGGATACACTAAGCCGTTGTAATAGTGAATTACTGTATCACTGTAACCCCAATTGCCACAGCCATCGCTCAGGATTACCGGACATCCAGAGACCATGGCTTCTGAAGTCACGAGTGGGTGTGGATCAAGCCTAGAGGTCAGGACGAACGCATCCATCGCCGCGTAGTAGAGAGGCAATTTACTCTGGTTGACGAAGCCGACATTGATTACAGCTCCATCCAAAGTTGCCAGACGTTGATTGATCTCAGTTTCCAGAACACCGCCCCCTAGCATGATTCCTCGAACACGGGGATCTTGCTGACGCGCCTTGGCAATGGCATCAATGAATTCAAAGGGTTTTTTGCGATCCGTATACTTTGCGACAAAACCATAGACAATAGCATCAGCACGGTGGGCCAGATCGCGACGAATATTTTGAATTTCGTCAGGATTACTAGCAATGGCTTGCTTAAAGCGGTCTCCATCAACTGGATGGCACCCACGTATTATTTTGTTATCTGATACGCCATAGTGCCGCAAGTGAATTTCATTATGATCACCACAGGACAACCAGTAGTCTGCCTGGCTTAACATCCAAGGGTACATAATCGGTAGAATCATCTGACGCAGACGACTATAGCGACCATCAGAGATAATAGTCGCATCATTTTGCATAATAAGAGGAATACCTCTGAGCTTGCACAGAAGTGCCGTTAATCTGTAGGAGTAGTTGACAAAACTCTGCATAAATACAGCGTCAAGTTCTTTTCGTGAAATATGCTGAAGTAAGCTAGGTGCAAGTGAACTTTTCTTTTGCTGTGCCGGAACTTTGCCGGATAAATCAGGAAGATATTCGTACTGGTAACCTCCTAAAAGATCAACATCCCAAGGCTGCGATGTCTTACCTAGATACTGATCACCACTTCCTTGATTTTCATCACAGAGATACAGTACCTTTACTTCAAGACCAGACTGTTCGCTAAGTTTTCTCCACAAGGGACCGTGATGCTGAGTAGGGTGAGTAAAAACAATCCCTAACCGAAACGGAGTTTCCATAATTTCCACCAAAGCTTTTCCTAATAAGAATATGTTTAAGTGCTAAGAGTCAGCACCCTATTATTTATCAGCTCAATGTCTATAAAATCTGAAGGATAGTCCTCTACATTTTCTACTATAATCCTTATTCCTAGAGCAAGTTGAAAGTTCATGTATTAGAGCCCAATCTAGATGTCGATTTCACACTTCATAAGAGTCTGCCTTCCTTAGAAAAAACAAATTATTTTTATTTATTTATTCTTGCAGCAGACTCTGAACATATACTATTTATCTTGCTCTTATCAAAAGCAGTAGTTAACTCTAAGAAATCTTGTTTCAAGAATCCTGACTTCAAATCATCTACAATAAAATTGTTTATAGTTAATCTAGCCCAATTATCTTTAGACAATAAGCTGAACTATTCAGAAAAGTTGATCAAATCATCAGACCAGTTGATTGCAGGACATCTTTGTTAGGCAGTGCGTTCGTACCATAAATATCGCTTAACCCAAAGGTGTGAAGAATTTCCATGCCTCGATCAATTTGCTGAGTAGAGAGTTCATTTAACCAAGACTTTACTGGGTCCTGGCCTCGCATCAAGTTACTACCCGAAGCCTTACCCGACGTCCTTGAAGGTTTACTAATTTTTTCAAGAATCTTTCCATTTAGGAAAATCTCATCGTCTGAGCTTTTGTCAGTCAAAAATCTGAATAACATTTTTAGCTGCTGCTCAGTATCGATAGCTAACTTTTCATAAAACAGTATGCAAATATCTTTCTGGCTAAGATATTTAAATGGAACATAATGAACAATAGCCCAAATTAAGACCTGTCTTTCTATGAAGTCATCTCCTACAGTTGAGATAATTTCTTCAAAGGGGGTAAGATGATCGACATATAGCTCCTTTTGCTTCAAAAAATCCTTGGGGTCAGTCATCCAGGTCCAACCTTTCTTCTTTTGCTTAGATAGAGCAGAAGCAAAAGGATTTCGAATCACCAAAACCTTCTTAACTGATGGAAGGTTATGATTTACCCAAGGGAGCATAAGATTTGAGAAAATATCTTTTACTAATAACCCTTCGTAAAACAACCGAATTTGGCTAGTGTCAGAGCGTACATTTTTAAATTTTCCTGAAAAAACGGATCTTAGAAAAACTTCTAGATCAGAATCTCGCTCCTCAACCCTTAAATATTGAAAGAACTCATACCCCTGCAACGCCTTAACAAATTGTGGATGAAAAGGTTCAAACAGTACCCTATATTTCCCATGCCAATTTATTAAGTCCAACAACCAAGTCGTGCCACTCCTACCATCTCCAGTAACCCAAATTGGGTTCTCATAATTTCCTAAATAATAATTAAGGCTAGCTAGAGGTATTCTGGCTGCTCTCTTATAAGCCTTTTGGGCTAACTTAAAAGTCACCTTATTGTCTCCATTAAGAAAATATAGACTCTAATAAGAGTATTAAAATACATAGAAAAAATGATTGGCTTAAAAATAATAATGAATCTAAGCTTTAGAGAAGTTCAAGGAGCTTATCAATTTCTGGTAAGTGACCAAACAGTCGCACTGAATATTCAACCAACTCCGGTGTCTTAAGCAGATCTAAAAAAAATGGATTCTCCTCAAATCGTTTCCATCGATTTAAAACATCCATACTAGCCGCGTCATTGTTGAAGTTAATTCCATCAAATGAACTTCCAATACCGCCTGCACGAACAACCTCAGTGAATCCAGCGTCAGAAAACGTTAGACCCAATAAATCTGCTATTTGTTGACGATAGTCACAATCCGAAAACCATTGGTTGTAATTAATGACAACCTTGTTATGTCGAAGAAATGTGGTCTCATTTAAGCATTCCTTGGCGTAGGTTACCCAAAGCTCAGGTAAATTGTGATGCCTAGAATAAACATTCATTAGATCGAAGTTTCTGGCATTCGCCCTCGGCTTATTACCTTGAAGACGACTGGCGAATAAATTGAAGGGATCCCGTATGACAATTACATCAAATCTCTCGGAACTCTGCCCAAGATAAATATCATGCATTTTCTCAAAAGAATGATGCGCAACTTGAGCAATTTCCTGATCCTCAAAGCTGTAGATCAAACAGTCCTTAGGTGAGAAATGTCCTTTAGCTTCTTTTTTCCACCAATCAATATCCTCGCATCTCCAGCCTTTGAGTTGCGGATTTCGCGATAAGAAAAGCTGATCTTCATACACGTTTCGATAAGGGTTCTCCCTTACTCGAGTATGATTAATAAAGACTGTATTCTTGGGAAGTTGACTTCGAATCCAATTTATGATTGCGTGATTCCCTGAACGCCTTAACCCTAACACTCTTATTTCCTTTGAGTTGACACAATTTTCTCGTTGTATATCCTGAAAAGAGGTTCTGTAGGAATCTTCAATAAAATGCCACACCTTTTGTCTGGAACGTCTAAATATATATTCAACTTTTCCTTTGGTGATCATATAGAACTCTCCAAACCTAGACTAGTTATTGTTAGCGACTTAGCTGTATAAAATTCAATATTTATAACCAAAAAGTTTAATTTCACGGCGGAATAAGTTGGCTACAGCACCTCTTTCTTTGGAAGTAAGCACATCTTTATAATGTCTCTTATCTCTTCGAACACCTCCATTTGCCTTAGGTAAAATAAGCTGATAAGGCAAGTTTAAATGAGAAGACAGTTCATTCAGCTCTTCCTCCATTCTTTCGTACATAAAAACCTTATCTACAGCAACTTGATCGTCTATGGTATATAGAGGATAAGCACTAACCTTAGCCGCCTCTCCAGAGTCAATGAATTCTGAAATAGTAGGTCGAGGTTCCGTTTTGTATCTCCAGTAATACCATGAAATCAATTTATCCCAAGGATTTCGCTCAAAGCAAAATTTGAAATAATTAGTCCACACATCCTCATCAACGAAGTTTTTTATCTCTTTAGCTGTTATGTGGTTATAAAACTTAGTCCTCTGCCCTTTTATTAGGAGTTTCCCCCATTTTCTGAAAGAGTATTTTCCGAAAGGTACATAAAAGTTGCGTGCCGCTTGGCCAGATACGGACTGCCTTACTGCCTCATCTTCAGGCACTAGAGGAGTGATGATATCAGAGTCATCACAAAAGCTGGATAAAGCAATTTCTAGACTAGTACCTGCAGTTTTTTCTGTTTTTATAAATATAAATCTATGCTTATGAGAAATAATCATTTCAAAGTTCTACACTTTATGGTTTGAGCTAACGGTGGTTACTGTAAAAGTTGACTCATATACTTCCTTGGTTTAGCTGAGAATTTCTTTAGCCCTCGTCAGGATACGATCAACCGCTTTAGGCCTCATGTGAGGAGCATACAGCCAGGTAATCCCCAACTTAGAAAGTGGTAATGGAGTCCATGCCACCCAAGCGAAAAGAGAAGTATAAACTATTTTCTTCTGCCAGTTATAGTCTGAATATCTCCAGAGACTACGAAGTCCCCAATAAAATAACTGGAGTACATTATCGGATTTAACAGGATGCTCTTGAGGTTCCATTCGCAATGAAGCTAGGCGAGACCAAATACGCCCTATGCCCCTGATTTCTAAATCTGCAGGAACCTCATAACTAAACTCCTTCGCACGCTGAAGAAGTAGCGTATAGTTTTGGAGATCATGTAATACAAAACGGCGAAATCGACTACCTGAGACAGTAGTTAAAGCCCATTGGTTGTCGTTATGTATGCGATATGCTCCTAAGGGTTTCTCAATTCCTGCAACTTTTCCATAGAATGGAGTTGAAATCATCAGGTAGTCATCAGCAGTTGTTTTATAATCTTCAGGGATTGGCAACAAGTTAGATAAGCGTTTTCGGTTGTAAGCATTGCCACTCATCGGTGTACTTATATATCCACTGCGTCTTAGGAGTTTCTCGGTGACAA
>ERZ1740070.1831-NODE-1831-length-12834-cov-14.808983_pt1 | contig 12834 bp, 13 predicted proteins | sample MGYA00581734_ERZ1740070 | MGnify/ENA primary metagenome ERZ1740070 (study PRJEB43018, sample SAMN04849744) | marine metagenome | isolation source: floating plastic debris | place: Pacific Ocean | collected 2008-09-01 | study: EMG produced TPA metagenomics...
ACCGCTAGATTGAGGAGTGGGCGATGCACAAGCACGTCATCTGTTGCGTTTGTATCTGCGGCTAGGGCTTTTCCGCCTTAGCCGATTTTCGCATTCCCCTTTTTTCCCAGACAGATGAGTTCGATATGTCTATCCGCCTTTATGATACGCTGAGCCGCGAAAAGCGCCGCTTTAAACCCCAGGATCCCTCCCGTGTGACGCTCTATGTCTGCGGACCCACGGTCTATAATCGGGCTCATATCGGCAATTTTAGACCCGTCATTGTCTTCGACACGTTGTTTCGTTTGCTGCGCGCGGCCTATGGCGAGGACGCTGTGGTCTATGCGCGCAATGTGACCGATATCGAAGATAAAATTATCGCTGCGAGCCAAGAGACCGGGGAGACGATTGAGGCGATTACGCAGAAATATGCCGCCATCTATGATGAAGATGCAGCGGCTGTGAACGCCCTACCGCCAACCATTATCCCATGGGCGACGGACCATGTGGGCGAGATGCTGGACATTATCGAGTCGCTGGAACGGAAGGGCTATGCCTACGCCACAGAGGCAGGTGTCTTCTTCAACGTCCCGCAAATGGACGATTATGGCCGCTTGTCAAAGCGCAACCTCGAAGACAATCAAGCTGGCGCTCGCGTTGATGTGGACCTCGGCAAACGAGATGCTGCAGATTTCGCGCTGTGGAAGTTCGCGAAACCAGGTGAGCCAGAAGATGCCATCTGGGACAGCAAATGGGGTCGCGGACGTCCCGGCTGGCATATTGAGTGTTCCGCCATGGCGGCCAAGCATCTAGGTAAAACGATCGACATTCATGGCGGCGGCATCGACCTCCAATTTCCGCATCATGAAAATGAAATCGCGCAATCCGAGTGCGCGCACGGACAGACCATGGCCAATTATTGGATGCACAATGGCTTCCTCGATATGGCTGGCGAGAAGATGTCCAAGTCGCTGGGCAATGTTGTGTTGCTAAACGAGCTCTTGAACGATTGGGACGGCGAGGTCATTCGCTTTGCGATGCTCAGCGGGCATTATCGCGCACCGCTAGATTGGACCTCCGATTTGTTGGAGCAAGCCAAAGCAACCCTCAACCGAATCTACGGCGCTTTGCGCAGAGTTTGGGACGCTGAAGGCGGCGTCGCTCAGGATCGCGGTGTGCGCGACGCGCTGAGCGATGATCTCAATACGCCGATTGCGCTCGCTGAGTTGTCTCGGCTCGCCGGCGCAGCCAATGGCGCAGCTGATCGCAAAGACGCCGGCGCGATGGCAGAAGCGCGCGCTGAATTACTGGCCGCAGGCGCATTGCTTGGCTTGCTGACGCGCACCCCGGCCGAATGGGAACAAGGCGGCGATAGCGATGAGAATTCGCGCATCGATGCAATGGTCGCCGCGCGGGTTCAGGCCCGTGCTGATAAAGATTGGGCCGAAGCCGACCGTCTGCGCGATGAGCTCGCAGCTGAGGGCATTGAGATTATGGATGGCGCCACGGGCGCAACTTGGCGGCGCGTTTAGGGTCAGAGGATGACCGTTCAGGACCCGTCCAATGGCTATGAAGCGATTGCGGAAGACTATATTCTGGCACGATCTAAAGCTGGTGCCGCACTTGTTGGTGCCTGGGCGGAAAGCCTGCCAGAGGGTGCCTCCGTCTTGGATCTGGGATGCGGACACGGCGACCCTAATATGCCGGCTCTTCTAAAGGCAGGCGTGAAAGTCGCTGGGGTCGACGCCTCACCAAGCTTGGTTGCCGCTTTTCAAAAACGCTACCCGAGCTCGGAAATCGCCTGCGAATCCGTTGAAGACTCCAGCTTTTTCGGACGTCAGTTTGACGCTATTTTGGCTGTCGGTTTGATCTTTTTGCTCCCCGAGAACGAACAGTTGCGTTTGATCGAGAAAGCATTTGCGGCTCTGCGTCCCGAGGGATGTTTTTTGTTTTCCGCGCCGGTCGAGCAGGGATCATGGCATGATCTTCTTACGAAACGTCGCTCGAATTCACTCGGAGCAATGGCCTACAAAGCGGCTTTGAGAGACGCAGGCTTCGCCAAATTCGAAAGCCAGACGGATCAAGGTGGATCGCATTATTACAGCGCGCGAAAAGCTTAGCCTGGTTTAGGCGCGCTGCTGCTCACCCATTTCGAAAGCGGCTCGGCGGAGTGCAGCCTCCGCCACGGTCAAGCTGGTTTCTAGATCTTGCAGCGTCTCTGCCGACACATTGAGAATCTCATCTTTGGCCCAGACAACCGCGCGCAGCATGTCTGCGATATATTCTATATCGGTCGAGCCTAGTGTTTGCTCATTCATTGTACGTCCCTCGGCGAACTCTTTCGCCTAAATCGCGACGCGCCCCGTACAAGTTTCCCGTATGAAGGGAAACAGGCATTTTGCAGAAGTTTGCAACTATTTACAGTGAAGTTATATCATTCGGTCTTGCAAGCCGGACCAACAGGCAGGCCATATTCTTTGCCTGCTCTTGCTTGCAAATCAATTGTCAGCGTTATCGCGATTGGCTTACAGAGTTGCATGTCTAAAGTCCGGAACCTTCGCACGCTCTTACAATCGCTTTGCGCAGAGACCGACGGCGAAAACGTCTCGGTCGGCGATTTATTGAACGCTGTAGGGCGCCGTTCTTATGGTCCGGTCATTCTGCTGCTAGGCTTCATAGCGATCAGTCCATTGACCATCATTCCGGGCGCAAACGTGTTGGTAGCTCTGATCACGTTGATTTTCGCCATACAAATGGTGATTGGACGGCCTTATCCGTGGATCCCACGAAAAGCTCTGGAGTTTAGCTTTCCGCGCAAACACATGGTCGCTGGCGTCGAAATGGCGGATAAATATGTCGCCCAGGTCGATCGATTTTTGAAACCGCGCCTGACCTTTCTAACGCAGCCACCTTTTGTGAACCTGGTCGCCCTCGCCTGTGTCGGCGCCGCGCTGGTGACGCTACCCCTCTCATTTGTGCCTCTTGGACCGGTCGTGCCGAGCCTCGCGGTCTTACTATTCGGCCTCGCCATCACCGCGCGCGACGGCTTTGTTATCGTTCTTGCAGGCGCCAGCTTAGCCGGCGCTTGTTGTGTTTTAATGCGGGTCTGGGCAGTTTTGCCTTTTGTCTAGGGCTTGATTTTAAGACGTTTCGGCGCGACATGAGCGTCATGGTCGATCTATACCACAACCGCGTCCTAGAGCTTGCTGCCGACATTCCGCATGTCGGAAGCCTTGCTGATGCGCATGGGTCGGCCACAAAGGTATCCCGAATTTGCGGCTCTACAGTCCGTGTAGACATAAAACTGGCAGAGGATGGCGAGACGGTGACGGCCATCGCAGTCGATCCGAAAGCCTGCGCCCTGGGCCAAGCCGCAACAGCGATTTTGGCTGAGCATGCTGTGGGCGCGACTTACAAAGAGTTGGTTGCCGTACGGGATGCCTTGCGAGCGATGCTCAAAGATGGCGGCGAACCGCCAAAAGGCCGGTTCTGGGAGCTGCGCCATCTGGAAGGCGTGCGCGATTATCCGCCGCGCCATGCCTCGACTATGCTCGCTTACGAAGCGATCGTTGAAGCAATAGAGACCACGCGAACCAGTCGGGCTGCGGCAGCTGACGCGCTGCCCGCGGCCTAACTCAGAGCACTTTCAGGGCTGACGCCCTATTCGCCTGAGGTCAAAGCGTTTAAACCCGTTTTCAAGGAATCACTAGGACAACTCTCTCATGTCCGGCCTTCGCCGCTCTTTCATGTATGGACTGTTGAAAGTCTATAAACTGACCTTGTCACCGGTCTTCTTGCTGTTCGGCATTCGCTGCCGGCATGAACCGACTTGCAGTCAGTATTGCGCCGAATGCGTCTCGCGTCATGGCTTTTGGAAAGGCGGGTGGATGTCATTCGCGCGCTTCCAGCGATGTCGCCCCGGCGGCTCGCGAGGATATGATCCCGTTCCCTTGGAAACAGAACAATTCCCATTTTGGGCACCATGGCGCTACGGCGATTGGGCTTTGACAGAACGCCCATTTCCTGATCATGGGCCTGACAAGAAATGAAAAGACGACGAAGATGATTAAAGTCACGCTTCCAGACGGCGCGGTCCGAGAATATGAAGACGGTTCCAGCGCATATGATGTGGCCGTGAGTATTTCCAACTCACTGGCTAAAAAAGCCCTCGCGGCGAAAGTTGATGGTGAGCTCTATGATCTCACGCGCCCTCTTGAAGGCGATGTAGCGCTTGCCCTGATTACGGCAAAAGATCCTGAAGGCCTAGAGCTGATCCGCCACGATGCCGCGCATATTTTGGCGCAAGCTGTTCAGGAGCTGTTTCCTGGTACACAGGTCACAATCGGGCCGGTCATTGATGACGGCTTCTATTACGACTTCGCACGCGAAGAGCCGTTTTCGACGGAAGACTTCGAAAAGATCGAAAAGAAAATGGCGGAGATAGTCAACGCCGACTATCCGATCGTACGCGAGGTCTGGGACAAAGACCAAGCGATCGAAACATTCAAATCGATCGGCGAGCACTACAAAGCCCAGATCATTGATGACATCATTCCTCCTGGTGAACCGATCACGGTCTACAAACAGGGCGATTGGTTCGATCTCTGCCGCGGGCCGCACCTTCCAAGCACAGGCAAGCTGCCAAAGGCGTTCAAGCTGATGAAGTTGGCGGGCGCTTATTGGCGCGGCGATAGCAATAATGAAATGCTACAACGCATGTACGGCACAGCTTGGGCGAACGAGAAAGACCTGAAAGCGTATTTGCATCGTCTCGAAGAGGCCGAAAAACGCGATCACCGGAAATTGGCACGCCAAATGGACCTCTTCCACATGCAAGAAGAAGGACCGGGGTCCATTTTCTGGCATGCAAAAGGTTGGACGCTGTTTCAAATGCTGATTTCGTACATGCGGCGACGTCAGGAACAGGCTGGCTATGTTGAGATCAACACGCCAGATCTGCTGGATTACTCGCTTTGGGAAACATCTGGTCACGCCGAAAAATTCGGCGAGAACATGTACTCCACAGTGATGCCGGATGAGCGCAAATATGCGTTGAAACCGATGAATTGTCCTGGTGGCATGCAGGTCTTCAATCACGGACAGCGCTCTTATCGGGACCTGCCGCTGCGCATGGCTGAGTTTGGCAAAGTGCACCGCTATGAACCTTCAGGGGCCCTTCACGGCATGATGCGGGTGCGGCATTTTACACAAGATGATGCTCACATTTTCTGTACACCAGACCAGCTTCAAGATGAGTGTTTGAAAGTCGTCGACTTGGTTCTCGATATCTACAAAGATTTCGGATTCGAAGACGTTCGCATCAAATTCTCTGACCGACCTGAAGCACGTATCGGAGATGATGACGTCTGGGACAAATCAGAAGCGGCACTTATGCATGCGCTTGAAACGACAGGCTTGCCATATGGCGTCAATCCTGGCGAAGGGGCGTTCTACGGTCCGAAACTAGAGTTTGTACTCCGCGACGCGATTGGTCGAGATTGGCAATGCGGGACATTGCAAGTCGACTTCACGCTCCCTGAACGTTTTGATGCGACTTATGTCGGCGAGGATGGCGAGCGTCATCGCCCGGTAATGCTGCATCGCGCATTGTTTGGGTCGCTTGAGCGTTTCACTGGAATCCTGATCGAACACTATGCCGGAGCGTTCCCAGTATGGCTGGCGCCGGTGCAAGTGGTCGTTGCGACGATCTCTGAAAGCTCGGACGCTTATGCCCAGGAAGTGGCGGAAGAGTTGCGCGCTGCTGGGCTTCGGGTCGAAGTCGACCTCAGATCCGAGAAGATCAATTACAAGGTCCGTGAGCACTCGCTGCAAAAGGTACCAGTAATCGCAGTTGTCGGCCAACGCGAAGCAGAAGAGCGCAAAATCGCACTGCGACGCTTCGGCTCGAAAGCACAAGAGATTGTGACGCTTGAAGAGGGCAAAGCAATGCTCGCACACGAAGCGCTCGCGCCAGATCTTCAGCGCAAAGCGACCGCATAGATGACCTGGGCCCCGAGAACGTTTGCGCCGATCCTTGCGGCTATGCTCGTTCTCTGGCCCGTCATCGCCTATATGGGCGCGCAAGGCTATTCTGGAGCTGTCGCGATCGCGGCGCTTTTGGGCTTGTTTTTTGTGCGCGTCCCAAACCTTGATCGGCTCACGATCATCGGCGCCGCGTTTACGCTATGGGTCGTAATTGCGAGTTTCTGGGGCCCTGAGGCTGAGGGGCTTTTGGTTGGCGATCTCGGGGCAGGGTCCTTTTCAATCGAAATGCCAGGTGTGAGATTCGCCCTTACGGCCCTCGCGGGGTTAGGTATTTTCGTCGCAACTGGCCGGGTGATCATCGGTACGAGTAGGCGCAGTTTGAAGGTCATCGTCGGGGCTGGCTTCGTGCAGTTCATGAGCGTGGTGATTACTGCCCTCTTCATGGCCCAAATATTGGCTCTGCTTGCCCCGATCAGTGATCCGGTCCGTGAGATGCCTCAGAATTTGATGCGCAACGCGAATGCCTTTTTGATGCTTCTGCCATTCTTGCTCGCTTGGGTTTGGCACAGAGAGGCGTCGCCGAAATGGGCCTTTGCAGCAATCGGGATGGCGCTAGCATCATTTGTCGCCTTTATCCTTACAGGTACGCAAACGGCACTCATGGGCATGGTCTTGATGCTCCTCGCGATGGCGATCGTCAAACATTTCCCAGTGAACGGCTTTAAGATCATTTGTGGATCGCTTGCGGCATATATTATGGCCGCGCCGCTTCTGTTTTGTGTTGGGGTTGCGCATTTGAGAGATCTCGGACTCCCATTGCCTAAATCTTTCTTCTCGCGATCTTATTCTTGGGAACTGGTCGGCACCAAAATCGCGGAGTCTCCGCTTCTCGGGCATGGCCCAGAAGCCTCACAGGTCTGGACAGATACATTTGGGGATCATCCCGAATGGCTCGCGGACGCCGCGGCGCGATATGGCTCTGAGTATGCGTGGCAAGTTTATCGTGTCATCCCGATCCACCCGCATAATATGTCGCTTCAGATCTGGGCCGAAACAGGCTTGGTTGGCGCAATCCTAGCGGCGGGTTTCGTTCTAGCGCTCGGATGGCGTTTGAAGGCACCTTCGGATTGGCCGTCCATCTCACGGTACGCTGCCGCTGGCCTGATTGGCGCATGTGTCGCGATTTGCAGCTTTTCCTATAGTATGTGGAATGAGGCGTTCTGGGGGTCTGTGATTTTGGCGTCGGCCGTCGTGTTCCTACAAGCCCGCCAAGATGGGCGGGATGAGGCCTGAACATGACCCGCGTTTCCGCGATCGTTGTGACCTATCATACAGGACCTCGGTTGAAAGAGTGCCTTTATGCCTTGAACGCTGATCCCGATATCAGCGAAACAATCATCGTGGACAATGGAAACCCGCCAGAGACGTCAGGCTGGCTCGCTTCCTTCTGCGCAGATCGAAAAGCATTTCACCTTCTGACGGGGCACGGAAATATTGGCTTTGGCGCGGGCGTCAATCTCGGAGTCGAATCTGCCTCCGGCAATGATATTTTGGTGATCAACCCTGATGCCGTGCTGCGTTGGGGGTCAGTTGCGTCTCTGCAGGCCGCATCTAAGTCTTGCCAGACGCCATGGATCGTTGGTGGCAAGATTTTCGATATTGCGGGGTGCGAAACACGCGGACCGCGGCGACGAGAGCTGACACTTTGGCGCGCCGCAACCAGTCTGCTCGGCTGGAACACTTGGACCCTTGAGCGCACGCCGCCGCCCGAGCACGCGATTGAAATACCGGTTATTTCTGGCGCACTCTTCCTGATCTCGAAAGAGAGCTTCACTCAGCTTCAGGGGTTTGACGAAGCCTATTTCCTGCACGTTGAAGATGTCGATCTGTGCCGGCGGTGCCGCGAGGCAGGTGGTATCGTGATGTACGATCCCGAAGCCGGGGCGCTGCACTATGGTTCAACCTCCGACGTGCCGAGCCGGGCAGTAGCGAACCACAAGGCCGATAGTCTCACACTCTATTTTCAGAAGTTCGCACGCGGGCCATTTGAAAAACTAGTCGTCGCGCTGGCTATGCCAGTGATGCGGCTTGGAATGCGCTTATCAGGGCGCTGAAACCGCGGGTTCGACAATGCTGGTCACACTTGGCGTGAAGTCTTGGAAATCATAGTCAGAGATCCGAAACGCCCAACCTTCCGCCTTTTCATTGATCGCCTCAGCCCGTCGGGCACCTTCGCCCGCCTCAATCGCACGCAAAGTGACCCAGAACCCGTTCGGCTCCCGATACGCCTGAAGGTTGATTTCCAGCCCATCAAAGGTCTCGCTAATATGGCGCGCGATCGGAGCGTTGATTAAGTCCTCGGCAGGTTTGACGTCTAGCGGTGTGAGACGCGTAATTGCCAACGCGGTCGCCGAGGCCGCAAGACGAGAGATCAAGCGATCGTCTTGATGCGGCGGCGCCGGCCGGAAACTTCGCGTGTCACTGCCTTCGGAGCGACGCAGGTATAACGCTCTACCTTGCGCATCCATAATCCGTACTGAGCGTATCGCCGCTGGATCGATTTCAACAATATTCAAGTCGAGCCAAGCCCGCAGATTATAAAATGGTGGCAGCGAACCATCGGCGCGATAGGTCTGCGTATCACCAGGATCGCGGACATAAAGATCGTCTGTTTTTCGACCGACAATCACGCTATGGGTCAGCGCATTGCCCGGCCCAAATACTTCGACGAGAACCCCGTTTCCGCCTTCTATTGGATCGCTCAATCCGATCCGGTCATGCTTATAAGGGTCGTCGGTTCGCCGCTCATCATAACTCAGCGTTTCAAGCCCAGTCGCCAGGTCTGCGATCCGATCCATGCGCACCGGATATCCACCCGTTTCCGCCATGACCCATCCCGACGCTGTGCGTTGCAATGAGTAGCTTTCGTCAGCGAGTGTGAAACGTATCCTCTGCGCATCAACCCGAGTTGCGCCAAACTCGGCCAAAACCGGAGCACCCATGCGGGAATGCGTGGTTGAAGAGCCGCCCTTCGTTAACTGCGTCAGACCGAGTAAGGCCCAAAGTGCGACGGCGATCCCAAACAGGACGAAGACCGATTTGCGCCGCGCCTGATGATGAACCATGCTCATAACGCGCCGCCCCGCCGATTACGCAAAAACAGCAACAGCCCGAAGACGCCCATCAGCAATGGACCGGTTAGTATCGTGAACAGACGCAGCTGAATTTCGAGACGATCAATATCGGATCTGAAATCGCGTTCGATTTGCCGCAAGCGGCCTCGCGTCGTCACGATGTCTTCACGGAGGCGCGCAAGTTCATCGCGCTCAGCTGCGCTCAATTCAGCATTAATGTCGCCATCGAAGAATCCACCGGTCGCACCAACTGACTGCAACTCTTCCAAGCGTTGCTGCGACGTTGCGAGGCGGCTCTCGAGCCGCGCTTGTTCGCTGAAAAACTTAGATTGAGCCTCCTCGCGCATCCGATCGACAGTCTCCATTGACCGCCGGCCCGGCGCTCGCGCGCGCAAACTCATCAGCTCAGAACCGCCAGATAGACTGTCCAGGGCGTTCAAGATGAAGGTCGCATTATCGGCGAAAGCAATCCCGGTCTGCAAATCGAGATAGAGCCCATCATCCAACATATCGGCATCCGCAAGAATGATGATGTCAGCATCGACGAGGCTTGTCGTCATATGCGGCGGCGCTTCGGCCGCAGCGGCGCGCACGAGCTCGGCATCGATCGGGTCGTCCGGAATGTCCAGGCCCGGCGCGCCATCCGGGAAGGCACTGATCAGCGCACCCGAAACCCGCACGGCGAGCGGCGCGGGACCGAGATCGCTGGCTTCATACAGACCCACCGTATCACCCGCAGAAATCTCAATCGCGGCGCGCTCAGCTGGAATGAAGCTCGGGGCAGGGCCGGTTTGCATCAGGATCTCACGTGTCCCCGGCGAGCTGTCCGACAGCATGAGGCGACCGGGCGCTCCTAGGTTCACCGACCGACCAAGATCGGCCGTGACGATGCTCTCACGCGACATCAATCCCGGCGGCACCGCTAGGAAAAGCGGATGTTGTAAGACCGTCGTGCGGCCTTCACCGGCATCAGCTTCAATCGACAGCGCGGTTTCGGTATCGGCAATCGCACCGTTCGCAAGACTCACGCCCCAGACCGGCGCGAACCGCTCAAGATCAGAACGGATTTGCCGGTTGGTCATGTTGAATGGACCGGTCCCTTGCGCCGTTTTAGCGGCAGGATCGAGCAAGATCAGGGCGCGTCCAGTGCGCAAGATGAACTGATCAATCTGCCAAAGCTGCCAAGGGCTGAACTCGGGTGGATGCACCAGCATGAGGACATCAATCTCTCCCGGCAGCTCAACAAAGTCCTCGGGGATCAGTTCTACCGTGAAGGTCTTCCCCATCTCGCGGCGCAGCGAGTAACCAGCTTCATCTGTCAGGGTGCTCATGCCCGGCAAGGTCGAGAGTAGGCCGATGCGCGCGGGCTCAGGGCGATCCAGGCGCGCAATCATTCGGGTGATGTCATATTCGAGACTGGTTTCTTGCTCTGGGGCAAGGAAAGGAATGACGCGCTCGTCATCGACGGCGTTGCGGCCGATCAGTCCGAAATACAGAGGATCGCCGCCATTCGTATCAACTGCAACAAGCCCCGCAGCAAGCGCTTCGTCTTCGGCTTCAGAAAACGGCGCCGGGTCGATCTCACGCAAGCGAATGTCCGCCCCGCCAATCGTAGCATAGGCTTGCAACAGTTCGCGAACGCGCACCGCATAGGCCCGCACGGCCGGGAAGTCTTGTCCCACACTCCTCGTATAAACGAATGTCAGATCAATCGGTTCTGAGAGATCTGAAAGCGTGGCCTTGGTTCCATCGGAAAGTGTGTAGAGATTATTTTCCGTAAAATCGGCCCGCGCCCCCGCCAGGACCGACTGAGCTAGCAAGTTCGCCGCGCCAAAAATTGCGGCCATGAGAAGCGCCGCCAAAACAAGATATCGGCGCGGGCTCATTGCGCGCCTCCGCGTTTCTGACTGACAAAGAGCGTGTTCAGAGTCACGCAGAGCGCGATAAATCCGAAGAAAAAGAACAAGCCTCGCACATCGAGGACACCGCGCTGCGCCGTTTCAAAATGGGTTAGGAAGGAGAATTGAGCAACGGCATCGCCCGCGCCAGGGCCGAGCAGGTCTGCAATAGCACCTGAAACGAGGGGCCACCCTGCCGCCGTAAGTACGAAAGCAACGAGGACCCCAATCACGAAGGCAAGCACGGCGCTGCGCGTCAGGGCTGAAACCGCCGCGCCAATGGCGAGATAACCGCCCGCCATGATCAGGCTCATGAAATAAGTCAGCGCGATGGCTGGGTTGTCAGCGGGGCCGAGAATATTGACCGTGATCCACCATGGGAAAGTGAGTACCAAGGCTAAGGCCGCGACGGTCCACGCCGCAAGGAGTTTCCCGATCACCAACCCCGTGAGACTGACCGGCAAGGACAGCAATAGTTCTGACGTGCCGAGATTTGCCTCCTCTGCCCACAAGCGCATAGCGAGCGCGGGCATGAAGAGCATGAACAACCAGGGGTGCCAGTAGAAGAATGGCCCGAGATCAGCGGCGCCCGTATCAAAAAAGCGCGACAAATCCCACGTGAACACGCCGAGCACGAGCAGGAATATCGCCACAAAAACATAAGCGAGCGGGGTCGCGAAATAGGCTGACAGTTCTCGGCGCCAGGCAGCCCGTATTCCAGTAAAGAGGCCGTGCCAGTCGACTGCCATCACGCGTCTACCTCGCGGCTATCTGCCAGGTGAATGAAAGCTTCTTCCAATCCACCAGGCTTGCTCTTCGCGAGGGTTTTAGGCGTTTCGTCTGCAACGATCCGGCCTTGATCAATCACGATGACACGCGAACACATGGCTGGCACTTCATCGAGCGTGTGCGTCGAGATTAGGATCGCTTTTTCAGGCGCCATGCGCGCCACCAGCGCGCGCACCGCGCGTTTCTGAATCGGGTCAAGCCCATCGGTCGGTTCATCCAGAAGCAGAACTGGCGGATCGTGGATTAAAGCCGCAGCAAGTCCAACGCGCCGGCGATACCCTTTAGAGAGCGCCGCAATTGGTTTTCCGATCACGCTGGCGATACGAGCATCCGCGATCACGCGGTCTACTGCATTGGTACGATCTTCGCGTTTTAGATCATGGGCATCCGCGATGAAGCGCAAGAATGTCAGTGGCGTCATATCTCGGTAGAGGGGCGCTCCCTCTGGCAGGTAACCAATTTGGCTTTGCGCCGCGCGCCGCGCTGAAACAATCGAGTGCCCGTTGACGACGGCATCACCCGCATCTGGCTCGAGCACACCGGCAATCATTCGCATTGTGGTCGACTTACCGGCCCCATTCTGTCCTAGAAAACCGAGCACTTCGCCTTTCTTCAGTTCAAAGCTCAACCCCGCAACAGCGGTATGATCTTCAAACGCTTTTTTCAGATTTTGAAGCTCGAGCATTGACGGGTCGCAAACTGGTTTCTGAGGTGGGTTAACCTCATTCGTTAGCGCAGGCCAGTAAAGGGATCACCAAGAGCGTGCAGCTAAATTTCTGTTCATACGAAAAGAAACTGTTTGGTCTAACGACCAAGCCAATTGATTTTTGGGAATTGAGTGTCGAGCGGCTCAAAACAGTCGCCCCGGGGGGCTGGGGGGGCTGATGGGTCCGGAAAGACTGCTAGACTTCGCCGCCCGACAATTGCAAACTGATCGTAATCGGTGACCGCGACAAGGCGTGAATGGGGCAAAACTGCCCAATTCCGGATTACAAATGCGTCACGACAAGGTTAACTGTAACGAATACGCGCTTCATGAGCAAAATAAC
>ERZ1740070.1832-NODE-1832-length-12825-cov-10.440877_pt1 | contig 12825 bp, 12 predicted proteins | sample MGYA00581734_ERZ1740070 | MGnify/ENA primary metagenome ERZ1740070 (study PRJEB43018, sample SAMN04849744) | marine metagenome | isolation source: floating plastic debris | place: Pacific Ocean | collected 2008-09-01 | study: EMG produced TPA metagenomics...
TGGTCAAGTCCGCCCCCAACCAGGAGAGCGCCGTCATGTTCCTAGAATATCTCTCCAGTCCGTTGGCCCAGGCATTTTTCGCCCAAGGCAACAACGAATATCCCGTTGTTGAAGGGACTCCCGTTGACCCCATCGTTGGCGAATTTGGTACCTATAAGGCCGACACCGTCAATGTGAATCTTCTAGGTGAGAACCAGCCCGAAGCGGTACAGATCATGGATCGGGCCGGTTGGGTATAGGTCTAAATCAGCCGGGTGACCTATATTTAGCCCGGCCGATCGTCGGTTTGGCCTAGCGGTTTATCGCTAGGCTACCCGTACCCGCCTGGTCAAGATGGCCATGACCTCATTGGGTCGCCCGGTAGATATGGGCTGACTCCAATCATTGGGTTCGGCGTATCGCCTGCTGTGCAAGTCTTGAATAGTGAGTCGGACCCCCGTGAGGCTGCCAAATAGCAGGTGTCTCACGGTTTCGTATTGATAATCCGGCAGCGGATCGCTGGTAAGCCCAAGGGTGGACGCAACCGCGCCCTGGGTAGATTCAACAAACATAAGCTTTGGTCTCCAAACGGTACAGGTTTTTAAGAAACCAAAGCTCAAAACCTAGCCACCCCGATAAACGTGATGCAAACCGGAGTGACAGTGGGATAATACCCACATCCTCGGACTGCTTGTCTCAGTCTGGGGCTAGCCAGCGGCACGGTGGGTGGAATCACCTGCCGCTGGTGCTAAATATTGAGCTTTGTAGTGGTGCCCCGCAGGGCATGGCATCTAAGGTACAGCGAAGCCTATTGTGTAGTCAAGCTTAAAAAGATACAACTTTAGTCGAGGAGCATTTTTAGGATAATCGAGTCAGTAGGATAGCTTAGGTGGTGCAATCTAAGGCTGAGCTGACCGATGGAGGTGAATGATGAAACCGGGTTTGAGCAAGGGACCATTAGTCAAATGGAACGACGATAGGGGATTTGGATTTATCAGATCCGGTGAAACTGGAAAAGATGTCTTTTTGCACATCAGCGAGGTAAAAACGACCGGTCGTCGCCCTAAGGTCGGAGATATAATTTTTTATCGGCTTAGCCAGGGAGCGGATGGTAAAGTTCGCGCCACCGGTGCCTCGATTCAAGGGGTTGTTTCTCGCTCTGCAACAACTCAAACGCGCAGACCCGCCAGAAGAATGTCTCGGCCAGCCAGACAAAAAGCTAAAAAAAATACATTGCTTGAGACTATTTTGACGATAGGAGCGATGGGTATTATTGGTTTTCTCCATTCGGTTTTTTTCACCAGTGATTCATCCGGACCGCTCACCGTAGCCGAAAACCCAAACTGTCTCGTCAAGGGTAATATCTCGATTTCTAGCGGTAGAAAACTCTATCACCTGCCGGGGATGAAAGACTATGAGGAAACAACTATCTATCCCGACGAAGGGGAGAGGTGGTTTTGTTCTGAGGCAGACGCGATCGCAGCCGGTTGGACAAAGGCACCCAGATAAACCCCGCCTATTAGCCCACCTCAGCCGTGCCCGTAGGACTGTCTGGCTCCAATGTTTCTAGCGGTGCAGATTCCGGCTGTTTTACAACGTCGACACCCGACATTTGGGCTGCTTCGCGACCCCTAAGACCATTGACCCGATCTTTCCAGGTTTGGTAGACGTTGCCCGTGCGAGTTTTCCACTTTGTTCTATTTTGTTCAGCCTTTTGGGGAAACCAGGAAAACACCAGCAAATCGAGCAGTAGTTCTACACTTCTGACAACAGCTAGAACAAAACCAGTGAGCAGGTTGTAGTGCAGTAAATAATAGGGTGTAAACAGAACCGCCGAGAACCAGAGGAGATCGTCAAAGACTTCTTTATCCAGGTTGAAGGAGATACTGACGTGGACACGCAGCAGGGTATACCACAGGGCAACTACAACCAGGGTGCTGGCGGCAAAGCCGATTACACCTTCGGTCTTTTGCCATAGGAAGCGCACAAACTTTTTAGAGGAAGTCCAAACAATGCCCGCAAAGGCCACGGTTAAGGCACCGTAGGTGGCAATGTTGGTCCAGTCTAACTCGCTCAAGTCGCCAAACATCGATGGGTCAAACTGCTGAAACAAACTGAGAAACGAGTCCAGCATTGGGCGCTCCTGAAAAAAGGGCTTTACAACAAGAAGGGACTTTGGCTTTACCCTTCTTCGCTAGCGTAGCGCCTACCCGCTGTTGCTGTGGGGTACGGTTTGCCCAACTTGCACCTACCGTGTACACACATCTCGGACTGGGGCTCATAATCCTGCATTACCCCCCTCAATCCCCCCTTACCAAGGGGGGAAGTTCTAGTTCTCCCCTTACCAAGGGGGGAAGTTCTAGTTCTCCCCCTTGGTAAGGGGGAGTTAGAGGGGGTGAGACAGCCGCAAACGCTAGTTTCCAATACTTGTGTGTACACCGTAGCCAACTTGCACGGGTAAAACTCCCACCCCAGCAACCGGCCTATGCTCCTGAGCTAGACGGCTGCTAGCTGCCCTGGCTATTTTCCTCCAGCGATTGTAGGTCTTCCTGGGTAATAATACGGGGGGTAATAATATAGATCGCCGTTTTTAGACCCTCACCAAACACGTTGAGATATTTCACATCAGCATCGGGGTCGCTGGGCAGACGCATTTCAAAAATTCGATGGTTGCGCACGTCGGAATCATCGTTGCCTGTGTAGGGCGTCAGCGTATATCCCTGGGTTTCTAACCGCTCGCTGATCTCCCTCAGGGCATCTGTATAATTTTGTCCTTCGGCAATGCGACAGTTGTCTAGGCCGTAGCACCCCGATTGTGACCCGGTCAGGTGGGGAAAGTCGGCGCTAAATTGAACCGCTATTCCCCCCTCCGGCTCGCTGTCTGCAGGTTCAGGGTCTGTCGTTTGCAGGGGTAGCTCGGGGACGGGCTCTAGCTCGTTGACCTCGGTTGTATCCTCCAACACTTCGGGGGGAAGCACCTCCGGCACTTGGGTCAGCGGAGCGGTGGGTGTGACGGCGGGGGGAGCAGGGTCCACGGGGGCGGCTGGTTCCGGTTTGGCAATCGTGGGTAGTGTGGTCAGTGCGATCGCACCGCTCTCCTCAATGGGGGCCTCCGGTTCGGGCTCTGCCGGTTGAAATCCCGGTGTTGGCAGCATGAGCAACGCCCCATGTAGCGCCACCGACAGCCAGATCAAAATCCCCCAGCGGCGATTCGCCGCTGGATGGCTTGCCTGCACGGACTTAGCTTGACGATAGTTGGGACCGCTAACCGACTTCGTCATGCTGAAAATTCTGAGCGATCAAACCGGGTACCTGCTTCGGCTTCACTTTGGTGTGTCGCTGCTTGTGGGGCATGACTACCATGTTGGGACCGGCCTTACACTTATCCATACAGCCCGTCAGTTTGACCTGTACCGTCTCCGCTAGCCCCTGGTCAGCCAGCGCCGTTTCCACCGCGTCGCACACCTGCATGGCACCCCGCTTACGACAGGAGGATTTCTGACAGATTAAAATCTTGGGTGCTTTGCGTTTGGGGCGGGATGTGGCGACGGCTGGTGTGGGTTTGGGGGCAGTGACCGGGGGAGTGGTCACTAGCTCTAAGGGTTTAACCCGCACCACTTCCTTGGCTTTAAGCTTAGGCTCGCCCGTTTCTGTATCGACAGACTGACCACCGACCACGCGGATCCAGTCGCCCACCTGTAAATAGCGAAACAGCATCAGCCGCACCGATTTAGGCAGTTTGATAGATACCTGCTCGGCAGCAGTGCGCAGGTTCAAATACTTAAAAGGGGATTTGCCACCCGCTGTAAACCCCTCAAACTGACCCTCTAAAGAGAACAGCTGTTTATCGTTAGCCATAATCGCCCGCCAACTTCAGCCCTTTCAGTCTATCTCGAATCCTTAAGATTATTGAGAGTAGTTCTTCTAAAATTGACTAGATTAGGGTTAGGATAAAATCCTATTAATAGAATCTATTTATAAAATAACGTATCGATCTAGTTAAAATTATTGTGGCTCAGGGCATACATATTGGGGCCTATGGTCATTTTTTGACCGCAGGTCTACCCATTGCGTTCACACTGTACATTTAATTTTAAAAATTTACTTCTTGACATTTATTCTCGTTTGACTTTAGATCAAACTTGGGAATATATTTCAAGTAGAGGTCAAATAGAGGTCAAAAAAAACCTCCCCGATGGGGAGGTTGCTCTCTGTAAGGACTGTTTTTCAGGTCCGTTTACAGGTCCACTTAGTTGTTGAGCACAACCAGAGTGTCATTTGCCAAGAAGTGGTGGAGGTGGTACGCACGTTCCTCTGTTTTTAATAGGATCGTTTCATACAAATAGCGTGTGGCTCGATCCCCCAGGCTCTCTGCCTGGGCAGTCTGACGACGTAAAACGGCGATGACTGACTGTTCTCCCGCGAGATCGTTTTCAATCATCTGACGGCAGCGGTAGATACCATCGGTCTCCGGCTCAAAACAGCACAGCTCGGCTAGTTTGCTAAAGCTGGCCACGGGTACACCTCCCAGACCGTCCAACCGTTCGCCAATGTCGTGAACATGGCCCCTAACATCGTCGTAGCTTTCTTCGAAGTAGTTGTGAAGCTGATAAAATTCGGCCCCTTCTACGACAAAGTGATGCTTTTGATACTGGAGATAGAGGGCTTGAAAGCTGGCTAAAAGAATGTTTAATCCTTCACAGACTGGGGCTGTAATGGACTGTTCTAATGCGATCGCATTTTCCGTAACGTTCCCAAAGGGGGTAACCAATGTGGATGAGCTAACCATAGATGGCTCCTAAGAAGATGATCTAAAGATGGCAATAATCGGCCAGGATGCTAATTTCAGCATTTCCGTACCGTTGACTACCCGTATCAATTCAGTATAGCCGGTCAAAAACCTTGATATATAAGGATCATAGCCTTGTTACATAGGATACGTTCGCAATAATTATTAATAGTAACCGGTGCCGGGTCACCGCATATCACGTTGTTCTGGCGGTTGTGTAAATGTCTGATATTAAGCTCAGTTTTTTACTGATGCAAGTAGCTTCCAGTTATCTGGTTGGCTTTGATTAAAAAGCGATAACAATTAATTTCTAATTTGCAAGATTGCTTATCGAAACTATATAGAAAAAATTTGCATTAATCCGCAGACAAATCTTTTAGCTGGCACAAAGTTCTTTGGTGTATCGGGCTTTTCAGCCAATATCTTTTTAGCAACATTGCCCATAGTTTCTATTAATGCTTTAACTATCCCTTCGGGGTCCTTGTGATGTCTATATTGTCCTACTCGTGAGAGCTATTGAGTAATCCCATGGTTAAAATTGACAGCTGCGATCGCTGGGAAGCGTATTTTCGTTTGCAAGAATTGGGAATCGCCTGCGAGTGTAAAATTTATCAGCCCCTGTGGGTTAACGTCACCACAGCAAGTGAAGCCATCCAGGTATGGTGTGTGACATCTCGTTTGGCCAAGTCCCGCCAGGACCTCGCCACCTGGCTAGAAGGGTGTTTTACCAAAGCCTTCTAGGAGCGTTCTAGGTTTTTTATCGCTCCCAACCAAATATCCTCTCTGTAGGGATGGCTGCGGCCGTCCCTTTTTTTTGGGAATTTTCCTATCAACATAGATAGTTTCACAGCTCATATTTTGATGAAAATAATCAAAATGAAGCCTAAGTTATACAAAAATCCCGATTTCCACATCTCAAAAAATGTGTCATAAATCACCATTATTAAGAATGAGTATCATTAGTTGCCAAGACTCTAGATCGTAGGGCAAGCTTGCCTAGACGGTAGAAATTTATGTAGTTGTTATCGGAGACAGCATCACTATGCAAGCGTATGGTGACTCAAGTCCTACCTATGATTGGTGGGCGGGCAATTCTCGTTTTGCGGATCGATCGGGGTTATTTATTTCAGCTCACGCTGCTCAAGCCGCCCTGATTACCTTTTGGGCAGGTGCGTTTACCCTGTTTGAGCTATCGACCTTTGATCCGTCCTTGCCCATGGGGGAACAGGGACTGATTTTATTACCCCACCTAGCCACCCTGGGATTGGGGGTTAGTGGGGGCAGTTTGGTGAATACGTATCCGGCTTTTGTAGTGGGTGCCGTCCATCTGATCTCATCAGCTGTATTGGCTGCCGGGGCTTTATTTCATCTAGTTAAGGGTGAAGCCGATTTAAGTAATGCGTCGGGCAGAGCGCGCAAGTTCCACTTTGATTGGGACGATCCTAAACAGCTCGGTATTATCCTAGGCCATCATCTTTTATTTTTAGGGATGGGTGCGTTGGTTCTGGTCCTATGGGCTACCCGCTGGCATGGTCTGTACGACCCGGCCCTGGGTGAAGTCCGCTTAATTACCAACCCCACCTTAGACGTCGCTACGATCTATGGCTACCAGACCCACTTTGCCAGTATCGACAGTTTGGAAGATTTAGTGGGGGGTCACGCCTTTGTGGGTGCCCTGCTAATTTTGGGTGGGGTTTGGCATATTGCTGTACCGCCGCTCACTTGGGCCAAGCGGGTGCTGTCTTTTTCAGCGGAGGCGATTCTTTCCTATTCCTTGGGAGGGATTGCCCTGGCTGCCTTTGTGGCTGCCTATTTTTGTTCGGTTAATACGCTGGCCTATCCGGTTGAGTTCTATGGGCCTGTCCTAGATGTCAAGTTGGGGGTGTCTCCCTACTTTGCTGATACGGTCGTTTTGCCGCTAGGGGCGCACACCGCCCGGTGCTGGCTTGCCAATTCCCATTTCTTTTTAGGGTTCTTTTTTCTGCAGGGACATTTGTGGCATGCCCTGCGGGCCATGGGATTTGACTTTAAGCGAGTCAATCAGGCCCTAGATAGTATTGCCTAGTCTGGCATTTAAGTTTGCTCAGCGGGACCGCTTGTCGGTTCTCCTCTCTCAACCGGGCCTGTACCTTAGGGTATGGGCCTTTTTTTGTCCACTGCTGGCTGCTGTGGATGGCAACCCGATGCCGTTTTCCTATGGCTAATGCCCCCCGTAGATAATATTTCTACGGGGGGCATCGGGTGAATATAAAAAAAGAGGTGCGTTAGGCCTCTATTGCTCGACGCCGTAACAGAAATGCCCCTACGGCGACTAGTCCCACCATGGCCGTAGGTTCAGGAACATCCTGGGTGGTATCGTCAAAGTCAAATGCATTGCTGCCAAAGCGAAAGGAATGGTTGTCGGTTTCAAATCCACCACTGCCGGATTGGGAAATGATAATTTGATTGAAGGTACTTTCTGCTGCGTCAGCGTAAAAGTGAATATAGCCGTTGCCTTCGTTGTTCTGGTGGGCCGCTTTTACAGGAGCGATAGGATTGATGTCGGTGTAGGTAAAAGTGCCAACCTCAGCGCCGTCATTCAAAAATGAAAAGTTGTTGTTAGGGCTGAGGGCACCCCAATCAATACCAAAGTAGTTGAGGTCTTTCTCAAGGTCGATGGTGACTGAATTACCTTGGAAAACCGCTAGGTAGTCTGAGTCGTTTTTCTCACCATTGGCACCGGCTGGTGCCCAGCGATCGTTATATACCCCCGTTCCTTTACCTGTCTCGGTAGCCAAGCCGTTTTCAAAGGTGTAGGTAATTAGAGCGTCACCAAAGGTGTACTTGTTTGTGTCAACCTTTGTACCGGGTGAGTTGAAGTCAATGGTGAGCGTCTGTTGACCATAAAACTCAGAAAATGCGCCTGATGCACTTCCGCGATCGTCGGGATTGATTCCCTGGGTTACCTTTGCGGTGATGCCGCCAATGGTGGCTTCACCATAGATGGGCAACGATGTATCATCGTTATCGAAATCAGCTGCCAGGGCAGTACCGCTAGAAAAAACTGATGCTAAAGCGGTCAGCACCCCTAAAGAAAGAGATCTGTACATAATCCAACCAACCTAAATACTTGAAAATTAATTCTCTAAAGCCAATGGAGACTTTTATTTGATGCACCTGTAGATATTGTGGTTTTTTATACGCAGAACCACATGCGTATATCCAGGCGTTTAGAGATGAATTTACTGTGGGTACTTGGATCGGCTTTACAAGATCTTGATGGGCTACTCCATAGGTTTACCCAGAGATAGAAGGTTTACCCAGGGACAAAACCAACGCTAATGATGGCGGTATTTATTGCTCTCGGGCAATGCGCCAGCTGAGTAAAATTACCGGCACCAGTCCCACGAATAAAATCATTAATGCTGGGGCTGAGGCTTCTATGAGCCGTTCATCGGAGGCATATTGGTATACCCGAACGGCTAGGGTGTCAAAGTTAAATGGTCGCATGACCAGGGTGGCGGGCAGCTCTTTCATGACGTCTACAAATACCAGCATGAGAGCCGTTAGCAGGCTGCTGGCCATTAGCGGGGTGTGAATTTTTACCAGGGTTTGGGTGGGGGAACAACCGAGGCTGCGGGCGGCATCGTCCAGGGTGGGGCGAATTTTACTGAGACCTGTTTCCACGGTGCCCAGGGCGACGGCAAGAAATCTGACCAAATAGGCAAACACCAGGGCGGTAATGGTGCCGCTAAACAACAGGCCAATATTGTTGCCGGTAGCGGTTTCAACCCAGGTGGCTAAACCCCGGTCCAGTCTGACCACAGGAATTAAAATACCCACGGCAATGACGGCACCGGGAACGGCATAGCCCATGGCGGCCAAACGTACCCCTAGGGCGACGGCGGTCTGTTTGCTCAGCCGTTCGCCATAGCCAAGCACTAGGGCAACAACGACGGCTAGCCCGGCGGTGAGTCCGGCTAAAATCAGACTATGCTGGGCCAGCTCTAAAAACCGATCGTCTAGGGTTTCTTCGAGATGGGTCAGGGTCATATGGGCCAAAATACCGCCGGGTAGCAGCAGCCCTAGGGTGATGGGCAGACCACAGGCCAGCATGGCTCCAAGGGCTCGCATTCCTTTGAGTTGGTAGGGCTGGGGCCGCTGGGCGCTGTTTTTGGCCTGGTAGTATTTTGCCTGTCGTCGCGACCAGCGCTCTAGGACAATTAGCACCAAAATAAACACCATCAGCATGGCTGAGAGCTGGGCGGCCGCCACCTGGGCCCCCATGCCAAACCAGGTGCGGTAGATGCCAGTGGTAAAGGTGTTTACACCAAAGTAATCTACGGTGCCAAAGTCGCTGAGGGTCTCCATGAGGGCGAGGGCCAGTCCGGCGATGATGGCCGGACGGGCCAGGGGTAAGGCCACCCTAAAAAAACTACGCCAGGGGCCACAGCCAAGGGAGCGGCTGGCTTCTAGAGTACATACTGATTGTTCTAAAAAGGCTACCCGCGCCAGCATGTAAACGTAGGGATAGAGGGTGAGGCTAAACATGACAATAGCGCCGCTGACTGAGCGCACATCGGGAAACCAGTAGTCGTTCACCGACTGCCAGCCAAATTGCGATCGCAGCCAAATCTGCACCGGTCCAAAATAATCGAGCCAGTCGGTGTAGGTGTAGGCCAGCAGATAGGCGGGGGCGGCCAGGGGCAGCAGCAGTGCCCATTCAAATAGGCGACTGCCGGGAAAGCGACCCATGGTCACGAGCCAGGCGGTGCCAACGCCGATGAGCAATACGCCGATGCCCACCCCCACCATCAGCCATAGCGAATGGATAATATACTGGGTCAGCACCGTTGAGGCCAGATGGCTAAAGACGCCCTCACTCGGCGAGAATACGCTACCCAGGACTACGAATATCGGCAATGCCACCAGTAGGGCAATTAGCCATACGGCAACTGTCCAGCCGCTAATGCGTGGGGGGCGGCCGGAGGTGCGAAATACATCGGCGATCATGGGCGGGTGTCAACGTAGTGTAATACCGTTATTGTCAGCCATAGCTGGCTGCTGGATCAACTCTCCTCTGTCTTTGTGCCCTATGTCCCAACAGGTTTTGATTATTGGCGGCGGTGGTCGCATTGGTCGCCGCGTCGCCGCTGACTTGTTGCGCCATACCAATGTGCGCATGACCCTGACGGGGAGACGCCCCCAGCCATCCTTTGCGCTGCATTCTCGCCAGCAATATCAGTCTTTGCGATTGGAGGATAGGGCGCGGGTAAGGGCTGAGATCGCAGCCCATGATTTAGTGATCCACTGTGCCGGACCGTTTCGTACCCGAGACTTTGACCTTCTGGCCCAGTGCATTGCCCAAAAGACCCCCTATCTGGACGTAGCCGATAGTCCCGATTATGTCGGTGAGGCCCTGGCCTTTAGCGAGGTTGCCCAGGCTGCCGGGGTGACCTGTATTGTCAGCACCGGAGTGTTTCCCGGTATTTCCAACAGTATGGTTCGTCAGGGCATTGAGCAGCTAGATCAAGCTAGCCACGTCCATCTTAGCTATTTGGTGGCTGGCTCCGGTGGCGCTGGGGTAACGGTGATGCGGACCACGTTTGTGGAGCTACAAACCCCGTTTGAGGCCAAGGTCAACGCCCGGTGGATAGCTATCCGGCCCTATAGCGAGCGAGAGGTGTTACCGTTTCCAGACCCCTACAATCGGGGGGCCGGTGTGTATTGGTTTAACACTATCGAAGCCCTGACGCTGCCCCGGTCATTTCCCCAGCTCGATACGGTGATTACCAAGTTTGGCTCACTCCCCGATGCCTATAACCGCCTGACCGGTCTCATGACCCTGCTGCCACCGGGCTGGCTACAGCAGCCGGCCACCATCGAGTTTCTCTCCCAGGTTAGCTACGCCATGACCCAGGTGACCGACCGCTTTAGCGGGACCGGTATTGCCATGCGTTTGGCGATTCAAGGACAGCACCGGGGCCAGGCAGCTACCTACCTGGCCCTGGGAACCCATCCGGATACCGCCACCGCCGCTGGCTATGGCACCGGCAGCGTTGCTCAACTAGTGCTTTCAGGTCAGCTATCCCAGCCAGGGGTATGGCCCGTCGAGCGGATTTTGCCCACCGATCTGTTTGAAAAGAGTATGTGCGATCGCGGACTAACCATTGAGTGCAGCATTCACTAGACAACCAGTCCCTGATATATTCAGAGAATTAAACTACGCTGTGTACCCTCAAAAAAGCGAGTTAGCCAATCTACAATTAGCTCAGGATCGTCGCTGGGTTTGAGCTCAAAAAGATACTGATCTTCACAGCTATCATCAATGGCCGCCACGGCACAGATTACCGTTTTCTCAGACCAAATACCCGGCTGAAACAACAGCCTATCCTCTTCGTACGCTCGCTGAAAGTAGGCAGATGCCTCTTCACAGCGCGTTTGATTGGTTACACCTTGAATCTGAAAATACTGAGACTGCCAGCGGATAAGCGGCGTTTTAGTATTGTTTTCCCAGCGATAGGTGGCCGGCACACGCTCTTCACTAGCCTGGTCATAGCTTGTCCCACAAAAAAAGTGGGACTCTCCAGCCGGATCAGGTCTAGAAAGCTCATGGCTAAAGTAGGCATTTAAGGTATAAAAGCCAGTCTGTTGACCATCGAAGGTATTGGCATCCAAACGATAGGTAGCATTCGCTGGCAGGGTAATTTCTATCCGAGCGGTGGTGTCCGTGGGGGACAGATCGTCCCCATAGGCTAGGGTCGTATATTGGGATTCATCGGTGCTATCGCCGGTGCCTGTCATCTGACGCAACGACAAAAAGGCATCGACATCCTCACTGGCCATTGCAGCCACCAGGTGTTGCCCGGCCTGTCCTTCAAAATGGTAGTAGTCAATGTAGCTTTGGTCTCCATGAACCCGATCCCCGACGCCAAAGTGTCCGGTGATTGTTTGCCCCCTAAGCAACAAAGGCTGCCGCTGCCACTGTTGACCATCGGCCATAGTGGGCTGACTGGCCACATTTCCCGCCTCTAAATCCGTCAGAAATTCGCTGATATGACGTGCCCCAATGGCCGTATTTAGACCTGCACTACCGGCATTAGGGAGAGGCTGATACGACCATGTGTTGACACCAATAACCTCACCATATTCATTTAAGAGCGGCCCCCCTGAATTTCCAGAGTTGATATCAGCATCTGTCTGAATCCATCCCTCCGTTTGCAGAACCTGGCTGATGACGCCAACCGTGAGGGTGCGCCCTAAATCAAACGGAAATCCAATGGCATAGGCTGACTCTCCTGTTTTGGGAAAGGTGGTGAGCAGCCCTAGACTGGGCAGCTCACCGTCAGGATAAACCCTCAGGGCAGCCAGATCTTGACCGTGGCGGTCATAGCCTAAAATATCGGCCTCAAACTGACGACCGTCGGCCATTCGAACAGTGGCTGTGGTACTGCTTTGATGCCCGATAACATGGGCATTTGTAATAATTAGGCCGGTTGATTCAACAACAAAACCGCTGCCTTTTCTGCCGTCGGCAAGGCGTACTTCGACGACAGCCGGGTTGGCCTGTTGAAAAATTTGACGGGTATGCTCACTGGGGCTCTGGGCATAGGCAGGAAGATCCAGACGATGAGTCGTTGCCAAATTTGGAAATAATTGAGTCCCAACAGTTTCTATCAAAGGAGCTACTGCCAATAAACCCGTCGCTGCTATCAGGCTAGCGCGGCCCGCACGTATTAAAAAACCTTCCATCTAAGTACATTCAAAGCATAGGGACTGATAGCCCACGACTCCAGTAGGTTAAAAACCTCCCAAGCGTAAGACCATCGATATAGTATCTACTAGCTCAACAACAATCAGCTGGAATTTATGCAGAATTTTAATGTCTATCACTGATTAGGCATTTGAAAAGCCAGCTGCGAGGCGATACTGTCGCCTCGCAGCTGGTTAACCACCCCTTAATCAACGACGGCTTAGTTAATCGTCGTCGTCATCGTCGTCGTCGTCATCGTCGTCGTCGTCGTCGTCGTCGTCGTCGTCGTCATCGCCGCCGCCGTCGTCGCCCTCTTGACTGACGT
>ERZ1740070.1834-NODE-1834-length-12816-cov-5.776663_pt1 | contig 12816 bp, 12 predicted proteins | sample MGYA00581734_ERZ1740070 | MGnify/ENA primary metagenome ERZ1740070 (study PRJEB43018, sample SAMN04849744) | marine metagenome | isolation source: floating plastic debris | place: Pacific Ocean | collected 2008-09-01 | study: EMG produced TPA metagenomics...
GAAGCTGGGGTGCGTCACTCGATCGGGTCAAACAGCGCATCATCGAGCGTGCAATCACGGATCACGTCGCGCCCGCAGGGGACCGGGTCGAGCGACCTGGACAGGCACAAACGCGCCTCTTGAATGCGGCCCGCGCGGCAGGTGATGGTGAGCATGTCTGCCGTCCAGCCCGGGTTGGCCTTGAGAAACGCCGCTTCGACCACGGAGGCGGGCAGTTTCACGGGTTTGTTGAGTTTGCGGAAGACATCGGGCCGGTTCACCCGGGCATACGCCTCACGCGAGAGGGCATAGTAGGCGGGCGCGGACAGGCCCGTGCAGGTGCCGTGCTTTTTCCATTGATACCAAGCCAGGCCGGATGTGCCCATGATATCGGCCATGTCGCGCGTCATGGTCCGCGATGGCGGGCGTTCTGCGGTTTGGCAATGGGCAGGCCAGCCGCGATGGTATTGGGGCCAAAGCCCGTGCAGCACCCAGCCGTGATCGGCCTCTGGCGCGCATTGTTCTGACCCGCGCGCGTCCCCTTCGAGCGCGCACCATGTGGGCGACCAGCTGAGCGCGAGCACGTAGTAGTCAAATTCGCCTGCCCGGTCGCCATCGGCCGTGGCCCCTGAGGCGACAAGCGCCATCATGACTGCCCAGATCCACCGCATGATTGACCCTTTCTTTTTACCCGCTGTCCCACTATATACCGGCCAAGTTCCCCGACAACGGAAACCCGCCCGAGCCCCGGGCAAGCCATTTCAGGCAACGGGGACGATGTGCTTGAAGGAGATTTGAAATGTCGAAACCGCTCATGGCCAAAGCCACCGCTGTCTGGCTCGTGGACAACACCACCATCAGCTTCAAGCAGATCGCGGATTTTGTCGGGCTGCATGAATTGGAAGTGCAAGGCATTGCGGATGGTGACGTGGCGGCCGGTGTCAAAGGGTTTGATCCGATTGCCAACAACCAGCTGACGCAAGAAGAGATCGACACGGCGCAAGACAACCCGACGCATAAGCTGACGCTGAAGTATAACGCCGCAGCCCAGGGCGAGGAAAAGCGCCGGGGCCCGCGTTATACGCCGCTCAGCAAACGGCAGGATCGGCCCAATGCGATTTTGTGGCTGGTCAAATTCCACCCGGAATTGGCCGATAGCCAGATTTCGCGCCTTGTGGGCACGACGAAGCCCACGATCACCACGATTCGCGAGCGGACGCATTGGAACATTTCCAACATGCAGCCGATTGACCCGGTGGCGCTGGGATTGTGCAAACAGACCGAGCTGGATGCGGCCGTGCAGAAGGCGGCGGCGAAGAAGGCCAAGGATGGCGAAGCGATGAGCGATGATGAACGTCGCAAGCTGCTGAGCACGGAGCAGAGCCTGTCGATGGAGCCGGAGCCCAAGATGCCGACAGCTATTGAAGGTCTGGAGACGTTCAGCCTGGGCGGTGAGGAAATGGAAGAGAAATCCGACGCGCTTGAGACGATGGATGCGGACAGCTTTTTCAACCTGCCTGACAGCTCGGATGAGGATGAGGACAACGAGACCTCGTAAGAGCATTCAGAACGCTGGGCACATCACGTGATCACGGGGCGCAGAATTTTTGTAAAATTCTGCCACCAGCGTTGGCGCGCGTTCTTTGAAAGAACGCGGATGCGGGTTTGCAAGGTTTGGATCCTTTAATTTGCGCGCGGGTTGGCTTGAAAGAACGCCCACATCACGGGCAGCGTATCCAGATCGCGATTGATCAAACGGCCGTCTTCGCGCGGGGCGGCGTCAATGTCGGGCACGTCGTGGCCACCGCCGATCACCTTGTAGCGTCGCACGGTGCCGTCACGCGTGCAGTTGGTCCAGGTCATCTCTCCCACGCGGCTGCCATCATCTGGGTCCAGGTTTTCCAGCATCTGACCTTCTTGCGAGGTGCAACCATGCAGGGTTCGCCAATGGTCCATGACCTCTGGCACGGACACTTCGCGCCCCGAGGCAAAGAGCCATCCGTCATAGGGCAAGACAGCATCATCCGTGCCATGCACGTGCATCAGCGCGGGCGGGGTTTTGGGCGTGCAGTCGTCAAGGTGATCGGCAAAGGCCGTTCCGATCAGCGGGGCGGCCGCGGCGAAGGGCGTCTCCGGCAGGCAGATCATGCGATAGGTCATGATCGCCCCGTCAGAGATCCCTGTGATGTAGATCCGGTCGGGATCTGCGATGCCATTGGCGACAAAACGGTCCACGAGGCCCAATAGAAACGCTTCATCATCCACGAACGCGCCGTCGGGCGTTTCGGTGTTTGAGAGCCCGTCGAACAGGGCCCATTGCCCCCGATAAGACCCAGGGTAGAGCGTGACGAACCCGTGTTGGGCCGTCAGGGCCGCCAGATCGGGCCAGGCCAGATCGGCGGGCGTCTCATAGCGGGCGGCGGCAGCCTCCGGGTGGTGATAGCCGTGAATGGCCAGCACGAGGGGGGCCTGCATGGTCTTGTCAGCGCGGCCATCATCCACCCAAATGATGCGCTCCACCCCGTCTTGTTGCAGGCGCAGGGCCTCTGCATCGGCGCCAACTGCGGCAAAGCAGGCACAGGTGATCATTGCGAAACGCACAGCAAACATCACATTTGGCCTTTTGCAGACAGTATCCAACATAGTGCGGGCATGGGAATCCGGGACTCAATATCGTGTGGTTCAGATACGAATTCGGGGCGTGACGGGTCAAATTTGTCTTGGCTCACCCCAGGCTTTTCGCCGCCAGACTATGGCACGTTCACCACAATAGCGCAGCCTAACTTTCTTAAATTCTTGCAAAATTTTCGGTTCTGGTCCACGTTTGGCCAAATTCGGGCGCTAAGACCCGGCATCAGAGGCGTGATCGGAGAGGCAGGTCACATGACATTTGGAAGAGCTATGCGGGCCGTTTTGGCCGCCGCGCTTATGCTATTGGGGCCAGTGGCTCAGGTTGCAGTTGCGCAAAACTTGCAGGTCGTGCGCGAAGGCACGTCTCGCAATCTAAACATCGTTATGAACCAGGCGGTGGTCGTGGAAAGCGACACACCATTTGCAGAACTCAGCATCGCCAATCCGGCGATTGCGGATTTCTCGACCCTGTCGGATCGCACCATTTATGTTTTGGGCAAAGCACCGGGGCGGACAACGCTGACGCTTTTGGATGCATCGGGGCGCTTGATCACCAACGTTGACGTGCGGGTCAGCGCGGATGTCTCAGAATTCAAAGAGCGTCTGCGGCAGATCTTGCCCAACGAAAAGATTGAAGTGCGGACAGCCAATGACGGGATCGTCCTGTCAGGCACCGTGACCTCGACCACGAAAATGGATCGCGCACTGGAGCTGGCTCAACGCTATGCGCCGGAGCGTGTTTCCAACCTGATGAGCGTGTCCGGCAAGCAGCAGGTCATGCTCAAGGTGCGGTTTGCCGAGATGCAGCGCACCGTGGCCAAACAGCTGAGCACATCGGTGGGCATCACCAACACCAGCGGTGACCTGGGCGTTCTGGGCGAGTCGGGCACGTTCCTCGATGGGGCGAACTCAATCACCGGGCCCAATATTACAACGCAGCCTGACATTGAGGGCGCTTTGGCCTTTGGCTTTGGCTTTGGCTCCACCCAAGTGGGGATCCTTCTGGAAGCGCTTGAAAGCAAAGGCGTCGTGCGCTCTTTGGCGGAACCGAACCTGACGGCGCTTTCGGGCCAAGAGGCGACATTCCTTGCGGGTGGCGAATTCCCGATCCCGGTGGCTCAGGATAACGGCCTGATCGCAATTGAATTCAAACCCTTCGGTGTCGAACTCAACTTTGTCCCCCGCGTGGTCGAAGATGGCGTGATCAATCTGGAACTGGCGGCGGCTGTGTCCTCGCTCGACAGTGCGAACGCGATCGAAGCCAACGGTCTGACGGTCAACGCGTTCCGGCGCCGCGACACATCCACCACCGTGGCCCTGCGCGACGGGCAAAGCTTTGCCATCGCGGGCCTGTTGGAAGATGATTTCCGCGACAACAACGGTCAGGTCCCATGGCTGGGCGATGTGCCGGTGTTGGGGACGCTCTTCCGCAGCGTGGATTATCAGCGGTCCCAGACGGAGCTTGTGATCATCATCTCAGCCCATCTGGTCACCCCGACAACCGGTGAGGCGCTGGCCTTGCCCACGGACCGGGTGCGCATTCCAAGTGAGCGCGAGCTCTTCCTCAACGGTCGGGTGGCCATTGATGTGCCCGCAGACAGTGCCGAAGGACAGGTGGCCCGACAGGATTTCACCGGCTCTTACGGCTACATCATGGAATAGGGTGGAGGCGAGATTATGAAAGTTCAACTTCTAGGCTCTGTTGCCATTATCGCGCTTGCGGGCTGTTCGAACACGGTTGAGGTCTACCGCTCTTACAGTGAGGCGGGATCGGTCATCGAAAGCGATGATTTCGGCAACTCGACCATGAACAACACGCAGATCCATTCAGGTGAACGCGACTTTGCGATCAACCTGGCCAACAAGTTCAACAAATCCGTGCCGACCACGATCAATTTTGCCTTCAACTCCTCCGTTCTGGATGGTGAGGCGCGGGCGATCCTGGACAAGCAGGCGCATTTCATTCGCCAGTTCCCGGAGGTCCGCTTCAAGGTCTTTGGGCACACGGACGCGGTCGGCTCTCAGGGCTTCAACCGTCGTTTGGGTCAGAAACGGGCCAATGCGGCGGTGCGTTACCTGGTGTCGCGCGGGATCAGCCGGTCCCGGCTTGAGGCGGTTGTTTCCTTTGGTGAAACCCGTCCGGTTGTCGTCTCTGAGGGGCGTGAACGCAAGAATCGGCGCACCGTGACGCAAGTCAGCGGTTTCGTGAAATCGCATCCGATCATCATCGACGGCAAATATGCCGAGGTGATTTATCGCGAATACATCGCCAGTGCAGCGCCCGAAAGCACGTTGACAGATCTCTCCATCGGGACAGCCGGCGGCGAATAAAATCTCCCTGTCCGGCAGGTGCCGGGCCACTTGAAAGCCCGCCAGATGGCGGGCTTTTTTTGTTGCGCGAAATCGCACAATTACGGTTTTTTGGCCCAAATATCGCCCAGATTGTCATCCAATTTCCATCCTATGTGAGTGTGCGCCCCGATGTAACTTGCGGGGTTAGGCAACCAAAGCGCGCGCAAAGAACGCCGGGTTTGCCTTGTAGAATAGGAAAGACGAGAGATGACGAGTAGTGACAACAGTCAGCCCGACGATGGCCAGATCGTGGCCTGCACGGTGTGCCGTGACGTTCAGAATTTTGACTTGCTCATCGAAGACATGGAAACCGCGCTTGGCGACAAGTGGGGCGATCTGAGCTTGAATGAGGCCCTGGCCTTTTTCGGGCAGGACGAAGCGGATGACCTTGAGTTTGCCGCCTTGGCCATTGATGACAGCGACGAAGATGAGCTTCCGCTGCTGGTAGAGATCATCAAGCTGGCCCGCGGCAAAGACATCCGCGTGATCCTGATCGCCGAAGATGTCAGCCCCGCGGTTTTGCACCAATTGCTGCGCCAAGGCGCGGATGAGTTTGTGCCCTATCCCCTGCCGGAAGGGGAGCTTGAGGCCGCGATGGACCGCATTCGTCAGCGCGACAAACAAGTCACGGCAGATGCCACACCTTTTGCATCCGGCACCACGCCGGGCGATGGCGTTTTGATCGGTGTGCAGGGTTTGGCCGGTGGCACGGGTGCCACGACGCTTGCCGTCAATTTGGCCTGGGAACTGGCCACGATTGAAAAAGAAGATGGTCCGCGTGTCTGTCTTTTGGATTTCGGCCTGCAGACCGGATCAACCGCGACCTATCTGGATTTGCCGCGCCGGGATGCGGTGTTTGAAATGTGGTCTGACACGGAGTCGCTTGATGAGGACGTGTTCAAGCAATCGCTGGTCACGTTTGAGGACAAGCTGTGGGTGCTGACCGCGCCGATGGACATGCTGCCCCTCGATATGATCGGGCCAGAGGATGTGGAGCGCGTGCTAGAGATTGCGCGGCTGAAATTCGACTACGTCATCGTCGATATGCCGAGCACGATGGTGCATTGGACGGAAACCGTGCTGAACACAGCGCAGATTTACCTGTCCACGCTGGAGCTTGATATGCGCTCTGCCCAGAATGCCCTGCGGATGAAGCGCGCGTTGCGGTCTGAGGACCTGCCGGTGGAGAAGCTGCGGTTTTGCCTCAATAGGGCTCCGAAATTCACCGATCTCAATGGCAAGAGCCGGGTAAAACGCCTGGCCGAAAGCCTGGAGATCAGCATCGAAGTGCAGCTGCCTGACGGTGGTAAGGCGATCACGCAGACGGCGGATCACGGGATGCCTTTGGCCAATGGTGCCGCCAAGAACCCGCTGCGCAAGGAAATCATGAAATTGGCCGCCTCGCTGCATGCGCTGGGCAAACCCGAAGCGGAAGCGGCCTGAGATATGGGGATCTGATACATGTTTTCACGCTATAAGAATATTTCTAAACCGGTCAAAAAGGTCGACATCCCGGAGGTTGAAACCAAGCCGGTTGAGGCTGATGCGCCCAAACCATCCTTGCGTAAACCCTTGCCCAAAACCGACGTGGCACCCGCGCCCGTCGAGAAGGAACGCAAGCGCAAGGAGCGTCTGGCGGAGATCAAGCTGGATTTGCACCGGTCGCTTCTCGACAATCTGAACCTGGCCGCGCTGGACACGGCGACGGAATCTGATCTGCGCGCCGAGATCAGTTCGATCTCTGCCGAGGTACTGCAGGAAAAAAGCATCGTTCTGAACCGGGAAGACCGGGCAACGCTGACCCAAGAGCTTTATGACGAAGTGCGCGGCCTTGGCCCGCTTGAAACGCTTCTGCAAGACGACACCGTGAACGATATTCTGGTCAACGGCCCGCAACAGATTTTCGTGGAACGCGCCGGTAAGCTGATGCTGTCGGATGTGACCTTCAAGGACGAAAAGCACCTGCTACGGATCATCGACAAGATCGTGTCGGCCGTGGGTCGTCGTGTGGATGAATCCAACCCCTATGTGGACGCCCGTTTGGCCGATGGTTCGCGTTTCAACGCGATGGTCGGGCCGATTGCGGTGGACGGGTCTTTGGTGTCCATTCGTAAATTTAAGAAAGACAAGCTGAAGATCGACGATCTTGTGGAGTTTGGCGCGTTCAGCGAGGAAATGGCCGCCTATTTGCAGGCTGCTGTGGCGACGCGCCTGAATGTGATCGTGTCGGGTGGTACCGGTTCTGGTAAGACCACCACGCTCAACGCCCTGTCGTCGTTCATTGACGATGCCGAGCGTATCCTGACGATTGAGGATACGGCCGAACTTCAGCTGCAACAGACCCATGTGGGCCGGATGGAAAGCCGCCCGCCCAATGTGGAAGGCAAAGGTGAGGTTTCTCCGCGCGACTGTCTGAAAAACGCGCTGCGTATGCGCCCCGACCGCATCATCGTGGGGGAAACGCGAGGCGAGGAAGTGATCGACATGCTCCAGGCCATGAACACAGGCCACGACGGATCCATGACCACGATCCACGCCAACAACGCGCGTGACGGGATCAGCCGTCTGGAAAACATGGTCGCCATGGCCGGGATTGAAATGCCGCTCAAGGCGGTGCGCTCGCAGATTGCCTCGGCTGTGAACCTGCTCGTGCAGGCCAGCCGTTTGCAGGATGGTTCACGGCGGATGACCTCGATCACGGAAATCACGGGCATGGAAGGCGATGTGATCTCGATGCAGGAGATTTTCCGCTTTCAGCGCACGGGCCTTGGTCCGGACAACAAGATCATTGGCCACTTCACCGGCACCGGTGTGCGGTCGAACTATACCGAACGATTCCGGCTGTGGGGCTACGACCTGCCGCCAAGCATTTACGACCCGGTATCGGGTTAAGGGAGACGCGTTATGAGTGTTGAACTGATCATCTATGCGGTCATTTTTGTGGGCGTGCTCCTCTTGGTTGAGGGCATTTATCTGACGGGCTTTGGCAAGTCGATCAGCCTGAACAATCGGGTGAACCGCCGCCTTGAGATGCTGGACAAAGCCGGCGGCAACCGCGAAGAAACGCTGGAGAAGCTGCGCAAGGAAATGACGCAGCACCTCAAGGCGCGCAATATCCCGCTTTATTCGATCCTGTCGTCCAAAGCGCAAAAAGCGGCCATCGCGTTTTCGCCCAAGCAGTTGATCATGCTGATGATCGCCGTGTCGATTTTCGCCTTTGTGGGCCTGACCTTTACCACCGGTACCGAAACCGTGGTGCGCGCGGCGATCTCGGTCGCCATCGGTGTGGGCGGCGTGTTTGTCTGGATTTCCAACAAGGCCAATACCCGGATGAAGCTGATGGAAGAACAGCTTCCTGATGCGATCGAACTGATGGTGCGCAGCTTGCGCGTGGGCCATCCGTTTTCCTCGGCCATTACGATTGTGTCCAATGAGGTGGCCGATCCGCTGGCCACGGAATTTGGCATCATCGCGGATGAAAGCGCCTATGGCCGTGACGTGGGTGAAGCCCTCAAGGACATGGCCGAACGTTTGGACATGCAGGATTTGCGCTTTCTCGCTGTGGCGGTGACCATTCAGCAGCAATCTGGTGGTAACCTGGCCGAGATCCTTGATGGTCTGGCCAAGGTGATCCGTGCGCGTTTCCGCCTGTTCCGTCGGGTGAAGGCGATCACGGCCGAGGCGAAATGGTCGGGCAACTTCTTGTCGGCCTTCCCGCTGATGGCGCTGGTGGGCATCCAGATGGTGAAGCCCGATTACTATGACGAGGCGATGCTGCACCCGTTCTTTATTCCGGCCTGTATTGCCGTGGGTGGGTTCCTTGTGGCGAATATTTTCGTCATGCGCTCGCTCGTTGATATTCGCGTGTGATTGGGGACAGACATGGGCATTCTCGAAAGCATTAACGGTATTCTGACCGACAGTCTGGGCCCGTTTGGCCCGCTGATCGCCATGGGCACGATCGGGGTCGTTTTGGTTATTGTGAACAATCCGATCAAGATCAAACAGGCCCAGGACCCGCAGGAAAAGCAGAAAAAGCCGGGCCAGAACGGGCCAATCACCCAGGACGGCAAGGAAAAGCTGCGCGCACGCTCGCGCAATGAGAAGCTGGACAAATATTCCACCTTCCTGGAGCCGCAGGATGAAAAACAGCTGAGCGCGATGCGGCTTACGCTGATGCAGGCGGGCTATCGTGATCGTGACGCGGTGCGCTATTTCCACTTTGCGCAGTTCGCGCTGGGTATTGGTTTCCTGCTGGCCGGGGTGGTGTATTTCGTGCTCTTCGTGTCGAGCGATGAAAGCACGACCACCGACACGCTTCTTTATATCCTGGGGCCGGGTGGCGTCGGATACATGATCCCGAAATACTGGGTCACCAAGCGCCAGCAACAGCGTCAGCAAGAGATCGAAGAGGGCTTTCCCGACAGTCTCGACATGATGCTGACCTGTGTCGAAGCAGGCCAATCGCTTGATCAATCCATCGTACGCGTGGCCTCAGAGATTGCCGCCTCTTATCCTGCGCTGGCCGAAGAATTTGAGATCGTGTCGCAGCAGATGAAGGCCGGTAAGGACAAGGCCACCGTTCTGGGCGACATGGGCGAACGCTGTGGCGTGCAAGATATCTCGTCTTTTGTGACGGTTTTGATCCAGTCGCAGACCTTTGGTACCTCCATCGGGGATGCGTTGCGCGTCTATGCCGGGGAAATGCGTGACAAACGTGTCATGCGCGCCGAAGAAAAAGCCAACAAACTGCCGACAAAGATGACATTGGCGACAATGATGCTTACAGTGCCACCACTACTAATAATTTTGGTTGGCCCGTCGGTTCTTGGCATTATGGAACTGTTCACGATGGCCGGCCAGTAAGAGGCAAGGCTGATGATACGGGTAGGGGCAGTTCTCGGAACATGTCTCACGCTGGGTGCGTGTGGTGATAGCGGTGCTGTCGATCCTGACAGCCCTTACGCCCCCGGTGTCGCGAGAAACGAACAAGCGGTGGACGGCATGCTGGTCGGACACCGCTTGATGCGTGCGGGCGAATACGAGCTGGCCATTGACGCGTTTGAACGCGCGGCCATCACCGAAGGCCTGTCGGCGGATGTTCTGCTTGGCATTGGAAGCGCGAGCTTGGGCCTGGGCCGGTTGCACACCGCCGAACAGCTTTTGCGCGAAGCCCTTGATCAGGATGAATTTTCCCCTGAGATTTGGAACAATCTGGGCGTTGTCCTGATGGAATTGGGCGAAACCGCCGAAGCGAGCCAGAGTTTTCAGCGGGCCTATGCGCTCGATAATGGCTCAAGTGACTCAATTCGCGACAATTTGCGGTTAGCACTCGAAAAAATTGAAAATCCGGCGTATACTCCGGAAGAAGAGCAAAATTATAAATTGGTACGGCGTGGTAGCAACGACTACATGATCCGCTCGATACCATAATGAGGCGCCGTAAAAGGCAGAGGCAGTAAAAGGACGCAACACCATGCGCCGTATTTTTTCGATGAGTCTGTGCACGGCAGGCCTGATTGGCCTGTCCGCGTGTGATACACAAGAAGCCGCTGATGTGGATCGCGCCTTTGCGGGTGTGAACGTGGTGGATGAGACGAACCTCAACGAGGTCATGCTTTCGGTGGCGGACCCCAATGAGGGTGTGACGTATTTTCAGCGTACACTGGGCGAAAACCCTGACCGTATCGACCTGCAGCGCGGGTTGGCGATCTCTTTGGTTCGGGCCAAGCGCAACACGGAGGCCGTGTCCGCGTGGAAAAAGGTCAATGCCCATGCGGATGCGACCGACAGTGACCGGGTGGAACTGGCCGACGCGCTCATTCGCAACAATGAATGGGATCAGGCCGATCAGGTGCTCGATAGCGTTCCACCGACCCTGGAAAGCTTCAAACGCTACCGCCTGGAGGCCATGGTCGCGGACAGCAACCGTGAGTGGGACAAGGCCGACAGTTTCTATGAGACCGCCGTGGGTCTGACGACGCGGCCCGCGGGCGTGATGAACAACTGGGGGTATTCCAAGCTGACCCGCGGGGATTACGCAGGCGCAGAGCGGCTGTTTTCGGATGCGATCCGGCAGGACAGCTCAGTCTTCACCGCCAAGAACAACCTGATCCTGGCGCGCGGTGCGCAAAAGAACTACACGCTTCCGGTTTTGCCGACCACGCAATCGGAACGCGCGCAGCTTTTGTACACGATGGCGCTTTCGGCGATCAAACAGGGCGACACGACGATTGGCAAAGGCCTCTTGCGAGACGCGATTGACACCCATCCGCAGCATTTCGAGGCCGCCGTGCGCAGCCTTGAGGCGCTGGAAGGCAACGTGTCGAATTAAGGTCTTTGCAGCTTCCCTGAGATACCGTCGCGCCATGAGCGACTGATCAAACTTGATCTGGAAAGGCCCGTCACGATGACTTTTTCGATCCTGCCCAGTACGGCGCTTTGGTTTTTGCCGTTTGTGGTGCCCATCTGCCTGTGGGTGATGTGGAGCGATCTCAAGGCAATGCGCATCCCCAATTTGGCGGTGATGGCCTTGGCGGGTGTCTTTGTGGTGGTTGGCCTGATTGCGCTGCCTTTGGCAGACTATCCTTGGCGGCTTTTGACCTTGGTTGTGGTTCTGGTGATCACGTTTTTGGCCAATATGGTCGGGCTGATGGGGGCCGGTGACAGTAAATTCATCGCCGCCGCCGCCCCGTTCATTGACCCCGGTGATGCGGGCGTTGTGGCCTTCATCTTTGCCGCCAACCTGCTGGCCTGTTTCGCCACGCATCGCATTGCCAAGAACACAAGCCTGCGCCAGATGGCCCCGGATTGGGACAGCTGGGATCGTGGGCGCAAGTTTCCCATGGGGTTTGCCCTGGGTGGGACGCTGATTATCTATTTGATTTTAGGGGCGTTTACGGCCTGACCGCTGTTTCGTGTCTTGGCGCTCCTGCGTCGCGATCCATTTGGCACGTGTCGTCGGCACCAAAGCCCAGCGGACACCAAAATGGGTGACCCGCATAATGCCTTCTGATAATGACCCGTGAACGTGCGGGGCCCTGCTATGAGGTGGTTGGATCACCTTGGGTCAGCTGGGAAAGTGTCGCCTTGCGCAAAAATGTGTGTCCGCGCCTGATCTGGCCAAGAAAGATAAAGGGTCATCCATGATCGTGTGTTGTTTGCGGGGCGGAATGGGCAACCAGATCCACGAATATGCATTTGCTCGATATCTGGCCTTTTTGACGGGGCAAGAGGTGGGGTTGAACTCGTTTTTCTACGGGCCAGACTATCCGCATCGGATTAAACGCGGCTATGAGCTTGGGGCGTTTTCGTGCTCTGTCGCGCAGTTGTCTTCTGAGAATTGGTTGGAGAGAGATCCGATCAAAGTGCAGGGCAAAGTGGTTGAGTATATTTCCGAGGACGACATCACAATCCCGGACATGATTGAACGGGCAAAGCAACAGCCAGACATGTCGTGCGCGCTGCTTGGATTTTGGCAGGGGCATTTGACCTATCTGGACAACCCGGAATTCTGGAGCATCCTGCAACGGGAATTTTCGCCCAAGGACCCGCCAGATCCGGCGGATCTGGATGCCTCACTTCGTCCGATTTTTGAAAGCGATACCAGCGTTGGCGTGCATGTGCGCCGGGATGATTACCTCAAGCATACCGATCGCTTTAACACGCTTGGAGCTGACTATTACGCAGCGGCGTTGGACCGGATAGGGCAAACCGTCAAAACGCCGGATGTCTTTGTTTTTAGTGATGATATTGCGCAGGTGAAATCCGAAAACCTGTTCGAGTGTCCCGTGACCTACGTTGAGACCGGATCCCTGCACACGGATTTTCATCTGTTTCGCAGCTGTCGCCACA
>ERZ1740070.1835-NODE-1835-length-12813-cov-9.177065_pt1 | contig 12813 bp, 11 predicted proteins | sample MGYA00581734_ERZ1740070 | MGnify/ENA primary metagenome ERZ1740070 (study PRJEB43018, sample SAMN04849744) | marine metagenome | isolation source: floating plastic debris | place: Pacific Ocean | collected 2008-09-01 | study: EMG produced TPA metagenomics...
ATATTAGTACACAGACTGGTAACTGTGGGTTTGTTGAGGTGATCAGATTTGATGTAAGATTTGTGTTTTCTTTCCCTTAATATCCCTGTATGTACCAGATAAGCACATCTGTGGACTCCAATAAATGTTATTGTTGTATGTATGAATTCATAAAGCTCTCATACCTCCCTTCCCTTTCAGTTGTGCCTGTGAACCAAAACATGGATGATACAGTGTATACTGTTGCATGGTGTTACTATCGTCACCTAAAATTTCATGTGAAAGTGTTTTATGTTGGGTTTAAATGAACTAATCATGTCAATCTTGTTTTATGAGTCGCAATTTATATAATTATCGTTTCAGGGATATGATGTTTTTGTTGCGTAACATGAGACAGAAGTTGAGGGATTTCACTGCAGACTTTTGTACTCAGCTTAGCTCTAAACATATGGATGAAGCTTTCGCATCTCAGGTTTGTCAATACGTGAACCTAAAGGATAGAAATAAAAACAGAATATACCCTACAGGACAAAACTATTCATTGGAATTAATTTTGCTCGAAATTCGCGTCTGTTAAAAATCGCGAAGAGTTAACACACGCTAAATCTTAGTTCCAACAGGTGCTATTTGCCTGAATACATCTCTTGTAAATGTGCTACGAGTGATCCTCTACTGGGTTTTGAAAATGTGACGTTCCGATCTAATATCCAGTGCTCTATCACTGAGCTACACGGCGTTAGGTCTTTCGCGAAACATTTTACCAGTAGAACTAGATATCGAGAGAGGACAACACCAACAGGCGAATTTTTATGCATTGTAATTTAAGTTCCTGTTGGATAGTAGACAATCATAATCATTTATAATCCCGCTGCTTTCTACTGACTGCTGGTCCTCTGGACCTGCCTTAGAACAGAGAGCATGCTGACGCCGCAATTGCAGCCTTGCCCTAAAAGCACCCATAATTTAACGGACCAGTCATCAGGCCATGCGAGTGACTAACCCTGCAAATTTTTAACCAAAAGCCATCTTTGAAAAGTTTTTGAAAATCTTATGGGCCTAGCAAGCAGAATTTAAATTTTGTGAAATTGAATTTAGCGAAATAGAACAATTTTAACTCCAATGAAATTTGCTTCCTGTGGGGTATACACAAAAATAACACACCAGCAGAAACCTTGGTGAGTTAAGCTTCATGAGATGGCTTGAGTTTGGTCAAATCAAAGTTTCAGCTTCAGTCCTTAGTTAGGTAATTTTTGAAGGTTTGGGATTGTGTCAATTTTTGTCAAATAAGTGGGGGAGGTAAACCAAACATTTGCTGAATCTTTATTAAAGCGTAAAAGATTTAGTACAAATAAAGTGCTGTCTACATAAATTCCAGCCATGAGTCAGACTCAACAGGCATTTAAACCCGACCTTTATGATTTAATGTACCAGTATTCTTTGGACTTTTATTGGGACTTAGCTCAGCATATCCTGTGAACAGATTCATCCTGAGAAAAGGAAAATCTTACACAAAATGTGGCTAAATTCAAAGGAGCCTAATTTGCTGAATATGGTTACAATTTTTTATGATGGTGTATAGTCAAGTCATCTTATATTCATATCCCATAATCAAGGCTGTTTTATCAATATCAATAACAAGACGTTTATTCAAATCAACATACAAGTACAAGTACACGTATACACAGTGAGCAAAAATCTTGAGTTGTCACTTCATTACGTCGTCCATTTTTCCCATAAACCGCATGTATGTAACGCACATGTAAATATTTACCTCTGGTGTTTATGGTAGAACTTAGGGAGTGGCCGTGGTGCAATGGGTAGGGCATTGGTCTTTCAATCGAAAGGTCATGTGTTCGACTCCCAGTGGATTACGGTGGTGTCAGGAAGGGCATCCGACCTCAAATGCTCCTGTGCCACATTAGTGCAAGTCCGTAGACCCGTATTGATACTTGAAATAAAAAACCGAACATCAAGGTTTCTGACAGAGTATCACAGGGTATCACGACTCTAAATGAACTTCGGTTTATGGTAGAACTTTAACCCACTGATTAACATTGGGCAATTCTACATGCAGACTGTAATGTTTGTGTTATTAAGATGTATGAATATGAAGTCAAGATACAGCTGATTTCATCATTTTGTCATTGAATGCCTTGGGTTTTGGTTGTGAAACATATTGCATTTATTGCAAATATATTGTTGATAGGTTAACTCAAATGCTGTGCATAATAAGGTGTGAACTCAAGGACAGTGGCCTGTTTAGCAATGACAATAATTGTGTTTGAATCACGGGTGAGCAATCTTTTTGCACTTAGACTGTGTTTGCCTCTATTTGAAGACCCCAAGGCCGCTCAATGATACAGCGGACTTCCAAAACTCAAAACTTGTGGCCTGATCACCAAATTTCAATTCGGTCGGGGCACAAATATTGAAATTAATTTATTTTTGTAAACTTTGCTTAATCTGCCACAAATAAAGACTATGCATACCAGAAATCGATATACGTTTAGGCGTCTCGAAATTAAGTTTTGTAGTAAACATTTCTACACTAATCTCCTAGGATGCTGCTTTTTAAGTTTTGTGTACAACTTTATATAAACTCGTAACTTTAAGCCTCGGGCGCTATTTTCATTTCTAACATACAGGATATAAGTTTGAGAGGAGCTGAAAAGCTAACAATTTACAGGATCGGTAAACCATATAAAAGGATTTAACTGAATTAACTAATTTTTGAGCTTTCAAATACGCCTATTTGATTAATACCAGGATAATTACAAGAATGGATGGAACTTTAATAAATAGTTCAATCATTCAACTTGATTTTTAGGGCCAAAGTCACCAAAGCTTTGGCTATCAGTCATTAACATAAGTGTCACAGGAAACAAGGGTTGCCTCATTTGACAGCATGCTTACGATTAGCAAATTGTTATAGCAAAGGTTTATATTACAGCTAAATTATATTTAGGTTTTCGCTACTCTAAATACTTGGCATCCCCAATCAGAATAGGTGTTTTCTGATTATTCTCCAAAGTAGACCATCTCAAAGGTTTGAAACATGTAACCACCATTCTGGAATTGTCCAATTACCAACAGTGGTTGACGACTCCCAATACTACAGGCCAGAAAAAGGACAACTATGTCCTAAAATATGTAAATTTTAATCTGGCCCAATCTTGAAAGCTTTTGTCATACAGATGATCTGTGTAGGGGTTATTGGATACGCTGAGTCCATATCTGGCTATATTTCAATCTTACTCCTTCACTGTGATTTCAGCTTTTTTTTTGAAAATTCTTAATAGAATCTCAAAACAAAAGGACAAATGGTCAGCCAAATACTTCACTTCTACTCTAAACATATTCCAAGCCTGTAAGTTTTCCTCTAGTGTTTTGATATATTTGGGCCAATCAGTTCTAGTATGTAGTTATATATAGTTACATGTATATATATGGTTATTGGCACGGTCAGGACTAATAAGCCAAGATTGCAAAGTTTAAAAAAACAATAATAATGTCATTGTACAGGTATCAGAGTGTGGATAAACCCGCAAGCCCGGAAATGTAGCGCTGGGCGGGTAGAAAAAAACCCGGGTCAAGCAGTTATAAGTCTAACATGGAATTCGGTTGTCAGTACAGTAATTATTGTATTTTGATATCTCAGCGAGGGTCTTAACTGTTCAAAATGCTGGTAGTTTGTGACTGTCATCAACCATGACCTCAAATTTCATGTCAATACACAGTTGAGGCCATTGTATGAGGAAGTGACTGGCTTATCCTTGCCATATTTACTGCCAACTGTGATGCCCAATAATTCAGTGACACTAACCTTTTACTCCTGACGAAACCAAGATTATGAGTTGCAAATATAATGCCTGCCATTTGATGAACCCGCTCCCATGTTTATTTTGTATGCATTGCACCGTCGCTTAGTCAGCTTGTACCGTTATTATCACCTTAGTGATGATACACACGAGAAATTGTATTATTGCGCAGCCGGAAAATTACTGTCAAAGACACCTCACAGAAATGAGATGAAATAATGTGAGACAATATGTATGTAATACCACTCGAAAATTTCTAGTGGGTTTAATTACCAAATTTTTTATACCTGCGACAGCAAAAATTACGACCAATATATATCCACTACGAACCTATGAGTTCTAGCGTGGTTTCAGCCTATCTCCGGTCTTCAAATAATCCAGAGTTATGCTCTCTTGCATTTAGGGACAATAATCATACACAGTATCAAATTTGAAGATAGGTTTATAATGTAACTTTCGCCTCTCTGCAGTGAGGGCTGATATTATGTTTAGTGGTATTCAGTCTAGACAGGATGGATACACTAACTGTAGCTAAAACAGTCCACTAAATATTATTACAGTTTAACTGGGATTAAATGTTTATTTCCCTAAAGCGAAATTGCAATGTTTCGGTAAGCCTGACTTTATTGATCCAGATGAATTAAATTACATGTTGTACGGATATTTATGTTTTTAGATTGTGAAGAATTTGGTGTTTTTGGTCAAAGTCATCAAAAGGTTGCCGGAGTCTAAACCGCAAGAAACTGGCGTTGACATGTCTGCAGGTAGTATATGTTTTTTATAGTTGCAAGTTACAAGTCCCCGTATAAAGTATCTACTTTACCCCATACACATTTTCACTTTATTTCTTTCTCAGTTTAAATGCATAAGACACAATAAGATTGGTGAATTTAAAACATTATCAATGAAGAGGTGTGAAACTTTTTTCAAGCTAACCTATTTAGTATAGGGTATTCGTCTGCATAACGTTTTGTCTGTCGTCATACCTGAGGCAGTACCTGTACTTTTTCTTGAATTTTAAAACAGCCATGCAAAGTCGGCTAAAATTAAATTCCAATAAAATTTTCTTTTTTTTTATGGAAGAGTTGAAAATTCCTTTCAACAACACCAATTAATGTATATTCTAGCAGATGGTATAACAACTAATTTCCACTCAGAAAAAGGAGAAACTATGAGTGATGATGATGATGAAGATGATGATGACAGTGGGAGCTCGTCGACTATAGAAGTGCAGCCGAAATATGAGCAGACTGAAGGTGGAACTTCTATTAAACCTCACGATCAGGTGTGTATATAACCACTCCTCTCCCCAGTCCTGGTATTACTGTGGCTTGTGAATGTAGAGACCCGAGAGTTTGGAGTTGTATTTTAGCCCTGAGGTCAATGTCAAACTTATTAAAAGAACTCGGAGGTAGTTTGTTTTGTTGAAGGTGTGTAATTAGTGCGGGGTTAACTGATGTGCATGGCGTGATTGAAAAAGTGTCGCACTTCATAAATATTTTTTCAGAAGCCGCTGTGTAAAAACACTCATTTCTACCGACATCAACACTTCAACCCTCTTTTTTATTGGTAATAGTGTTTGGAAAATACCCTTGGATAAATCACGATAATTGTAAATTACTGACTTATATGGATTCTTTGTTGAGTGCTTTGACATCTAAGTATTAATTTTAGATTGAATAAAACTCATAAAATTGCAACACCTTTAATACGAACTCGGTAATACAAACTTGATGCGTTGATATTTTGATTTCCAATTTACTTTGTATCATCTTGTTCAAACTTGTATTTTGTAACAGATGCTGCCAGGCAGCAGCAGCCAGTTAGATATGGAGAACCAGTCTAAGCCGGTAACTGTGAGCTGGCTGATTAGGAGACTCGGAAAGGTGGCAGCTTTCGAGGCAACTAACGCACCTCGAGAATCTGTGAAGGTAATGGCCACAATGCAGGGTAATGGTTATGAAAATTTTACACCTTTTCGACGATCTGGTCGGTTTTAAAGTCATGATATTTCAACACCGGTGCTTTAATGGAAGATTGTTTTGACACAGTGAGTGAGAGCCGGCAGCCATTTTGGCCTTGTGACTAGAAGTCCAGAAGGCGCAATATGTCAAAATTTCGATAGAAATTTACATTATTCCTCCAATGTGTGCGTGAAGCATGGGGTTGTGTTCCCTTTTGCTCGGCGTGATGAATGAGTGGGATAAGTTTATTATTACAATTCTTGATGAAGAATGGATCTCATTATATCACCTCAGAAAATCAGATGATGGAGCTCACGCACTGCATTCAATGTTAGGGCTTGGAATGTTTGGACCACTCTGTTTGTCTTGCAACACTGTGCTGGTTCTGTTGAGGTCACTGTCGCATTTAAATTTTCACAGCTAACATTTTGGTGATAATTGTGGGGGATCTTATAACCCATGTTGAAGTTTTTTGTTTTCCCATTAGGTGATAATCTTGTTAGATATATGCGTGTAAATCCTCATTAATTATTGGAAAATGGGAATTGCATTTTTCTCCCAATGAAACAAGTTGTTTGGTACAGGGGCGTATTTAGGTGTCCCTACCACCCTACTTGTAGGGTGTTAAGTTTTTGACTCCCTACAGTAGGGTGCTGAAAAATTGAAGAATTTTTATGTTTCACCCTAAAATCTGCTTGTTATTCATCAAAACAGACAGATTTGTCTTTCATTCAAGATAATTTATCCCGAAGTCTTGAATTTTCTATTGACAATCGACATGTTTTTCGCATAAGGCTTCTCATTTGCAACATAAATGTGCCCCTGGTTTGAAATGCACAAAACAGTTTTGTGTCTCCCATCAATATTGGAAAGACTTCAGAACCTCAAAAAATGTATATCTACAATAGTATAGGCTTGCGATCACTATTCGGTGATTATGACATACAAGCAAGGAGGTTCCGCACCTGTGTAAATCTTCTGGTTCTTCTGAGATAAAACCCGAGTCTTTTGATTAGTCTCAGTTAAATGCTGGTGATTTTTCAAACAAAAACATGCCTTCTGCCTTGTGAGGAGAGCAACTGGCAATCTTCTCTCATCTCTTGCTGAGTTTTGAGACTAAGATGTTCGCTAGTTTTCATTTTTCTTATAGTAGATTATATAATTGGCTCTTATGACAATATTCTAGCGCTAGGTTGTACCTGCATGTAGTTCTTCAATTATTTTACGCATAGATCCTTTTAGGATAGACTTTTTATTCATGGGGGATAAGAAGTAAAACCATATTGTATCATTATGATCAATTTTCATTTTCCTGTTTCATTGTTGTTTTAGAGGACTAATGTATTCAAATGCTTGGCTGCTATATCGATGGAGCTTGGCCCCGAGTGTTTGTTGGGAGAATTGAAAAATATTTTGCCACCCCTTCACAGAGAAATCACCATGGTGAAACTTTTCCCAGGTATGTTTGTGGATTGCTTGAGATTTTCTTATGGTTAGACTAATGCAATGGTTCATTTTCGTCTAGTTCAACGGCAAACAACTTTACTTATGAGATTCGGCCAATTCTTTGTTAGTACGTTTATGACTACCATCCTCTTCTCTGATTGGGATAAACAACAACAACAACTACCCTGCAGAAAGAAAATTTTTACTGGAACTTTAATTTCCTACATTTGCTGTAGTAGAAAAGTGCACAAAATTGTCATTGTGATTGCTATTAGATTTTTACAAATGATTCAAAATGATTATGTATACCTGAAATTCAAAATTCGCTAATGTTTAAATTTGTGAATTTCATCAACCTGAGCCAGGTAGCTAAATATAATCCGGGCATATTTTTATCGTGTAGGATATGAGTTTTCTTTGTAATATGCAAAAAAAATATCACAACTTTTTGTTACGCAAACCAACTTTATCAGGCTTTCAGTCAACCAAAATATTTGTGTTTGTTTCTATACTAAACAATAATTCAGGTAACCCACTCCTTTCCAGAAATGAAAAAGATGCAATCAGTCAGTGCTTTTCCATGTATTTCAAAGCTCGTCAATGTGAACAACACCCCCGGGAATTTAATTCAGTGGGATAGTGAACTTGAGTCTCATCAACGCTTACGGGCGGAAAGTTTGTGTTGCTTGACAATGAATCTTCATACTATCGGACGGTGTTGTTCCAATGTGAGAAGAATGATGCAAAATCAATCCTTGAGATGTTTAAAAGTTTCAAAAACAGGTGCCTGGCGCATTCAGGCACATTGAAAGTGAAAACATAATAGAGTGTGTGTCCTTTGTATAAGGGCGAAATGACGAATTAAAAGTCAGCGTAGCCAAATTTATTTGTCTGTGGTATCAGATATAAAGTTTGTTTCTGTCACAATTCCTGCAGAAAGTTGAATGACATCGACAAATACTTATACACGGCTAATTAGTTAGTTTGAATGTAATATTGTTATTTTCAATGAAAAAAATCATCATTGACTTTTTTCTTGTTACCCAGTTCTGTCAAAACAAGACCATGGTTCGGGCGTTGTTGCCTCTTACTAAAAGTTCACAATCCAGTTCAACTTCCTAAATCTACTGCATGGAACTTCCTTGCTAGATGCGTTGATGGTTAATAAAAGGCTTTTAGAGTTTGGCGTGGGATATCACCTGAAGTGGTCTGCGCTTATTTCCGGCCCTAACTATAATGCAATTAACCGATGAGCTAATTACAGGTATTTCGTCCCTGACCTGTTGAAATAGGCAAAACACACGACAATAAAGTCGCAGGCCATTTTACCAATGTTACTAATGATCCACTACATTAAAGTCCATGCCTGTAATTAGCAAGATCAAATCACTCTTGTATTGTGAAGCAGGTTGATTTTGGAGTAATCTGGTGTAAAATTGCTCAGCACGGCTCTATAATTAAACAGCTGCTCGAATGGAAATTTGAATCCAGCATCAAAATGGCTAATGATGTTATTTTGCACTAATTATGAACAATTTTAAGTAGTTGTACAGGGGGTAATTTTGGAACTATGTTAAGAAAATTTGTTGACAATTAGAATGGATTAAGCCTGGTAAACATGCATTACTAACACCAGGGATCAGCTAAGCCACTGAGGACTTCCTTTCAGCCTCTCACATTTTCCCATTGTTCTTCTATTAGAGAAGTATATACGCGTATATAGAGAAATAAATTTTAGGCTCTTTACACCAATTGAAGACAATACAGGTACATGGCATTGCCATGTCACTTGGTTCATAGCTACCTAAAATTGCACTGGCTTTCTCATAATGTTTGTATACAGCTTGACATGTTTCAACTTTTAAGGCTAAACCCATGACGCTATTTATGAATTAAGTGTACGCTGGGAATGAGATTGCAGCATTTTTGTGGCACTGAAGCTGACATCTATAAATATGAATAGAAAAGAATTTTCATCCAATATAATGTGGGAAGATGATTTCAATACATATCCTTTAAAATGGGACATCATATCAATCAAATAATTTATGGATTATATTTTTGCACTGATGTTTCTCATGATTTCCCTGGGGTTGCAGGTCCGCTAGGCATTTCAGTTATTCAATTTTGAATATTGACCATGGTCATCACATACATTGCTAGAGTATATAAATCCACCGCTGCTCCCTGATCATTGTTATTTATTGGGCTGCGTAAATTATTTGCTCTTCTTTCACAAGCTGTCTTTGCTATAGAGGTAGCACATTTTCTTGCTAGTTTACAATTTGACTTTGATTTTCCATTCCTTGAAAAACGAATAAATACATGACAGGTTCACAATACAGAAAAATCTCAAGAAATAAATATGCTCAGTATCAGTAAGGTGGTAAGGCAGTAAAGGTGAAAAATATTGATTGCTTAGATACACCTGTATATCTATACACATCATTTGAAACATGATAAATAGTCTCCTTCACAGAAATTCTGATTTGATGGTAGAGGAGTGTGGGTGTATGGAGGCAAGGAATTTCCTGTTGAAGTTCCGTCAATATTACAAAACAAGAGCAAGCCTGGCAATTTCATCTGAGCAATCAAATGATGGGAAACGTAGGAAACTTATGGATTGATATTACAGCTTGTTTAGCGGACAATAATATTATCCATAGTCCTACATGTACCAAGTCCATAAGACGTTGTGCATAGTGCAGATTTAACAGTTTTCCAGTGTTAAAGATCAGCGTTTTCCATTTCCACATTGCTTGTCATATACATGTAGTAAGTAACATACTATATTTTTCGTGTTGTTAAATGAGAAGTAAGTTTTCTTTTATCATTTCATAAAATCAGATAATCAAAGTTTTCCCTTTTGCCACTTCTAGCCGCGCACAGCTATTTCACACCTGGACCTTGCTAGGTATTCAGCGGTACAGTCAAGCTTTGATTACCATAGAAATAACAACATCTTGCAATTTTGCCGTCATTACAACGTACTATCCCTGCCATCATTCATGATAAATGTATCATGTCATTGGCCACAGACCCCAAAATTACAAATTGTTAATCTTTTAGAAAGAAAACATCTGTTGACTCTGTCAATTGTTTCAAGATATTCAAATTCTGGTAATAGAAATAGGTTTTGAATATTGAACATTTAATGATACTTGCCTTTTTATATGTTCCTTGGTATGGTAGTTGCATTGCTGTATTCACAGCTATAGCGGCCAGTTTAGTCATTTTTGCAAGTGCTTTCATTACTTTTTAAATATTATGGTCTTCCTTTTCAATGACATTTGAAACAGCTGGTGTGCTGAATAGAAAGTTTAAAAATGATTTCGGTTGTATTGGATAAGTATAAACATGTAACAAATTGTTTGAGCTGAATGGCGGCAGCCCAAAAATCTGAGGAGAATAATAACTCCGCGTTATGTTATTAGTTTTGTTTTAATTTGTTCTGTATGAAGTTGCCCTCCAAACAACAGTAATACCCCCTTATGGTTCAAGCTGTCACCAAGCAATGATGAAAGGTGAAATTTTGCTGTTTTGTAATCGGTAGGTTGCAGTGTGAAAGTTGAGCTACCGTAAATCCTCACCTAATAGTCACCAGACTATAAAGCGAGGGAAAATATGCGATGAATTACAGAAGGGCCTACATTATTTTTACAAGCTGACAATCAGTACGATTTTGTTACTAAAAAAAGATGTCAGAAGAAATTTATATCAAAACTTCATAAAGTATGCTTACTTACAACCAACCAACCAAACCCCAAACCTTGTGTAATATTTACCATCAATTAATGTTATTGTTAGTATAATTTATGACAATTATCTTAAAGTGAAACTTACTGCTTTTTACAAACAATGGTAACATGTTGAGACCTACAAGTTGTACAGACATACTGGTTACCTTTCCCAACTAAGGAAAATATTTAGTCGGTACAATACACATAGGCAATGAGTTAATTTAAGTCTATGCCGTTGGAACTGCATCCGTAAATCTTGCAATTTTCAAATTAAAACTTTCAAGCTGTACCATCTGCCAATAAGCTTGCTGATCATTTCCTAAATTATTTGAATAGTCCGTTAAATTTTCCAAATCCTAACAAGATTGATAATACAATATTTAAGTTAAATTGTATAATTGATTAGAATTGTTTAATTGCTTTGATTTCAATCCTCAGAATGAAGTTTTGTGTATGGTTAGGTTTCGAGATGACAGCGGTATGACTTATGAGGTGATAGAATTATTCTTCATTGACTCTAAAATAATTTGGATGTTTTGAGCGCTTCAACTCGTCGACAACGGATGAGTAGGCATCCAAGCGGAATTGTTGACGCTGCTGAGGGTTTGATGCTTGCCTATAGGGGACGCTTTGTGTTCAAAAATTTGTAAATGTTCTCTCGATCCGGCGCCATGGAGATTTTCTCACAAATATGGATTTTCTGAGATAATTTTTAATCTAAGTATGCATCCCAGTAGAGCCTTTTGTAATCACGGCGCTGACCAATGTAACAGGCATTCAGACAATTGAGACTTAGTAAAAATATTGTTATTTATATTTCTGTTTATTTGTTAAGTTTATCCCGGTAAACCCTTATTTGAAACCCTAGTGTTGACTCTAGATGGCTGCATAAAAATATGACACCTATTAGCTTATTAAGGGATCTACATTAATAATATTGAGATTTAAACATTGGAGTGGTTTAATTTAGCTTCCGAGCCTCATGCATTGTATTATGATTGGGACCCCGCCCGTAATACGTGTTTGACATCCCAGTCTATGGACTGGATGACCAGCGTTCGACTGTGAAAGTTTGCCTCTGGCTGCCGAAGAGAGTCTTTAATCTGTGAAATCTTTTCATTGTTCAATTTGGCTTTTCAGTGTAATTTTCCTTTATGCATCAGACTCAGCTCAGAAAGTTTTTGTCATAACAAAAAATAATCAGCTACTACATTTGAGGTACAATGTATTACTATACCACTCACTATAATCATATATTTTAAAAAGAAGCAAGGATACTTTTTTTATTTCGACAGTGTTTTAATGGCTGAAGTAAGTTTCTCAATCAATACCGCTATCTATAATTGAGTATGATTGTCGTACATTTTTTTGGGAAAACAAGAGGTGAAATTAACAATCTTGACTAGCAATGCATCATGATGATTTTTCTTAGCAAGGTCTGGCATTGTACTGGCATATCTCTCATTTCCGTATGTGGGGAAACTACCAAACTCTTACAAGCCCAATGCTTTTTTTCCAACAGAAACAGAGGAGTTGAGGAATTTAGCGAATGAAGTATCAACTTTACTGAAGAATACAGTGGGCGTAGCGGATTACTCCTCAGCTTACGCTGCTGTTCATCAGGCAGCTAATCAACGAAAAACAGAGAGGAAACGAAAACTGGCCCAACAGGTTAGCTATTTATGTTATATTGCTGGAACTTTCCACAACTTTCTACACCTTTTTATGACGTCGGTTATAATTACTGAGGTTATCTCATCCATAGCCGGCTATGACGAGTATTAATCCCACCCCACACTAACCAACTTAAATACGCCAAAATCCATGTGTCTTTGTATGCTGCAGGGGGACAGCTGACCCCCAACC
>ERZ1740070.1836-NODE-1836-length-12809-cov-4.228713_pt1 | contig 12809 bp, 14 predicted proteins | sample MGYA00581734_ERZ1740070 | MGnify/ENA primary metagenome ERZ1740070 (study PRJEB43018, sample SAMN04849744) | marine metagenome | isolation source: floating plastic debris | place: Pacific Ocean | collected 2008-09-01 | study: EMG produced TPA metagenomics...
AAAGGCCCCTCCTTTGCCTGCGATGTATGACGCAGAGGACGGGCCATGTGAAGTGATTGCTTCGTTCAAAGAGCCGCAAAAAGACATTAAGAGCTGCTAATCATCAAGCGCCGAAATAAGCAGGTTCACTGCCCGGTGTCCATTTGATATTGCAGCCAATGCTTGGCTTTTGGTCAGTAGGAATGGCCTGCCCAGCGACAAGCTGATCGAGTGCGGCGCGCAAATCCTTGCCGTCGACAGGTTTGTCATTGCCGGGGCGAGAGTCGTCTAGCTGGCCGCGATAGGCGAGCTTGAGGTCACCATCGAAGAGGAAGAAGTCGGGGGTGCAGGCCGCAGTGTAGCTTTTGGCTACTTCCTGCGTTGCGTCGTAGGCGTAGGGGAAATTAAAGCCTGCGCGCTTTACCTGTTCGCGCATATTGTCTGGACTGTCCTGTGGATGGGTTTTGATGTTGTTGGCGCTGATGGCGACAACGCCCATACCCTGTGGAACATAGTCTTGACCGATTTTGCCTAGCTCATCTTCGATGTGTTTTACAAAGGGGCAGTGCTGGCAAATGAACATCACCAACAGGCCCTTTTTATCGGTGAAGTTGGTGAGGGTAACGGTGGTGCCAGCGGTGACATCTTCTAGGTTGAAGCTGGGTGCGGTGGTGCCTAATGGCAGCATTGTAGACTTGGTTCTGACCATGGGGTTAGCCTCCTGCGCTCATGCCAGCCATAACAAGCACAGAAAGTAAAAGGCCTGGACTTAGTAGCAGGACGAGCAGAAAAAAATCGTGGAGTTCCATAAGCTTTGAAGTACGTGTAAGGGGTATATGTGCTGAGGGTTGGCCGTCGGTAAAGCGCGCCAAGGTCAGTTTTTAGGTTGCCTGATTTGGCTTGAAAACTGACAATGCCCTTATCATGGCGAATTAAAAGCGAGAATATATGGAATTTTCTTGAAAGATACTAACGATTTCCTGAAAAATTACCTGTCGGACTTTTGAGATTTGACGCTATTCTTACATTGAATTTGATTGATGGAAGCAAATTTCATGGGCAGAAACTCAGGGCGCAGAGCGAAGTTCAGCCAACTATTCCCTACGCTGACAAAGCGGCTGGGTGCCTGGCCAGTGCGAGTATTGACGGGGACGGTTGCTTTGCTTGTGGCGGGAATGCTACCTGCTCAGGCTGAGGTTCTAGAAGATTGGCAATATGACGCGCAGACGCGATCGCTCACCCTCACCCTTCCCGATTCCGTTGTCCCCCTAGTCTCAGTCGTTGCCCCAGACCAGCTTGTATTGGAACTTCCCAATACTCAAGTGGGTAACGTGTTGGGCCAATCTGTCCGCGATGGCTTGGTAGAAAGCATTGTATTGGAGCAGGCTACGCCGGAGACAGTTTGGGTCGTGATGGATTTTGCCGCTGGCACGGTGCTCTCGGCTTCACAAAGCGCTACACCCATTGCTGAAACAGCAGATGGTGACCAGCAATGGCAGGTGCGGCCAACCTTGATTGCGGCTAGTCGTAGGGCTGCCAGTCAAACGGTTTCGAGTGCCAACATCCCTAATGAGACTGGTCGTGCAAGTAGTCTTGAAACGCCAGCGGCTGAAGTTGCCCAGACCCCAGACTTTTCTAATTTGCCAGTGCTTGAGCCCAGCGTGCCAATTGATCAGCCTGTGAGCGTACCTCCTTTGGTAGAACCCACTGCTGGTGCGTTGCCGCGCCCAGTCACCTCAGCGCCAGTGCCTGCACCGTTGCCGCAAGCAGAGAGTACGCCTGTTTTTGATGTAGAAGTCATCCCGGCTGAAGAACCGGTTGTAACCGAATCAACTGAAGAACCGATTGCAACCGAATCAACTGAAGAACCCGTTGCCACCGAACCTGAGCCCGTTGAATCGGTTGAAACCGCTCGCAATCGTCCTGTTCCTTCAGCAGCGACGCAATCCGTTCCAGATGAGCCTCCCTTCTTAGGTTCATTAGAAGGCGAGAGTCAAACTTTGCCGACAGATTCGCCTGCAGACGCTATCTCTTCCCAGCCTGTACCTGCCGAACCTTTGCCTGTTGAGCCTTTGCCTGTTGCCACCCAATCTGTACCAGATGCAAGAATTGCTAGCGGGACTGAGTCTGTGGAGCCCACGATTGAAGAGGCTGCCGACGCAACTGCAGAGGAGGTTCGACCTGCTAATGTGAGTCGCTGGCCTGAACCTATTCCTTTTGGTCAGCCGCTACCTAAATAAATGCGTATAGAAAGTGCTAGGCCATACGCGCAGATAGATGCACAATAAAGAGGTGTCAAACATTATTTAATGTTTAGGTTTTGTGACCTAACTAACCTCTTTGTGAAAACTGCATTTAAACTTCCGAAAGCCTCGCTTGCACTTCCAAAAGTTTCGCTGGGAACCCTATTTTCTGACGCCATCACTGTCTTTTGGGGAGATTGGCTAGATTTACGAATACGGATTCCTCAGGTTGCAGCTTCAGGGCTGGTATCGCCGCTGATATATATTTTGGCCTTTGGCTTAGGGTTGGGTAGTTCGCTTGATCGAGTCAGCACGCCGACGGCTGGAGATACTTATTTAGAGTTTATTTTGCCGGGAATGGTTGCTCTCTCGTCCATGGTGATTAGCTTTGGGGGTACCACTTTCTCGATTTGTGGAGAACGGCTATTTTCCAAAACGTTTGAGGAAATGCTGCTCTATCCGGTGCATCCACTGGCGATTCACCTTGGTAAAATGATGGCGGGCATTGTGCGTGGCCTGATGACGGCTTCTGCTGTGATTGTGGTTGCGGTTTTGTTTACGGGGCGGTTTTGGAGTTTTATTAATCCTCTGTTTTTCCTCTTAGTGATATTGAATTGCGCTGTGTTTGCCGGGTTGGGTGTGATTGTAGGGCTCAATGTCAAATCATTGGAGAGTGTGGGCCTGTTCAATAACTTTTTAATTGTGCCAATGTCTTTTTTAGGGGGCACATTTTTTGACCCGACGACGCTCCCTGCGGTGCTAAAGCCCATTGTGTTTGCGCTGCCGCTGACCTATACGACGATGGGCCTACGAGCAGTTGCCTACAAGTCGCTAGCTGATTTTCCGTGGTATGGCATTCCGGTTTTGCTTGGGTTTGCCGTTGTCCTTTCCTTTTTTGGTGCGTATCAGTTTTCTACGCAGCAGGATTAAGAATGTGATTGCGAATAGAAGAATTTTGCGCTTGTTCTGCGCCTGTTTTCATGTTGGATAGACCGTTTTCCATGAACTTTTGAAAGCTGTTGCGGACGAAGGAGGATAGTGGAATGCGTGATATGAGTGAGTTTGGCTTGAAGCGATAGGTCCAAGTTACGAGCGTTTGGCCATCTTGCTCTGTGTAGACAAATTCACCTGTGGCATAGCTGGCAAATTGACCGGCCTGGCTAGTGAAGCCCCACACCTGATAGCTGAACTTATTGCGCGTGCTGCTGAGTATAGTTTCGACGGCGTAGTGCCCATCGGCAAGTTCTATGCGTCTGCGATCGCCCACATCACCCCATTTGCCCCCTTCTAGCACGACCGTTCTCGCAACTGCAGGCATTCCCTCTGTGGGCGTCAATACCTCTGAAAGCGATGTTGTATCTTGCCAGGCTAAGAATTGGTCGAGCGGTAAATCTATAGTGATGCTTTCTGTATTTTCGACATAAAACCCATCTTCGATTTCTGGCGGTGCGGCTGAATAGTCTGGTGGTTCGGTAGGGACGCTAACCGAGCAGCTAGTTAAGGTGGATAGCAGTATAACGATGGGCGCAACCGCTAAGAAAAGGCGTGAGTAGTCCATTTTGGGCATTCGCGTGGAGAGAACACCGCTACGATAAACTGTGGAGTATAGTCCACAGTCAAGGGGCTAGAGGAACTGCGATGTTGATTGGTGAGATGGCAGCAGCAAGCGGATTGTCGAAAGATACGATTCGCTTCTATGAAAAGATTGGGTTGATTCGGGCGGGCGATCGCATTGCTGGAAGCCGCCGTTATAAAGAATTCTCTGAACAAACTTTGGGTCGCCTAGATCTCATCCAGAAAGCAAAACGCCTGGGCTTTACACTCAACGAAATCAAGCAGACACTCGATAGCTGGCAAAACGGAGCGCTATCGGTTGTCGAAAAGGTGCAGATTATTGAAGAAAAAATGTCTGATATCGCTCGGCAAATTTCTGAACTAGAAGGGATTAAAGACTATCTAAATAGCAAACGCGTATTTTTGAAAAAGACGGCTTAGTAGGGCAACGGCTCAAAGCCGAGTGGGACTATGACAACCTGATTAAAGTTTTGATGGCTTGAATATGCGGTTGCCCTGAATTCACAGTCAAAACGACAGGCATCGTGACGCATCGTATGCTACATTTTATAGGCTACAAATGCGTGCAAGGGTCAGTGCCCGAGTGGTTAATGGGGGTGGACTGTAAATCCACTAGCTATGCTTACGCTGGTTCGAATCCAGCCTGGCCCACCACCTTGCTAGCAGTGCCCATGTGGCTCAGTGGTAGAGCACACCCTTGGTAAGGGTGAGGTCACGAGTTCAATCCTCGTCATGGGCTTCACAAAAGGGAAAAAATTCTACACGGTCAGCTCTATACAGCCGGATTGTACAGCCAGATTGTCTTCAGCAGACTAACGGCAGATATTGTCGTAGATAAGCCCCCTTCGATGAACTGCATCGAAGGGGGCTTATTGTGTGTGACCTCGGCGTAGAAAGCAGACGCACGGCGATTAGCTGCTTTTAGGGAATGCAATTGGAACCAACTGGCCGCTAATCGACAACTCGTAACTGACCAGCATTCAGAGCATCGTAGATTTTATTAATCAGCGCCTCGTCGTCAGCGCTAATTTTTCCACTAGCAAATACCGACATCAAAAATGTTTGGTCTTTTCGGGTGATTCGACGGGTGGCAAATATTCTAGAAACTCTCTTTTCAACAGACGGCATATGCGATTGAAGGCAGTCGCGCAGACAACCAAATGAGAAGGCTTACATCTATCAGAATGCCCGAAATATATAGGTCTAACACGTGGACACTACAGGCAGTGTCCACATTAAAAATGTCCTGATCATCGAAATAGCCGTGTTTTCTAGGGAGTGAACTACCCAAAAACACGGCTCTCTATCATTTGAGTTATTCCTGTAGAAATTGAGTTATTCCTGTAGAAATGCTTCAGCCGCCGCTCTATACAGCTGCTAACTCAGGTCGTCTGCTGTTGCGAATGTCTTTGATTGCAGTTGCGTAATCATTCGCCTTGAACACAGCTGAACCAGCTACAACTGCGTTTGCACCGGCATCTAGCACTTGCCAAGTATTGTGAGACTTGAGACCGCCATCCACTTCAATCCAAGGGTCGAGGCCACGCTCATCACACATGGCTCTTAGCTTTTGGATTTTGGGCACTACACCGGGGATAAAGCTCTGACCGCCATAGCCAGGATTCACACTCATAATCAAAATCAAGTCGCACAGCTCAAGGCAGTACTCAATCATATCGAGGCTGCTACCGGGGTTAAGCACCACACCCGCTTGCTTGCCCAGTTCCTTAATTTGCCCTAGCGTGCGGTGCAAGTGGGGAGAGGCATTGTGCTCGCAGTGTACCGAAATAATGTCGGCACCGGCCTTGGCAAAGTCCTCTACGTACTTCTCAGGTTCCACAATCATGAGGTGAACATCGAGGGGCTTATCTGTATGGGGGCGAACTGCGTCGACAATCATGGGGCCAATGGTGATATTGGGCACAAAGCGGCCATCCATGACATCAATATGAATCCAGTCGGCACCTGCCTTGTCGACAGCGCGAATTTCTTCACCGAGACGACCAAAATCAGCCGACAAAATTGACGGAGAAATAACAGTTGACTTATTAGATTGAGTCTTTGCCATAGGAAGTTCGCCTCTCTATTCGGATATATCTACACAGTAAGCATCTCTATTGATTGGGCTCTATAAAGCTTGTAGCTATTGTAACAAAACATTTCACCGCGCGGCACACAAGGTAAATAAACTCTCCTCAACCGTTATTTCACTGGCTGTCTGACTGAGTGTCTACGGGTTAACGTCCGTCGGGTTACCGTCTCTGGATTAATTAAGCTAAAGTTGCTCTATTGTCTTTTACTTTCTTAATATCAATGGCGAATTCGGCGAATTCTGTGGGTCGGCTAAGGCTAAGCGCATTCCTTTCACTGAGCGGATTCGCGATCGCAGTCGCCCTTCCTGCTTTTTCCCTCTCTACGTCTGTCGATAGCGACGGCATTGATGCCCGTCGCCTCCACGAAGCGCCTTACAACATCACCGGCAAAAAAATAGCCATTGGCCAAGTCGAAATCGGCAGGCCCAGCCAGTTCGGCATCGATAAGCTCGCCACCGAAAACGCACCGGTCCGCGTCGGCAGAATTTTTGAAATTGATGGACCTGCGATCGCCGATGAATCTGTTGACCCCCACGCCGCCAACGTAGCCAGCGTCATGATCAGCAATGACAAATCCTTGAGAGGCGTTGCCCCAGACGCCTTTCTGTACTCCGCCGCTATCGGCACCCTCACCGAATTCACTGGCCAGCAGGAAGAATGCCTCGCCTCCCAGCACGTCGCTCTGCAAAACAGCGGCGATGTGCGTGCCACCAACTTTAGCTTTGGCGAACCCCTCAGCCGTGACGAACGCCCCAATGCCACCCTCGACGGTAACGCCCTCCTCACCCAGTGCATTGACTGGTCCTCGCGCGTTCACAAACTGCTCTACGTCATCGCTGGTAACCAGGGCCGAGGCGGCATCCCTATCCCCACCGACAACTTCAACGGTATTAACGTTGCCTACTCGCGCCGCATCGACGGGCGCTTTGTCCGCCTAGACAGCGCCAACCTCACTAGCGAACCTCCCGCAAGTGCTACCAGAGGCCCCGGCGTAGAATCAAACGTAGGCGCACGCCGCTCCATAAATCTAGTGGCCACCGGCAGCGAAATTGAAATGTTTGAACCCAACGGTAGCCGCACCGTTAGCAGCGGCACCAGTTTCGCTGCGCCCCACGTTGTTGCCACCGTTGCCCTCCTCCAAGAATTTGGCGATCGTCAACTCCGCAGTGGCGCTAGTAACTGGAGCCTCGACTCCAGAGAGCCCTTGGTGATGAAGTCTGTCATTCTTAACTCAGCCGACAAGCTGGAAGACCCTGGCGACGGCTCTCTCTTGGGCATGGCCCGCACACTGCTAGATGAAGGCGGTAAAACCTGGATAGAATCAGACGCTTACGATAGCCAAAGCATTCCACTTCATGCAGAACTAGGGACCGGCCATCTCAACGCATTTCGAGCCTACGAGCAACTCTCTGGCGGCCAGTGGGCTCCGGGGAATGTTCCTGCCGTCGGCTGGAGCTACAGCAATCTCGCCCAGGGCAGCAGCGAAGATTATGTTTTTGAGCAGCCGCTCAAAGGCGATACGTACCTCAGTGCCACGCTTTCCTGGGACCGCAGAGTAGAGCTGAATTCCGACGACGAATATTTCGATGCAGGCGAAAGCTTTACGGGCAACCCTCTCGGTAATCTAGATCTGTATCTCATGCCCGCAGATAGTGACGATATTTCGCAAAGTGTGTGGTCTTCTGTCAGTACAGAAGATAGTCTTGAGCATATTTTTATTCCCATTCCGACGACAGGTAGCTACAAGCTCAGAGTTGTCCACCGTCAAAATAGTTCTGATGAATCTTACGCTCTGGCTTGGTGGGCACAGGGTGCGCAGTCGACTAGTTCGCCTTCTCAACCTAGCGCTCCTGATCAAAGTATTGTTCCTTCTCAACAATAAATATTTTCAACAAAGTGTGCCTTTCAATACCAGACATGCTCAGTCAGCGCTCTAGGTAATACGCGTTAGCTTAGCCACTTCAAAAAAAGTGGCACGTAGTCGTAATCACTGAGCCAAATACTATTGTAAAAATCATTTATTGAAGGCGCATTTACATCGAAGACGCCTTTAGGTTTTCGGTATATCTAGCGTAGGTTTGGTTTCAATCCCAAAGCTTCAACACAGTGCCTACAATCTATCGCTGACTGCGTCTGCTCAGTATTTTTGAGGGTTGGAGGTTCAGATTTGCAACAACACGGCATAATGAATACACAGAGTGCAATAAAAGTTATCGTTACTGGCACTAATATGGCTGGTAGGTGCATACCTTTTTACTACAAACAAATGTCGGTATAAATGCGATCGCAAATCCTTATCCGCAGTCTCCTTATGTTCTAAGTAGGTGGCAAATCAAAGATAAGGAACAACCCGTACTGATGCTGCAAAATATCTAAGGTTATTGACTGCCTTTTCCGGAAAAGATAAGGGAGTCAGCGAAATAAATCCTGAACGCCGTCCAATTCTCTCACTGACAATTACAGTTATAAGGTTTCCAACGTAGGCTCATTTCACAGCAAAATTGCAACCCTTAATCAAGGAATTTGCATTTGTAGCTGTATGTGTATTTACTTAGAGTTGCAGAGGTGATTTTTGATACTACACATCGAAACTTTAAACAAATGTAAATGTAGAGAGAGACAATCTCATCGAGCTTGATGCCCTTGTCTTTCGACTACTAGAGTGGTGCGTAATATCCGTAAGCTTGGCCTAAATACAGGCAAAGCAGAGGCCAACGATGGCTTACACAATTATTGTTAAATGATTTTCTGAAGAAATGAGTGTTTATCGAACTGCTCTCATAGCATCGAAATCTATGTTTTCTTCACGAGCGATGAAGGTATCTTCTTTATTCTCTGTCGCTGGTGGATTATTTTTAGTCGGGCCTGTAATTGGGCCTGTAGCCGCAAACGAGTTGCCTAGTCTTTCTGGAGAGGCCACGTCTGCCACACTCCAGCCCGGGGCATCGTCTGAGCCAGCATCCGAAGCCGCCCTGCCTGTGCCAACCCTGCCAGTGCCGAGCGCCAACACCCCAGATTACGTCAGTGCGCTGGGATCCGTTGGCTACGGAGCGCCTTTGCCACTTTCTCCGGGCGATCGCGTACAGCTTATTATTCCCGGCGTAGGTGGAGAGGAATTTACCGGAATCTACGAAGTCAACCTTAATGGAGACTTAGAGGTTCCCTACATTCCACCCCTGCGAGCCGCAGGATTTGTGCCCGAAGCATTGGAAGATCAGCTAAGTTCCAAGCTCGTAGAGCGACAGCTGTTCCGCCCAGACGTTTTGCAGCTTAGCGTTCAAGTTCTCGACTACTCTCCTATTCAGGTGTCGGTGACAGGCGAAGTCTTTGAACCCGGTCGACTCCTAATAGACCAAGAAACAATTCCCAGCGCGGCCTCTAGCAGTGATGGCGGCGCACAGGTTCCAGGTGACTATCCGGTAGAGCGATATCTGACATCGACACTGCTGTCGGCAGGGGGTGTACAGCCTACGGCTGATATTAGTCAGGTTCAGATACTCCGAGGAACTCAGTCAACTGTGGTTGATCTCTCTGGGATTATTACAGGAGACTTTGTCAACGACTTTCCGCTAATCGCAGGTGACCAAGTCATTGTTCCTAACAAAGGTGTTTTTCAAGACAATCTTGTTAGGCCTACTCAGATAACGCCAGATACTGTAGAACTATATGTTTCCAACATCACTGCGCCTAGCAACGGTGGAAATTTAGAGGGTGACGGTGATATTAACGTCGCTAGCTTTGAATACGGAACGAACCTAGTGCAGGCGCTGGTAGCCGCTGAATGCATTGGGGGTTCACGTTCTACAAATGCAAACCGGCGAGCGCTCCTGATTCAAACAGATACGGTTTCAGGCGAATTAGAAACCTCAGAATACTCGGTGCAAGATCTCCTCGCTCAGGCAACAGAGGATCGCGACAGCGCGCCACTACTGATGCCCAATGATGCGATCGCCTGCTACGACTCCGGTGTGGTCAACGCCAGGAATTTATTTCAAACCATCGGCAACTTTCTCAGCCCTATCAACCTTCTACGAAGTATCTTTCGATGACTGACGCTTTAGCCAAAATCAAACCACAACCAGAAGGCCGCAGTTGGGGGGCTTCTGGGTTAACTTGCCTATGTTTAGGCGTATTGCTCAATACCATCGTATGGGCGGGCGCACTCCTGTATCTCAAGCGCGCGCAGCCCTCTTACCTCAGCGAATGGGGCGTGTTGGTACTGGGCAGCAACGCCGATGTCAACGTCAGCTTACCCGGTAGCGGTACGGCTTCCGCCGAAGCTGGTGGCAGAGGTAGAGCCTTCGCCGACGCCAGAACAGACTACGAATATATCGCCGCGAGTCCAGCCGTCATTGATGAGGCGGCCAATCAAGTCGGCATAGAAAGCCGCGAGTTTGGTGAACCGGACGTTGTTGCCGACAAAAACACGGCTGTGATGTCTTTCTCGATTACAGGAGATACCCCAGAACTCGCACAGCAAAAAGGACAAGCGCTGTACGACGTGCTCAATCAGCGAGTTGAGCAGCTACGGGACACAGAAGTCGACAGACGCACCCAAGACGACCATGTTGCACTGGCTAGAGCACGTCAATAGGTAGACGCGGCCCAAACGGCATTAGCAGATTATTTGGCTGGATCAGAGTTCAACTCTGAGCAACAGCTGGAGGGCCTAGCGACCGGTATAGAAGCGCTCAGGCAGCTGAGTTCTCAGTACTCTGCACTAGCAGCCGGATTAGACGTTCGCATCACGCAGATAAGTAGCAATGTAGACCCCGCAGAACAGCAGGACATTACGGATTCGTACAGTCTGCAAAGCGACCCTGTTTATCAGCAGCTGTTTGATACTTACGGTCGCCTTAGTGCAGAATTCTCTGAGCTATCTGGACAGCTAGGTGCACGGCACCCCATGGTGGTTGCAAAGCAGGCCGAACTGCAGGGCGCTCAATCTGCGCTTCAACAACGAGGTACATTCGTTTTGGGTCGGTCGGTTGATCAAGCAACGCTGGTAAGAATTGCCCCCCTAGGTATCGATCCACAAACCTCTATTGTTCGTGGAGAGCTCTTTAGAGAATCCGTTGTCAACGAAGCAGATAGAGAAGGTTTGCTTTCTCAAAATCAATCTTTGACACAGGAGATTGGCCAGATGGAAGACAGACTTAATCAGCTCTCACAGGAGAAGTTTACGGTTGATCGGCTCAGACAAAACTTACAGTTGGCGGAAGCTATTTTCACATCGACTGTCGCCAGATTAGATCTAAACGAAGAAGATATTTATTCTCTCTATCCGCCTATTCAGCTGGTGACAGAGCCCTCTATGCCCGGTGAGGACGATCGTGTTAGCCCCAGTACTCAAACAGTTTTGTTGGGTGCTTTGGCAGGCTCTTTTGTTATTACACTGGGTCTACTTCTGTACTGGTACGAAAAGCGTGATAAGCACCAGCCAGCCAATGAGCAGCTCCCCTCTTGGCTATCTTCCTAAACAGTAAAGGCTCACATCCCTATGAATCGTCTGCTTAAACGAGCTGCCGGGACCCTAGGGCTTAGGCTTTCTTACACGCTCTTCACGTTTTTAACCAGCATTGTGCTGGCACGATTGCTCGGGCCCACTGGGTTTGGCACATACACCTACACAATTTCCTGGAGCTATTTGCTGGCAATTCCTGCGACCCTAGGATTTGACGGATTGTTGGGCAGAGAAATTGCCGTATATCACACTAAGTTTGCCTGGCGCTATATAGGCGGATTACTCCGCTGGGCAAATACATTAGCTTTTATCTCTGCAATTATCATCGCGACAGGCGGCATATTGCTTTCGCTGTACATGATTAGGCCGAGTGACCCTCAGCTATTTATATGCTTGTGCGTGATTATGGCTGCTCTGCCAGTGTTGGCACTGCGAAATATACGGCGCGCCTCCATGCGGGGATTGCATCAAATCGTTTTAGGGCTGTGCCCGGAGATGCTAATAGCGCCTGTGCTGCTACTGGTATTTGTAGGGATTGCTGTAGCGCGTTTAGGGGAAGAGTTTACAGCCGTTTGGGCCGTTGGGGCCTACACCCTAGCAACGGTAATAACGCTCATCATCAGCGCCAGTTTGCTGGATCGCTCACTTCCGTTCAATGTCAAGACCGCGATTCCAAGCTACCAGCGTCTCGATTGGCTCAAGCAAGCTTGGCCATTTATGTTTTTGGAGAGTATTCACGTCGTTAATGCGCGGGCCGATGTGCTGATGCTCGGGCAGCTCAATGGCCTGGACGCGGCGGGCATATATGCTCCGGTCAATCGGGGGGCTCAGCTGATTATATTTATCTTGATGGCCTTCAACGGGCCACTTTCTCCGACCATTGCGAGTCTCTATGCTGAGGGGAAACGGCAGGAACTACAAAAGATTTTGAGCAAAACAGCGCGGGTGTGTTTGCTAGTTTCGGCGATCGCAACCGTTGTTCTGCTCGGCTTTGGGCAACAGTATTTGACGGTATTTGGCCCTGAGTTCGTAAAAGGGTTGTCTTCGCTGCAAATTCGGTGTGTGGGCCAGCTATTGCATGCCCTTGTAGGGCTTGCACCAATGGTTCTTAGCATGACAGGCCACACCAGATTTACGGCGGCAACTAGCTTGATGACCGCAGTTCTGAATATTGCACTGAACTTTTTACTGATTCCTCGCTACGGTATTAATGGGGCTGCGATCGCAACGACTACTAGCATACTAGTGTCTGGCATTGTTAACACTGTCTGGGTGTACGTCAAAATCGGTGTTCATCCAAACATTTTTGGCTTTGGTTCGTCATAAGTTATCTACGTGTTAGGCAGCCGTCATCTAGCGCGGAGCTTTCGATTTTGTTATTGTCAGTTGTTAAAAGGAGGAATTACGAGATCGGAGAGCACACGTCTGAACTCCAGTCACCCGTCCCGATCTCGT
>ERZ1740070.1838-NODE-1838-length-12800-cov-4.938015_pt1 | contig 12800 bp, 14 predicted proteins | sample MGYA00581734_ERZ1740070 | MGnify/ENA primary metagenome ERZ1740070 (study PRJEB43018, sample SAMN04849744) | marine metagenome | isolation source: floating plastic debris | place: Pacific Ocean | collected 2008-09-01 | study: EMG produced TPA metagenomics...
ACCCTACGCTACCAAAGCGACTGAATAAATCCATCGACGGCTGTCGGGACGCCCCACCTATGGCCGCCGCGAAATGGCCAAGTACTACGATATATGTGCCCATCAGGGCTTCTATGCCCTGGTCGATGCCCTGATAGATAGTGATGAATATGGTCAGGCATTTGGAGAAGATGTCGTACCCTATGAGCGCTATTTGACTCCCCGTGGGGTTGCCTTACGCTCGCCTTTAGGACCCGTAGCTTGGTCAAAACCTAGAGACAACCCGGCTACCGCTGGTGAGTGGATGCGTAGCCACGCTCATCATGCCTTAAATGGTAAAGCCAGGACGACTGACCACCCCCAGACAACCCTCTCGACGGATCTGTCTATTCCCGACAATCAGGCATCAGAGTTATTGCAGCCAGCCAGCCATGCTGACAATTCCAATGATGGTGACATGGGCCCAGCCGTTGTCTCATCACTCGATGGACAGTCGGACGCTATGGCCGAGACTGCGGTTGAGGCCAGCGTTCAGACCTAGGTTTTTATTTCACGATTTAAATCATTATCTTCAACACAATGAAATCTAACGTTCAAAGGTTGAGAGCTGTCGAGCCTCGCAATATCTTGACCGGTAGGCCGCTGAAAAAATGCGATCGCACCTACACCCTCTATCAGCGACAGCAAAAGCTGTTGGCTCGACTTAGGCGATTTTTCCAGGTTTACAATCCACGGAACTATCGCATTCATATGGGTTGGTTTGGCGGTCTGCGTATCTATCCCAAAGTCCAGTACTCCCAATCACAAAGACATGAGTATCGTTAAACAGGTCATTCTCAATGCCGATGAAGAGCTGCGCTATCCCACCCCCGGTGAGCTACGTATGATTCGCACCTTCTGCAAAACTGGAGAAGAGCGCATCCGTCTCGCCAAATCGTTAGAACAAAAGGCGCAGGCAATTGTGGATCGAGGGACTCGAAAGTTCTGGCAGGTCTGCCCCAAAACACCTAGCAATAGCGGTAACCGCCGCAAGACTGAGGCGGCTAAACGGGACGTGGGCTGGTACGTTCGTTTGATCAGTTACTGCCTATTGGCTGGAGACGACCGTCCCCTAAGAGAGATTGGACTGGTGGGGATGAAGGAGTTATACACCAATGTTGGTATTCCCTTGACCAATATTTTGCAATATATGCGCTGTCTCAAAGCCGAGGCGAGCGCTCTCCTAGATGAAGCTGATGCGATGGCCATTATTCCCTACTTCGACGAAATCATTCAGGAATTGGCGCTGCCTGGCTCACCCTACTTTATGAATGATGGCGTCGGTGAAAGCGAGCCAGTCGCGTAATTTTTTGACAACATTTAGCTAAGGAGACTTATATGACAATTTCAATGGGAGCGCTGAAGCCAGCTAGAAGCTGGGTAGGCAGTCTGGATGATTGGTTAAAACGAGATCGCTTTGTATTCATTGGCTGGTCAGGTTTGTTGTTGTTTCCCTGTGCCTATTTAGCCATTGGAGCATGGTTTACCGGCACCTCTTTTGTGACCTCTTGGTTTACCCACGGCCTGGTATCTTCATATTTAGAAGGCTGCAATTTTCTCACTACGGCTGTGTCCACCCCTGCCGAGAGTATGGGGCATTCGCTGTTGTTCCTGTGGGGGCCAGAGGCTAACTGGGACTTTACCCGCTGGTGCCAAATTGGCGGACTGTGGAATTTTACCGCCTTCCACGGTGTGCTGGGTCTTATGGGCTTTATGCTACGACAGATTGAGATCGCTCGTCTGGTCGGGATTCGACCTTATAATGCCGTGGCTTTTTCAGCTCCGATTGCGGTTTTTGTAGCAACATTCTTGATCTATCCCCTGGGACAATCAAGCTGGTTTTTCGGACCTAGTTTTGGTGTTGCTGCCATCTTTCGATTTCTTTTGTTTTTCCAAGGATTTCACAATTTTACCCTGAATCCTTTTCATATGATGGGGGTTACGGGGGTGTTGGGGGCGGCTCTACTGTGTGCGATTCATGGAGCAACGGTACAGAATACCTTGTTCAAAGACTCTGAGGGTAAAAATACCTTTAGTGGATTCTCAGCTACTCAGGCAGAAGAAACCTATTCCATGGTGACAGCTAATCGCTTTTGGTCTCAAATCTTTGGGATTGCTTTTTCTAATAAGCGCTGGCTTCACTTCTTTATGCTGTTTGTACCCGTCACAGGTTTGTGGATGAGTGCCATTGGCATGATCGGTTTAGCCTTTAACCTACGAGCCTATGACTTTGTCAGTCAGGAGATTCGAGCAGCGGAAGATCCAGAGTATGAGACCTTTTACACCAAAAACGTTTTACTCAATGAGGGCGTACGCGCCTGGGTATCCGAGTTAGATCAGCCTGCCAAAAAGTTTGTCTTCCCAGAGGAAGTTCTCCCTCGCGGCTTTGCCCAATAGCTAAGTAGAGGGTCTCTAATGGGTTGCTAGATATCAAGACTCCCTTTTCCTAATCCTGAAGGAGACTGGTTTCAAAGCTTCCAGGATCAGTGATTTGGGGGCAGATTCTAAAGCTATCCATTTTTAATATCCATTTTTTGAGGAGGTCCCACTGTATGGAAACACCCATCGAAACATTGCCAGACCTATCGGTAGCGCAGGAAGATTCATTCCTAGCACCTACAGGCCCTGGCTATGATCAAGTCTCTAGCGGCTATGCCTGGTGGGCAGGCAATGCTCGCTTTATTACCCCTGAACTAACGGGACGATTTTTAGGGGCCCATGTGGCCCATGCCGGTCTCATAGCCCTGTGGGCTGGCGGCATGTTGCTGTTTGAGGTTTCTCACTATAATCTGTCCCAGCCCATGTACGAGCAGGGATGCATTTTAATGCCCCACATCGCCAGTTTAGGCATTGGTGTCGGGCTGGGGGGCGAGATTACGAATATCTTTCCCTTCTTTGCCATTGGGGTAGCTCATCTGCTCGGCTCCGCCGTACTTGGCTTTGGGGGCATGTATCATGCGCTCCGAGGTCCAGAAAAACTTTCCGGCTTCTTTGAGTTTGACTGGACCGATCGAGCTAAAGTCGCCCAAATTCTTGGATTTCACATAATGATGTTGGGCATTTTTGCTCTCCTGTTTGCTGGTAAAGCGATGTTTTGGGGTGGCCTGTACGATCCCTGGGCAGCGGGGGGCGGGGATGTTCGCCTGATAACCAATCCCACCTTAGATCCTCGAATCATTTTTGGCTATTTGGTGAGAAATCCGTTTGGCGGCAGCGGCTGGATTGTTGGTGTGAATAATTTAGAAGATGTGATCGGCGGACATATCTGGATTGGTGCCATTTTGATTGCTGGCGGGATCTGGCATATTTTAGTACCGCCGCTGCGCTGGACCTATAATCTCTTTCCTTGGACTGGGGAGACTTACCTGTCTCAAAGCCTGGGTAACGTGGCTGGCCAGGCGTTTATCGCCACTGCATTTATCTGGTTTAACAATACGGTTTACCCCAGTGAATTTTACGGCCCGACTATTCCAGAAGCATCCCAGGCCCAGTCTTTAGTGTTTCTCATGCGGGACCAAAACCTGGGGGCAGATGTGGCGTCAGCTCAGGGGCCGACCGGTCTCGGCAAGTATCTCCAGCGGGCTCCGACAGGAGAAATTATCTTTGGGGGTGAAACCATGCGCTTTTGGGATGCCCGTGCCCCTTGGCTAGAACCCCTGCGAGGGACTAACGGACTGGATTTGGAAAAGCTTAAGCATGATGTACACCCCTGGCAGATTCGGCGAGCGTCAGAATATATGACCCATGCACCGCTGGGGTCTCTTAACTCAGTCGCGGGTCTGGCAACCGAAACCAATGCGTTTAACTATGTTTCTCCGCGCACTTGGCTCGCAACCGCCCATTTCATTTTTGCCTTTTTCTTCTTGGTGGGGCATCTCTGGCATGCTGGACGGGCCAGGGCCACAGCCGCTGGGTTCGAAACAGGGATTGATCGAGACAATGAGCCTGTACTCTCGATGCCGCCGATTGATCCGAGCCTTCGAGATGACTGATCTATCTATTGTCTAACCCCTTTTTGCCTATGGCACCTCCCCATCTAAAGGGGAGGACAACCTACAAATCATTTAGGAGAAAAACTCAATGGGACTGCCTTGGTATCGCGTCCATACGTCTGTCTTGAACGATCCAGGACGACTAATCGCTGTGAATTTAATGCACAATGCTCTGTGTGCCGGATTTGCTGGCTCAATGCTGTTGTTTGAGCTGGCGCGCTATGACCCCACCGATCCAGTTTTAAACCCGATGTGGCGGCAGGGATGTTTTTTGATGCCGTTTGTGGCCCGCTTAGGGGTAACCAATTCCTGGCAGGGCTGGAGTATTACAGGAGACACATTTATCGATCCGGGATTTTGGACGTTTGAGACGGTTGCGATCGCACATATCCTATTTTCCGGCCTACAATTTCTCTCAGCTTGCTGGCACTGGGTCTACTGGGATGTCTCCACCTTCTTTGACCCCAAGACCGATGAACCCATTATCGATCTTCCTAAAGTTCTCGGCATTCATTTATTACTAGCTGGGCTACTGTGTTTTGGCTTTGGCGCATTCCATCTCACCGGAGTCTTTGGACCTGGAATGTGGGTCTCCGACGATTTTGGACTCACCGGCCATATTCAAGGTGTTTCTCCCGACTGGGGACCCTCGGGATTTGACCCACAAAATCCAGGTGGCGTGGTTGCTCACCATATAGCTCTGGGCATTGTTGTCATCATTGGCGGGCTATTTCATATTTCTGTGAGACCGCCAGAATATCTCTACAAGGCCCTGCGAATGGGTAACATTGAGGGGGCACTGGCCAGTGGATTAGCCGTCTTCTTTGTGGGGGGCTTTATTGCTGCTGGCACCATGTGGTACGGTACCGCCACCACCCCCATCGAACTATGGGGACCGACACGCCATCAGTGGGACCAAGGCTACTTTCAACAGGAAATTAGCCGACGCGTGAATACAGATTTAGCCAATAATAAGAGTCTCTCAGAGGCATGGTCCGCTATTCCCCCCAAACTGGCCTTCTACGATTATGTAGGCAATAGTCCAGCCAAGGGCGGATTATTCCGCGTTGGGCGCATGGTAGATGGCGACGGTCTACCCACCGGCTGGTTAGGACATCCTATTTTCAAAGATCGAGAAGGTCGAGAACTCACCGTTCGACGGATGCCCAACTTCTTTGAAAACTTTCCCGTTGTCCTGTTTGATCGCGATGGTATTGTCCGAGCAGATATTCCCTTCCGACGTTCAGAAGCCAAATATAACTTTGAACAAACCGGAGTAACCGTGGGTTTCCACGGTGGAGAGCTTGACGGTCAAACCTTCACTGCTCCCCAGGATGTGAAAAAATATGCTCGTCAAGCGCAGCTCGGTGAATCCTTTGAGTTTGACCGTAGCGTTTACAATTCCGATGGTGCCTTTAGAACCAGCAACCGGGGTTTCTTTGCCTTTTTCCATACCTGCTTTGCCCTAGTGTGGTTCTTCGGTCATATCTGGCACGGGCTGAGGGCTCTCTTCCAAGATGTCTTCTCAGGCGTCGATCCTGCTCTAAATATTGAACAAGTGGAATGGGGCTACTTTACAAAAGTGGGCGATCCAACCAGTCGACAGACCACGGTTTAACCAGAATGCCTCAACGTTAATGGATTCATGCAGGAACCCACCCCCTGCATGAATTCTTTTTTCAACTTCATTTACCTGCTAGTCCCCTATGCCTCAACAGGAGGTTGTCTATGTCGCAAAAATACGTTTCTAGAAAAACTGCGCCCATTCAGTACACGCTGAGAAAGCTAAACTCTGAAGCTGGCCGAGTTTCCCCCGGCTGGGGTACAACCCCGATCATGGCAGCGTTATTAGTTTCGCTGCTAATCTTCATTTTGATTATTTTGCAGCTCTATAACGGCACCATTGTGCTGGAGAGCGTCAATTAACGATATCTTTTCATGGAGTCAACCCATGCCTTATCTATTCTACTTAGCCTATGGCGAAGGGCAGTCTAGCACGACTGCAAGCGGTGTGTTCTCAGGGCTAGCAGTCTTTGTTATTAGCTGTGTCATTTTTGGTGTGCTTGCCTATAGAACCTACCCTGCAGACCGACCGTAAAAATCCCCATAGCTCAGGCCATAGTATCTTTGCCAAGGCAGCAACACAGCGAGCTGCTGGCGCGGACCTCTCCTTTAGAGATATGCGTTCAGCAGCTTGCTATATGTCGACAAATTGGAGCTTTAAACCATGTCTCACTTTAGTTATATTAAAACCCGCATCCGCGATCTAGAATCCCTACAGTTATCCCTGACAGATTTAGATATCGACTGGAAGCCGGGTCCAGGTTTAGTCAGGGGATATCGCGGCCAGACGTGTACGGCCAGTGTTGTTATTGAGCAGCCCAATAGCCATGATATTGGCTTTGTCTGGGAGAATGATGAATATACCCTTGTAGCAGACCTGCAGTTTTGGCAACAGCCCCTCTCTGTTGAAGGCTTTTTACAACAGATTACTCAGCGCTATGCTTATCACAAAATTGTAAATGAAACAGCCCTGCAGGGGTTTGAAATTGCTGAACAGCAGCAACAAAAAGATGGCTCAATTCGGCTGGTTGTACAGCGCTGGAGCCGGTGAACGCGTCAGTTGATATGCACCATTTGGCCCAACACGCTAATAGATTGCTTTATCCTCTAAATCAGTGACAGCAAAAAAGCGACTTCCCTAAGGAAGTCGCTAGCAATATCAGAGCTGCTGCTCAAAAGGAAATCTCTGCTTAAGCTGGAATTTTAGGAGCCTGTAGTGCAACAGGAACAGGGTCTCCGCCGCCAGCTAAGTCTAGGGGAAAGTTGTGGGCATTACGCTCATGCAAGACTTCAAATCCCAAGTTAGCTCTGTTGACCACATCAGCCCAGCTGGGCAATACCCGTCCTTGAGAGTCAAGAATGGAATGGTTAAAATTAAACCCGTTGAGGTTAAACGCCATTGTACTGATGCCAAGAGCGGTGAACCAGATACAAATGACTGGCCATGCTGCTAAGAAAAAGTGCAGCGATCGCGAGTTATTGAAGCTGGCATATTGAAAAATCAGTCGGCCAAAATAGCCGTGGGCGGCCAAAATATTGTAAGTTTCTTCTTCTTGGCCAAACTTATAGCCATAGTTTTGAGATTCAATATCAGAGGTCTCACGAATCAGGCTTGAGGTAACTAATGAACCATGCATGGCTGAGAACAGGGAACCCCCCAGTACTCCAGCCACACCGAGCATATGAAACGGATGCATCAAAATATTATGCTCGGCTTGAAAGACAAACATAAAGTTGAAGGTACCGCTAATGCCCATGGGTAAACCATCGGAAAAACTACCCTGACCAATGGGGTAAATCAGAAATACAGAAATCGTTGCGGCTACAGGTGCAGAATAGGCAATACAAATCCAGGGTCGCATCCCCAAACGATAGCTGAGTTCCCACTCTCGCCCCAAGTAGCAGAGTAAGGCGGGGATATAATGGAAAGCAATCATCTGATAGGGGCCACCATTGTAGAGCCACTCATCAAGAGTTGCCGCCTCCCAAATGGGATAAAAATGGAGACCAATCGCGTTAGACGATGGGACTACAGCAGCTGTAATAATGTTATTGCCGTAGAGCAATGAACCAGAAAGGGGTTCACGAATACCGTCAATGTCCACAGGTGGAGCAGCGATAAAGGCAATAACAAAAACTGTGACAGAAACGCCGAGCAATGGCAGCATTAAGACACCAAACCAACCGATATACAACCGATTTTCAATGCTGGTGATCCAATTACAGAATCTATCCCATAAAGATGTATCTTGACGTTGGAGAACAGTAGTCATTGATATTCAAGATATTGTTTTAGGTAACTGGGACAATTAGAACAAAATAATATGGAAATCTTATGAAGATTTGGAGATTCTGTTGAAAAAGAATCGCGGAGAGAAAATCTCTCTGCCGATCTGGCTCTTGCCGCTGCTGTGAAGATTACGTTGATGACGACTCTGGGGGCGGCTGTATTGAGCACCTTTTTAGACACGACGACTCGGGCTATCTTGCGGTCTTAGGTTGGTTTGCGATCGCAAAAGCTACCGTTTTTTGCATGGGTAAGAGGTTGCTTCACTGCCAGCCGATACCTTCGCCGTCTGGGCCAGACAAGGGTCGTGTGGCTGCGGCCAAATTCTGCCAACGGTCCACCGGGAGCGGTATTGCGGTAGATCACGGCACTGATACCATCACGGTACAGCTTTTATCTGTGGGTGCCTAACTATCAAGCATATAGGACGAAATCTCGCTTCTTCGGAGTTATACGCCAAAAACTGAGTATAAGTTCTGTAAATAGGGGTGTTATTACCCAAAAGTGGCGGATAAGATCTGGATTTACAGATTTATGGCTTTCTATCATCCTATCAATACCTATAAAAACGACCCAGATTACCCTGATAAGCAAGCGTGGATTGCAGCTAGGTTGCTCACCTTGCGCCATGATCTGTATGAATCCATTAAGAAAGACCGCAGACCTAACTCACTCATCATCGGTTCCTGGAACATTCGTGCCTTTGACGATGGCGTGCCGCGTATGGACGAAAGTTATCACTACATAGCCGAAATTATTGACCATTTTGATATCTGCGCCATTCAAGAGGTCAAAACCAATTTGGCTCCCTTGCGCCGCTTAAAAAATCTGTTGGGTCCCAATTGGGACTTTCTTGTCTCCGATGTTTCCACACACAAAGGTGGCAATAATGAACGCATGGCTTTTCTATACAACACCGACCATGTGTTTTTCCGAAACCTGATTGGCGAGATTGTTCTATCAAGGGAGGATCTCAGTACTGGGGGACAACCGGCCCGCTCACCGTTTTTTGCCTCCTTCCAAGCAGACTGGTTTAAGTTCTCTCTCTGCTCTGCTCATATTGTGTTTGGTGATAATCTTAAGATGCGGGCTGAGGAGATCCGAGCCATTGCCGATACATTAGTCAAGCGGGCAAAGTCTGAGGATCAGGTGCATATCTTTCTGGGCGATATGAATATTGAGACAAAAGATGATGAAGTGATGCAGTCTCTAATGAATTCGCAGCTAACAGTTCCTGACTTTGGTCCTACAAATATGGCTGGGACCAGACTATTTGATCAGATAGCTTTTACCCCAGACGGTAGGGCAAGCCGCAAAACTCGACTGCTTCGTCACGGCAAGTTTGACTGGCGACACTCCGTATTTGGCCCTCATCCCAACAACAGTCCACCCCCCCTGACTACAGAAGATATTGCCATGGGTAAAAAGCGCCCCACCGCTCAAGAGAATCTCGATCATTATGAGTCGATCGTAACGAGAATTAGAAAGAATCACGGCAAAGCGCCCTATCTAAATTGGGCAAGAGCCTATAAAAATTGGACAACTTATGAAATGTCCGATCACTTACCAATTTGGATGGAATTGGAAATCGACTACTCAGACGACTATCTGCGTCGTTTTCTTTAAGTCTTTTCTCTCCAGCGATATCAGTTTTAGACTCCGCTACTCTTTTTGAAACAAATCGATGCGAAAATCAGCAGTAATGCAAAGCTCATCTATTTGAGATACCTGTGCTCGAAAATCTTTGGATGTGCGAAACTGCATTGGGGTCATTGCAATTAAATCTACTAGCCCATTACTCCCTAGCAGCGTTTCAAACTGTACCTGTTTATGACCCACGTTGGTCAGCCCATCGATTTCCATGGGAGGCTGCTTCACGGCTCGAACGTCACGATAGGCTAGTTTTCTAAGCTCGACCAGGTGATTCTCTCCTGGTGACACGCGACAGAATAAGGCTTCCCGCTTTAGGACTCGTGGAATATCAGGGCTGGTGGGAGCCATGATCACCGCGATCGCATCAAATACCTCACTCAAAAAAGGCAGACGCATTGTACTAGCAACAACAAACTGCGCATTTGACTGCTTGCAGGCCGCTCTTACAGCTGCTTTAGAAATGTCCAAGCCGTAGACCTCATTCGCTACCTCACAAAATGCGGCGGTGAAGTAACCCTCGCCACAGCCTAAGTCCGCCAGACGATGGGGCCGATCGACTACCTCAACTAAGGTATCGGCAAGCGTTTGATAATACCCGGCTGCCAAAAAACGACTTCGCGCTGATACCATCTCTCCATTATCACCGGGGGCGAGGCTGCGCTTTCGATTGGCAGGCAACAGATTGACATAGCCCTCTTTAGCAACGTCAAAGGTATGACTCTCACGGCAGCGGAATACTTGACCGTTTTTGGAAAGTGGGTTTGAGCAAATTGGGCATGAATAAACTGTCATGACGTTGATTATACCGCAGCAGCTTGCTCCCCTGGCTCAGGTGCCGCTTCTGCACGGGCCCGCTGCTCAAAAGCTGAAAACCGTGCTTAACTGAGCTGTAGTGCCTCAGGATAATGCACTCACCCTCCTTTATGACACGTCGTCAGTATGACAATCCCTTCGACAACAATGCTTGGTATTTTGCTAACAGGCCATGGTGGCTTTGAGAATCTGGAGGTCCGCAATGATATTCCAGTGCCTCAGGTTGGTCCTGGAGATGTTCTAATTCAAGTTAGAGCAGCAGGCGTTAATAATACAGATATCAACACTCGTATAGCCTGGTATTCCAAGCAAGCGGGGGCGGCTGAAGACGCTAGTTGGGGCGGGACACCGCTTCAATTTCCCCGTATTCAAGGGATAGACGTCTGCGGTCGGATTGTTGCTGTTGGGGACCAGGTCAGCACAGCACGCATTGGCGAGCGGGTCTTAGTGGAACCGTGTCTTTGGGAGGTCCAGGGAAAAACACTGGAGCAGCCCTGCTTTTTGGGGTCTGAATGCGACGGTGGCTTTGCTGAATATACTGCTGTGGCCTCACGCCATGCCTATAAAATCGAGAGTCAGTACAGCGATACAGAGCTGGCATCGTTTCCCTGCTCATACTCGACCGCCGAAAATCTTCTCACTAGAGCCAATGTTGGTAGATGCGATCGCATTTTAGTCACAGGTGCGTCCGGTGGGGTGGGCTCTGCTGTCGTCCAATTGGCCAAAGCCAGAGGTGCTGAGGTGATTGCTGTCACGAGCGCGTCGAAAGCACAGGCGATTCTGGACCTAGGGGCGACAAAGATAATCGCCAGGGGAGAGAGTATGAGTGAGGCACTGGGCAACGATTCAATCGATGTTGTGATTGATTTGGTAGCAGGAGAGCAGTGGCCAGAATTCCTAGAGGTTCTTCGTCCCAAGGGGCGCTATGCGGTGTCAGGCGCGGTGGGGGGAGCCATGGTTGACTTGGACGTGCGCACCTTGTATTTGAAAGACTTGAGTTTCTTTGGCTGTACGGTGCTTGAGCCAGGGGTTTTTCCAAATCTAATAAAACGTATTGAAGATGAGAGCGTTCAACCCCTTGTTGCTCAAGTTTTCCCTTTACGACACATTGTCGATGCCCAAAAAGCGTTTTTGGCCAAGCAGTATGTGGGAAAAATTGTGCTGCAGGTCTTTGAGGCTTAAACGAATAGAATCCACATTATAATTCACTGCAGCAGCTCAGATCGCCTGATATAGTGTCTTCTCTGCTATAGCTTTAGAGAAGAATAGGCCTCAAAGAAGGCCAGCTGATTTTCTCTAACGGCGTATTCCGCTACTGTCCAAAATAGATTACGTGGGGCACTTGAGAAAAGACTTAATTTATTCTCTTGTAGAATTTCAAAAGGTGCCCAGTCTCTGTCTATCGTCATGATATAGACAATGCTATAAACAGAAAATATTATTCTTGCTAGGATAAATTCATAGAACGTTTGGAGGCTGTCTAATTAGTCTTTTTGGTATTGCTGATCCTTGGAATGGCATGATCCGGGAAAGACCCCCAAGCGTCTACAGATCGGCCCATCTTTGAAATCAGCAATCGCATTCTTTGTCTCTTCAGTCTTTCTTTTGTTCTAAAGAACATTAGCGATACCCTAAAACATTTTGGGCCCTCTCAAATAATCGCTGAATAAGATCGTTGAGGCTTACCTATGGTGCTGACGATCATGACATTAACTAAATCAAAGGCTCGTTCCTGGCATACTCTTTCTAGTCAAGAAGCGCTCGACGTATTCAATAGCAACGTAGAAACCGGACTAACTGCTGAGGAGGTTGCTAATCGCTATGAAACCTATGGTTGGAATGAGCTGCCGATTCATCCAGGCAAGCCAGGCTGGTTAAAATTTCTGTTGCAGTTTCATCAGCCGCTGCTTTATATCCTACTGATTGCGGGAGGCGTTAAGGCGTTTTTAGGCTCTTGGACCAATGCCGCTGTTATTTGGGGAGTAACGGTGATTAACGCGGTGATTGGCTATGTCCAAGAAGCGAAAGCAGAGGGTGCGATCGCATCTCTAGCCAAAGCCGTCACCACAGAATCCACGGTGCTGCGAGAAGGGCAGCTGCTACAGGTACCATCGCAGGATTTAGTCCCCGGTGACATTGTGCGCCTCGCCTCAGGAGACAAAGTCCCCGCCGACCTGAGGTTGTTAAAAAACCGCAGCCTGCAGGTGGACGAGTCTGCTCTCACCGGAGAGTCGGTACCGGTGGAAAAAACGGTTCAGTTTCTCTCACCGGAGATTCCCCTGGCAGAGCGCACCAATATGGCCTATGCGGGCAGCTTTGTCACCTTTGGTCAGGGGACTGGCGTTGTCATCGCTACGGCAGCTGCTACGGAAGTGGGGCAAATCTCCCAATCAATGGCCAACCGGATTAACCTAAGCACGCCGTTGACCCGAAAATTTGCCAAGTTTAGTCGGCTGCTGCTGTACGTCATTTTG
>ERZ1740070.1839-NODE-1839-length-12799-cov-6.043864_pt1 | contig 12799 bp, 12 predicted proteins | sample MGYA00581734_ERZ1740070 | MGnify/ENA primary metagenome ERZ1740070 (study PRJEB43018, sample SAMN04849744) | marine metagenome | isolation source: floating plastic debris | place: Pacific Ocean | collected 2008-09-01 | study: EMG produced TPA metagenomics...
CGTGCCTGAGGCGGAGAAGGTTGGGGAGTGTGAGGTCGCGGCCGCCTGCGCCAAGGCCGACTTTAGTGAGGGTGAAGGGGGGCGGAGGGCCAAAAGTGGTGGCGAGGGTGGTGGCGATCGCACAGCCGGTCGGTGTCACTAGCTCTTTATTAATGCCGTTGCTATAGACCGGAACATTGGCGCGAGTGAGCATAGCCAAAACAGCCGGGGCCGGTACGGGTAGCAGGCCGTGGTCACAGCAAACGGTACCACCGCCCGTTGGCAGGGGTGAACAAATCAAAGCATCTACATTGAGCCAGTCGAGGCCTAGGCAGGTGCCAACGATATCGACGATGGCATCGGTAGCGCCAACTTCGTGAAAGTGAACCTGTTCGGGAGGAATGCCATGGACCGTAGCTTCGGCACTAGCCAGCGTGCGAAAGGCCGCTAAGCTCCATCGGGTTGCCCTTGTGGGTAGGTCGGCCTGCCGAATCATCGTCTCGATTTCGGGCAGTCGCCGACTGGCTGCGGTGTGGGTATGTTCGTGATGCGTGTGGCTATGTCCTCGATGTTCATGACTATGCTCAGCATGTTCATGGCTATGTTCAGCCTGTTCATGGCTATGCTCGTGAGAATGGTCAGCACTATGCCCTTCAGGCAACGAAACTGGCAGCAGATCGACATGCACTTTTGTCGCGGCTTGCTGATTGCGCTGTACAGATTCGGCGCGCAGCTGAAATTCTTTGCTGATACCAAGCTTTGCCAGCTGCTCTATTAAATAGGTAAGCGGTACGCCTGCGTGTACGAGCGCGCCCAAGCACATATCTCCGGCAATGCCGGTCGGACAGTCTAGGTAAGCTAACGTTTTCATATTCATAGGGATTTAGAAGTGAGCGCCAGCAACGGAAAGGTATTAAGTTGCACTCACCTAAGTATCCTTACTTATCCAAATAAGAGAGAATAGCAAAAGCAATATTCCTGAATTCGGTCATGGCGACAACCTACAATATCCATCCCAAAACGCCCCAGCCTCGACAGATTGAGGCCGTACGGGATGCGCTCAGGCAGGGAGCAATCATGCTATATCCCACCGATACGGTGTATGCCATCGGTTGTGATCTTAACGCCAAGCAAGCGCTAAAGCGGGTGCGCCAGCTCAAGCAGCTCTCAAACGACAAGCCGCTGACGTTTTTATGCGCGTCGCTTTCCAATATTGCTGACTATGCCCATGTGAGCGATCCAGCCTTTCGCCTCATGAAGCATCTGGTGCCTGGGCCCTACACTTTTTTACTGCCCGCGACCAAGGCGGTGCCCAAGCTGGTAATGAATCCCAAACGGAAAACCAGCGGCATCCGTGTGCCAGACAACACGCTGTGTCTATCGCTGATCGAGGCCCTGGGAAACCCTGTGATTTCGACCTCCGCTTTACCCGTTGCTCGTAAATCTACGGAGGATGATACAGAAGCTTTACCAAAGGTCGAACTGTTTGACCGGATGGAGAAGCTAGTGGACGTAATCGTAGACAGTGATGCTGATCTGAGGTATCAGGTCTCTACGATTCTAGACATGACGAGTCATACGCCAACCGTGACTCGCCAAGGCCAAGGATGGCAAGAAGCCGTAGAGTGGGGCGCTGAGCTTTGAGCTTGGTGAGCACCAAATAGGGGCCGACGACGCAACTGTCATAGCGGACCCTAGCCCCTCATCCCCATTGCCTGTCTGTGCCTCAGAACGCTGAACCCCTTGCCATATAAAGCACCCAGGTTCATCTATGAAAACCTTTGTTCAAATCAGTCTTGTGTGTGACAGTTGCTATGTGACAGTTGATTGGGATACTGCCACACCGATTCTAGAGAGTTGGATTCATATTTCCTAAAGTGAAACAGTCGATTCCGGCCAACGCGCTGATTCTATTAGCTTTGATTGATTAGCACCTCGGTGGCTCAATCGCTTCTTTTAGGTCTCATCGGCGGCTTTTGGCCTCGCTCTGTAAACATTTTTGAGCCTTTTATTTATACCTGGTGATGCAAGCGCGCTACAGCAAGCTGCTCTACATCCCTATATAGACCTTTGACTCGCATCACTTTAGACCTATGAATTCATCTACCATGCGCAACCTAAACTCCGACAGCTCGCAACCCTGCGTCACTTTTTATACTACTAACGCCGTCTCTACAAATCCGGAAGGCCGTCAGACCCACTTCTCTTCCCCTTTTGCAAAGGCTGAGAACACCCATGCTCAACCGACGACCACTCAGCCAGCCAACGTTCTGCCAGCCTGTGAACTCAGCTGCGACATCAACCAAAACGCGGCTGAGTCTATCTCTTCTCAACCCGCAGCACCTGGTCCGGAGGTAACTGCCGAATCTACTGATGCAACACCTGACAAAAAATCACCCGTTAAAGAAGTCATTAGCAGTAGCACACCGGCGCTAGCCGATGGCGACGAGCAAACGCTCTGCCCGGTAGACCAAAAGCTCATCGACTTTTTGACTGAAGAAATTAACAGCCAAATTACGACGAGCAAAAAGGTCGTCAACGCGGTCGCAACCCGACTGGCGATTGAAGTCACGCGCATTTGCCGCAAAAGCAAGCGCATTCAGTCTTTGGGTGAAGTGAACGCCTGGCAGCGATCGCTCTCTCAAAACCGCGTTAAAAAGTACGTCGACTACTACAAGCTCGGCTCTCGTCAGGGCCGCGTTGAGCTGCACAGTCGGCTCAGTGCGATCGCCTATCGCTACATCGCTCCAGCGAGAACACAGCTTGGCTTCCAGGGTCGCTGCACACTATTAGAAGACTTCTTGCAGAGCTTCTACATCGAGGTGCTCAAGGCCTTTCGCCGCGAAAACCACATGAGCGCCGACTACACCCCCCGTTCCCGGCTAGAACTTGCGGAGTACATGGCCTTTTGTGAGCACTACGGCAAGCGCCGCATCTCTTTGCCTGGCTGCTACAACCAGCAGCTGCTAGTACTGCGCGCACAGGCCTTCGCTCGGCGGCTCCCAGCAGAGACCTCGGTCGATATTGAAATGGCCGTCGATTCGCCCAAAGGCGACAATGAGAGCTTCTTTCGCTCTCCTGCGATCGCTCAAATCCGTGAAAAGATGGTGGCCAATGCCACAGATCCATCTGAGGGTGTGCTACGCGATCGCATTATCAATGAACTAGTTACCTACCTCGAAGCCCAAGACCAGCCCGAGTGCGTCGACTACCTGGCGCTGCGCCTGCAAGACATGGCTGCCTGCGAGATCGATGAAGTCCTTGGCCTCAGCTCTCGCCAGCGAGACTACCTCCAGCAGCGCTTCAAGTACCACGTCGAAAAATTTGCCCAGTCTCACCGCTGGGAGCTAGTGCACCAGTGGCTAGGCGCAGACCTCGATAAAAACTTTGGCCTCTCACCGCGTGAGTGGACGACTTTTACCGAGCAGCTCACCGCCGACCAAAAGCAGCTGCTCGAACTCAAGCAGCAGCAAATGCAAGACCCAGAGCAGGGCCCTTCAGATGTTGTGATCGCCCAGCAGCTAAAGTGGACACCCAAACGCGTTAATCGTCGCTGGAGTAAGCTTATTGGGCTCGCGTGGAAAGTTCGCAACCAAAAGAACGTGGTCAAAAAAGCGGCTAAGAATGCGGCTAAAGATACGCCTTTGGCCATGATGGAGAACATCCTCTCCTGAAAGCTTCTGGCTATGCGCTCTAAACCTCAAAAGAGCCTCTCTCGATTACCGAGAAAGGCTCTTTGCTTGAATATCGATAAGTGGATGAATCATCGATGGGCGTAGCGGTGCTAGCGCTCTTACAATCCAATCGCAAATTCAATCGCAAATTCGGGCTTATGCCTGCTGCTCTTCTAGCATTTCTGCTGGCGGCTCAAACTTATAGCCCACACCACGTACAGTTTGAATCAGCGTTGGCTGTGTCGTGTCAATTTCAATCTTCTTTCTGATTTGGCCGATGTGCACATCAACCACCCGCTGATCCCCCACATACTCATAATCCCACACCTTTTGAATCAGCTCCGAGCGTCTCCACACGCGGCCCGGATGCCCCGCCAAAAAGTGTAATAAATCAAATTCTAACGCCGTTAGCGGCACCAGATTGCCCGCCAACGTCACCTCACGGCGAATCGGGTCAATAGAAAGCTTATTAAAGGTGAGGCACTGCTGCTCTGCAACCGTCACCGGACGCTGACGCTTCAAAATAGCGCCCAAACGCACCTCTAGCTCTCCCAAGCTAAACGGCTTAGTAATATAGTCATCGGCTCCCGTATTAAAACCGCGAATTTTGTCTGCTTCATCTGTACGGCTCGTGAGCATCAGCACAAAGGCCTGTGCGCGACTGCATCTCTTTACAGAGGTCGTAGCCGTTAGCATCTGGTAAGTTCACATCCAAAATCACCAGATCAGGGTTGAACTGTTCAAAAACGGCAAGGGCGCTTTTACCGTCCTCGGCCGACTCCATTTGATAGTCTTGCTTGGCGAGAAAACGGTGAATGAGGTTACGGATAGCGGGTTCGTCGTCAACCACAAGGATTTTGGCAGCGGCCATAGGTAAGAATCCGGGTACTAAATCAAATGAAAGGGAGTGTGAGCGGTAGGCGAAGCTGAATAAACAGGGGGGCTAAGCTGAAAAGGGACAGTCTGAAAACTAAGATTAAGCAATAGGTCACTCTATATGTATAGACCCCTAAAGGATCGCTGACTGCTCATAGGCGAGAAGATCATTCATATATAAAGAGTAGCTACCTCATTTATTTCTCAATATTTCGGCGGCTTCAGAAAGTTTTTTTATAATTCATTCACACCTTAGCAAAAAAAATATCTTTCACTGGTGTAATTTACCCTAAATAACGCTATGCAAGGAAGTAGAACGGTCATAGTGTAGACATATTTGCTAAACGTGGCTATAGCTACATTTACGTAGTTCGCACCGATGCCTACGTCCTCACACGATGCTGGCCTGCGGTTGAACTATCAAATTTTTCAAAGACTTCTTGAATAGTCATTCTCGTTTGGGTCGTTCCCCAGTTAGACTAGAACTAGGTGTATTTATCGTGGCCAGAGATTTTTACACGTCTGCTGTAGTGCTTTTTTGGTAAGGCCGCACATATTGCTACGTACGCTGTTGGGTTAATAGACTTGGTCGATTCGGAGGTTGAGGCATGAGCGAACAAAGCGTTCACTACGAAACGTTGGGGCTGACAGAGGCCTCTTCATTTGAGGAAGTACAGTCTGCGCGCACCCGGTTGGCCGCAGACTACGAGGACGATCTCCAAAAGAAAGAAGGCATAGAAGCTGCCTACGATGCCATTTTGATGGAGCGCCTGCGCCTCCGGCAAGAAGGCAAAATTAAGGTACCCGATCGGATTCGATTCGCAGAAAAGCAGTCGAAGCCGAGTAAGCTATCGCCCTCAGTGAGCAGTCTGACGGATAATATCGGCTCGCAGTGGTTCTCTGACCTGCTCGACCAGCCTGAAGACAGCAGTGAGCTACTGTGGCCGTCGGCTATTTTTGCTGGCTTGATTGCGCTGAGCTGGATTCTTAAGTCGGCATCGGCGGTGGGCGCTTCGTTCGCGTTGGCCCTGGGGATGATGGCTGCTGTTTATTTCCTCAACCAAAAAACGCGTAAGTTTTGGCGCTCTGCGGGGCTGTCCTCGATTGGCCTGGTTGTGGGGCTGTGTCTGGGAATTGTGATTGTTCAGGTGCTGGGCGCTCAGGGGACAAAGCTGCCCGATGAGCAGGTGGCCTCGCTATCGACGTCGGTGACCTTAGCCGTACTGTGGTTTATAACCGGCTTTTTACGATAGCGTGCACTGCAAACACACATTGAATGACACCCACTAAATGATGTAGGGCGTAGCATGCTACGCCCTTTTGTGTTGAGAGGAGAGGCTGCCTCTTTCCATCTGCGATCGCTCAATCGCTTCAAAGAGAGCCTGAAAGTTACCTTCACCAAACCCTTGAGCTACCTTGAGCTGGCCATTTTCTCGGTAGTTGCTGCGTTCGATAATTTCAAAAAAGAAAGTAGGTTCGGCAAAGATGGGTCGAGTGAAGGTTTGTAACAGCATTCCTTGCTCACCGCTTGAGTTCCAGTCGAGCAGGAGCTGCTGTTTGCTAATGGCAGAAAGATCGCGTAGCGGACAGTCGGAGCGTTCGTTCAGGTCTTCGTAGTAGGTGAGTGGGACGTCGAGCAGCTGAAGACCCTGGCTACGGAAGTGAGCGATCGCACCCACCGCATCTTGAGCGCGAAGGGCAACATGCTGTACGCCGGCGCCGCGATTGTGATGCAAGAATTCCTGAATTTGCGAGTTGGCTGAGCTTGGCTCATTGATCGGCAGCTGAAGCGTGCCCTCAGGGTGCACCAGCACTTGGCTGCGCAGGCCAGAGTTGGCCGTATTGATTTCAAACGACTGACCAAACTGTAAGCCAAATACCGTTTGGTACCAGCGGACGGCGGCTGATAGCTCACCCTGGGGGACATTGATGACGACATGGTCTATCAGTGAAAGCAGATTCGACGGTAGCGTTTCTGACTGTGCTGTGTCCGACTGTGCTGCGTCCGACGGTGGCGTTAGCTTCTGCAATGGCTTCTGCGATGGGTTCTGGCCTTGAAGCCAATCAGCCGATACTTCGATCAGCGTATGACGCAAGTGTGCCCACCCCTGTAGCTGGCACTGCCGCTGCCCAGAAGGCAACCGGCTTACAGGGGCTAAAAGCGCCGCGCCCTGCTGCTGAGCAGTTGCGAATACAGCATCGAACTGAGTAGTCGCAAAGGCGATATCGGCTAGGCCAGGTGGATGCTGACTCAGGTATTGGGCGACGTGGGGGGCGTGCTGAGGCACAGACAGACGAATTTCAATATTGCCCTGCGTCAGTATCGTCGGCTCAAGACTCGGTGCCTTGGCCTGTGTAATAGCGCCAGGAGAAAGCACGGGAGGAAGCGCCGGATGAAAGCCTAGCTTATGCCTGAACCATGCTTCCCAAAAAGCAGCGTCCTTTACATAAAAGTGTAGATGATGGAAATACATAGGCTATAGGGCCAAAAAAGAGACTAGAGAAAAACTAGAAAAAGAGATTGGAAAGGGCTAGAAAACTGGTTTGATCCTAGTGTGTTGCCAGAGAAAATTACGGAGAGAATGGCGGAAATTGAGAAATATTGCATTTGATTTCATCAGTTGGGATAATAGCGACACGAATTGATTAAGGAATGTTTAGATGAATATCTTGAATCTTCTCTCTAAGCATCTTTGGGTGCATCTCTGGGTTTTCAATAGTTTGGGTGTGGTGATTTTAATGTCTACGGCTGTCGCGGCTGAACAAATGCGGGTGAGCTGGTATGGACCCGGATTCGACGGCAACTACACCGCAAACGGTGAGGTCTTTGACCGCTATGCTCATACGGCGGCTCATCCTACCTGGCCCTTTGGCACGGTGGTACAGCTCACAAATCCGAATACGGGCGATCGCGTCACCGTACGCATCAATGACCGCTCTGGCGGCGCACTCGATATCTCTGAGCAGGCAGCTCGTGACCTAGGTACGTACAGCACTGGCATTGCGCCTGTCGACGTAGAGATTTTGCAGTGGGGCGAATAAAGATTGCCATAACAAAGCTTGCAGTCTTTGACGGCTAAGCCGAATTTCTTCCAATCTCTTTTAGGTTTTAGCGATCGCAAATCGCTCTCTATCCAAACCACCGTCTGTTTAGATCACTGTTCCTTCGGGCCCCTGTTTTTTCAAGCCACCGTTTCTTCAAGCCACCGTTTCTTCAAGTCGCTATGGTCCAACGCATCACCATTAGTGCAAATCAAAAGAGAGGAAATCTCTTTTATCTAGAAGCGGAGCAAATTCACTATTTGCGGCGAGTACTGCGACTGAATCCGGGCGATCGCTTTATTGTGCAAGACGGCTTGGGCATGCAGTGGTTGGCGGCGTTGGATGAACAACCCGGCCAAGCGCAGATGATTGAAATACTAGCAACAGTACCGCTAGCGAGCCAGGCAGCACCGCTACGCCTAATAGCAGCGCTGCCCAAAGGCAACAGTTTCGATCAGGTAGTGCGTCAGGCAACAGAGCTTGGCGTGAGCCATATTTATCCGGTGATTAGCGATCGCACCCTGCTAAAACCCAAAGGAAACAAACTAGAGCGATGGCGCAGAATTTCTCAAGAAGCGTCCGAACAAAGCGAACGAATAACCGTTCCCGAAATTTTTCCACCCACTGCACTCGAAGATTGCCTATCTCAAGCAAACTGGGAAGGCCTTCGGTACATATGCGCAACCCGCAGAAATTGCCCGCATTTATTGAGAGAGCTTAAGATTGATTTAAGGTTAGATGATTTACTCGATGTCACTTTGATGGTAGGGCCAGAAGGCGGATGGACAGCCGACGAAATTACGGTTGCCATACAAGAAGGATATAAAGTTGTTGGCTTGGGTTCAGTAATTTTACGGTCAGTAACGGCCTCTGTGACCGCACTATCTCTAGTCGCCGCAGCCAGAGAACTATTGATATAGCTTGATTTCATGGTGGAAGCTCGGATGTCCAAACCGATTTGGCTTGTTTAAGCTGTGAGTATCCAGCAGCACATAGAATCTCTCTTTTGCTCGGATATTTGGAGCTATCTCAGGTCAAATCTAAAATCACAATGGCTAAATCATCGGATCCTGTTTTTTCTGGTTTTCACGCACTTTCTGAGCCTATTCGTATTCAGGTTATCGAGCTTTTGCAGGAAGGAGAGTTCTGTGTAGGCGACATGTGCGAGCGGCTTAGTATCGCTCAATCCAAACTCTCCTTTCATCTCAAAACCCTCAAAGAAGCTGGGTTAGTAACCGCACGTCAGCAAGGTCGCTGGATGTACTACAGTCTCAATGCAGATCGCTTCCATGCACTGGAAGGCTACCTCAGCGGCTACGGCGACTAATACTGACGCTGTTGCTACATTTGTTTGTTGTCCGCATTACTCCTACATCTCTTGCATCTTTTGCAGGTATGTAGGCTTTTTTTTTAGGCTCTCTTCATCAGGCCCAAAATCTGCGAGGTCACCGCTAAGCTTTCTTCAAACAAAACATCTTCCCCCCAGCTTTGCAGCTGCTGCTCTAGCAGCAGATCAGAGCGCTGGTCCGATAGTGAGGTCACTTCCTCGACCAGGCTGCTTTGCGCGCTCCCACCCGATTCCATCCTCATGCAGCCTGCGGTCTCAGAACACAAAATAGTGTTGCAGTTGGCATCGTGATTGGTTGACTCCAAACGAACACCCGTGAGGTCGCCAAGGACTTCTCCCTGGTTGGCCACTGGGATAGCCGCCAGTTCGGCTTCGATTTGTCGGCCGCTATCGTTGGTAAAGCATACTCGCTTCAGGTCGTAATCGCCGCCTTCGTTTTTATAATCTGTAGGCTGCCAATCTAGCCGACTAGCTAGCCAGCCCAAAAACATCAGCGCTTGAGCTGGGTTTCCTTTTTCGTAGTCAATACCAATGCGATCAACCTCGGTAAGCGCCATACGGCGCTCTGGGGGATCAAAAGCTTCTGCGGTGAGCTCTTGCCAGGGGGCGAGCCGGTACCAGTTGAGGTCAGCTGTGTTGGTGTGCTCGTCTAGCAGGTTTTGGATTTTGACAATCTCTGATTCGGCGTCGCCGTAGAAGCTAGAGTCAAGGATTAGGCAGCTGCTAATCATCGCGAGCTTCTGAAATAAAGTTTGCTCTGGGTTTGGTGTGGCCTTCCACCAAACAAACTTAGGCAGGTCGGAGACGACCAGAGAATTGACCAAGTCACCTACACGTTCTAGGGCCTCTTTTGTGCCACGCAGCGTGATGTACTCGCAGCAGACTAGGTTACTGCTCTGGCTTTTTTGTACGGGGCAGTAGGCCGATACCTGGGCGCTGACGCCTTCGTCTTCGCCGAAGGTGGGGCACAGAGTAATGACACGGCAGGGGTTTTGCGCCGCGAGTGCGCCGTCGAAGTTGAAGCCGCGAATGTCTTCGTTTTTGAACTGTTGTTGGCTGGCTGGGCGAGCGCGCACCTCGGCTCGCAACTGCGCAAGCGTCTCAGGATCTACCCGACCTGTCATGCGCATACCGTACCCTTTCTGCGCGTCCAAAATAGCCTCACGGGTCAGCGGCCCATGAGAGCCATCAATCGTGCCTCGATAGAAATCAAGATTGGCCAAAAGCTGCTGAATCTCTTCTGGCTCATAAATCACAATGGTGAATGTAGTTGCCCTAGTGGCAACAGGCGCGGTGCCACCATCGTCTTGAGTGCGCCAAATATTTCGCAGTTCAGCTTCAATCTCGTCTAGCGAGATATCTTTGGGTTTTTGGAGCGCGAGGATAGAAGTAGCCATCTTTACTAAGTAAGGAGATTATAGGGATGGAATAGGATTAAACAACAGAAAATAGAGTCTACCTAAAGAAAAGTCCGTTTACAGACGTCGCCAGCGACGATTCGTACGATTGAGCAACAGCTCAGCTTCAATTGGCCCCCAGGTACCGGCCTCATACATCGGAATGCTATCTGCCGGCGCGGGCGCGTCCCACACTTCTAGCAATGGCGTTAGCACTCGCCAAGACTGCTCTACCTCATCGCCTAGGGTAAAGAGCGTTTGGTCGCCGAGCATGGCATCTACCAGCAGACGGCTGTAGGCATCTGTACTGGGCTTACCGAAGGCCGCATCGTAGCGAAAGTCCATATCTACCGAGCGCGTTCGCAAAGACGAACCTGGTGTCTTTACCTCAAACCGCATCGCAACGCCTTCATTCGGCTGAATGCGCAGTGCCAAAATGTTGTTGTTCATCTGTTTAGCCGCAGATTGAAACATCAGGTGAGGCACCGACTTGAAGTGAATAGAAATCTCAGAGACTTTTTTCGGCAGGCGCTTACCCGTGCGCAAATAGAACGGAACGCCCTGCCAGCGCCAGTTGTCTACTCGTAGGGAGAGCGCTGCAAAGGTGTTGTTTGTCGACTCTTCTGGGGCATCTTCTTCGCTACGATAGTCTTTCACTTCTTTGCCTTTCATCCAGCCTGCCGAATACTGGCCGCGTACGGCGCTTTTTGAAAGGTCTTCGCTGTCGGCCAGCCGAGTTGCTTGCAGTACTTTCACTTTTTCATTGCGAATACTCGCAGCATCGAGAGAGTTGGGCGTTTCCATCGCGGTCAGGCAAAAGAGCTGCATCAGGTGGTTTTGCACCATGTCTCTAATCGCGCCGGCCGTTTCGTAGTAGCCGGCTCGGCCTTCGAGCCCAACCGTTTCGGCTACGGTGATTTGCACATGATCAACAAATTGACGGTTCCACAGCGGCTCAAAAATAGCATTGGCAAATCGGAAGACCAACAGGTTTTGAACCGTTTCTTTGCCAAGATAATGGTCAATGCGATAAATCTGCTCTTCCCCACAGACATTTCTGACCCGATGATTGAGCGCTTGAGCAGACGCTAAGTCCCGGCCAAATGGCTTTTCAATCACTAGCCTGTGCTTACTTGCATCCGCTAGCATGCCCGCTTTACCCAACTGCTCGGCAGCTTCTCCAAAGAACCTAGGGGCCACCGATAGGTAAAAGGTGCGATTGCCCTGGGTATTTCTCTTTTCGTCTAGCTCGACCAAAAACTGCTTAAGGCGCTGATAGTCTTCTGGCTTGTCAATATTGCCAGGGCAGTAGAACAATCCTTGGGCAAACTTATCCCACAGCGCCTGATTACTGCTATCTATACCGCCACCAAACTCTTGCACACCTTCTTCCATGTGCTCACGAAAGTACTCGTGGCTCCATTCACGGCGAGCCACCCCTACGATAGTGAGCTCTGATGGTAGACGGCGCTCCTGTCTCATCTGAAACAGAGCAGGCACCAGCTTGCGTTGGGTTAAGTCTCCAGAAGCACCAAAGATCACCAGAATCTGCGGTGCCGGAATTTTGTCATGTTGGAGGCCGACGCGGAGTGGATTTTCGAGGAGAGAGACCATAGTACCTACTGAAATGAGGGCCAAAAAGAAAGGCTAGAGATGGGGACGGAAAAAGTAAGAAGAGGACCTAATGAAGAGGACCTAATGAAGAGGCTTATGGGGGATGATAGCGCTTTACGACACACCTGACACAGCGGGCGGTCTTTCGCGCGTGCGCTCTTGAATAAAAGACTCTACGAGTGCCACATCTTCACTGCTGCCGATGATTAACGGCGTGCGGGTATGCAGCGCATCGGGCACAACATCTAAAACAGGTTGCGCGCCTGTGGTGGCCTTGCCCCCTGCCTGTAGCGCGAGGAAAGCCAGCGGTGCAGACTCATAGAGCAGTCGTAGCTTGCCTTCGGGCTTTTTGAGTGTGCCAGGGTAGAGAAAAACACCGCCCTGCATCAGGATACGGTGAAAGTCACCCACAAGTGCGCCACTGTAGCGAGCCGAGTATCCTTCATGGCGATGCATGTAGCGAATGTAGTCGCGGTAGTGTTCTTCCCACTGCCAGAAGTTTCCTTCGTTGACGCTGTAGTTGGAGCCATGAGGGGGAATTTGGATGTTCTCACTGGAGAGAATAAATTCGCCTAGGCTAGGGTCTAGCGTGTAGGAGTGCACACCTCTACCAATGGAAAAAACCAGCAGGGTCCTCGGCCCATACAGGATGTAGCATGCAGCAACCTGGTCATGGCCATCGGTCAATAGATCCGAACCCGTTTGCGCCTCATCGTCGCCCTGCTGTCGGCGAATGGCAAAGATAGAGCCGACGTTGAGGTTGATGTCAACGTTGGAGGAGCCGTCGATGGGGTCGTATAGCAGGGTGTAGCGCGTGAGTGGGCAGTTTTCTGGCATGTAGTAGATGTCTTCCATTTCTTCGGAGACAA
>ERZ1740070.1840-NODE-1840-length-12798-cov-9.675273_pt1 | contig 12798 bp, 20 predicted proteins | sample MGYA00581734_ERZ1740070 | MGnify/ENA primary metagenome ERZ1740070 (study PRJEB43018, sample SAMN04849744) | marine metagenome | isolation source: floating plastic debris | place: Pacific Ocean | collected 2008-09-01 | study: EMG produced TPA metagenomics...
TGTTGTTCTTACGGGTGCTCTCCCTATCTTCATGGTATTGAATGCCGCTGTATTTGTTATCACATCCCCCCCTTTCGCATAGCTGAGTTGATTATGTCATGATGAATGTGGTAGTTAAGACCAAATGAAATCCTATTCCAACATTCCAGGTTTGACGCCAATTGAGTCCAATTTGGGCGTCATTTCAAACTTTGCTTCACCCTAAGCCCTGAACTCCAAACCCTGAATATCAAACCTGTAACCCTAAATCACAAAGCCCAATCAAAAAACACTGAACCCTAATTCTCAAATCCCAAACCGTAAATGTCAAATCCCAAATCTCAAACCCACAACCCTAAAAACTCAAAACCCGATCCCCAGCCCATAAACCCCAAGTCTACAACCCAAACTCTAAATCTCAAACACATTATATGGAACCCAAAACCCTAGCCACAAACCCCAAATTTTGAATCTCAAGCCCAAAATTTCAAACCCAGACCTCAAACCCCAAACTCGGAGTCTCAAACCAAGAGCTTTGAATCCCAAACCCAAAATCTGAAACCCTGATCTCAAACCCTTAACCTCAAACCCACATTGCTAAACCCCAAACACTAAGTCACACACCCCAAACCCTAAAGCCCAATTCTCAAAGCCAAAACCCAAAAACTTCAAACAATAGCCACAAATCCAAAGCTCTGTATTCAAAACCCCAAATTCCAAACGCTCAAACTTTATATCTGGATCCCCAAATCCTGAAACCCAAAGTTTCAAACTCAAACCCAAAACCTTAAACCTCAAAACAATATCATAAACCCAAAACTCTGAATTTCAAACCCAAAACTTCTAACCCAAGACCCTAAATCTGAAACCCTAAACCCTAATACTCCAACCCCAAATGTAAAATCTAGAACCCCACACCCTTAATCACGAACCCCGCACCCTAAATATCAAATCCGAGCCCTGAATCTAAAAACCCATAATCCTAAAACCAAAGCCCTGAACGTCAAGCACCAAAGTATGAATCTCTGAACGTCGAGCATCAAAGTATGAATCTCTAATCACCAAGCTAAACCCCCAAACCCTGGATCACAAACGCTAAACCTCAAATCTCAACCCCAATATCCCTAAATCTGTAATCCCAAACCCTAAACCCACCAACCTACATCCTAAGCAGTATAACCTAAACCCAAAACTGAGTACAGTAAGCCCCATGTGTGGAGCCTAAATCCTTAAACCAAAACCCTTAATCTTATATCAACCACCGTATAACCTGCTGCCACGCCTACCCTAACTTCCCTTGTGTACCAGACTTACCCTATAACCAATAGCAAGATTATTATACCCGGTGCCAAGCCATCTTGTCTCACCAACACCAAACTTCTCTCTATAGGGTTGGACGTATGGTTGTTTGGCTTGGAAAGTATTTGGAGTGGAAGTGAAGTATGTGGCTGGACTAAAACTAAAAAAGGCCCTTAGCCAAAACTGACAAAATTGGAAAATAACATGTATTGATATTGTCAAATTTTTACCGTGGAACCAAATAGAAGGCTTTGATGCAGTATTACAACCAATAGCAAGCCCCCTCTTCTGAAATATAGCCCAGGTTCCACCCATCCCATGCCCTCAGGATGGCTGCAAGCTCAACCCAAACACATAATATAAATCATTGTCATCACATCGCTAATTTAATATCATTATAATATTATGGTTGGCGTTGTAAGATGCATATGCATGAATCCACAATGCAAATAACATGCTTTAAAAGTCTGACCCTACGGGCAGGGGAAGCAATGATTTTACATGATAAAGTGTAAGAACAAATACCACCAAGTTTTGTATATAAATCCCCTCGTAAAGGAGACATAGATTATTTTATTATTCAGAGAACGAATAATGATGTGAAGGAAGGTATCAAGATTATGTGTCAACTTGGCGGGGATGCACATCTGAAAAAAAACATTGCCAATACAAATAAAAAGGCATCCTGGAAAGTAATCAGATTTAAACCAAAATAATTTTGAACAAAAATCAACATAATAAGTTTAACTCTGTTGTTCAGAACCACGCAGAAATTTTCAAATTTAGCAGCAGACAAAATCAAAAAACTCTGGATGTACGTATAACATGATGAGCCTACATCTAGCTGATTTCTCTTATAACTTTCAATAGCTCAAAATAGAATTTACAACATAATTTAACAGCTTAGGCTGCACAGTTAGCATTACATGGATTAAATATAACATGTGATATTCTCTGTTTTCACTACATTTATTATATAGATTCTTGAATGGTAATACCAGGAAGGGTACATACATACATGGCTGTGCTGTAACGGTTAAGTTCTACTCTCTTTCAGGGAAAATTGCTGCAGTTTACACTATTCTTACTGCAGATTACACTTAGCTTACTGCAGATTACACCTCATTACTATTAACCTGCTGCTGATGTTCAGTAGCTCGTTGGTTCTGTGATGGAGCGTTACCAGCAGGTGTACTACTGCTATGTTCTACAGATGAGCTAGTGTTAGCCTGTGAGTCACTACTATTATGATCTATATGTTGGGGGGTAGTATTAGGACTACTGCTCACGTCCCCACCAACACTACTGTCAGCTGTAGTTTGATTGTGTGCTGCTGAGTCTACATGATCTACTGAGGAGGAGGCATTATGAGAGTCTTCTAGATTATCCACCACTAGTTCATCAGCATCTCCAGACTCATACGGCTGTAACACAATAATCACTGCAGTACAAATACTGTCACACTGCACCGTAATGCAGGTTATACTGAGTTATCACAGCGCTGTGATAACTCCACAGGTTTGAGCCACAGTCAGTCGGATATGCGCAATGACCAGACAAACTTTAACTTCAAATATACATATGTGCACTGTAAATTCATCCCGCAGTCCTTCGGACCAAATCACCTACCCCCACCAGTATTGATATGACTATTGTTTCAAAAGATAAGGCTAGCCCAAAGCATTAAGCCAACCTCGGTAACAAATATTGATTGTGTTGGAAAAGATAAGAAATAATTTCTACGAAAAATCATTCAAACAGGAGATGGCGCCAGTCAGTTTGTCATAAGACGTGACATATGAACATACCTCTTCAGGACAGAACTCTAGAGCTTTAGCCAGGCACATTTTGGCACTTTGTGATCTCTCGAGAACATAACCGTTACTTGTCTCATTAGATTGAGCTGGTGGTGACCAGTTATTATAAGCATACTGACTGCTACTCCCACCTCCATATGCTGAACGCTGTAAAGTAAATAAATACACATGTTTTAATAATAAGGGAACTACAGTAAAATAAGGGTACCACTGTTTCCTACTTTTTTATAACACTATCGATTAATGTTTTCATTACCCTTGAGGTCTATTGTACATTTATATTTTTACATCAATTGCAGACTCTGATCTCTTGCACATCAATTATTGAGAGTAAGAAAATATTAGATAGTACCACTAGGTTACGATAATAATAGCTATCTAATGGCTACGTAAGAAGTTTTGTACAGAGACAATATTCAAATATGTTTAGTAGGTACAGAATATTATAATATCACAGTTGAGTATTATGTGATTGATGAACTGTCGTTTAAAGAAATGATCAGGGTCTTTTCATTGATGAAAAGCAGCACATTACAACGAGGTAAGTCTACATACCCTCTCTAATTCTTCATTGAGCCACTCTACTGAGCTGATCCATCTATCGAGCATTGCTGGAGTACTATGCAAAATATTTGTAGCCAAGTCGCATCTAAAACATACATGTACACGGTATAATATTTGGTTTTATACATTTTAGAAACTGTCACAAGCTTTGCTCTGCATTTAAAAAAAGACAATTCCCACGGTCTCCGATTTCTGGTGGGAGGTTGATCTGCTATTATAAATTCATCAATAATAGGGAATGTTAATGGGTATTCCACAATGCATTATTTTGGAAATCCCAGACACACTCAGTCAGGTATAGCATATAGGATTTTGACCAAGTATTTCTGGAAATTCCTGTGAAAAATTGCATTGTGGGAGGGTTGTTTACATGCCCTATTATACTCAAAGACTTTGATTATAATAAAACTCCTTGTTATGTTCGACCTTTTGTTTTTCTGAATTCTACTGGTATTGGTAATTAACGCATAAAGACTCTATAATCTGAATATACAGCTCCATACTAGTGGATGCAAGCTGCTGGGAAAGATTTTGTACACTTGAACTACATATACATGTATAACCAATAAGGTAGGCTGGATTACAACTGTATGCATTATGCTTTATAGTCTACAGATCTGCAGCAATCCTGCTGAAAGTGCAGGAGTAACCTGTATATATAAGTATAGTGTATGATTCTTACTTAGAGAAGAGGTTAGTTAGCATCTTGATACACTGGTAGGCTCTCTTGTGATAATTATTCTTCGACTTGTGTATGATATCAAACAGCGCTTCTCTGTCTTCATGTAGGCCTGTCAAACAAACAATAAAAACAACATCATTATCAAGCCTGATATAATGTGACACATGTAGCTCGAGCAGGTCGACAAAAGTCAAAACTGACCATCAAGGTTGACTGGAGACCTTGCCCAAAAGACTAGATAAACACATGACACAAATTCACATGCCATAGTCAGCTTACAGTACTAGTATTTGCAGCACCGCCGGCGGGTATTTGATCAGTTGAAGGATAAGGAATAGATTATATACTTACCCATCAGAGTAAGTCTAATTCTGCTCGTCTGCCATGAGTCTTCTATTAGTAATACACCTAACAGTAGATCCAGGTATGGTCTCATCTCATATGTGTAAGTGTAGTTAACCTAAATCATAAATAACACAGTGTTGTAATATCTATATACACAACACAACGTCGTCTACCGCAATATGTGTTAACTGCTTATGATAACAATTGCACAAACAACAATTGCACTACTGTTAATAGCAAGGTCAGACATATGATCTTCATGTATGTATTGTATTTGGGCCACAGTACTTAACACACATACAATAATCATAAGTAGCATAGAGTATGTTTAAATACACAGACCCACCTATCAAACTACGGACAGAGTTGAAGTGGCTCTAGCATAAAAGATATTCATTGTCAGTTTATAGTTATGGCAAAATTCTTGACTGTTGACATATTGAATTATATCGACAGACATGATTCTACATGTATGTATGTGTAGCGTATGTTTTACTAAAATACACAATCACCACTTTTACTTACCTGCCACAAAAGTTCAGCTAGTAACTCAGCACTAAACCTCTCATTCTCGTAACACAGATAAAGCATTAAATGTTTAGTATCCTCCTGACCAATGTTGTCTTCTACAACTTTCTTCACAAAAGCTTTATTTTTGAAGAGCATACGCGAGACATGGGCTTGTAGAGGGAAGAGTGGCTGATTAGGTATAGCATACGGGTTCATAATAATCGGCCTGTCAACATCCTGTACAAGATAAATAAGGAACATTTAAAAGCATGCTCACCAACAATCATTTCTTCTACTTTTCACACCAACACAAAAAATGATCCCAGGTAACAAGGAGAGGTACATCAAAACAGAATGTCACAAAACTCAATACAATACAATCATCTGTAGGTGTGTAAGCATTTCATTGGTTGAAAAACCATACAATTAATAATGTACAAAATTGGGTCGACATTCAGTGTTTCAGAGTGGATTGAAGAAAAGTTCTCTTGATACTGATGGCATCACCAAAAACATATTTATACATTTATATAACAATATTTAGGATATGCTTCAAACTTATTACGTCATGTAGTAAACACGCTAGCCAAGAGTATATATGGTACATACACAAGGTACACATATGAGCGCATAAATGCTATGGGTGTAAATATACAGTCTAGTTAAGTATGATTATGATTATAACATATACACAGCTTGTATAAATGTAATGGTAGTAGGCTAGTAGTATATAATACAGTATACATACCTGACTATCAGGACATGTGTTACATTCAGGAGATAGATCACAGCATCTGATAAGTGTAGATACTACACTATACAGCTTATGTAACTCTACATACTGATATTTAATAGTAGGTCCGGGCCCCTCGTCTAGTGCTACTTGTATAAACGTACCCAACACATTCAGTGTGAGAAGCTGTCGTCTCTGTAAAACAGATAAATTTTTGTGAGAAGATAATAAGCCTCGTAATTGAATAATACGTTAGATGGCAGCAATCATTGGCATGTATTAACATGGATTTGAGAAACGCGTCTTGTCTGATTATAGCAAGTGATCATCACTGGGAGAAAGAATTAAACAGGCAGCAGTCTGAGCCATTAATCAATGGTATCTGCTGACTATCATCAGCCAATCACCATGTTTTGTGTACTTTTATAATATATAAAATACAGGATAGATTACCTCATCAGGACCGAGATTAGCATACATAAGAAAGAGATGGAAGTACTGTGCAATGTGTCTACCGTGTTCTGATACCTCCTTTCTCAGGAGAGCTAACACAGCCATAATCAGATGATCACTCAGTGTTTTATTAGTCTCGGCTATACCAGTATCACCTGTATAGATATAAACCACGCGTTAAAGCATGGATTAAAGGAATTATTACAACAGTGTATGGCCTAATGTTTGTTTGGACCAGTTTCTGCCGGCCCCTGGGAGGTGTAATGGCACCTTGCTTAGAACTATGATTTAATGCATTTGGTCACAAAGCCCGACAATGGGATTGCTGCAGACCAGTCTGTAGCACGTGGGTATGTACATGTATCACTCAGATGTTGGACAGGTTAGAGTACAAGGTTAGAGCATGTGATGTGACCAGTTGTGACTGATGACTAGACTTACGGTAGAGATTGAGTGAGGCTGGGGCAGTATACGGACCATCACCTCTCGATAGATGAGCCAAAAATGCTACAATCTTAGCAAATGTCATCCTCACCTGTAATTAGTCACATTATAAATAAAAAAGCCATTCAACAATTAGGAGAAATGTTTTACTTATGTACACACATCTACATTTACTATGCAAGCAGAGTAGGACTATTCAGCCCATGTAAAAAGGCCAAGCTAGCTTAGGTGTTTCTAAGCTACTTTTTTACAAGTGTAATGCATCAAAATATTGTACAGTTTATTGCCGCACAATGCAGTGTATATGTCTACTTCTCAGCAGCCTGTATGTATGTTTGTATGCACAGTGAGCGGAGCAGTGACCTACCTCAGAACTAGAACACTCTAATAAATACTCTGAGAATCTCTCTGGATGTGAAAAGAGAATATTATCAGCGAACCATTGTCTCACTGTCTTACTGGTACGGAAATGACTTGTCAATATCTCATACCATTCAGCAGCCGAACCTCTGAAACAACGTCATAACAAACATACACGTCATATGCATGACAAATATAATATACATGTAGAACAAACATGACAAGCTGTCAATGTCACTGCAGTCACTTCAAGTAGGGCTGGGTGGTTTTGGGAAAATTGACTGGTTTGGTTTGGCTTATAAATTTTGCAGTTGCGGTATAGTATAGTATAGTATAGCTTAGCAAAACTGCCCAAAAATTTTTGTGAAAGATTTGGCCAATTTATAGATATTTCTTTGGATATTTAGTACATTTTAGTGTATTCTAAGAAATTGTGGTTAAAATAAAACAATACTAAATTTATATTCAATAGGTCGAAGTGTTTTGTGAAATATGAACATTACATGTACTTCATGAAATATGAACATTACATGTACTTAACTGTAATGAACATTAGAATTGTATGTATTCCTACCTCAGTGTCTTCTTAGTGTGGAATCCTACACTGAATAGAAACTGAGAGGCGAGACGTACACTGATAAAAGATAGCTGCTCAAGATCCTCAGGCTAAAATAACACAATTCAGATCAACTGATCAATCAGAACACCTCAGCTACACACATCTACATAAACCATTGACCTCAGAATGTGTCTTACACATAATTTCAATATACAGAAGTTCTCAGCAAATCACACCAGCGCAATGTTTTGCATAAAATGGAAACACTAATGAGAGTTTAGATATGTTTAGAATACCCACCATTTTCATGTCTCTTTGAATATGAGTGATAAGTGAATTGATGTTACAGCCCAGCAGTTTTCTGATAAATCCAAAGTATTCAGGACAGAACTGATTCTTGTTATGCATGAAGTCTAAGTTCTGACGACGTACTATTCGCTCAATAGCGAGAGGAATGCGGGGCTCCTTCTTACCCCCGCTGCTACTGCTACCTTCTAAAACAGAAACGATTGAGATCACATTGTTGCTATATTAAACTGCCTGAGCAAATAAAAAGCGGACATGTCAAGCAGTTACAGCACTTGCTGAGAAAGTTCAATATCTAACTACATACAGAAGTGTCAGAGATCACACCGCACACAGACCACACTCATCAAGTGAGGCCACACACAGTGCCTACTACTATACACACAATCTGTTGGGACACTGAATAGTGTCACATTGTCTAGTATACTAAATAAACTGACCAATTAAATCACAGGTTCAATTCCTTGGGTGGTCTCAGGCAAATGCATTTATGCTTTGTTCCTAGGCAACTACAATCTACAGGCACATTTTCACAATGTATTACTACTACTCTTGATTGTGGAGTTGAAACAAATACCCAGGCCCAGCTCATTTACATTTAAGTGAATGTAAGTTAAGCCAAACAGCTCATTAGAGAAAAAATAATTATTGACTTTTCAGCAACACCATAATCATCAAAACTAAATTAAAAAATGAAAATCTTGCAATTTTTATCGCCGTCAGTAATTCAAATTCCTAGAGCAAAAATACCATTACAAGGTACCATTGCATTCACGCCTGTAGTGATTGCATACATACCTAGCTCTAATTTAGACATAGATTTCACCAGTTGTAGGTCAGTTGTTAGGGAGGTAGGGTCAGTGCCCGTTGTGGTCTTCTTTTCTTCTGCGTCTACCACAGATTCCTTATCTACTATTTCCTGTTCTGAGGGGGAGGCGATTCTCTCATAGAGCAAGATGTATGCATTCCACCAACGCTTCTGTCTTCTAAACGACATCCTATACAATAAATATACAATACTATACATATATCATATTAGACAGTAAATATTCCACACTGTATGTGAATGTATGTAATCCATTAAATGCATATTTAGCACACATGTCAAGACAACAATTTGCAGGCTATATGTATATTTGACACATGTAGCAGCAGTAGCAGTAGTAGGCGCACCTTTTGAGCATGTGATCGAATACTTCACCAGTGTATTCTCCGCCGAAACATTCCTTCTTTAACTCCTCATCATCCTCCATCTTCCATTCGGATACCTCGCCATCATCAAACTTATACCAACTGTAACATCAATGAGTGCAATCTCATGTAATACCCATTATGCACTCAGAAACGGTATAAAAATTTGCAAATAGTAAGCTGTTTTTTCTTTCTTTTGACGTATGTAACGAGTACTGTTACACACTCTATCAAAAATATTGATAAATAATCAGCTTGTTATTCGGGAATCCCGATTTCGACAATGAAGCCATAATTGTTGCAATGGCAATTCCTAACGAATAATCTGATTCTTTAATATTTTTTAAGTACCTAATGGTAAATAATTTCAAGATCTCATGATACGTGTTTACCCTTTGGCAACAGCTTACCCGAGAGTTAATTTGGTGAAACCAAAGAACGCATCATTCAAGGTACCAATCAGCCATTATCTAACTATTCCATTATTATTTATATCACAATTATTATGAATAGCCCATGAATACTCATTAAATCGGCCACAAAATTAGAATTTTTTTGTCTTTGTATCAGTTTAGTCTGGGGTTAGCTCTGATGATAGTGTAAAAATCAGTGGTAAACAAAACCACTGATGGCCGACTAGTACTTAATTTAAAAGAAATGGGTCAACTCTTCACAACAGTTTAGGTTTCTATTTGGGTCTTAGTTCAGCTTATAAGGCTTATATCATCTCAGACACATTGAGATGACTGGTGAGAGGATCACTATCAGCACCTTGTACACACAGTAAAACAAGCTAGAAGCGATATAATACACATCACATGTACATACACAGTTCGATCATCTTCTTTATGAGTATGTTTGATATAAGAGTAATAGTGACCACCGCTAGCCTGTCCGCTATGTACTACTATACCCTTCAGTGTATACTGTGTACTCTGATCTGCATATGACTTCTCCCCTTCTTCATCCATATAATGCTCTCCTGGTGGTGATTACAAATTAAAATGTAACATTTATTACAATACAAGAAGAAACCTAATTACAAACCGGGAGTAGTCCCCTCCTTGATGCTGTAAGTCAATGAGTGGACAACTCCGAATTATGAGTATAGCATATGTACATGCAATAAGCTTACAATTAGAGCAAAAAGTACACCATGCATTCTCAATCTCAGTAGTCCTATATACAGAGTATTAAAACCAATCCATGGCTTAGTACAGGGGCTGGCACCATGAATGCTCATAGAATTCAGTTGCAATTTCCATCATTGGTTCCAAAATGAATTGCAATACAAATAGTACCGCAGGGCAGTCTCAGGGCATCTCTGGTTCTAGTTCTAGGTAGATACCTCATCTAAAATGTGTTTTTATTACATTCCGTACAAACTTTTACATGCTGTCAGTCTATTTACATGTGTAGATAAGTAATAAGGAATGAGTAACCATTACCTTCTATTTTAGCGAGACCGTATACAGTATAAGGTTCCATGTCAATCTCACGAGGGAACTCAAAGTAATCATTAAATTTAATCGGGCAGTCGCGCTCCCAATCATAGTCAAATCTTTTGAGCTGTATGGCTAACATCTTGGGCAGTTTTTTCACACACATTCTTTTTACAGTATCAACCTGAAAGTGGATTACAATAAATGCGGCATAAGATGACCTGTCCAAACCCCATTATCGCCATACCATGAATATTTTGTATCACATAAAGGCAGTAAAAGTTGATGCAGTTGTTTTTGGTCTTAGACATGGTCTTAGACATGTGTTATATCTCAACGTTCGCTCACCATAAACACTAGCTTCCACAATATCCACATCAAATGATTCATGAATGAAATGAAATATAACACAAATACATATGAGCCACTATTTAGTGTCAGTCTGAAAACAACAAACTACAACTTAATAATGGGGGGGAACAGCTTACCCACCTTTTTACCGCAGCGTTCACAGTAATAAGCATTGGCACCCTCAAGTAGATCACCCTTCACGTACTGTTCTAGTGACTCTCGCAGATTCTGATGATTTCTTATCTCAAGAGGCAGTGAAGTGAAACTCTGCTCCTGAGAATATCTGTAAATAGTGACGTAATGATCGCCTATTAGAATGCATACAAATGTATACATTGTTTCTTTTACCATGTTTGTGTTTGGCCATTCTTGAGGGGAATAACCAGGTGCTAGATATCCTTGTTTTAGCTTATTCATACATGTCCAATGGTATCCGATGCTACCAAATCAGAATAAATGTATAGTACACATGACTGTATTAACAGATTCACATGTATATAAATATAATGCTGAAAAGACAGGGTTGGTTGTCCAGGGATCGACCACCCAACCAAAATGTTTAATATGACGAAATGACAAACCTGTGTGGACAGTCTTTACATATTTTCTGATCAGCATAAGAACCTCCCACTACTTTATCACATAACTGCTGCTCTAAACCTAAAGTCTTCATAGCTTCATCACAAGAATCTACTAATCGTCCGTAGAACTCCAGGGCATCGTGCTGTTCTCGGAGATTTACCTGCTCACCCTGTATCCTATATACCACCAAAACATAACATAATTATAACAATTACTACAATAATGATGTTAACCTTTTTAGAGGAGAAAAGTTTTTGTGTGAAATTATGATGATGCTATCAACTTGGTACACATCTATCCACACATGTTTTTATAGTTAAGCACAACACCGTTTACATACACCGACAAACCAAACTATTTAGAGGTTCAAGATGTAGGCCAAGCCAACGGTGTGCTCCATCCAGAGCAGCAAACAATAAAGACATCGCCATCTCATCGTTGTAACACTAAGCCTGTTTTAAAGTTAGAAAAGACTTACTCACACAATGTACATGTATCAATGCTGTAAAATATGAATGACAATGAGGCTATGATGAACAGTGACTTACTTGAACTGTTTCCAGAATCCTCTAGGTATATAGAACTGTAGTTTACTATGAGCTAAGTGTGCGAATATAATCTGTACCTGCTGCATAACTCCCAGATTATACGTCTTCTCATTGTCTGCTGCAGTGTCTGCAGTTAAATAGCCACATGCACCATTAATACATCCCTCCTCACTATACAGACAACTGAGAGTGTCACAGCATGTCCAATCAATGTCCAATCAAATGGACCGACAAGATCATGACAGATAATAGAAGAAACGTATTTGTATTGGTTGAGATCAGTCTTATTGTAGGTATATGTATTTAAGGGTACCTGTGCTATTTCTAGCATGACTAGACAAGACATGGCCAAGTATTGGGCAAATATCAAACACCCCGATACGTAGATAACTGCAGACTTCATATAATGGGTACTGATACGCCACAGCTGCACATGTACATCATCAGTGTTATTATTTCAGTGTTATTATTATTAGGGTAATTATTAGATGATATAACACTAACCAGTAGTGGTAGATGAGGGAGTAATAGATGGATCAACAGATTCTACTGGTAATCGTGATGATGATTCTATCAACTGATCTGTCTGCTGCTGCTGTCCCGGATATAACACATCATACTGTAACAATATAA
>ERZ1740070.1841-NODE-1841-length-12796-cov-6.274468_pt1 | contig 12796 bp, 10 predicted proteins | sample MGYA00581734_ERZ1740070 | MGnify/ENA primary metagenome ERZ1740070 (study PRJEB43018, sample SAMN04849744) | marine metagenome | isolation source: floating plastic debris | place: Pacific Ocean | collected 2008-09-01 | study: EMG produced TPA metagenomics...
GCAAACACCCCTAAGTTTTTACAATCCAGACCCCTTTGCGCGCAACCTGGGTCTAGAAGATGTTCTAACCCCCGAAGAAGAAGTTTTCTATCGACAGATTCAACCGATGCGCGACGGGGTGGGTAGTGTTGTCTGTTCTGGTACATCGTTCGTCACCCGTCGTAGTGCGCTAGAGTCCGCAGGCGGATTTGTTACCGACTCTCTAAGTGAGGATTATTTTACAGCGGTTCGCCTAGCCTCAAAGGGGCACAAAATCATTTATCTAGATGAGAAACTCAGTGCGGGTCTAGCGGCTGAAAACATCACAGCTCACGCCATTCAGCGGATTCGCTGGGCTAGAGGCACGCTGCAGTCTTTCTTTATTGAAACCAATCCGCTAACTATTCCAGGTCTTAAGTTTATCCAGCGTTTAGGACATTTAGAAGGCATTTTGCACTGGTTCACCAGCATATCGCGCATCATTTTTCTGATTGCGCCGCTGTTTTACGTTTTTGGTGTGATTCCTATCCGCTCTACACCAGAAGAGATTATTTATTTCTTCTTACCGTACTATTTTGTACAAGTTACCGTGTTTTCTTGGCTAAATCATCATTCTCGCTCAGCAATTTTATCGGATGTTTATTCACTGGTATTAGCGTTTCCTCTGGCTGCAACCGTCATACAGGCGTTGCTATCGCCCTTTGGTACCGGGTTTAAGGTCACTCCCAAAGGGACATCCAGCCAGGGGTTTCGGTTCAACTGGAATTTAGCCTGGCCCTTAATGCTAATGTTTACACTCACAGCCTGTAGCATCTGGCTCAACCTGGGAGAATGTCTGGCCCGAGGTAACTGGGCGCTGGAGGTAAACCCTGAAGCGGCGGCCCATCTCAGTGGTCTGGGCATTGGCTGGATTTGGAGTCTGTATAACCTGATGATGCTAGGGGCAGCGTTGCTAGTGCTGCTAGATGTACCCCGACCCAACCCCTACGATTGGTTTGACCTGCGTCGGGTCGTTCGTTTGCAAATTGGCGATCGCATCTGGTGGGGAACAACAACAGCAATTTCTGAAATTGGAGCCTCAGTTACCCTGACCCAAAGAGGGTTACCCCAGCTAGCCCCTGGTAAGACTCGTTCTGTGCAACTTTCCATCAGCGAAGACCTCATTAATCTTCAAGGCATTTTGACCAAAGTGTGTAATGACGGCGAATTTCCTTGCGTTACGGTTCAATTTCAAACTGTGACACTGACAGAAACTCGTAAACTGGTCGAGCTTCTATACTGTCGTCCTGGCCAATGGAAACGCTGGAACACACCGGGTGAGCTAAAGTCTCTGTGGATTTTGATCAAAACCCTCTTTAGACCCCGGGTGTTAACTGGCGATGTGCGGGTTAAAGCTATGACCGTGGCCAAAGGATAGTAAAGAGGCCAGACAATAAAGTTAAGGATAACGAAGCTGCAACAGTTTTAGCTCACTTGGCACAACTTCACTTTGGGTAAACACCTTGAGTGTGTCTGATGTGCAGGCAGTCACTAGACTCAGCTCGTAGGGCTCCAAACAACTTAGGACCGTATCAATTAATAGCTGAGTGCCGTGGACTGTCATCTCCCATGGAATACCCATTTGACCATAGACCAGTCGACAAATTACCACCAGTTCATTCTCAATGACCTTGGCATGCCCTTGCAAGAAACTTAGCCATAGATAAACCTGAAACATATTAAAATCTCGCAACGAAGAGTGTCGCATCTCAGGGCTATCTAACCGCCCTCGGCGAGTATAGTGGTATGGGAAATCCTGGCTCCACTGGGTATGAGCTGCCAAAGAAATCGTTGACATCATTGGCAGCATACGCTTCACTAATTTAAAAACAGGCCCCCCTGGTCTATGACTTGCCGCCGCCGCACACATTCTTTGCCACGGCAGGGCAATATGTTCCTCAAGAAACCTAAAATAAGGACCGACCAACGCCTGTTGCACTGAATCTAGCTCCTGGAATAATAAGGCATTTGTCAAGGAAATCTGTGTGGTCATAAAGCCCAGGGCTGTTCCGTCTTCGGAATGGCTGCTTTGAACCTGAAACTCATCTATAAGAGGTCTCAGAAGACTTGCTAAATCTCTAATATTGGGGACCTTAAATAGCTGCCCCAGACGCTTTAGAGGAAAATGTTCTAATTCCCACTCTGAAACCGTTAAAACAGCTGAATGCGATTGATAGAATTCCAGTAACTGTAAATAGATACAGCTAGATAACTGTGCCAGGGTAGTAATCTCTTTAAGATCTAAGTCTTCAAAATCAACATAGAAGTCTTTTGCCCTCACGGCTGCTAGCTTACATACGTCTACCACTTTCTGTTGATTTAACTTTTTAGATATCGCATTAAAACCTGGAGCTTGTAGTAATTGATATATTTCTCCAACAATTAAAGATCGGGCATTTGCTTCTAATGCAGAAAAGTCAGGACGATAGCGCGCAGCCCAAACATCAACTAAACGGCTAACAGTTTCTGCTTGAGGACGATGAGAACTATTTAGCATCTTAAATAATCTTTGGTACGTCGAATGTTTTCTTAAAAATCTAACTAAGTCAATAACTGTAGATCAAACTGAAAGGTCACCTATATTTGTCATATTTGATAAATACAAGATTTAGTGAGAGATTCTATCCCAAACGGCTATCGTCTTAGGATAAGAAGGTAGTCTGCCGCCAGCATTCTTATTGCAAACTGCTGAATGCATTCAACAGTTTGCGCTGCATATAGCTGAACTTTCAGCGATCGCTGAGGGTGTAAACTGTGTGCGCAAAGCTATATTTCAAAATAGTGCGCTTAGCATCAAGAAACCGGTCTATTTACTGAAAGTTAGTACAATTTTCGCTGTCTCTTTATCAAAAAGACAGGAGATAAATCAAGAATGATTGTTCCGATTTAAACAAACTTAAATAAACCTAGAATCAATTTATTTATTAGTTCAAAATATGTCCAAATAAAGCTCCTGAAAGCAAGCAAATAAACCATTAAGTTTTTAAGTGGCTGCCAATTTGCTGGACCTATGGGTTGAAAGATACGTCTACCGTATCAGCTTTGCAACAAGGCGTATGAGCTTGAAGGTCCAAATAATAAAACTGTCGTCAGCTACTCTAGTCGCCACAGTGGGTAATCTCCCCCGGCTAAAACTGTAGATTGACCGGTTTGAGATGCGATCGCATCCAGCAATTCTCCACTAGCATAGGCAACAAAATAGTCGCTATATCCGGTTGGAATATCAGGTACAGTCCCCGGCTTAAATAGTACAAAATCAGTGTTAGGGGTTACTTCGTAGCTCAATGAGATCATATTCCCCAAGCCTGTTCCGTCAAGTTCAGCAATCACCACGGGACTGTCGGTTTGACGAATCATCTCTCCCATCGTGTTGTTGTGATAGCTGACATTTTTGTTCCACCAGGTAAAGGAGGCGGCACTCAGAGTTCCAGACACCAGACCTACAGTCAATAACAGCGCCAAAATACCCTGACCCCACAACCGATAAACACCTCGGTCTGAAAGTACTAGCTGTCGTAGCCAGCCCGCTAAAATCAATATCACCATCAGCAAAGACGGAATAAAATAGCGGGTACTCACCGATAGTTGCCCCCCATTAATTAAATCTGGAAGTATTAGCCCTAACGCTGGCACCATCAGCGTCAGAATGCAAAAAGCCATGGTAGTTGGGGGTACTACCATCAGCAGCTGCCAAAGTGCTAACAACAGAGCTATTAAAACAACTGAAGGGACCAGATAGGTGTATAAACTCTCCAGCGGTAGTCCCAAATCAATAACGGCCGAGCTCAAATGCAGCCCCCAAAACTTGACGAGCTGTCCTAGGGGTTGTCGAAACGATGTCCACTCGGTCACGGAATCTAGCTTGGCTCTGTTGTTGACAATGACAAACATCCAAGGAATAAACATAACCGAGGCAGCACCAAGCGCTAGGGCGTATCGCTGCCAGTGTTGGCGTGACCCACTGATCAACACATATAAACTGTGGGCTGCTACAACAAGCACACTCAGCAGCGTAGTATAGAACATTAACATCATACTCAGGCTGTACAGCCCCCAATGACGCAGCATCACTATGCGAGGAGATCGTACTACAACAGCGCTGCTGGAATATCGGCTAGAAGAGCGCATAGCTCCTAGTAAACAACCGTTGGCCAACAAAACCAAACAGGCCCACAGGCTATATGCGCGAGCTTCTTGGGCATATAGCAACTGCACTGGAGATAGGGTCATTAAACAGGTGGCTATGTACCCTGCCCATCGATCTTGCCAAAGTTGGCGACAGCTCCAATAGGTCAACGGCAGCAGCGCCAGACCAAATACCACAGCGAGCGCCCGAAACGATGCCACTGATGGAGAAAAAACACCCACCCACAGACGTTCTAATAGGTAAAACAACGGCGGATGTTCAGGATGACGAGCCAGGGCCGACCAGGTATCGCGCCATCGTCTTTGCTCGGGAAATTGCTGCAGTGCCTGTAGCTCAGAGGCAGAGATAACAGGCTGACTCAGTACATTTCTCTCAATGGTTTCACTCGAATGGCCCAACACCCGAATTGTTGTGTAAACCTCATCGTGCCAATAGACTTTATGGGCCGCATTTGTGCAGCGTAAAACAATGCCCACCAACAGACAGACAATTAAAAGAATTTGCAAACGCTTTTTGACTGCTGTGATTGAGCGAGAACTGACCACGGCTTATGCAATCGGCTGTAACCATAAGTTACTCAGCATACGCTAATTTCCTGGTGCCCGCAGCTAGATGGAGATTCTAGATACCTTTAAAGCAGGCTTAATTGCTCTAAATCCGAGGATTGCTTTGATTTTCGCCGTCGGATTTTAGGGGGCGTAATGTTCACATGGGCGACAAACCAGGTACGTAGGTCACGACTCTGCTGAACGTCCAAACTGTCTAGGTCCAGCGCTGTGGGAAACAAATTTGATGGCTCCACCGCCCATTGCACCTCGCTATCGTGACGCTCAGCTCCAAAAGGGGTCACGTTTTGAGGCATGCGGCCCAAATGGGGCAAGATATCGTCGCTATGCAAAAAGTTACCCCGCTGCTGCTCTAGCTGTTTGACCCGGTGCGATCGCATCTGTCGATAGTTCAATATGGGCTCCGGATAGTCTTTAGTGGGCGGTGGCGCACCTAGCTGTTCTGGAGAGAGGTGCGCCAATTCTGGCACCCAGCGTTTAATAAATTGCCCCTCTGGGTCACAGCGGTCCACAGCCACCTGCTGAGGATTATAAATACGAGTCCAGGTTTTATCGACACAGTGGGTAACCCCAGACTGCATGGCCCACTGATAGTGGTCAATAGGACAGTCACCATCAATAAGATGACGCATAAAGTGCAGCGCCCCGTAGCGCCAGTCCATCCCCATGAGGTTGCTCAGAAAACTGGAATAAATGGCCCGAGTGCGAAAATTTAACGATAAATAACCACCCGTTGCCTGCAGACATCGAGCCGCCGCATCGACAATGGGAAAACCAGTCTGACCCTCTTGCCAGGCCCGATATAGGGTTTCATCAAAATCCCAGCCGTCGTTGTCAAAAATGCTGTAGAGCGATCGCAGCTCTAGCTGAGGCAAATATCGAAAACGTTGGGTAAATCCATTGCCCCAACGCAGCCGAGAAATCAGCTGATGATAGCTGCGCTGAATCCGACGATCACCCCGGTCATCAGCCCGCCGAATCGTTTGCACACACTCCCGGACGGAAATCACGCCAAATTTAATATGAGGGCTCAGTCCTGTCGTAATTTCGGCACTGGGATAGGACAGCTGCCAGTAGTAGCGGTCGGACTTTTCAACCAAAAACTGCTGTAGCAGCTGACGGGCCGCCCGAGTGCTGCCTGTGGGCAATGGCTTACCATCGCTCTGGTGTCCCAGCTGTGCCAAATCAGGCAGCTGATCACTGCCAACCTCTTTGGGCACCTCCACCCGAGAGGGGGCAGGCACGACCGGAATCGCCATTTCCTGGTACCACCACTGACGATACTTAGGGTACGCCATCAGATCGTTACGGCTTGCCGGTGGTTCAAACCAGCGAATTTTCATTTGCCGATCGGCCAATACCTGATTGAGGCGAGCATCTCGAACTCGACCATAGATCCGCTCACAGTCCGTGTAGCTATAAATGCCTTCAGCCTGGGTTTCTTCGATGAGCTGAGGCAGAATCTTGACCGGGTCGCCGCTGCGGACAATCAGACGCCCGCCCAGACGTCGTAAGTCTTCGTCAAGATGCCGCAGACAGTCCACCATAAAGGCAACCCGAGCAGAGCCCGTTTCCGGATGGTGCAGCAGGGCTCGGTCAAACACAAACACCGGAATCAGTGCCCCCCGACGCGCCGCTCGATAAAGCGGCTCATGGTCATAAATCCGCAGGTCACGACGAAACCAGACTAATGTCCGACTCATAACCGCTTTCCACCTCGGACAACTCTATCCATGGACCTGTTGCACTACATCTCTTCAAATCATAAAAACTTTTTCGATTTTAAGCTGCAGCCTAGATCATTTTAGTTCATATGTACTAATATTGATTTGCAGCCAATAGAACGTTTATGCCTCAGTCTAAACTATATGCTTCTCCCAGCCGTCCCTCTCCTGCACCTCGGAGATACAGTCGCCGTACTCAAACTCGGTCTTCCCAATCTAGGGGCCAGTCTAGGGGGCTCATCTTTGGCAGCCTTGTTCTGGCAGCCTTAGCGTTAGCCCCGCAAGATTTATGGACTCGCTTAACCGCTCCGCTTTCCGAGCAAACTGCCCAGTCTCAGGCTGTACAGCCCTGGCAATTTGACCAAGCAACCACTGCCCAGACATGTAAATCCATTCTCAATGCCGATCAGCGTCTTTCTCGCGACCAGCTTAGTCAGTTCCTGTCCCTGCCAAAAGAGTCAGCTCAGACGACCATTCACCAAACTATTGCGCCACCATACTGCACGCTTTCAAAAGCCCATCAGGCTAAGCAGAGTGAGGCTTATCCATTAGCGTTTGATCCAGACACCTGGTTTGTTGTGAATTACGAGCAGGGTAGTTATAAAGGGTATGACTTTGTTTTTCGAAGATAGATCTTTTGGCACTCGAAAGAGCTATCTTGTCACACTTGCTTAAATATCCAGATCTTGAAGTAGACCGTTGCAAGCATCCATCAACAGGTCGATGACATAGTCAAAGCCATCAGCTCCCCCATAGTAAGGGTCTGGCACCTCGCGGTCTGAGTGTTGCTGGCAAAAATCGCACATGCGCTTCACTTTTTGCCGATATTGCCCAGCCTTGTCAACAGCCAAAATGTTGCGATAGTTGCTATCATCCATCGCTAAAATCAAATCAAACTGCTCAAAATCATCAGCTGTAAACTGTCGGGCACTGCCCACTAGCTGAATGCCACGCTTTTTTGCAGCAGACGTCATACGGCTGTCGGGAGGGCTACCGATATGGTAGCTTGAGGTCCCTGCAGAATCGCAGCTAACCTTCGATGTCAGCGCGCGCTGCTTCAGCAGATGATTCATAATATTTTCCGCTGACGGAGAGCGGCAAATATTCCCTAAACATACAAATAACAGTCGAGTTGTCATAGTAAAAGCTCGATAAAAATTGAACATATCAAAAACGACTAGCGATAAGCCCGCTAGCCGTCTTTAAGAAAGCTTATCTAGGTAGCTTTACAGCCCCGGTAGTTGCAGCCCGCCGGTCAACTCTTCCATGCGCTCACGCATGGTCTCGGTTGACTTGAGATAGGCGTCACGCATCGCAGCTGACACCAGATCAGAAAGCACCTCTGCCCCTTCATTCATTGCTTCAGGGGAGATCGAAACTCGTTTGGGTTCTTGATTCCCGCTAAGAATAACCTTAACCAGGCCACCACCCGACTCACCTTCAATCTCCATCTGTTCAAGTTCTTCCTGGAGTTTTTTCGCTCCTTCTTGAACCTGCTGAGCCTTTTTGAAGGCTTCGCTCAGCTCTTTCATTTTTCCAAGACCGAAGCCAAAACCCTGCCCTTTGCTCATAATTGGCGGCCCGATTTTTACTAAATTAACTGTCAAACTATACGTCGCCTTGGCAGGAATTGCAATCTTGCCCCAAGTGCTAGTACTGCCTAAACCGCTTGAAAGTCCCCTAAAATCTGCACTTCAGGTCTTAGCTGCAGCGACCACTTAGCATCGACAATATCTTGAATATGGCGGATCAGCTTAAAGATGTCGGTCGCCGTCGCACCGCCACAGTTCAGAATAAAGTTGGCATGGCGCTCTGCCACTTGGGCCTGGCCAATCTTAAACCCTTTTAAGTCAGACTGTTCTATTAGCCAGCCTGCACTCTTCGGCTTTGGATTGCGAAATACACTGCCACAGCTGGGTAGATGGTAGGGCTGAGTGGTGCGTCGCTGTTCTAAATCGACAGAGGTCTCTGCACGAACTACTTGCGGATCATAGCCAGGCTGTAGCTGAAATGTCGCTTTGGTGACGATTCTGGGGTCTGCCTGTAGAACGGAGGTTCGATACTTAAACTGCAGCTGATCGGGGGTGAGAATTTCTAAGGCGCCGTCGGGGTTGAGTACCTCAGTGTTGACTAAAATTGCCTGGGTATCGCTACCGTGGGCACCGGCATTCATGACGACAGCTCCGCCTACTGTACCGGGAATACCCACAGTCCAGACCAGCCCCTGCCAACCGCGTTTGGCAACTTTCCAAGCCAGGGTCGCCATCGGCACTCCGGCGGCGGCAGTGACTTGTCCACTCTCATCAAACTCCAGCTGCCGTAAATAACGGGTACAGATTACTAAGCCGGGTAGGCCGCGATCGCTAATTAGCAGATTAGACCCAGCGCCCAAACGGGTGATCGGTAACCCTTCAGCGTTAGCCCACTGGACACAGGTCTGTAACTCGTCCACGCTGCGGGGGGCGGCAAACCACTCAGCCGGTCCACCCACCTTAAATGTCGTCAAGTCAGCTAGGGAAAACTGCGCTTTGACAATACAGCCCGTACTCGTTAGTTGCTTTTCAAGAGCCATGGAAAAATTTGGTTCCCTTACTGCTATGGCCCTTACACACTTGTTAGGGCAGTTTTCTCAGCCTGTTGAGCCTGATAATCCATGGCATCTGGTATGGCTTGATTTAAGTTACCTGCTGTGAGGAAGATGGCTAGATCGCCTGGCTGCAGGACCGATGCCAGCGTTGCTTTTACATCGTCTAGTGTGGCGGCGTAGCTCACCTGGCTGTGGTGTTCTCGAATAGTACTAGCAACGTCTTCGCCAGTAATTCCCGACGCGTTTTTTTCTCCAGCGCTATAAATGTCGGTAACAATGACATGATCGGCATCGCCAAAGGCGGTGGCAAACTCCTGTAGCAATGTTGTAATGCGGCTGTAGCGATGGGGCTGAAATATCGCTACCACACGGCATTGATTAATATCATTGAGGGCTTCTGTACTCTTCACTTTAGCCGCTGCCAAGGTGACTTTGATTTCGCTAGGGTGATGGGCATAGTCATCAATAAACAAGACATTGTTGTAAGACCCACGGTGGTCAAACCGCCGTTTTGCTCCTTCAAATGTCGCCATGATGGTTGCGATCGCATCAAACTCAATTCCTAGCCGTCGGGCCACAGCAATGGCAGCCAGCGCATTGCTCAGGTTGTGCCGTCCTAAAATGGGTAAATGCAGCTGTCCCAAACGGGTGCCTTGCTCCCAAATCTCTGCGGTTGTTTTTTGGGCTGTCTCACAGATTTCTGTGGCAATGTAGTCAGCCCCCGAATCGGGTCGCAGACTGTAGGTAACCCCCGGCTGAATGCGATTTAGCACAGTGGGGCAGTCGGCACTGCCAATCACCACCCCACACTGATCGGCAAAATGCTTAAAAATGCCAACAACCTCATCCAGGGTGCTGTAGTGATCTGGGTGGTCTAGCTCAATGTTAGTAATCACCCCAATTGCCGCTGACAGCTTAACCAAAGAGCCATCTGACTCATCGGCTTCGGCCACCATGTAGTCGCTAGTGCCAACATAGGCATTGCCCTGCCATGCAGACACTTCGCCCCCAATCACAATAGACGGATCAATCCCAGCTTTAAGCAATAAATATCCCACCATGCTGCTGGTTGTCGTTTTACCGTGGGTGCCTGCGATCGCAATTCCCTGGGTCTCGTTCATTAAAGCCGCCAAGATATCGGAGCGATGAAACATTGGACAGCCCGCTTCCACAGCGGCTTTGTATTCAGGGTTGCTAGGGCCAATGGCAGTAGAACAAACTACCTGAGGTAGTAAACCCTGAGGATTAGAAAGGATTTGAGTTGCCTGAGCAATATTCTCCGCCTCCTGACTCCAAAAAATGTGCACACCTTGCTCTTGAAGACGACGAGTGATATGCGTCAAGCGGCAATCGGATCCAGACACAGGTAGCTGACGCTGAGCCAATACATAGGCCAGAGCAGACATACCTATCCCACCGATGCCAATAAAGTGAAATGGTCTGCCATTAAAATCTACTGTCACTGGCATAAAACTCACCTCACAAACCACACACAGATATTTCAGGCGTATGATACCAGGAATCCACAGAATGACTACATATAGGCCCGTCAGGGTTCGTCATTTCGCGTAATTTACCCGGTGTCTATTCCTGCAGTTCAGTATTAACCATGAGGCCACTCAGCCTCATTAAAACGAACTTTGTCAGAACTTCACGCAGATTCTGAAGACTGACTTGTAAGCCAATACCGTGAGCAATTATACTTAATCTCAACATAGGATGATACTCCATTTGTTGGGTTCGGGAGCCAATTTATCCTACAGACTTGATTCAGACTTGACTGTAATATCTATGATCCCGAGCGGTTCAGACAATGAGATATCATTAGTTTTGCTAATGCAAACGCTAATTTGACGCAGTTGTACGACAGAGGGTAAGCGCAGTGATTAGAGTAGCTATCAACGGTTTTGGGCGCATTGGGCGCAACTTTTTACGCTGTTGGTTAACTAGAGAAAACTCGGGTCTAGATATTGTTGCAATCAACAACACATCTGACCCTAAGACGGCTTGTCATCTATTAAAGTATGACTCCCTACTGGGACGCTTGGACGAAGACGTTAGCTTTACTGATGACACCATTACCGTTGGTAATAAGACCATCAAGTGTTGTTCAGACCGTAATCCTAACAACTTGCCCTGGGGCGCCTGGGATATTGATCTTGTAATTGAATCGACCGGTGTTTTTGTTAGCGAAGAAGGCGCTCGTCGCCACATAGAGGCGGGTGCTAAGCAGGTGCTGATCACAGCGCCTGGTAAGGGGGGAAATGTTGACACCTACGTTGTTGGTGTCAATGACAGTGACTATGTTCACGCCAAAAATCCCATTATTAGCAACGCTAGCTGTACAACGAACTGTCTAGCTCCCGTGGTCAAAGTGGTTAACGACGCCTTTGGTATCATCAAAGGCACAATGACCACCACCCACAGCTACACAGGCGACCAGCGCATTCTAGATGCTAGCCACCGCGACTTACGCCGGGCCCGTGCTGCTGCAATCAATATTGTGCCAACTTCAACCGGTGCTGCTAAAGCTGTAGCTTTAGTGATTCCTGATATGAAGGGTAAGCTCAACGGTATTGCAATGCGGGTGCCTACACCCAACGTTTCTGTCGTTGACCTTGTTGTTCAGGTTGAGAAGAACACCATCAAAGAAGAGGTTAATGAGGCTATCAAAACGGCTGCAGCTGGTCACATGAAGGGCGTTTTGGGCTACACCGAAGAACCCTTAGTTTCTATTGACTATCGTAAGACTGATGAGTCTTCAATTGTTGACTCCAGCCTTACTCTAGTAATGGATGGTGACATGGTGAAGGTCGTTGCCTGGTACGACAACGAGTGGGGCTACAGTCAGCGTGTTGTTGACCTAGCTGAAGTTGTTTCTACCAACTGGCCAGCATAAATAACTCTAAAGCGTAAACCTAAGCCCTCCTGTTTTTTTGCATTCAGGGGGGCTTAGTGTATCTATAGTTTTAGATAACAAATGGCTAGATGATACCGCCGTTTTATCTCTATGATGGAGGCATAACGTCCCTATGAGCATTTATTTTGACCGCATCTGTCCTTGCTGCTGAGCGTTTACTATTTCAGCCTGCCGCCTCAAATTCCGATGCTATTCCTACGATATTTGCTTTTCCCAACGAATACTCTGTTGGGATTACCAGTTTGGGGTATCAGGTAATTTGGGCCATGTTAGCCCAGCGCAGCGACCTAGCAGTGGGGCGTCTGTTTACAGATTTAACTAGCAATCTCCCGTCTAGACCAGAACTTATGGGGTTTTCTGTGTCTTGGGAGCTGGACTATATCAATATCTTAAATTTACTTGAGCAACAGAAAATTCCTATTTGGAGTCGAGATCGCACCCACGATCATCCCCTGATCTTTGGTGGCGGTCCGGTTCTTACCGCCAACCCTGAACCCTTTGCCGACTTTTTTGACATTGTTTTACTGGGGGATGGCGAAGATCTAATCCCCACATTTATTGACACCTACAAGTCTGTCCGAGCCGCGAGCCGCGCAGAGCAGCTAAAAACGCTGGCTCAGGTGCCCGGTATTTACGTGCCCAGTCTTTATCAGCCCATATACACAGAGCCCACCGGTCCCATTAGCCGTGTAGAGCCGGCAAGTGGCATTCCCCATATTGTCAAAAAACAAACCTACCGGGGCAATGTCCTACTGTCCTCAACTGTCGTTACCGAAAAGGCCGCCTGGGAAAACATTTTTATGGTGGAGGTGGTGCGCAGCTGCCCGGAAATGT
>ERZ1740070.1842-NODE-1842-length-12793-cov-4.097661_pt1 | contig 12793 bp, 10 predicted proteins | sample MGYA00581734_ERZ1740070 | MGnify/ENA primary metagenome ERZ1740070 (study PRJEB43018, sample SAMN04849744) | marine metagenome | isolation source: floating plastic debris | place: Pacific Ocean | collected 2008-09-01 | study: EMG produced TPA metagenomics...
ATTCTACTCCACAAGCATGAATATCCGACACCCTACTCAGTCACCGCCAGCAACACCTATTATTAATGTAGGCTGTGCTCGCTCGGGTACAACTCTTTTACAAAGTCTAGTCGCCAGTCACCCAGACATTGCCTCATTCCCAGAATCCAAGTTTTTTGTAGACCTTGTTTGGATGCCCGAGGAAAGGTCACGGCGCTATGCGTTGGGCCTGGTTTCACGGCAGCTGCGCTCGACTATGGAATCCTTCCTGGACGAAGTCGGGCATCCTGAACTCAAACGCAAGCTGCCCCGTTTGCCGCTTGTCAATGCCTATGTTCATAGCTTTAGATGTATTCTTGCTGAGCTAACCCAGCTACAGGGGAAATCTATCTGGCTAGAAAAAACGCCTGAACATCTCCACCGACTGAAATACATCAAAATTCATATACCTGAAGCCAAAGTCGTTCACATTATCCGAAATGGTGTGGATGTCGTTGCCTCTTTGTATGACTTAGCCCAGCGATATCCCAATCATTGGGGACGCATCTTCAAAAATGTGGACATATGCATTAAGCGCTGGGCTGATGATATTGCCATTACCCATCAGTATTTAGGCGACCCCAATCACACCCTGGTCCGGTACGAGCATTTAGTAGAGCATCCTACTGATGAAATCAAAAGACTGTGCCAGTTTATGGGAGTTCAGTTTAATGCCGAAATGACCCAAAACTATCGCAGTACATCCTCCCAGCTGGCACGTTCTCGGGAAACCTGGAAGGCTTCAACACGGCAGGCAATACAAAATACCAATTCGCAAAAGTTTCTCTCCGTTTTTACACCTGAGCAGCAAATCTATGTCCGTCGCGCTGTGGATCAAGTCAAGCTACCGACTCTAGAGCACCTGAGTTCTCCAGAATCATCTGCCTACTAAACCATAATTATCAGATAATGTCGGTAAACCGAACATTAATGGATGGTTTTTGGGATTGAAAAATTGTCCCTCAGTTTGAAAAATGAATAGTAGAATTTTGCAAAAATACTCAGACACAAAGTAAGGACTTTACTATGGCAACGGTTCTAGAGCAGGGCAACATCAGTATCCATACGGATAATATCTTCCCGATCATCAAAAAATGGCTCTATTCCGATCATGAAATCTTTCTGCGGGAGCTGATTTCAAATGCGGTAGACGCCATTAGTAAACTGAACATGGTGTCCCGCAGTTCCGATTTTACTGGCGAAGTAGGAGAGCCGGAAATCACTATTGCCATTGACAAAGACGCTAAGACCCTCAGCATTAGCGATAATGGTATCGGTATGACCGCCGAGGAAGTCAAAAAGTACATCAACCAGGTGGCTTTTTCTAGTGCGGAAGAGTTTGTCACTAAATATACGGATAGTGCCGACCAACAAATTATTGGTCACTTTGGCCTTGGGTTTTATTCGTCGTTTATGGTGTCTGACCGAGTCGACATCGACACCCTGTCTTATCAAGACGGGGCTACCCCCGTCCGCTGGACCTGCGATGGCACTACTTCCTTTGAGATTAGTGAGTCAGAGCGCACCGAACGAGGCACTACCATCACCCTGCATTTGATGGAGGAAGAGGCCGAATATTTAGAAACGTCTCGGATTCAACAGCTCATCAAGACCTACTGCGACTTTATGCCTGTCCCCATCAAATTAGATGGGGAAGTCGCTAATAAGCAAAACGCTCCTTGGAAGCAGTCACCCAGTAATCTTACCGACGAAGATTATTTAGAGCTTTATCGCTATCTCTATCCCTTTCAGGAAGAACCACTGCTGTGGGTACATTTGAATACCGACTATCCCTTTGTTGTCAACGGTATTCTCTACTTCCCAAAACTACGCCCCGACGTGGATGTAACCAAAGGTCAGATCAAGCTATTCTGCAATCAGGTCTTTGTCAGCGATAACTGCGAAGAAATTATTCCTCAATTTTTGCTGCCGTTGCGCGGTGTAGTCGACAGCACTGATATTCCGCTAAATGTATCCCGCAGTTTTCTGCAAAATGATCGGACGGTTCGCCGCATTGCCGACTACATTGCCAAAAAAGTAGGCGATCGCCTCAAAGAGCTGTACCGCACCGATAAGACTAAGTATATTGAGTGCTGGCAGGACTTGGGCACCTTTGTTAAGTTCGGCTCCCTTAACAACGATAAGTTCAAACAGCAAATAGCAGACTTCTTGATTTTTCGTACCACGGCAAAACTAGCCAACGAGCAACCCAAAGTGGAGGTTCAAACGGCCGAGGACGATGCATGGCAGTCAACGGACAGTGAAAGCTCTGCAGCTGTAGATGCCAATGGCAATGCTTACACCACATTGCAGGAATACCTAGAGCGTAATAAAGATAAGCACGAAAACCGCGTCTTTTACGCAACAGATGAAGTATCCCAGGCAACTTATATCGATTTGCACAAGCGTCAGGAGTTAGAAGTACTCTATCTTGACTCATTCATTGATACTCATTTTGTACCGTTTCTAGAGCGGGAATATTCTGATGTCAAGTTCTCCCGCGTAGATTCTGACCTGGACGACACCCTGATCGATGAATCAGCTAGTGGCGACATTGTTGACCCAACAACCAATAAAACAAAGGGTGAGCGGGTAAAGGAGCTATTTGAGCAGGCTTTAGATAAGCCAAAGGTAACTATCCGTACCGATGCCCTCAAGTCTGACAATGATCAAGGCTCTCCCCCTGCCATTGTGCTGCTACCTGAAGAAATGCGGCGCATGCAGGAAATGATGGCCATGATGCAGCAGCAAACGGCGCAGTTTCCCGAGGAGCATACCCTGCTTGTGAATACAGCCCACCCACTCATTCAAAACCTATTAGATATGAGCCAAGGGACTATTGTTCAAACCGATGGTGGGCAGTCTCCAGCAGCAGCTATGGCCAATATGATTTGTCAACATGTGTACGATCTGGCGCTGATGGCCCAAAAAGGGTTTGATGCCGATGGCATGAAGTCCTTTGTGGAGCGTTCCAATAGCCTTTTGACCGGCCTTACCAAAGTATAGGGAGGGCCCAGCGCCCATAAGGTTTGCTTGCCCCTGCTGGATACAACAAGCTTTCCAGTTCAATCCTGCTATTCGACCAGGCTTACTACCTAGTCTTGAGTAGCAGGATAACTTTTAAGGGCACACTCGATTAGGGGACGACCTAGGCCATGTCATCCAAACACCACGACTATGAATATTTCTCACAAGTACAAATATATTTTTATCAAGACTACTAAAACAGCGGGTACAAGCGTTGAGATTTCCTTATCTAGATTTTGTGGCGAGGATGACATTATTACGCCCCTCATGGCCAAGGATGAAGCGACTAGGCTTGAGTATGGCGTAGAGCCTCAAAATTTTACTCGGCCACTTAAGATCCGCGAATATTCTAGGGGGGACTGGTGGCGCTTCGTCTCTCAACAAAAACGTCCGGCAGTTCCTCATTTCTGGAACCACATCGCTGCTGCTCAGATCAAAGAAAGAATCGCACCTGATATTTGGGACACCTACTATAAGTTTTGCTTTGTTCGCAATCCATGGGACAGGGCAATTTCAAGATACTTCTGGAATATTGAAAAAACTGGCAACCAAGAGAGTTTGGATGAATCGCTCAAAAATAACGATCCGAACTCTAACTTTGATATTTACTCAATTGACAATCAGGTAGCTGCAAATTTTATTGGTAAATATGAGAATTTATTGACAGATCTAACCAACATATGCAAGACGCTTGATATCCCTTTTGATGGATGGTTACACAGAGCTAAGGGTACTTCGAGAAAAGTTCGAAAGCATTATTCAGATATCTTGAGTTCTGAGCAAGCTGACTATATCCATCAAAAGTGCGCTAGCGAAATCGAGTTATTTGGTTATCAATTTTCTCCAGAAAATTGCACACTAGAGTCGACTTGAAGATCCATAGCGCTATGGATGATCACACAAACCGATTACATGGTGATGCAGTAGCTGCTAAGGCCACTTGCCTAGGTTGCGAAATGTGCTAATTATCGTTACCCTAAAATACTGTTCTCTCTGAAAATCTACGCTTCTGACGCAGGTAAACTGTATCTCAAGCGAGGTTGTGATGAGTACGATCGCCATTCAGTTGCTTCAGTTGTTTAAGGATAGGTCTCTATGAGCCGTAAGTGTGATTTAACTGGCAAAAAAGCAAATAATGCCTATTCTGTATCTCACTCGCATCGACGGACTAAGCGTTTGCAGGATGCCAATTTACAGGACAAGCGGGTCTGGTGGCCTAGTGGAAAGCGCTGGGTCAAGCTGCGTCTCTCTACAAAAGCAATAAAGACCCTTGAAAAGAAGGGTATTGACGCTATGGCTAGAGAAGCTGGAATTGATTTGAGCAAGTACTAAGTCGTCTCATAACTCTATGTGCAGCCTTATGGAGCCTTGGGGTTTCGTAGTTGAAGGTTTAGGGTTATTACCTGAATGGCTCAACGTTTCCTCAAATATCAGCTTATTTAGAACATCTTGGGGTTCATCAAGGGTTTCAGCACCATGACGGCTAGGAAGTTCTTTATCGCTTCTGATTTTCGCAAATACCGAAGTGTTCGCATGGACTTGAGTCATAGCGAGCATTCAAGGGTATTTGCGTTTTTTATGCTGATAAGCATAAAAAATACCTAACTATCATTAAATATACTGAGACTTTGACAACCTCCTAATTTTTTAGCTGCAACAGTTAAGACTGTGGGCCTTGCGATATCAGAAAAACTTATAAATATTCTGGCAAATAAAAGTTTTAATTATAAATTTATTTAACTGCTCAAAGGCTGATAGGTTGAGGATTTGACCTATGTCCATCCTTGCGACTTTTGCGACAGTCACTAACCTTTAAGGTAGTTCTAAGCCACTTCTTAGGAGGGTTTCAAGCTTTCCGGAGATCTTAGAAGTGTACCAAAGACTTTGTGGATGTATTTTGTAGATGGATAGGGTAACCTCAACCCTAGATAGAGCTTAATACCCTAAGGCTAGTGCTTTAGGTATGTGTGTTTCCATAGTAGAAAGCCGCCGTAAAAAGTACCCAGGGCAGCTTTTAACCTGATCATCATCCTGCATTTCGACTGACTTATGGGCCGTAGACACTTCAACTGGCAAAGGATCAAGCATCGTCCGCTCAACTATTTGATGTCGAGTGTTCTACGTTTGCTACTAACGCTTTCCAAAGCTACGAGGGCCTCTAGCGCAGGATTTGTGCTGCCTACAACAGTGCTTTTGCTATTGGTTGTCAGCTTGACAATGGGAGCACTAAGTTTTCGCTCATTTAGCCGGGTCGAGAAAACGATTGCTTTTCGCGAGCAAAAAGTTGTCGATGGTTTTGCGGCACCAGCCGTTGATCGAGCAAAGTCGAAGCTAGAGTACCTTTTTACTAGGGACGATAGAGTTGTCAGCAAACGGCCGCCCTCAAGCGATGACTTATTTACGGCATTAACTGCTCAGACAGCGGCTGGACCTGATGCAGATCCCTATACGCTACCAGATGAGACTGCCCTGGATATCACAGGTGACGGTAATGTTGATCCTGCCTGGGCGTTTGAGTTTGAAGACACAACGGTCGTTTATTCATTACTCGTATCCCACGAAAGGGGAACGGTTTCGCTTTCAGACGACAGCGCCGAAAATAAGGCGAACTTACTAGTTACTCGAAACGCTCCTATTAATACGGCGGAACCCAACGCTAGCTGCCCAGTATCGCGGTTGGCTGGTGATGGCTGGCAGGATGCTGGTGGCAACTTACAGAAAAACTTTCAGGTAAATGTGCTGGCGATTAAGGGCTCAGGTGGGCCGAATCGAACAATCACTGCAGCTGAATATCAGCAGGTTCGTAGTTCGCCCAAGGGCAACAAATATGGAGCTTATTTTCGCTACGACTTAGATATTTCTCCTGGTTTCGCATTCCGATGGAACGGTGCGATGCATTCGGAGTCCAACATTATCGCTGGCCGAAATCTACAGGCCTATCTGGTGAGTTCTCCTGAGTCTTGCATATTTAGCGCTGACAGCTCAGAAATCACCATTAGTGAAGAGACTGATATCAATGGTGATGGTAATCCTGATGGGTATAAAGGTAACCTGGCAGCTGGTCTTGTCCGGGATAATCAATTTCAAGCAAATTCTGTGAGATTCCACAACACGGCTACGGTCGATGGTGGAGGGAATGTAAACGTAGGCGCTACTGCTTTAGCGACAGATAACGATTCGGTCGATAAGGCTAACAACAACGATCTAGCCGATGTTTTTGCCGACCCAGTTAAAATTTTCACCCAGGATGAGTCCGACCCTTTAAATGCAGCTAGCTGGGATTTTGACAAACCTGCTTCAGGCAGTACTTTTGTGGGCGGACGCGTTAGAAACGTATCGGAAACAACGCGACCTTTCTTAGATGATGGTTATAGAGCGGACAACAGATACGGTCCTAAGCCACTCTACAACGCCACCAACGGATTAGATGGTCAACTGATTGGGACTCCAATTCCTGCCGGTAGGACCGAGCTAAGTGGCTTTGATGTAGCTGGGGGTGAATATGGCTTGGATGGCTATTGGGAAAGACGCGCCATTGCTGAAGGTTTGCGGGTTATTGTGGGTCAGCGTTTGGAATTGGGCAATCGTTTTGGCTGGGGAGGCACAGACGATCCTCTGTATCCACCTGATAGTGTTGCCACCCTATCGAATAACAGTGGGCCAGTGAAAGGTGCCGCTGAGGCTAAGCAGCAGCGCACCCTAAGGGATAACTTGGCTGCCGTACAAGGTATGGTCGCTTACCACTACTCAGAAGATGGTGGGCAGATTCCATATATGTGTATGGCTGCAACTGTACACCCAGGTACTCAGCAAACTCTGATTAATAGCCGGACGTTTGGTACCTATCCAGGTGGTGCACAGCGGATAGACTTTTTGACAGGTCAAGGCACCAACGGTTGGGAGTTTGACTTTGCCACTCTTGATAGTGATGGGGACAGTAGTGTCATCGACGAATTTGACTACGATTTTTCGACGCCTGCTAATTCTCCGCCGATAGCCAGAGCACTGCGCAATCTGGCCTATTTTGCAGGTGATCCGAGGGGAGGAGCACCCTCATTTGAACCGAAGCAAGGTGTTAAGGACGATCCCTTAGGCTCTGCAATAGATGATGCTGACGAGTTTGTGCACCCATATCCATACATGGCAATGTGGGGGGACTTCTCCGTGCTCCGTCGGATTTTTGATGAGTACTTAGAAACGGGTACGAGCTACGCTGACTTGAGTCTTGCGGATCAGGCATCTTTGCACAGTGCCGCTTGTACGCTGGGGATGTTGGCAAATAACCTAGAGACCCTCGAGGAAGAATATAAGGCCATTATTGATACTAGAGGGGCGACTTGGGTTGGCAACATAAACACTAATGCGGATCCAAACAGAAAGTTTGAAGACTGGCTGCCGTTGCTCAGTGGACTGACTGCTCCGGAGCGGGAAGTGGTTGAACTCCATCGGCAGACTGAACGCGATCGCATCTTTGGTTTTCGAGACAGCGATGCGTCTGTAATTGCCAACCACACGATGCCAGCTGGTAGTGTGCTAGCCGGTACCAACGTGGGCCTGACCTGTGATCCAGCCATTGAATTTCCCGCATCCTACACTATTGGCGGAACTGCAATTGATGACGTGCAAAGACAGGCCCTAGCCCTGGCGCTTTGTGCCCGTTCAACATCGCCTCCCGCATATCCAGCCTTACACTATGTGATGCCCAGGTATGAGCATTCACAGCTAGGTGATGATGCAGCAGTCGATGTTACGGCCGTCGACCTAATAACAGCACCCGTTGAATTTATTAACGACCAGACGCTGACGGGTGAAGAATACATCGATGAGGGTGGTGCTGCTCCCATTTACATTGCTGACAGTGATGCTACGACCACCAAAGCAAACGATAGCTATGTCTATCAGGCTGTTGATGTTGAGCAAATCGCCCTGACGCCTGCCGCTGCGATCGCTAACTTCAAACAACCGGTGGCAAGTGGCGCTGATTTAGTTGCACCCAATGATTTTGACTCAGGTACTGATGCAGAAATACGCACCAGTCTGACCCAGAGTGAAATCAAGGTCGGAGGCACCGTTTATGAGCTGGCCTTTCTAGACAAAGCGCTGCTGGATGGCCGCCAGCTCATGAATGTACGGGTGCTCGATCTAGATATTGGTAAGCTCACCCTTGACAAGCCCTTTGAAACCGACACAATTGCCTGGATCCCTGAAGAAGAAGGACTCTTTTATGCAGCCCGTGAGGATGCTGTGCGTGAGGACAGCATTGTCCGTCCTAGCCAGGCAACCTGGGCTACCTGTGAGGTGTTTGAAAACCTAGTTGACAATGCTGATAATTGTCCCATGGTGGTGACGTCAAACAATGCCAAACAATTTGGTACCTACGACCCCCCCTTAAATACGACTAATTCAATTAGCCCAAAACCGGTAGACATGTATGCCGACCCGGATCGACGGCCCAATGGCTTCCGGTTATTCAATGGGAGTAATCTCAACCGCTCAGATGATAACCAGGCCGCTGGTATTTCCTTTGTAACTGATAACCCGGCCTATATTTATGGGGACTTCAACCTACATCAAAATAAGGCAACCGGTGACATCATTGAGGAATTTACGGGAATGGGCCAGATATTAGGGACCGCCTTTGCTTCTGAACCTAATGAAAACACTGCTCAAGACTTATTTTACGGTCGCACTAATTTAGACCTTAACTTCGCTCGGGGTAATACTGACGCTTGGCGACCGTCAGAAATATTTGCGGATGCCGTTACTATTTTGTCTCCCAACTTTAGAGACGGCTGGGCAGAGGATGCCTATGTGTATGACCTAGGCGGTGGTCTGGGGGCTCCTGTGGTCAATTCTTCGTACCTTAACTACAACCGCTCAGAAGTCGGTACCGCTATCAATCGCTGGCTGCGTGAGGATAACGATCAAGTTGTTCAATGTACAGGGGGCGATACCTGTAACTATCCGATTCGATTGGATAGAAACGGCATCTCCAAAAAGTGGAGGACCGGTCCTAGTGTCTTCGAAGATTATCCTGTGAACTTCGGTGATGACTATATGAGCCTATTTGAAAATCGTGGCGATCTAATTCAGGAGCGTCAGACGAATCAAATAACACCGCCAGATAATAGCCGAGTCAATGCGCTCTTGGTTTCGGGTATTGTACCGATGCGTGAAGATCAGACCTACGGTGGCATTCAGAACTTCCCAAGGCTGATAGAGTACTGGGCTGGTAAAAATCTCATCATTTCGGGTGGTTTCTTCCAGCTTAACTTTAGTACCCAAGCAACGGCCCCCCAGGACCAAGACGCCTGGGAACCTGGTACAGCACCTCAAGCGGCTACCAACTACAACGTCTTTTATGGTGCAGCTGAACGGATTTGGGGCTACGACGTTGGCTTTCAATATACGAGCGTATCGCCAATTGCCCGGCGGTTTGTCAGTGTTGGTAGACCCCGTAGTGAGTTCTATCGTGAACTCCCTCTAGATGATGCCTATGTTCAGAATCTGTGTACGGCCCTTCAGGGCCTAGATGGTACAGTGTCGTGCCAGTAGTGGTGGCTTATTCGATGGTGTCAACGTTATGTCAAAGTACGGTCCACAGCAAATGAAATTGTTACGACAAATCTATCCAAGTAAGGCATCCGACAGCGGGCTAACGCTAATTGAGTGTCTAGTAGCAATTGTTGTCATTGGTATTTCAATGGCTGTAACAGCGCCAGTGATTGTTCTGTCTGTTGCTACTCGTAACCAGAGTCAACGTGCTGAGCAAGCTTTTCAGCTTGCCCAAGCAGAAGTAGACCGGATAAAATTTACGGTTGCTAATAGCAATACCTATACCGTCTCGGCTGCCACGGTAGCCGCCAACAGCGCCGCTAATTTTTTAAACGACGTTGACCCACCGGAGATTATTGCAGCCAACTATTCAATCACATCAGATTCTGCCAAAGGTATCGATGTTGATAGTGATGGTGTATCGGACTACGCCATTCAAATATTTAGGACCATAGGAAGCAGTGTGGGAACACGCCCTATTGCTTTTGATTTGGGGGTCAGGGTGTACGACGCCACTGCAGTGAATACCAAAACCCAGGCAGAACTTAGAACAGAGCAGGCAAATATTGGTCTGACCAGCGGTGAGGGCCAAAGAGCATTGAGGCCATTGTCAGTGATTTATACCAGCGTAATCAAAAGTGATACGGATAGGTCCCTATGCGACTATTACAACTTTATCGATAGTGTCAACGGCACGACAACGTCATCTCCTTCCCAGTGTTGAGCGATACTACTGCTAATAAGTAAAATTATGGTTAGATTCAACTCGTATATGCGGCTGCTTCGGTCATTACGGCGTACCACAACAGGACATAAATACTCTCGCGATCGCGGTTTTACTCTAATCGAAATTTTAATTTCGTTAGTAATTGCAGGGCTCGTTGTGTCTGGTTTACTGTTTGTTGTTGTTGAGATGCTGCGTGTAGACCAACGTGAGGTAGCGTTGGAAGAAGTGCAGAGCGATATGCAGCGGGCAATAGATTACATCGCTGATGACCTGCGGGAAGCAATTTATGTTTACGACAATCCTGCAACGGTTACTGCCCAACTGGCGAGCTTGAACGATGAAATCGCCACTAATGGTGCCGAACCGGTTCTTGCTTTTTGGCGAACTGATGAGATTGATGTTGGCAACACATCAATTCCTGCTGATTGCTCAACAGAAGGTGCTAACGAAGGAGTCTGCAACGTTATCAAAGCGCGTAGAGCTAGCTACACGCTAGTTGCCTACTACCAAAGACCGCAGTATGGCCCTTGGGAAGGTGCAGCTACCCTCAAGCGGTATGAGTTGGCTCAGTATGACGATTTAACAGCAGCTGGAGCAGCAAAATACAATCTTACCGAAGCCTACAAATCTCCACTGGATGGTGGCTTAAATGATTTTGCCGGCTGGACGCCGGATTCGGCTGCAACAACCAGTGATGGTGGTTCTAGAACTGTTCTAGTTGATTATGTGAGGGCTATTGATATTGACGCAGTCAATGCTGTGGACTGCGAGGCGTTAACGGGCGATCCTGAGCATGTGCTAGCTCCTGCAAATGCGACAAACGCAACCGGTTTTTTTGCTTGCATAAGGCCGCCAGTATTGGTTGATGGATTTAGAGCCAATCAGGACGTATTTCTATTTTTACAGGGTGATGCGACTGCAGCCAGTCAGTTTCTACAGCCTGCTAGCGAAGATAGTCGTCTGCCTGTCTTACAAACTCAAGTCAAGCTAGGTGGCGTCATCGATCGACCAGGCTAGTCACATTATCTAGATAGGAACGGAACCCTAAAATGTCGAAGAGAAAGCTATTGAACTCTGTTTCAACAAACTCTGGTTTTACCTTACTAGAATTGTTGGTGGTTGTAATTCTTGTAGCCATTTTGGCGGGTATCGCAGCTCCAGGATGGTTAGGATATCTCAACAGACAGCGATTGACTAGAGCTCGAAACGATCTTATTCAAGTGTTAGAGCAGGCCCAGACCGATGCACAACAGCAGAACTCCACTAGGGTTGTGAGTATTTCTTCAAGCAACCCTCCGCAGGTAGAAGTGTCTTCTACACCTGGTGCTGATGGCGTCATTAGAGAGCTTGGTGAGCAAAATAGTGGCTTATTGCTTGTGGGGGGACCCTTGAGTTCTGGACCTGTTGCCTCGGTGGCATTTGACCATAGAGGTCTGGTGGATGGAGATAGCGTTCCGTTTATTTTTAGTGTTACCAGTGATAATCTAGGCACAGATCAAGTGCGATGTGTGATTGTACCTAATCTATTAGGCAGCATTATTAGAGCAGACGATAATAACTGCGTGCCGACACCCTATAGAGAATGACCACCACCTAAATTTATTTACTTAATAAAGACCGTTTGATGGGAGTTTGATGCCATCTCAGGTAACTCTAAGAAAGCTTTCGAATGTGGCTTTTAGGGGCTATGATAAAACGGTCTTCAATATTTAATCAAACTACAAACTCCCAATCCGGTTTTACGCTTATGGAGCTTTTGGTTGTGATAGCTGTCATAGGCATAGCGGCGACTATAGCAACATCTGCCTGGAATAATGCTTTGGGAAAGTGGCGGGTTACGAGTGCTCGCCAAAAAATTGACCTAGCAATCCATAAAACCCAAATAAGCGCTCAGCGTAACAAGATGAATTGGCAGTTCAGTATTCGTGAAACGGATGCTGGCTATGTTGAATGGTCCAGCCATGCGCAGAACACACTGCCTAGTAAATGGCATTTTATTGGAACTAGAGCGATTGATATTGATCTAGCCGATACCACCCTAGATCGCTCCAATGGTAGCTACTATGTCCGATTTGACTATAAGGGTCATTTAGCATCTCGAACTCGAACGTTGACACTTACCCATGGGAATGTGCCAAGTGTTAAACGCTGTTTGATTATGTCCACACTGTTGGGAGAAATTCGTCAAGATAGTGAACAACAGCAGCCTAATTCATCTGGACGTTATTGTTACTAGAGTTAGAGAAAGAGTGGGTAACTGCAATGGTTCAACTGAGAGGCGTTGACAGTGTTATTTTTGATCTGGGCGGAGTCATAGTTAATTTGGACTATGCCCTAACTATTCAGGCCCTTAGTCAGCTGGCTGGGTACGATGTTACGCAGCAATACAGTCAGCAGAGCCAGGCAGATAATTTCTCTGAATATGAGGTGGGTAGCATTACAGCGGCTGAGATTCGACAGGGGCTG
>ERZ1740070.1843-NODE-1843-length-12783-cov-16.779620_pt1 | contig 12783 bp, 10 predicted proteins | sample MGYA00581734_ERZ1740070 | MGnify/ENA primary metagenome ERZ1740070 (study PRJEB43018, sample SAMN04849744) | marine metagenome | isolation source: floating plastic debris | place: Pacific Ocean | collected 2008-09-01 | study: EMG produced TPA metagenomics...
TGCATTTGCGATCGCATCCACTCCACCCCCCACCAGCGCATCACCTTTGCGTCCTACATGGACCTTGCCCTCTACCATCCTGACTACGGCTATTACACCACCAAAGCCTCCATCCTCGGTCCTGACGGCGACTTTATCACCTCACCCCACCTCGGTCATGACTTTGGTGAGCTGCTGGCCGTCCAGTTTGCCGACATGTGGCATAGTCTGGGGCAGCCAACGCCATTTCAAGTAGTCGAGATGGGAGCGGGCCAGGGGTTGATTGCCGCTGATGTGCTGACCTATCTACAGAAGTACCAGCCTGACTGCTATGGAGCCCTTGATTACATCATTATTGAAAAATCTCCTGCGTTGCGATCGCAACAACAAACGCGTCTAACCCACAAAAAAGTAACCTGGACCACCCTTGACGAGCTAACACCTATTACGGGCTGTTTTTTCTCCAACGAGCTTATCGACGCCTTCCCCGTCCATATTATTCAAAAGAATAACAACCAACTGCAAGAAGTCTACGTCACCACCCAAGACAGCGCGCTTCAAGAAACCCTCGGTCCCCTGTCCACCGACCAACTCACCCAATACGCTGACCTCGTCGCCATTGATTTCCTCAACGACACCTATCTCGACGGCTACCGGACCGAAGTCAACCTCGCTGCCCTTGACTGGCTCGACACCGTCTCCAGCCGCATTGCTCGAGGCTTTCTCCTCACCATAGACTATGGCCACACTGCCCAACGCTACTACAGTCCCGCTCGTCACAAAGGCACCCTCAAGTGCTACTACCAGCACAGTCACCACGACGATCCCTACACCAACATCGGCCAGCAAGACTTGACCGCTCACATCGACTTCACCGCCCTACAGCGCCACGGCAACAATGTCGGCCTCAGCACCCTCGGTTTCACCCAACAGGGGCTTTTCCTCATGGCCCTCGGTCTTGGTGATCGAGTTGCCAACCTTGCCCAAACCATTACCCCCGGTCCAGACGGCTTCAACCAGCTGATTCAACGCCGTTCCGCGCTTCATCAACTTATGGATATGAGCCCCATGGGGTTAGGAACCTTCGGTGTATTGATTCAAGGCAAAGGTATAGAGGACGATATCCCCCTAAAAGGGTTAACGATACCCCCGCTAAGTTAGATGAGGGCTTGGCAATCACGCCACACTCTTTCTTCTCTTATCCACATACGTCTCCACATGCTCCGGTATGCCAATCCCCTCCGTCAGCTTCGGATCCACAATTGGCTCCCCCAATTGCATCCTTAAGGGAATTACGCCAGCCCAATGGGGCAAATCATAATCAGCCGCATCATCCACCGGCGGCCCTGTCCGAATCTTTGCCGATGCCTCATCAATTGGCAATGCCAAAACCGTGGTAGCCGTTAGTTCCTGCTCATTTGGCTCCCGCGTTTCCGCCCACCGTCCTGGCACCACATGCTCTGTAAATGCATAGAGTGCCTTTAATTTCTCCTCACGGTCACTCACCCGCTCCGCCGTCCCAAACAACACGACCGAACGATAGTTCATTGAATGATGCATGGCTGAGCGGGCCAGTACTAAGCCATCCAACAGTGTCACCGTGACACACACGTCAATTCCTTGTTGCAAAGACTTCAGCATGCGGCTAGCCGGTGACCCGTGGATAAACAACCGATTATCAAGGCGACCATAGGCCGTAGGAATCACAAACGGCTGTTCTTCTATGGCAAAACCCACATGACAGATGAGTCCGGCATCTAAAATAGAGTAAACCGTTTCTGAATCGTAATGACCGCGCTTAGGTACGCGCTTAACCTGGGTGCGTCCTGTTTTCATGGTGTTAGTCCCTGTTAATGAGTTCCTGTTAATACGAAGAAAGATCAATCAGGCCTAGGTTTGCGACTAGCGCCCCCTTTGGGCGGGTGCCTGAAAGGCGAGGTGGGTTGTCGCTAGATGGCGAAACCCACCCCGGAGCCCCTCTTCCTAGGGGAGAGATTCAGTATTAGCGCTACTGTATCCATTGCAATTGGTCTTCGGCTAGAGCCAATTTTCATTAAAGCTGTCAGTCCAATTTTAAAGATTACCCATGGAATTGGCCTTAGTTATTGATGCGGCCCTATCGGAACCGCTCCATCAGCAGGTATACAGTCAGTTGCGATGGTCGATTCTTTCCGGCCGGCTCCAGTCTGGTCAGCGGCTGCCGGCATCGCGGGCGTTAGCGAAGTCCCTGGGGCTATCACGCACTACGGTGACCCAGGGCTACGACCAGCTAATCAGCGAAGGCTATTTACAAACCCGCCCAGGGGCTGGCACCTATGTGTGCGATCAGCTTCCAGAACGTTTGCTAACGGCTGAGGTGGTAGCTCAACCCCATCATTTTTCTGTTGAGATTCCGCTGTCAGCCTATGGCCAGCGTGTAAACCAATCACCATCGAGACCCGTTAGAGAGTCTCGTGAGATTAGCTTTCGCTATGGTCAACCTGCCCTAGATTTATTTCCGACAGAGCTATGGCGCAAACTATTGTCTAAGCACTGTCGAAACAACCATCACTGGCTTGCATATGCGACGTCATCTATGGGGTACTGGCCCCTACGGATGGCTGTGGCTGACTATCTGCAACAATCTCGTGCGGTCCGCTGTAAGCCCCAGCAGGTGATTATTACCAGCGGTAGTCAACAGGCCCTGGGGCTAATTACTCAGCTCTTGATTAACCCTGACGACAGTGTCGCTATGGAAGAGCCTGGTTATGGAGGGGCACGGCAGATTTTTAAGGCCAGTGGCGCTGACCTATTACCTATGCCATTAGATCGGGAGGGGCTAGTGGTTGATGAGTTGATAGGGCATAGCACGACGCCTCGTTTGGTCTATGTCACACCGTCTCACCAGTTTCCTACCGGGGCGTTGCTATCGTTACCCCGACGTCTGGCACTGTTGCAGTGGGCCTGGAAAACCGGCGCACTGATTGTTGAAGATGACTACGACAGTGAATATCGCTATGGGGGGCGACCGATACCATCACTCCAGGGGTTAGATACCCATGCGTCTGTGCTCTATGTCGGGACCTTCTCGAAGGTGATGTTTCCCAGCATTCGCCTGGGTTATCTGGTGTTGCCAGAATCTTTAGTGGACGTTTTTGGTAAAGCCAAGTGGTTAGCTGATCGACAGCCACCCACCCTGACTCAAGCTGTTTTAGCTGAGTTTATTGCCGAGGGCCATTTGGAGCGCCATATTCGAAAAATGCGTCTATGCTATGAGCGTCGTCGCAATGCGCTGGTCCAGGCTTTATATGAACACTTTGGCCAGACTGTGGAGATTTTGGGCGACAGTGCTGGCCTACATGTGATGGCTAAGCTACCTCTTTTGCTAACGGATGCCGAGGCCGAGGCTAGGGCCGCCAGCGTTGATGTAGAACTATGTAGCGCGAGGGTTCAGTATGAAGTGCCGGTTAATACAGGAGAGTTTGTGTTTGGCTACACCGCCATTGACGAAGAGCAAATAAAGGAGGGCATACACCGCCTTTCTAAGGCATTCCAGCCATAGTTGCCCCATTAACTAGCATCGTTAGCTCCACTGAGCCTACCTACGGTTACGTGAACCATTAATAAGTTTTCTACTTGATTTAATACTCTCTCGACTAAATATCTACCATTAAAGTTGAAGGTAACATTTTGAGGACAAGGCTTTGGATATTACACTGCTTGCCCTGCTACTGATCAGCATGATTTTGTTTGGGATGCACATGCCCTATGCTGTTTTGACTATGGTTGCGATTATTGCCCTTGCGACTATGGCAACGCGTCTATCGTGGTCGGTGCTCAGCGCCTTCGAGTCGATTGAAGTCGATTAGGGCTAATCCACACCCATACCCCCTTTTTCTGTAAGTTTCTAAAACCAATTCCCCCCAGTGGCCTATCGCGCTTCTGGGGGGAATTGGTTATTGGTTAATGGTGGGCGGTGTCTAATAAGCCATGGGGGGTGAGATCGGACGGCTTGGGTGAACCTGCAGGGTCATGTGTGGGATACATTGCCCGGCAATTCTATTCCTGGTGAATCACGCTCATTGTCAGTCGCCACCTCTATTTCGGCCTGCGTTTATCCCTCGTCAGCATGTAATCAAATCCTCACTATTGTTAATTTCGATTTAGTAACCGGCAACCGCGCACTTACAATGGATCGGTTGTATCCTGCGACACTAGCCTTGATTGAACGTTACACCCTGCCCGAGATGGGCGAACTTTGGACCGACGAGTACAAATTCAAAACCTGGCTGCAGGTTGAGATCGCCGTCTGCGAAGCCCAAGCTGAATTGGGCCGTATCCCCCAAGCAGCGGTGGACGAAATCAAAGCTAAAGCCAACTTTGATGTGGCCCGGATTTTGGAAATTGAAGCCGAAGTCCGCCACGATGTGATTGCATTTTTGACCAATGTCAACGAATACGTGGGTGATGCCGGCCGCTATATTCACCTGGGCATGACCAGCTCCGATGTGCTGGATACGGCTCTTTCTTTGCAAATTGTGGCGAGCCACCAGGTGCTTTTGTCCCATGTTGAGAAGCTCATCCAGGCCATTCGCAATAAGGCGCAGGACCATCGCGATACCGTTATGATTGGTCGCTCCCATGGTATTCATGCCGAGCCCATGACCTTTGGCTTTAAGCTAGCTGGCTGGCTGGCGGAAGTATTGCGCCACCGCGAGCGCCTGTGTCGGATTCAAGACGAAATTTCCGTGGGCCAAATTTCAGGCGCTGTGGGCACCTATGCCAACATTGATCCAGAAATTGAGTCCTTAACATGTCAAAAACTGGGTCTTAAACCCGATACAGCGTCTACCCAGGTCATCTCGCGGGATGTGCACGCCGAGTTTATGACCACCCTGGCTGGGTTAGCCGCGTCTATTGAACGGTTTGCGGTCGAAATTCGTAATTTGCAGCGCACCGACGTTCTGGAAGTGGAAGAATTCTTTGCTAAGGGGCAAAAGGGGTCTTCGGCCATGCCCCATAAGCGCAATCCAATTAAGTCGGAACGGTTGACTGGACTGGCTCGAATTATTCGTACCAACGCCCTGGCGGCCTTAGAAAATGTTGCCCTGTGGCATGAGCGGGATATTTCCCATAGTTCCGTGGAGCGGGTGATCTTTCCCGACAGCTGCATTCTGATGCACTTCATGTTGGTGGAAACCACTAAGCTGGTGCAAAACCTGCAGGTTTACCCTGACAATATGAAGCGCAACATGAACATGTACGGTGGTGTGGTCTTTAGTCAACGGGTGCTGCTATCCCTAGTCGAAAAGGGTATTGCCCGTGAGGATGCCTATCGGATTGTGCAGCAGTGCGCCCATGCGGCGTGGAATGTTGAAGGCGGTGATTTTCAGACCTTGATTTCCCAGGACCCCCAGGTAAAAGAAAACCTGTCGGCTGATGAAATCAAGGAAGCCTTTAATCCGGACTATCAGCTGAGAAATTTGGACAAGGTCTACCAGCGGTTGGGGATTTAATCTGGTTGGTGTGGCAAATATCCGGCGTTGCTGCTTCCAGGTATGCACGTATCTGGTGAGGCTAATGTTCTGATGCACTAGAACATTGGCGGATCACATATGCGATCACACTGACGCTGTAGCGTAATGCTTTCAAGGGCTGTGAATTGCCTTAACCAATGTGACCAACGTGATCAACCCATCACAGAGGCTTTAAAAATAGGCAAAAAAGCAGGGAGGTAGATTCTACCTCCCTGAAATGCCTACTATATGCTCACTAGACGCTGCTAGTAGTAGGTAGCTCCAACCATGTGTACCTACTACATTCACAGACCAAACTTATTTAACTTTGTTCCGGATCCTCTACATAGTCGGCATCTTCAAAGTCAGCAGTTTCTGCATCCATCTCATCTTTAAAGCCCCGCAGGGTTTTTCCGAGGGCACTGCCCAATTCAGGGATTTTCTTGGGTCCAAAAACTAAAACGGCGACAACGGCAATAATGCCCACCTCTGGCCAACCTAAACCGAACATGGCACCTTTCCATGAATGTCTCAACTACTATACCGCAGCTAATTAGAGCCTCATCAATGGATACCCGTATGTTTGTGCCCAGGCGCTGTGACATATGCTGTGACATTTACAGCGCCTGAGCTGTGTTTGACCACTAGTTGACCACTAGTTGTTGTAACGCTGCTCTAGCCAAACGCGTAGGGCGTCTTCGGAGGAAAACTGATGCTGCTGATTGCCCACTGGGTCGTACACGCACCATTGACTGCCCTGTTTGGTTTCTTTGGTCCAAATGCGTGGCTGACTTCCTGTGGTTAGTGTGTGAACCAACCAGCTACCAGTGGTGCTTAGTAATTTGCTGGCGGCTTGTCGGATTTTTTGTGATGGGGTGGGCTGCCATAGCCGTTCTAGCTGATGACGTTGTATTTCAAGCTTTTGTAAGTTGGAGGAATAGCTGTTCATAGGGCCCTCCTAAGGGAGTAAGCGATTGCATACCAACTAATCTAGGGATGAAACTTGGGATCAACAAAGCATGAGATAGATGGGAGCTATCTACAAAATTAATAGAGGTGAGTATGGGATTTGGATTGAAAGTTTCAGGGTAGAGCGGGGGCAATAGATAGGGCGGTGGATCGATGGCTCCTATCCTGTAGAATACTGGGCGGCCCATCATGCGTTTGCGATGAGAAAGCTTTATTTTCTTCTGCCAGGAACCTCCCGCTCATTTAATTGTGGTGGGCTATTTGCTGAGTTAAATACCTTCAAATTAGCTCAACAGATTTGTGAGGCGGAGGTGGTTACCTATCGCCAGCGAGAAGAGAACCATCCGTTTATTGATGATCTGTTGCAGCAGGCCGATCTTCGGCGCTGTATTTTTATTGTCAGCTGGGGCTTTGATGTGCCTAAACAGCTGAAAAAACTCTCCCGTTGCCATGTGGTATACCATGCGCATAGTGCAGGCTATGGCTTTTCGGTGTCTCCCCAGGTGCCGATTCTGGCGGTTAGTCGTAATACGATGGGGTATTGGGGGATGCGATCGCAAAATTCCCTGATCTACTGGCTCCCCAACCAGCTTCCGGCTGAGGTAACCAATCGCCACATTAATCGGGATATCGATGTATTAGTACAAGCAAGAAAGTCTTCCGAGTATGTGACTAATCAGCTCATACCTGAACTAAAAAAGAGATTTAATGTTGTTGTTGTTGACTCATTTGTCGACGATCTGATGGGCTTGTTTAATCAAACCAAAGTCTATCTCTACGATTCCGCTGAGTACTGGGTGCAATATGGTCTAACAGAAGGATTTGGGCTGCCGCCGATGGAGGCCCTAGCCTGTGGCTGTCAGGTGTTCTCCAGCGTCAATCATGCCCTGGCCGACTATCTTGACCCAGGAGAGAATTGTCATAAAATAGCAGGCTATGCCACAGGTTACGATGTGCAGCGGATTGCCACAGTGTTAGAAAACTGGCAGCCTAACAGCTTACCTGAAAACTTTTTTGCTCCCTACCGCTCTGAGCAGCTAGTGCCGCGCTTAGAACATATTCTCACTGAACTCAATCAATTCTTTGACTATCGACAGCAATATTCCTCAGATATTTCCAGCCTGACCCGCCAGCGACGGATTTATTTGTTCTACAAGCGAATTCAGACAAAACTAAAAAAGCTTAAACAGTAAGTGGGTGCATTCAACCTTCTATCCGTATGATTTAAGGCCTACCCTCCACATTTCTCCTGCATCTTCTTCATCTGCTGTACAAGATATTTAGTACGACCTAGTTTAGCTACGTTATAGAGTCGATCAAACTCTCGTTTAAAGTGTTGAGCTACGGTGGTATTTTCAATGACCAACAGATTCTCATCATTTGTATGGTTCGCCGCTTTACTCCAGTTGTGGGAGCCGATAATTACCTGACGATTATCCAGTAAGGCAAATTTGTGGTGTAGTTTGTCTCCATCAGCTAATTCCGGATAACCAACGGTGGTGATGGTGTCTTTCCATACACGGTTGTCTTTCTCATATTGGCAGCGGTGATTGGGCAAAGCCAGTCCCAGCATATCTAAGGCTTCGCTGTAGCTGCGATAGATAAAGCTACGATCGATGAGGATACGGATTTGGAGGGAGGGATTGAGTTGTAGAGCATCGGCTATGCCTTGGTCAGTAAACACAAATAGGGCCAAATCTACCGATTGGCTCGCTTGGCTGAGGGTGTTGGCAATTACGCCATTGGTCGTGTGCTCACGGGGACTATTAGCCCGATGGGGAGAAAATTGTACGGTGATCTGACCGTTGGGCAGATTGACTGTTTTGAGTGGGCGTACCGGTTTGGGTGAGCCAAAGAGACTGTTGACCTGACCGCCAGGGCCGTCTCCCCACAGCAGGTTAAACTCATCGATATAGGCCGTGGCTAGCTCGACATTGTCAATGCGTAGCAGGGCATTGGCATTACCTCGACTCTCGGGGACGAGCCAGTCTCCATGGATGCCCGAGAGGGTAAAGTTGGCAGAGCCGGTAATCACCTGACGACCGTCCACCACCATAAATTTGTGGTGCATCAGACCGCTGCCTTTAGTGCCGTCGTCCGTATCATTCACCATCGGTATAGCTGCTTGTTGCAACATCAGGATGGCATCACGTTTGGCTGCCTCGTCTGAGGTGATGTGCCCATCGCCGTTGATGTCACCAAATGCAGACAAATTTTCGTATTTACCTCGACTATGGTTGTCCTGTTGGCGAATCCACGCTGTGTCGTGGTGACTCCACCCATCACTATACTGATTATCTAAAATTACTCTGACTGTTACGCCAGTCTGAGCCTTGTCAATCAGGGCTTGCGCCACCAGTGGTAGGTTTAGCTCCTGTACAGCTATATCAATAGATGTGGTTGCCTGGTTGATGGCGTCGAGCAGGATCTGCTCCAGATTGTCGCCAGACCGTTGGATGCGGCGATAGGGATCTTGATAGCTGTTGGTGTCTGCCTGGTTAAAGAAAACTTGAATATGAGGATCTTGGGGCAGCGGTGGCGGTTTGTGGCTACTCTGCCAACCCAGACAAACAAATCCCAGACCTGTAAGGGCAATCAGACCCAGCCCAGCTTGAACTCGATTTAGCATTGCATCCTAATGATTTCTTTAGACAGTTCCTAGTGAGCCCTGCCGGCCTGTCTAATTAGCTATCTAAATCTTCCATATCCCTTGGTTATCTGCGAGTAGGGCCATTCGGGCTGATCGTTCTATGCAAGTTTCTGGGCTGGTTTCATCCCCCGTTATCCTTGGCAAACGTGTCCACTGATACGATTAATAACGCTATGCTGATGACACATTAAGAACGCTAGTTTGCCATGCCAACGCCTGAAACTTTTCTCGAAGCCACCAAGTGGATGGGTATCGCCACGTTAGCCTTGACAGCGCTAACGGCACTGGCGTTTTTAACTAAGTGGGGTATTCGGTTTCGGCTGGTGGGTGCAAGCGCTTTCTGTGGTGTATTAACTGCAGGGTTCTTGGGTCTCAGCTTTCAGCCGTTGGTGCCCATTACATTTGAAGGCTCAGTTCCCTACACAACTGTTTTTGATTCTGGTGCTTCCCAGCTGGTGATTGCGGTTCCGGCCGATATTACCGATGCCCAGCTGGAGGCCACCCTACAGCAGGCGGCCGTCAATTCGTTTAACCCCAGCCGGTTGAGCGGTGGTGTTCAGGGTGCGATGATTCGAGCTCGGGCCATTGTTCATCGTGACCCCGGTATCTCTGATTTGGTCTATTTAGGTCAGGTAAAGCCCGATGCTGATGCCGAGCTGGGTTACCGCGTTGTCCTTGATCGTTCTGCGTTAGCGAAGGCCCGAGCGAGTAGCTAGGGTGGCTAATCTTGCTCCGATTGATTGGGTGTCTGTTCGCTACAGCCGATGCCCGTGCTCTCTTCTGAGTCTTTTAAAGCGTCTTTGAAGTCTGTTAATAATCAACTATGTCTACGTTATCGACACTGATGGTGGCACCCGCCCAGGTGGTGCGAGGTTCAGGCATCTTATCCCAGTGTGGCTCGCTGATTTCTAGATTGGGACAGCGACCCCTTGTGGTTGGTGGGGATCGTACCCTGCAAACGTCAGCATCTTTTTTGGCCGATATCAGCCAGCTCAAAATAGCCAAAGCTTCCTATCAGAACGATTGTTGTGAAACCTCCCTAACCCAGCTACGTCGGTTGGTGGATGAGCACAGGGCTGACCTGATTATTGGTGTGGGCGGTGGCAAAGCTCTGGATACGGCTAAGTTGTTGGCCCACCAAACCCAGCTGCCGGTTGTCACTATTCCCACATCGGCGGCTACCTGTGCAGCTTGGACCGCATTATCTAATGTGTATTCTCAGCGCGGGGCCTTTCGTTACGATGTGGGGCTGCCCGTCTGTCCGGATTTGTTGTTGCTGGACTATGACCTGGTGGCAACGGCTCCTAAGCGGACATTGGTGGCTGGGATTGGGGATGCGATCGCAAAGTGGTACGAAGCTTCCGTCAGCAGCGGCCATTCGTCCCAAGCCCTAGTTATTGGTGCAGTGCAGCAGGCCAGGGTGTTGCGGGATATTCTCTTTCAAAAATCAGCGGCTGCCCTAGAAAACCCAGGCGGGGACGACTGGCGCGAAGTCGTTGATGCCTCGGTGCTGATGGCCGGGGTGATTGGTGGCATGGGGGGGGCACAATGCCGCACCGTGGCCGCCCACGCTGTCCACAATGGCCTGACTCAAATCCCAGCTAGCCACAGTATGCTCCATGGCGAAAAAGTTGCCTATGGTATCTTAGTTCAACTGCGCTTAGAGGAAATGGAGTTGGGTAACTCTCTAGCCGCAACGGCACGTCAGCAGTTACTCCAGTTTTATGGCCAAATTGGTTTGCCCATGACCCTCAGCGATCTGGGCTTAGCAGAGATGTCTTTAACCGATCTACGGCAGGCGGCTGAGTTTGCCTGTCAGTCGGGTTCAGACATTCACCATTTGCCCTTTGAGGTGAGTTCTCAGCAGGTAATGGCGGCGATGGTGTCCACCACGGCTCCCTGTCAGCGGGCCGAATCGTCCGTACCCAACCTAGCAACCCCTAAATCACCGTCACACCCGTCATCAGGAGGTAAGGTATGACCCCAGCTTGGATGAAAAAAGCACAGCGACTGGAGCAGCTACCCCCCTATGCTTTTGCCCGTCTAGATGAGCTAAAGGCAAATGCCCGAGCTCAGGGCCTTGACCTGATTGATCTGGGGATGGGAAATCCCGGTGGTCCCACCCCTGCCCCGGTGGTGGAGGCTGCCCAAAAAGCCCTGGCCGATCCTAGTCAACACGGCTATCCTCCCTTTGAAGGTACCGCCAGCTTTCGCCATGCCATTACCGATTGGTATCACCGGCGCTATGGGGTCAGCCTCGATCCTGAAGGCGAAGCGCTGCCCCTACTGGGGTCCAAAGAAGGGCTGACCCATCTGGCCCTGGCCTATTTAGATCCCGGTGATACGGTGCTGGTGCCGACGCCGTCTTATCCGGCTCACTTTCGGGGACCTGCGATCGCAACTGCCCACATCCATCCCCTGATGCTGACGGCTGAAAACGACTGGCTGATTGACATCTCCACCATTCCAGAAGATGTCGCCCGTCGGGCCAAAGTTCTGTACTTTAACTATCCCAACAACCCCACTGGGGCAACCGCTCCCCGCGCCTTCTTTGAAGAGATCGTCGCCTTTGCCAAGCATTACGAAATCATGCTTGTCCATGACCTGTGCTATGCCGAGTTGGCCTTTGACGGTTATCAGCCTACCAGTGTTCTAGAAATTCCAGGGGCCAAAGAAATCAGCGTCGAGTTCCACACCCTATCCAAAACCTACAACATGGCCGGTTGGCGAGTGGGCTTTGTGGTCGGTAACCGCCATATTATCCAGGGGCTGCGTACCCTAAAAACAAACCTCGACTACGGCATTTTCTCCGCTATCCAAACCGCTGCAGAAACGGCCCTAAACCTGCCCGACTCCTATCTTGAAGAAGTGCGCCATCGCTACCGCACCCGTCGCGACTGTCTGATTTCAGGGCTGGCGGGGCTTGGTTGGGATGTCCCTAAGACCAAAGCCACCATGTATCTGTGGGTCCCCTGCCCCCCTGAAATGACCGCCGCTGATTTTGCCTTGTATGTCTTGCAAAAAACCGGTGTTGTCATGACTCCAGGCAGTGCCTTTGGCGAAGGTGGCGAAGGCTATGTGCGCGTCAGCCTGATTGCGGAAGAAGACCGTCTCAATGAGGCAATCCAGCGTTTAGAGGAGGTGGGAGTCCGCTATCCCTCACCGGTCACGGTTTAAAGCACCAGCTGTTGTCCCCTGTGGGAGCCCTGGTTTCTGCTGGGTGGCTCACTTTCTCTCGGCCAATGGGGTGGGCGATGGGGCCTTTTCCGTCAAAATTGCTAGCTCAAAATTGCGCGCCAGTCTGAGCTGCATCGGTCCCAAATGATTAACGCTGCTAAAGTCAGCTTCTTTCACATCCGCCTGCCCAAAATAGGCCTGACGGATCACACTGTCAGCTAAATTTGCCTTTGCCAAATTGGCATGGCCAAAGTAAGCCTCAGTCAAATTTGCCTGGGATAGGTAAGCGTGGTACAAATTCGCATCGGCCAAATAGGCCTGTTGCAAATCAGTGCCAATGAGACAGCAGTGACTCAGATTAGCGCCCTGAAAATTGGTTTCACTCAGGTTGGCTTCAAACAAATAAGCTCGGCTCAAGTTAGCGCTGCTCAAATACGCTAGCCGGAGGTCAAAGCCCGCCAAATCAGCGCCCTTCAAATCGGCCGCCCTCAAATTTGGTCGAATTCTAGTATT
>ERZ1740070.1845-NODE-1845-length-12775-cov-7.600550_pt1 | contig 12775 bp, 12 predicted proteins | sample MGYA00581734_ERZ1740070 | MGnify/ENA primary metagenome ERZ1740070 (study PRJEB43018, sample SAMN04849744) | marine metagenome | isolation source: floating plastic debris | place: Pacific Ocean | collected 2008-09-01 | study: EMG produced TPA metagenomics...
CCAGAAGCCCCGGGCGATTGCTGGGGGCTTTTGTGTTTCGAATTGGCTGCGCCAATCCGACAGTGGCGAGGGGGCTTTGCCCCCTCACACTCCCCCAAGGTATTTTTGGCAAGAGGAAGAAGGCTTAGCTCTGATCCGCCATCACTTCGCGCGGGATAGCAAACGCTGCGCATTGGCCCGTGCCCGCAGTGATATTGGCCCATGTCGTGACATCAAACTGGATCAGGCTAGTGGCACATGTCGGGTAATCCATGAACCGCGGGTGTTCTGGCCAGTCTGCGACCAGCTGATGCGCGCATTCCGCGATACCGTAATTGTGGCCAACAAGAAGCACTGTATCGGTTTTGGCGGTTTGAATGGTTCCGATAAGATCGCTGGCTTCACCCAGATAAAGTGCCCGTTCAAAACGTGTCTGGATATCGGGGAAGCCGAGAAGGTCAAGTGATTGGCGGGTCCGCGTGGCTGTTGAACACAGCACCTCTTGCGGCAGCCAGTTCATGTCGCGTAGCCACGATCCCATCGCTTGGGCGCTTTTTTGGCCGCGTTTGTTGAGCGGGCGGGCGTGGTCGTCGCCATTTGCGGACCAGTCAGACTTGGCATGGCGCATTAGGATCAGTCGTTTCAAAGTGCCATGCCTTTCATTCGCTGCGTCACTCTCCCAAAAAGGCGCGCATGTGGAAAGCGGATTGTTCCGGAAGGCGGCCAAAGCTGTGCGACACCGGACAGGCCCGGCGCACCAGGCATCCTTGCCGGCAGGCGGCACCCTTGGGGCTTTTCATATGGGCCTGACATGCCGGCACATCGTATGGTTTGCCTTCAGCCAACGCGCCGACAGGACAGGCAGAGATACAGGGTTGGGCAGTGCATGTGGTGCACGGTTTGGAGGGTGCAGCGGGCAGGTCCCATCGAGCTGGAACGGCTAGAGCAGCCCGAAAGCTGATAAACAGCCCGGCTGCGTCATGCACAAGCAGGCCAATCGGGGACGACCAGCTTGTCCCGCATCGTTCTGCCCAGCGGAGGAAGGGCGCATATGGGGGGCCATCATACGGGAATAGCGCTTGCCCCTGATGAGGTGGTGCCAGAATGGTCGTCACACGTTTGAACCAACGATCCAGCGGGTGTGGTTGGCCGTCGGCCATCTCGGGTGAAGTTTTGAACAGGGCCCAAAACCGTGGCTCATCCGGGCCAAGCATGATCAGTGTGCCGGTGCCAGATGGGGTTTGATCGTCTTCCTTTGGGTGAAAGGCACCGCGCACGGCAAGGCCTAACGCCCGCGCTTCCTTGTCGAGTTCAGTGAGGCTCACCGTGCTGGACGGATCAGCGAACCCGCCCCGTGCTCTGTAAAAAGCTCAAGCAGGCAGGCATTGGGCACGCGGCCATCGAGGATCACAACGGCGCGGACGCCCTGTTCGATGGCTTTCAAGGCTGTTTCGGTTTTGGGGATCATCCCGCCTGCTATCGTGCCATTGGCGATCATGTCTGTGACCTCGTCGGGTGTCATTGCGGTCACCACGGAGCCGTTACTGTCTTTGACGCCGCTGACATCTGTGAGGAGCAAAAGCCGATCCGCCTCCAGCGCGCCTGCGATGGCGCCAGCCGCAGTGTCGCCGTTGACATTGAATGTCTCGTTCGGTTGGGTGCCGGTGGCTACCGGGGCCACCACGGGAATGATCCCGGCAGCAAACAAATCGCGCAAGACCTGGGCGTTCACCGTTTTGGGGCGGCCCACAAACCCCAATTCCGGATCGTCGGGTTCGCATACCATCAGATCGTCATCTTTTCCGCACAGACCCACAGCTCGCCCGCCTTCGTTCATGATGGCCTGAACGATGCGTTTGTTGACAAGGCCGGTCAGCACCATTTCAACCACCTGCACTGTGGCTTTGTCGGTCACGCGCTTGCCGCGCACGAACGTGGATTCGATCCCAAGGCGGTCGAGCATGTCATTGATCATCGGGCCACCTCCATGCACGACAATCGGATTGATCCCAACCTGACGCATGAGCACGATGTCGCGCGCAAAGGCAGCCATCGCGTCGTCGTCACCCATGGCGTTGCCACCAAATTTCACCACCACCACAGCGCCAGCATAGCGCTGCATGTAGGGAAGGGCCTCGGACAAGGTGCGAGCGGTGGCGTTCCAATCTTGGTTCATATCTCGGGATTTCATGCTGTGGGCTTGGTCACGTCAAACGGTGCCTCTGTGTGCGCCAAGCCTGTGCCGGGGGCAAGGTGTTTCCGTGTCTTTAGACGATGCCAGCAATCGTGCTGCGCAGGGTTGGAATGCCGTCGCCCTTTTCGCTGCTGGTCAGGATCAGTTCGGGAAACGCTGCCGGGTGTTTGGCAAGCTTGGAGCGCACCTGCTCTAACACCGCGTCATGTTGCGACGGTTTGATCTTGTCCGCTTTGGTCAGCACCACCTGAAAGGTCACCGCGCTTGAATCGAGCAGCGACATTATCTCTTCATCGACAGGTTTGATCCCATGTCGGCTGTCAACCAGCACAAATGCCCGTCGCAAGCTCGCGCGACCGGACAGGTATTGCTTGAGCAAGGTTTGCCACTTTTCGACGACGTTGACCGGTGCGTTGGCATAGCCATAGCCAGGCAAGTCCACGAGATAGCGTGCGTCACCCAGTGTGAAATAGTTGATCTCTTGCGTGCGGCCGGGGGTGTTTGACGCGCGCGCTAGCGCTTTGCGGCCTGTGACCGCGTTGATCAGAGAGGACTTTCCGACGTTGGATCGACCAGCGAAGCACACTTCGATGCGGTCGTCGGGTGGCAACCCTGACATGGCAACAACGCCCTTCAGGAAATCAATCTCGCCCGCGAAGAGTTTGCGCCCGACCTCGCGGGTGATGTCGTCAGGCTCTTCTGCCAGTGGGAAGGTGAGTTGCATGTTAGATACGCTCAACCGGATCATTGGTAGAGATGCGCCCACCTTGGATCACCTCCGCCCTTACGGAAAAATCCTGATGCCCCCAACTGTCCAGCGCGCTCAGGATATCTGCGTCGCGCTCTCCGGTGTCAGGGTTGGCGTGAGTGGATTTGCAGCGATCCGTCCGTTCGCGGATGGACAGCACAACCTCACCGATGCGCACTTGTTTGCCGTCCCAATCGAATTCTTCCCAAGGCGCAAGACCCTCGATCCACACGTTACCGCGCCACCTGTGTCGCGACAGGGGTTTGCCGACGCGTTGTTCAACCGCCCTGTGGGACGCGTGGTTGCACAGCGTCACGCTCGGAAAATCGCTGTCCGTGAATGCATCGCCATCGGCCCGAACCAGCCGGGTCGGTTGGAGGGTATTTGGTGGTACGATGGGTGTGATCCAGGTCAGAAACTGGTCTTCGTCTGTGTCTGGATTGAACGTAAGACTGCCCAGATCAGGATGCTTGAGTTCGACAGTGCCTGTGATTTCATCAAACTTGGATGTGATCGCCATGAGAGCGGGTATCTTGGCGACCCGGCAGAAATGACCGCAGGAGATCCATTTGCTGCCGTCCGCCTTTGAACGCTCATGCGCGACCGCCCAATGGCGATCAAACGGCAGCGTTTTGCCAATTTCCAACGTCACAGACTCAAGCTGTTCACGACCATGACTTTTGATCGGGTGCCGCCATATGTCTGTCACGCGCCCGGTCATTTTTGGTCAGGCTTTGGTTTGCGTTTCAGACCGGATTTGATGTTACCGAACACGTCCGGTTTGTACCCTTGAGACCTCATGATCAGGTATTGTTGGGTGAACGTGATGGTGTTGTTTGCAATCCAGTAGACGACCAGGCCACTGGCAAAACCGCCCAGCATGAACATGAATACCCATGGCAGCCATGCGAAAATCATCGCTTGCGTTGGGTCAGTGGGGGCTGGGTTCAGCTTTTGCTGGAGCCACATGGACACCCCCAACAGCAGCGGCAGGATACCGATAAAGACCAATGCAAGGAGCGAGCCAGGGGTTGGTGCGGCCCAGGGAAAGGCACCAAAGAAGTTGAAGATCGACGTGGGGTCGGGCGCGGACAGGTCCTGAAACGGCCCGAGCCATGGTGCATGGCGCAGCTCAAGCGTGACAAAGATCACCTTGTAGAGCGAAAAGAAGATCGGGATTTGAAGCAGGATCGGCAAACAGCCAGAGGCTGGGTTAACCTTTTCCTTCTTATACATCTCCATCATTTCTTGCTGGAGCTTTTGGCGGTCATCGCCGGCGCGCTCCTTGATCTTCTCCATCTCGGGCTGAAGTTCTTTCATCTTCGCCATCGAAACGTAGGACTTATACGCCAGTGGGAAGAGCACGGCCTTGATGATCAGCGTGAGGCCGATGATGGCCCAGCCCATGTTGCCAATGAGAAGGTTCAAGTGGTGCAACAACCAGAAAATCGGTTTCGTCAGGAAAAAGAACCAGCCCCAGTCGATGGAGTCGATAAAGCGGTCGACGCCTTGGTTCTGGTACTTCCTGATTGCGTCCCATTCCTTGGCACCGGCGAAAAATTGTGTGGTCACATCCTCGCGCGATCCGGGTGCCAGGCTGATCGTGGGTTGAACGGCTTCGGTCTGGTAGATGTCGCTGGCATCGCTGTACTTGGCGACCTGACGGAAAGGTGTCCCGTTCTGCGGGATAAGTGCCGTCATCCAGTAATGGTCGGTAAAGCCGATCCAGCCGCTTTCGGTCGCTTGCGTGACCTCGGCTCTCGCGCCTTCGGACGGGACGACGGGAAAATCGGTCATGTCGTCGTAGTCGATTTCCGCCAAGGTGCCATCGGCCATAGCGACCACACCTTCGTGCAGGATGAAGAAGTTCTTCAAATCCAACGGTTCGCCGTGACGCGCGATCAAGCCGTAAGGGGCCAAGGAAACGGTGTCGCTGCCAGGGTTTTCAACAGATTGCGTGACGGTGAACATGTAGTCGTCATCAATCTCGATCCCGCGGCGGAAGATCAAACCTGACGGGCTTTCCCAACGCAAGATGACCGGGCTGTCGGGGGACAAGACGTCACCGGACTCAACCGCCCACGGGGTCATGACGCTGGGCACATCTTCAAGGCTTAGTCCGGTTCCAGGGGCCCAGCCAAACAGGGCGTAGTGCGGGTTTTCCGAGCCGACGGGCTCAAGAAGGTGAACGATATCAGCACCTTCATCGAGAGTGATGCGGTAGTCTTTGAGAGACAGGTCATCAATGCGACCGCCAGCGAGCGAAATCGACCCTTTGATCCGGTCTGTTGCGATTTCGACCCGAGGGGCATCCGCGATTTCGGGTGCGACTGTCTGCGCTGCACTGGTGGTTCCGGGCGCGGCTTCCGGTGTGGGTGCAATCGCGGGGGACGTCGCGTCCTGTGTCTCGGAGGCCGGTGCCAGCGCAGTATCTGGATCGAGCGTTGGTTCGGGGGGTGGAAAAAGTACAAACCAGACAAGAATAACCGCGAAACTCAACGCGGTTGCGATTAGCAAATTCTTGTTTTGATCATCCATCAGGGATCGCCGCCTGTGCTGTTGAATTATCGCAGGGTTCAACAGCCACTGTGCCTGAACGTCAAGCAGATTCACAGCACAGTCCGGTGACTGCGGCATTTGATCAGGATGCGCGGCAACCTGTCGTGGAATGATGCTTTTGGGGTGAGCTAGGTTACTGAATCCTGCGGATTTGCGGCGCAGTTTCTTTGTGCTGTTCGGCGCGCAACCAGTCTTCACAATCGGTCACGGACATCGGTCGTGCGAACAAGTAACCTTGCGCGTACTGACACCCGGCGTCACGCAAAACGCCATGTTCGCCCACGTGTTCGACCCCTTCCGCCAATGTTTCTAGCTTGAGTTGTTCTGACATCGCCAAAACCGCATGGAGCATGCGCTTTTGATCCATTTGCGTGTCAGCATCCTTGATGATGCTCTGATCGATTTTGATCCACTTGATCGGAAGGTGACGGAGCGCCGTCACCGATGCATTGCCAGTACCAAAGTCATCCAGATCAATACGACACCCTAGGGTTGCGATCCGCTCAAGATTGCGATGGATGATGTCATCCGCCGCCGAAGCAACGCTTTCAAGCACTTCAATCGCCAGCCGATTACTGGGTAAATCAAGGCGATCCAATTCCCATTTTATGTGATCGGGCAGGTTGGGATTGCGCAACTCAATATCTGAATAGTTCACGCTCACCGTTGGCACGTGCGCACCCGCATCGTCCCAACGCCTTAATGCGGATAAGGATTGCGCCAGCATGGTCTTGCCCAGCACTTCCATCTGCCCGCTGTCTTGGATTGCGCGCAGGAATTCAGACGGTCCAACACATCCGCGTTTGGGGTGGTCCCACCGCGCGAGAGCCTCCATCCCCACAATTTCACCTGTGCGGACGCTGACCTGCGGCTGGAAATAGGCCTGGATTTCCCCGTTTTCCAGGGCGCGGCTTAAGTCTTCGCGCAGCGCGCGGCGGGCTTGGCGGTTTTGTGACAACTTGTCGGACCAAACACGCGTTGCCGAGGGTCCGTTTGATGCTGCTTCAGCCAGAGCTTGCGCCGCGGATGCGATCCAGGTTTCGGCGGTTGTGTTTCGCGCAAAGTTCAGCGATGACGCCACGCCAATGGCGACCGACAGGAATTGTGTTGTTCCAGACAGTGAAAGCGGTTCTTCAACCGCACTGCGCAACCGTTTGCTGAGGTCGAGGAGACCATCAAGTTTGAGCCGAAACCCAGGGGACACAAAAGCAAGAAAGCGGTTGTCTTCGATTTGGAAAACGTGGTCACCACTGCGCAGCGCGCTTTGCAGTCTTTCCTTCACCAACGCTCGCGCCTCTCGACCAGCCTCGTCACCCAAGGTGCGAGACACGTCTTCGAAACCTGTTACGCCAAGTTGAAAACATGCGGTCGTTTGGCCGTTATGGCGCGCAATTTCGAGAAAGTCCTGTGACACATCTGCTGGGGTCAGGACCGCAACGCTCGCCATGTCAGTGTCTTGAAGCGAACGACCAAAACCACCGATGGCCGCGTAAAACAAGGGAACAAACAACGCGAAAGCAACCAGCACGATTTCTCCACCGGTCCAATACGCGGCGAGACACAACGCGGGCAAAAACGCCAGCATATGTGTCCCTGCCAGGACATGACGCAGCTGGTGCCGTGCTTGCTTAATCTCGATTGTGCGCATGCCTGCCTGGCCTTAGTGAAGTCACACTGACCGTGCACCCGGAATGGTCACTCAAGCCTTAACGCAGGTTTGGAATATCCATAGCATTGTCATCATCTGGAGGCAGAGCAGTCATTAGGCCTTTGAAATCAAAGAGATCACTGTCCAAAAGATGTGAAGGACGTGCATTTGTCAGTGCGCGGAAAATCACTTGGCGCCGTCCTGGGCTGTTCTTTTCCCACCCGTCCAGGATGGCTTTGACCTGCTGGCGCTGCAATCCATCCTGACTGCCGCAAAGATCACACGGGATGATCGGATATTCCATGCCGGTGGCGAATTTTTCGCAATCAACCTCGGCAACATGCGCCAGGGGGCGATACACAAAGAGATCGCCTTCTTCATTCACGAGCTTGGGTGGCATCGTCGCCAATCGCCCGCCGTGAAACAGGTTCATGAAAAAGGTTTCCAGAATGTCATCGCGATGATGGCCCAGAACGACGGCAGAGCAGCCTTCCTCGCGCGCGATGCGGTAGAGGTTGCCGCGCCGCAGCCGTGAACACAGCGCGCAGTAGGTCCGGCCTTGCGGGACTTTGTCGACCACAATCGAGTAGGTGTCTTGGTATTCGATCCGATGGGGGACGCCCATTTTCTCAAGGAATTCAGGCAGTACCGTTGCGGGAAAGCCCGGTTGCCCCTGATCAAGATTACACGCCAAAAGGTCGACGGGCAGCAACCCGCGCCATTTCAATTCGTGCAGAACAGCCAGCAAGGTGTAGCTGTCTTTACCTCCGGACAGACAGACAAGCCAGCGCGCGTCGCGTTCGACCATGCCGTAATGCTCCACAGCTTCGCGCACGTTTTGAACAATGCGTTTGCGCAGTTTTTTGAACTCGGTGGTTTTGGGCGCACCGTAGAACAGCGGGTGGATATCGTCAGCGTCATCTAGCATAGGCGGGGATGTACGGTGTTCCGTATTAGTGGGCAAGCTGCCATCACTTGCGGCGCTTTGCGCGCAGTGTCGGGTCGGCGTCCGTTGGGTCTTCTGGCCAAGGGTGCTTGGGATAGGTTGCGCGCATGTCTTTGCGCACATCGGCGTAAGACCCGGCCCAGAACCCGGGCAGGTCTAACGTTGTCTGCACCGGGCGTTGCGCGGGCGACAGCAGCGTGACCCGCAACGGTGTCTTGCCAACTGTCGGATGGGTCTTTTGCCCGAACAGCTCTTGCAAGCGCAAGGTAATCTCTGGGTGTTCGCCTGAATAATCGATGGGGATCTCACGCCCTAAGGGGGTGGTGAATTTGCCCGGCACCGCTGTGTCCAGCGATTGCATTTGGCCCCAGTCAAGCATGCCGCGCAGCGCTGGGAGCAGGTCGAACTGTTTCCAATCCGCAGCTGTTCGGACGCCGGATAGGTGCGGCAACAACCAGGTGTCGAGCTGATCCAGCAAGGCGGGTTCTGTCATGTCGGGCAGGTCAATGCCGGCGTCACGCGCCAGCATTACACGCGCGATGAACCGCTCGGCGGGTTTTGTCATGGCCAAGGCCAGCCCGAGGTCGCGCACGCCATCTAGCATGGCAGCAGACTGTGCGTCGGCCGGTGCGTCTTTCCAAATGCGGTCGTCCAGAGCAATCGCTCCCAGACGTTCTTGTTCTCTGGCCACAACCCGTCGGTCGCGCTTGGACCAAATGCAGCTTTTGACCCATGCGATTTGGTCCGAAAATAGCGCACGCAACGCGCTTTCCGATATCTGGATCGCTTGCCGGATGCGGGCCTCTCGCGGGTTGCCGTCAAGATCTGTAGCCACGATCAAACGCGCACCTGCAAGCGCGTCAGTCTCATCCATCACGGCGCCCTTGCCGCCTGAAAGCTGGTAGCGCGGGGCGTCGCCTTTGCGGCGCAGACCGATGCGGTCGGGGTAGGCCAAAGCGGCCATCTCTGCCGGTTCAAGCTTTGGATGATTCCGTGATTGTGCCGCGCGGCGCAGGCGTTTCGCCTCGTCACGGATGCGCTCTAAAGCAGCCCGATTGACCATAGCGTTGCGGGTTTCGGCAAAGCGTTTCGGATCTCGCAGCGCCTCAAGCCGAAGCGCCAAATCCGTTCCCGCGTTTCGCAGCGGATCGCGGTCTGCCATCAGTGCTGCAAGCGGGGCGGCGTCAGGGCCTGCAATGCTCAGCATGTGAGCCAGTCGCGGGTGCAGCGGCAACGCGGCCAGCGTGCGGCCATGATCCGTGATGCGGTGGCGGGCGTCCAAAGCGCCGAGCATGGTCAGCAGTGTTTGGGCTTCTGCAAATGCGCCATCCGGGGGCTGAGTGAGGAAAGGCAGATCGGTGACGGAGGCGCCCCAGACGGCCATTTCAAGTGCCAGGTTTGCCAGATCGGCGGCTTCAATCTCGGCGGGTAGGAAAGCGGCCAATCCACCGTCTTCGCCTTTGCTCCAAAGCTTGTAGGCCACGCCGGGTGCCATGCGTCCAGCACGCCCTGCGCGTTGGGTGGCTTCGGCTTTGGTTACGCGTTCCGTCACCAAGCGAGACATGCCAGAGCCGGGGTCAAATCTGGCGCGGCGGGACTGGCCACCGTCGACCACGACGCGGATGTCTTCAATGGTGAGCGAGGTTTCAGCGATCGATGTGGCGAGCACAATCTTGCGACCTGACGCTTCTGGTCGGATGGCCTCTTGCTGAGCTTTGAACGGCATCGTGCCGTAAAGGGGCCTGATGTGATGATCATCGGGCATTCGACCCGAAAGCTGGGCCGCGACCCGGCGGATTTCGCCCTCTCCGGGCAGAAACGCCAGGATGCCGCCGTCGCTTTCGGCTGCTGCATGGACGATCAGATCGGACATGGCGGCGTCAAACTTCTGCGTTTTGGGCAGGGGGCGCGGCAACCATTGTGCGTCCACCGGAAAGCTGCGACCAGCAGAGGTCACGATGGGTGCGTTCATCAGCTTGGCAACGGGTTCAGCGTCGAGCGTCGCTGACATCACGAGCAGGATCAAATCGTCGCGCAGGGCCCCGGCAATTTCGAGACACAGCGCCAAGCCAAGGTCTGCATTCAAGGACCGCTCGTGAAATTCGTCAAAGATCACCGCGCCGATGCCGGTCAGCTCTGGATCGGATTGGATCATCCGCGTGAGGATGCCTTCTGTCACCACTTCGATCTGTGTCGATGCGCTGACTTTGGCATCCCCGCGTACCCGGTAACCGACGGTTTCACCTGCCTTTTCGCCCAAGGTGGAAGCCATCCGCTCTGCCGCCGCCCGCGCGGCGAGCCGCCGGGGTTCCAGCATCACGATCCGCCCTTGTGTCAGACCTGCGTCGCGCATGGCTAAAGGCACGCGTGTCGTTTTGCCTGCTCCCGGAGGGGCCTGGAGAACGGCGCGACCAGAGGCGCGCAAGTGATCTGTCAGGTCACCAAGGACATCATCTATGGGAAGGCGCGCCATGACCGTCTCTAAGCACGGTGGTTCGGCATGAACAAGTCTGACGTCTAAGTGGCCTCGGTCGGGAAGGCCTGCAAACAAGCTTTTGCGCCGCGGTTTGCCGCGCGTTCCAGATCGGGCAGGTCTGCTGCCAGTTGCGTGTCGCGTTTGCGCAGCTCGGCACGATCAATTGGGATGCGTTTCGTCACCGGAACGCTTTTACGGTCCCAGCATCTGACAAATTTATGCTGCCCAACTCTGCAATGGGTAAACACGCGCCGTGTTTCAAACTCGGTTTTGTAGACAAAACCACGCGATAAAGCCTCGGCAATCTCTGCACGTTCTTTCAATGCGGCGCGATAAGGTTCAGCCGCATCGTTGATGCACCGCTCTTGCGGAGTGGCGCAGGCCGCCAAAACAAGAAGGACTGGAGCAAAGCGCAGCATACGAACAGGGTATGCTGAGTGTTAGTTTCAGACAAGCTATCCGGCTGGTTGATCACCAAATTGTAAGCGCGTTGGCTGGAAACCGCTGTCAGCTTGCTGTGTGCGATTTCGGTGCAAGTTCCGGTTCACCCGCCATCTGGTCGGTCGGGCATGTCCGAAACTCGTCGACGGCCGGTGCCGCCCCTTCTAGAGACACGGGAACCTCGATATCGCCAAGTATCGCGACCGCACGGGTGTTGAACTTGAGGCCGTTGAGCACATTGCCAAAACCGCGATCTTTCACAGTCAATGTCCGTGTGTCTTCTGGGTTGATCAGGTGCCGGTCGGTGGAAATTGTCAAACTGCGCGCGCCTTCAAATCGCATAGAGAACACGTCAGCCTCTGGCCAGCCGGGTTCGCGCGACAGGTTGATCGCGTATTCCGAGATCGTTGGGTCAAAAGTGACCGACACCGACATGTCCGCGCCTTGATGGAACAAGGTGCAAATGGGTGTGGGCGTGAATTCCCAAGCCGAGGCGGAGGTCGCGAAACACGACAGGGCAAAGACGATAAAGCGCATTTTAGACAAGTAGGCGCGTCACAGGGATTGGCCAGTCAACCAATTGCAAAAGCAAGGGGATGTAAACGCCGTGTTGCTTCTTATCTCTATTCAAACACATGAGGAGAGCCAGCATGAAGTGCCCGATAGATGGAAACGACCTTGTCATAGCCGACCGCTCTGGCGTGGAGATCGACTATTGCCCGCAATGCCGGGGTGTTTGGCTGGACCGGGGCGAGCTTGACAAAATCATCGAGCGCAGCGCGGCTTACACGGCGCCACCGCCCCCACCGCAGCCAGAACCGTCACGCGGCTACGATGACCGCCGGTACCACAAAAAGAAGAAACGCAGCGGTTTCCTGGACGAGTTGTTCGACTTCTGATCGGCGGTCCGCTAGGGCGATGGGCGAGTGACTAAAAGGATGGCCCCATGCGCATTTGGATCGCCATGACCAGCTTGTTGATCTTATCCGCCTGCGGTGTGCCGTTCGTGCCTTTGATTTAGCATTACGAAGCTATCTTTGCCAGCGGCCTACCCGCTGCCGAACCAAGCAAAGTGGTCAGTTCGGTCAGCGTTTCTTCCGCCGTTTCACATTGCCGCCGCGCTGACCGGGGCGTCCGGCTGTGCTGCGGCCCGAAGACTTAACGGCTGCGTCTGCAGCGGCCTCGACTGCGGATTGGCGGGCCAGTGGATCATCCGCCACCGCCAGATCGACAGCTTCCAACCGTTTGACCTCATCCCGCAGGCGCGCGGCTTCTTCGAATTCGAGGTTCTCAGCCGCTTTGCGCATGTCTGTGCGCAGACCTTCCAGAACAGCTTGCAGGTTCGAGCCCGCATGCGCGTCGTCGATCTTGGTGGTCACGCGGTTCATGTCGACGGCACCCTGGTAAAGCCCAGCGAGGATGTCTTCTACGTTCTTTTTCACAGTCTCCGGCGTGATCCCGTGCTCTTCGTTATAGGCAATCTGCTTGGCCCGGCGGCGGTTGGTTTCGGCCAGCGCGCGTTCCATGGACCCGGTGATGTGGTCAGCATACATGATCACGCGCCCCTCGGCGTTCCGCGCGGCGCGGCCGATGGTCTGTACCAGCGATGTCTCTGACCGCAGAAACCCTTCCTTGTCAGCGTCCAGAATTGCGACCAACCCGCATTCGGGAATATCCAAACCCTCGCGCAAAAGGTTGATGCCGATCAGTACGTCGAAAGCCCCCAAACGCAGGTCGCGCAGGATCTCGATCCGTTCGATTGTGTCGATGTCGGAGTGCATGTA
>ERZ1740070.1846-NODE-1846-length-12767-cov-9.648285_pt1 | contig 12767 bp, 11 predicted proteins | sample MGYA00581734_ERZ1740070 | MGnify/ENA primary metagenome ERZ1740070 (study PRJEB43018, sample SAMN04849744) | marine metagenome | isolation source: floating plastic debris | place: Pacific Ocean | collected 2008-09-01 | study: EMG produced TPA metagenomics...
ACCCCAACCACAAATCCCAACTCTGCATCTCAGGGGAGACCAATATATTTGACCACTTAAAAATATTTTTTGTTTTTTTCTCCTGCAGCTGCTACAGTTGTTCTTTTCTTAGAAGTAAAATATCAAAAGTGAGAGATGTTTTAATCCTTACCATTGGCCTAAGAGGGCTCATATATAACCATTGATCACAGCAATGAAAATCCCTTCCAGTTCATTGTTTACAGGTAGCCTGGCTTATCATCATGTCTCAGTCAGTCACAGGACAGGACCAAGTAGTTGTTTCCTTGACTTGAGTGATAGCTATGTTGATAGTTAATAGGTATTTTTTATGACAAGGATTGGAATGCAAATAGAATAGTTGGGTAACTGACTTGACACCTGAATACCAGCAAGACAGGTAGGCTAAGTTTACACAGTTGTTTTTAGATAATGATGACATGACAACTAAAAAATATATTCACTTACTTTCCATCAACAGATCATACTGACACTCGTGATCTACTCTGGATGTAGATCACTGATGAAGTTGGTATTAGATGCCAGAAATTAATGTCAAAGCAATGTCGCAAAGTTGTTTATGTTAATATTGCCTTCCCCTGATTAACTTATCATTCATTGACCAATCAGATTGCTTCGGAATCACACTGCTAAATTTCGCAGTGATCTCATCATGTCTCAGATTTGGCGCACGCGCAGTATGTCAACAGATTAGATTTCAACTTCTACTCACTACTACTACTACTCACTCAGCATGGAACTTTTTTTATTCAACACTTAATTAATATACTTGACCCCTTTGTCTACAAAACCTGGTTGTCATCATTATCTTCATCGAATTGCTTTGATCAGCCATCTAATCTAGAAACTTAACTCAACTGTGTAAAACTATCTGTTTTGCCAATGTTCAGGTGTCAAGTCAGGTACCCAACTATTCTTTGCAGTCCTTGTCATGAAAAAAAATAATAACTCAAGGAAACAACTACTTTGCTCCTGTGGTCTCAGTCGCGTTTGTTCCACAGGTAAACTAAACTGCAAAGTTTGCCTTAGATCAGCTGGTTCGCATGAGTTTTTTGGTTAGTTTTGTGTTGTTTGAAGGCACTTCACCATTGTAAAAATGCCTCATTTTTGATGGTCTGTCTGGGCAAGAAAAATTTTGTAGTACTTTCCCATGAATTGTTCCGAGATAGATTGGTCACTCATATGAAGCATTTACATGCTGGTGGACTGGCACGTTTACTTTCTTCTCTACAACTCGATCATGACGCAAATGTGGGTAACGCTGCCATTTTATTTATATCCAGACATCACCCTATCTCCATTGCCATTGCAGGAAGGTCTAGCCAGATATGATGCCTTTATTGATTCATATACCTCTGCACTCTCGGCCTACTCCAGTTTGAGATTGTGCTATTCTACTGCAATGCCAAGTACATAGTTAAGGCATGCAATTATGTTCTTTAAGTAAAAGCAGCTCGCTTTGTCATAATAGAACAAGATTCAAACTTGCGTCTACCACTTTTTGACCACGTCAGCATTTATGGTATGTGCACAACTGTGTTATGACAGTGATTCTGTTTTTAGAATAAAGATGGATTCTATTGAAGAAGGTTATCGGGTCCCGGTGAAGTTCATGTATGGAGATGATTATCGTAAGTTATGCTTAACTAACCAAAATGTGAACAGACCTTGACTGGGCTCTCCAGATAAAGGAGATATGTATTAAAGTTTATTGCAACTCACCTTCAGTACACAGATTCAATTTTTCCAATTTGTGGCAGTATTAAAATACATATAATTATGGATCTGTATGCCCATATGGATGAACTAATGTATCGTTTAATGGTGAATTCACAGTGACAGCACTCCCAATTTCGGATATGTTCTACTCAATAATACACATTGACATGCCATCCAAAAATAGTCTACTGATTTTATGCTCCTCCCCCCCAACCCGTTCATTATCTGAACTGACACTTGTAATGAGCTGGCCTTCTTCAATTTTCATGCCAACAATCATTCTCCCACTTCCCAGCATTAAAACGTTAGCTTTGTATGGTATTCTTATTATCATTTCCATGCTTTCCAAATATCTATGGATACACATGTATCTATCGATAGCAAAATTAGCCTGAGATCTATCGCCAAGTTTATTGGTCTGTGCGTGCCGAGCTCAGTGCTCACTCACCATCCATTGTAACGGTATGATTATCTCTTATCTTTTCAGATCTTGCTGAGATAATTAGTAAGAAAGTAGTCAATGGTGAGAACAGATATTACATACATTATGAAGATTGTAAGTACATGCGATCAAAGAGTCCTCTTACTTCTTGCCTCCACATCCCTGATGTTTGATGATTTACAATAAATACCTACATGTATATATTTGAGCACATCATTTAAAACCCTCAATGGGTCAGTGAATTCTAGCATATAGTTTTGAGGCACAATTCCACATTAATTTTGTCTGGGTGAAGTTGTGCATTTTGTTTCACACTTTGATAAACCTGTTTCAAAAGAAGCGTGCAACAGTCCATCTTGCGCTGCAATCAATAGACAATCAATGATTTTGTCTACCCTAATGCTTTTGTTTGATGTTAAATAATACCCCGAAAACTTCTAATTTGAATCTTTTGTCATGTTTAGTCAACAAAAGGTTGGATGAGTGGGTGGACGAATCTCGTATGAAGTTGGATCAGGTGCAGGGGCCTCGTAAGGTTGACGTTAAGACTCCTGTAAAGGGTCAGGGTGCCGGAGCACCTGGGTCTCGTCCGGTCAGCCCAACGACAGGGGAGCATTCCCAGTGCTCTACCCCAACACCTAGTCAGATGAGGCGAGGCGGACCACCCCACAAGAAGAAGAAAGTGGATGATGTAAGAGTCATTGCATGATATGATATGACCATGACCAATTGTATACCCGTGGACTAATTTCATGTCTTCAGGCCAATTGAAATTTGATGTCAGCTTGACCTTTTCATTGACTGACAATCAATGAATGATAGTAAGGTCAGGGTTTAAATTATACCTGCTCATGACTCAGGAAAGTTTACTCGGCAACTTCTCAGGGCTTAGCACTAAATAATTGCAACATTATTAGGCTATACATGAAAGTAGTGTCAAAGGTGAAATTACTGCACAAATATTATCCTGACTATTACTTTACCGATAGTGAGTTGGCGTCATTTTGCGAACACCAAGTCAGCAGGTCTAGCCTTTATGTATCCACTTTCTGCTGATGTTTCGAGGGTATTTTATTCGAATATGAATTTTAAGCGAAGGGTATATTTGAATGAGAATTTACATATCAAAGACTTCTTTGATAGAACTGGTTCTAAATTGTTCTCACATCTATACTAAGCATGTTGAATTCAATTCTTTTTTTGCATTTTGATACTGGACATTTGAATATGTTTCGGTGCATAAAGATTCTATGCATGTGCCAAAGTTGTGGGCTAAGTACATTGATTGTTTGCTGTTGTAGAAGTTATTGAATAAGACGTTGTCCGTGGCTGTCAGCCAAATTGATGTGACACCCATCCCAAGCCCTGCAATGCCGGTAAGAAAACTACAGGTCGTTAAGTAGTTGGTCATGTTAATAGGGAGGGTTAGATAGACGTTTAACTGAACGTGAACGTATGAATGTGACGTCATGGCCAACCTCAAAAGCTCTGTTTTCAGGTTTGTTTCGAACGTCTGAACGTCAGGGTGAACGCATGACGTCACATTACACAGGGACTGGTGATGTCACGCGTTCAAAACTCGCGTCAACGTGGGAATCTAAACCTCTCTAATATCCTAAAATAAGTTATTTTCAAATTGCATGGTGAGAATGTGGGTGACATGCCCCTTCAGGGGAATCTCCACGCCATCATAAATGGTAGGCCTACTCAACTACTATCCACTAGTCCAGTGGAGCAAGTGAAGCCCACTAACAAAACTTGATCGTGGGTGCCAATAACTCCATGTAATTTGGAGGCTAAGCACCTAAAATAACCCGTTTCATGCTTAGTTATTTTAACAAACAGTTTGCATGTGTACTAAAATTTTGACACATATCCTAAAATGTGTATCATTATAAAATACTTGTTGTTATTCAGGCGGCATCAGAGAGTCAGGAAGGAGAAGATGGGTTACCCTCAGCGCCTCGTCAGACAGGTAGTATGTCAGCACATCATGACACACACGATATTGTCACCAGAATGAAGAATATTGAGCTGATAGAAATCGGCAAATACAGAATAAAACCCTGGTACTTTAGTCCCTACCCTCAGGTTAGTATACGGCAGTGTCTGAAGCCAGCGCAACTTTGACTTTAGATCTGTGGCCAAATTTAATGGAAAGTGTGAAGAGGTAGGCCTCATTTCACAATTCACAAAAATTTCCTCTAATTTTTGTGGTTACTGGGGCTGAAAAATAAGAATTAAGATGGAGCAGCTTTCATTTCACATTGAAACAAATGAGAAATTTTAAATGGATTATTTTTAGTAGTGATTACCATGAGGGGACGAGGCATTTCCATTTAACGGCTTTGCAAATTGAGGTGAGGCAGGTGGACACCGGTGTTAAGTTTCAGTAGTGGTGGCTTAGCGTTTAAGTGCTTATTTTCCCAAAAGGATGGTGTCGTCAAAGGTCTTCTGTCCCAACTCCATCAGATTTGGAGTCTGACCATTTTGACCATATACTGTATTTATATGTTAACAATATTGGTACATCTTCCATGTACTAATACTATGAAGAAAGTACCTAAAATCGCCATTTACAGATATCCTCCACCATCAGTATCAAACTGATATTGGCTTGCCTTTCCTGATGCAACGGACCATAAAGCTGTCAAACCAGGTGACTCGCCTACTGTCAAGTGTCAACCACGGTATCAAGCATACCCTATTATATGCATACATACAAGTACTGCTAGCTTCGCCCCTGGAATATAATATGATTCTCCTGGAATATTGTCCTATTACCAACCTTGATAAAAATGGACATTCTGTGTTGCTAAGTTGTGTATTCAATTGTGTACTATTATGTTTTCCAGGAGTTGACGGAGTTACCTGTGCTGTATCTGTGTGAATATTGCTTGAAGTATTTGAAGAGTCGAACATGCTTGAAGAGACATCTCAGTAAATGTCTACTGCGGCACCCACCTGGTAACGAAATCTACAGGAAAGGGTGTATATCGTTCTTTGAGATAGATGGCAGGAAACACAAGGTGAGTAATAATGTCAGTACTGTGCCAACGATTTTTTATCCGAATAGAGGAGTAAGCCAATGTTGTATTCAATTAATTCTGTCTCTGTAATTCCCATAACATTACCAATGCGATGCTATCGAAAATCAACGTTTTATAGTTTAGGAAACTGATTGGTTGAAGGGTGGACCACTCAACAAAGTTACTGTTCGGTAGCCCTCATCTGTATGTAATGTTCATATAGCTAGGTGTATGTTAGTAAGTTTTTATTAACTTATTTATGGGAACCCTGAGATAAATGTAGAAAAATATCATGTTGTAATATAATATACAGCGCTGGTTTTCAGTAAATTTTGTGTATGATATTAAATTAATTTACTTAATATTAATAAGTTTACTTTTCATGAATTGTCTTCTCGCGATGCCATAACCCCTAATTTTTATGGAGATTTGCAGTGTTGTCAGGTGATCTATCACTTGTTGTTTGAGTAGTAAGCGTCTTATTTTTTACCAATTAGAACAACCAACAGATTGCTATAATATTATTTGCATACAGGTATACAGCTGTTTGTTGACATGCCAGCAAACCAAAAATTTAAATGAAACAAGCAGAGTGTCGCTTATCACCGAATTTCCCTGATTATATACATTAAATGTCAGTTAGCCAGGCTCACTTTGAGTGAGTAGAATTTTCCCTTTATTTTGTAGGCTTATGCCCAAAACCTATGTCTGCTGGCTAAATTATTTCTGGATCATAAGACACTGTATTATGACACAGACCCATTCCTGTTTTATGTGATGTGTGAGTCGGATACCAGAGGCCATCATATTCTAGGCTACTTCTCCAAGGTAATTATGATATGATATGATACAATACCACGTGGTGCAATGTGCGTACTCAAATACGATTTCACATTCGCAGTATGTGGTGTGTATATTATATGGTCAGTGGCGCCCGCACCAAACCATGGGTGTCGTATACTCCTCACGCAGCAAAGTTTGAGGCATAGACAAAATTCAGCAAGTGTCATAGAATTTAACAATAGACAGAGGGATAGATACTTGTCATATTATCACAGCCTCCTTCTGATGACCTGCATGATTGCGATAAACTCGCTTTTATTACAGGAAAAGGAATCATCTGAAGATTATAATGTAGCCTGTATTCTCACATTGCCTCAGATACAGAGGAAAGGATACGGCAAACTTCTCATTGAATTCAGTAAGTACATGTACATTATTAGTGCTTCTTGTAGTGTTGAGTTTGGTAGTTTGACCCTTGAACGTATGATCGTAAAGGGGAACAAAAGACAAAATGAAGTCACAGTATCTAATTCGCATGCTATTTGCAGTTTTAAGGGGAACAGCTTGCTAAGCTCAGTTCTTCCCGTTTTTATTAAGGCGCATATGAATTTGTCAATAGGCTGCGATATTCGACACATAGTCACATATATACATGTAGTCTTCTGTCCTCTGAGAATTCATCAGGGTTAGTAACTGTAAGTTGGAAAATTAAGAGTTTTGTCCTCTATGTATTAGAAATCGAGGGGAGATTTACATGCTATAGCAGCTGTTTTCTCTTTTATTTTATCTTGTCTACAATACCACTTTTGTACACAAGTTGTGTTGAATCTTATGTAATCCTGCCTTTATTTGTAGGTTATGAGCTATCGAAGGTTGAGGGTAAGACGGGCTCACCAGAGAAGCCTCTGTCAGATCTCGGGCTATTATCATATAGAAGTTACTGGTCTCAGACGATACTGGAGATACTGATCGGTATGAAGCCCAGTGAGCCAGGAGAGAGGCCTGCTATAACAATCAAGTAAGATTGTACACGAGAAGACTTTATGCTGCTTACCATCACACGTTTACACCAATAACCAAATTTGACTGCAATATTAGGGAGGTTTAGATAGACGTTTACCTGAACGTGAACGTCTATATGTATGTGACGTCACCGCCCCATGTTAGAGGCCAACCTCAAAAGCTCATTTTTCGGGTTTGTTTACAAATGGGTGAACTTCATCTGATCGAATGACGTCATATATCATAGGAACTGATGATTTCATACGTACAAAACCCATGTCAACGTGGGAATCTTAACCTCCATATTCATGAATTTGAAAACTGGTATGAAAATCATTGTCATAGGCTATAATGTTTTGCATTTTCTGTCATAACTGCAGAAGGTTTACGTATTAACAATATTGGATATAACTCCTCACAGACCACATAAGTAAGGCTTTGTGCTTTGTTGTTTGGTCTACTAAATACAACATGTATGACACCCTGCTCAGGTACCCGTTGCTAGGAATCTTGCTAAACTGTTGTTTTCTTTGTAGTGAGATATCCGAGATCACCAGTATAAAGAAGGAAGATGTGATCTCCACTTTACAACATCTGAATCTAATCATCTACTTCAAGGGTCAGTATGTCTTAACCATGTCAAAAGAAGTACGAGACACACACGCCAAGAGCATGAGTCGACGCAAGATAAGAATCGACCCGAAAGCTCTGCATTGGCAGCCTAAAGATTGGAGCAAGCGTGGAAAGTGGTGATTTTGACTGGTTGTAGTGACTGATTTAGTTTCAAAACCATGATGGTACATTAGAGTATGGAGCACCTTTGAGTGATGTGCCGCTTTAAGATCCGTACCATTTAGCATTGGTTGTGGTTGGTTGAGTTTAGTGAGTTTATCAATGCTATAAGGTGCTGATCTATTCTGTGCAAAATCATTATTTGATGGAACACCCGATCCTTGCCATCTGCAGTAAATGCTCTACACAATTCATTCCCGTACATTAATGCCTGAGAGCAGAATTTGGTACAATCGACAGAACTGGTAAAGTTGAAAAAAAACACAGAAAGAGAGGTGAGATATATTGTTTTGTACTCTGATGTCATATAACTCCCATGTCTGTAAAATAAATGAAGATTCGAATCTTTTCGACACAGGCGCACATTTATGAAAGGTTGTATGACAAGTCTTAGTGTATGTAGTACTGCAGCTTATGACAGCATTACAGATTTACTGGCAGTATTATCAAACTGTGGAGGTCATTTTGTAGCAGTTTTAGTCCAATTTGCTGGGTGTTGGTTAGAAAGAGGGTATAAAATTTCATTGGTCACAAGTAAAGATCATGCGTTCCATAATCAGCAGGCCCAGTGAATTGAGTTTCTGGCTTATGGTCAATAGGCTGTAGGTACGAATCCCGTCAAGTGGTGTTAGGAAGGGCATCCAATCACAGGTGCTCCTGTACTCTATTGACAAAATAGTCCCATGACCCGCTCAGAAAAAGCCCACTACACGGCCTCACAGGTATGGAGACTTTGAACAGGCGTGTGTTTTAGTTTTTCATTTCCTGAATCAGCGTCCTGGTTTTTCCGATTTTTCTACCCCTTGTCATGAGACCGACAACTCCAAAACCATAAAAGATGATTACAGACTATGTCAAAATAATAATTACTCTAGTAGATGTCAGGATGTTGAAATCATTTCTGGCCTCAGTTTTCAAGCGCTGTTTTCAGCATCAGTTAGGTTGCAATATGTCAGATCTGCAGTAACATGTTCTTGATTTGCTGTTTACGGCAAGTTTTGCAGTAGTGCCCCAGTAGTTTTTGCAGCAATTCTGTATTGTGTCGAGTAACACGCTTTTTTAACCGATCCAATGCCAGAAGTTATCTTGAGATGGTGAATGCTCCAAGGTCCAGAATATTGATTTCCCGTTTCATCCATCGTTAGAATGCAGACATGATCATAAGACTGGCAATATATACAGTAGGTATAGATAGCCATTAGACAGCCAGCGCTTTCAATACTTGTAAAGTCCAAATTGACTGAATGGAACCCGATCTGACATTTGATAGCTCGTAAACATCTGTCTCTAAATGGCATGCTCATGTTGTTTACATTTCATTGGGAGGTATTGCTCTGGCTTTTTTGTATTTTTCATGTCCTCATTAATTATAAACGATAGGAATTATGCGATATGCATAATATCTTTATGTGAATATATAAATAAAGGGGGATGGATCTGTAATAATGATCAAAAAGCAATTCCTTGATTTTCGATTGCAATTCGTAGCAGGTAGTGATGCAACTTAAACCCCATTGATATCTCACAGAACCGTTAATGTAAGCTCCGTTGTGTTTCCGTGTGCACTACGCTGCTTATTGATTGGCTACAGTTATTTATGTTGAGTGAACTGGCTTTGTGTCTAGACTTAAAGAATCTGTCTGAGACCACAGATATTCATGGTCTAGCATTCTTTCCTCTGGAAAGTTTTGCTGATGTAAGAAGTATGATATAAATACTCCCAACGGAAAATTATTGGACTTGTGTAGCATATAATATTGGACCAGCACCAGGTGAGTGGTTAAGTCAGTTTTCACAGTCGCATCTCGATTTGTGCATGCTTTATTTTGTACACTGTACATTAAATCTCCAAACTCAAGTTTATTTGGATAGAGTATAGGTCAACCTGACAAATCATTTACAACAGATTTTGATGAACATCGATGCCAATAAAAATTACTGGTAAGATTCGGTTAACTTCATGGCATCAACAGTTTCAAAATACTGTGTCTGGCACGCACTTAATCGATTCACATGCAGAACATTTTACAATATTTTTTTAAAATGTATATAAAACTTTTAGGTCTGCGAGATATTCTGCGCTGGAGTGAATGCCACTCTCTGTAGGACAACAACAGGCTCTCAGGATGAATGAGACAGGATTAGAGTTGTGTGGCGAGCCTTTCTTTGTAAGTGTTATTCAGGATAATTCTAATTTTGCGTGGTCATAAGGGTGTAGATAAACAGGTGTATGTCAGTTGTCGGCATAACCATTCATGAATGTAGCTGACCATTCTTCACTTGTTGTGTGTATTACCTGCCTTTCACAGGAGTAAATTACCTGCTTTTACCCCCTTTCATTTATTCGAGATCTTTGCTTTGCATGCATGGGCTTGTATATGAGGAGTTCTCCAATTTGCTGACTGACAGCTTGCGTTCGGTATGGATTGGTCAGGGAACATCAACCTAAGGTCATAATATTACAGCAACCGGCTCACAACAAGTTGTTTAACGAATGAACCACTGAAACTCTGCCTCTTAGGCATTGGCTTGGTCTGAATGACTTGGCAATAATTATTTGCAATATATTCTACTTTTCAGAACTCGGTTCTATGGGATCGCGTGAGCTATCCCGATGTATCGCCGTGTTTCCAGGACATTGTATTCTACGTCACACCCTCTGTGATGTTACTGCTGCTGGCAAGCTGCAGGATATATCATCTGTGCTTCAGCCTCAAGGCTGGCTTCAACCATAACTGGCTGTCAACGACGCAAACAGTGAGTCGGATTTTGTTTAATTACTAGTGGGGCCCTCACCCTAACACACTACTACTGGATGTAATAAACAAATACAAAATTTGTCCAATCGGGTGTGTACTTAAATGGCTGCAACTGCAACAATTTTCTTGACGATTATGTATAGGCCTATGGGCAACATTTTGTTTTGGAAAACCCGTTGCAACTTTGGTCGTTATGACCTAGCCCAGCAAGTGTAGTAAATGAGGCTACGGACTTGTGTGTTTGTTTGTAGTTTTTTGACTTCAGTTGGCATGCATTTTTGCCGTTACGGTAATTTATACTTGGCTGGCTAAATGCCATGAGTAGCTAAACGCATCAATCTTCTTCTAGTAGTACAAATATTAGCCACAATATTATTACACTTAATATAGTGATATTTGAATCCCTAGCTTCAGGTTTGTTTGCATTTTGATAGCATTTGTGAATAAATGCCGGGCCAATTGTTTAAGGGCCTGACTTGATGTGTTTGTAGAGAGAGTAAAATCGATATTAATTATACTACTTCCCACGTAGGAATTGTTAAGTCAGATGTACTCCAAAATGTAAATAGAGTAATATAATATTGCCGTACTCAAAGTTAAATTTAGCTAAATTTCAGTTAGTTATATGAATGCATCCATTTTAATAGTCATCAAATTGCGATAAAAATAGTAAAAAACCCTGCACCTTCTGTTTTCGCAATATCGCTGATGACACAATTTGATTTAAATTTCACATTTCTGATTTTTTCATACATGTACTTGCTTTATTTTTAATTTAAGACTTCCTCCAAGATATCAACTGATCTGGACAATCTATATACCATTTGGAAGCCCTTGACTCATAGATTTCAGAAATGCAAGATTTGAATAAATTTATGACGTTGTGTCATGCTATGTAATGCAACGTAGCGTCGATTGGTATTTTCATGGGGGTATTGCAGCATGTGAACACAGACACATGAGAAAAACACTTCGGCTCAAAATACTTCCTAGCCTATTGTTTTATTAATTTATTAGTAATTTATTTGCTTCACACAGCACCTTATGTCATATATCAATGACTACCTCAAATTTTAGTTCAACTTTCGCTGTGACTATAGAGGTAAACAAATACAATGCGGCCAAAAGTTTATCAGGGATATTTTGTACGGTTGTTAGTGACCACACTCGGCAAGTTTCAAATTTGTGTGACAATTTTTGCTCCTTCTACAACACCTATTAACGAGGTGACCAAGCTGCGGACATGGTGCGAATAGAACCTGTCAGCTGGCACTACTACATTGGTTTTGCTATACATGAAGCCGCAATACCCCAAGAAAATACCAATTGACGTAAAGTTGCGCTACATGGCATGACGTAACGTCAAAAATTTAAATCAAATTTTGCATTTCTGAAATCTATAAGTCAAGAGCTTTCAAGTGGTATATTGATTGTCCAAATCAATGGTTTTGACCTTGATGAGCAATGCTGGCTAAATTATCTGTGTATATTTGCTTTGTTGCAGATAATAAGCGTTCTTCTTGTTCTGCCTCCTCTGGTGGAACTTGGTAAAGACATTTATGATGATGTGGCTAAAGGAGAGAAGGCTTACCCGGTCGATTACTTAACCCCTCCTGTCCGAGCTCTAGCCATGGTACTTGAATTTGTCTCTCCCGCAATCTGAAAGAATTCGGAAAGACTTAGTTTCCGTCTGCTTCCCATGGAAGCCATTCTGGGAAATGATTTTGAAGTCTCAAAGTGTTCTTTTATTGCCATTTGGAGGAAGATTTCCATGTGGATCATAGCAAAAGTTGAGCATGCATACAATCATAGTCAATTTTACTTATTACAGTTTTGACAAATTTTACTACTAAAATAAAAATAGTAGCAAAACTGTGATGCAAATTTGAAGTAGTTAAAAACATACACTTATGAGACTGTATATTAATTCATAAATCTACGTGGGTCTTTGTTGTGTGGCTGTACCGCATCTATTCTTTCTTTGATTGTAGATGGTTGCCGCCGTTATAACTCAGTTGGAGAGGAGTAAAGGTGGGCGGTACTTTGGCGGGCTGTTCGCTTACTGGTTGTATCTGGTTATAGCAGGCGCACTAATTCTCTACTCTAAAATCAGGATCGCGCAAGAATTGGTATGTAAAGCACACCATCTTGGTTTTATTGGGGACCCCCCTGCTGTGGTTTTATGAAGATTACAGGTTGATTTTATTTATCACCAGAAAAAAA
>ERZ1740070.1847-NODE-1847-length-12763-cov-8.783758_pt1 | contig 12763 bp, 7 predicted proteins | sample MGYA00581734_ERZ1740070 | MGnify/ENA primary metagenome ERZ1740070 (study PRJEB43018, sample SAMN04849744) | marine metagenome | isolation source: floating plastic debris | place: Pacific Ocean | collected 2008-09-01 | study: EMG produced TPA metagenomics...
AGTAAGATAACTTCATAATTGTGTCTATAAGCCTTCCTCTGTACGTGTGAGCCCTTTACACATTGCTTGAATTATCAGCACTTGGTTTCTATCTGAGCTACACCTGTGTTTTGCAGAGCCGATTTGATTTATCTTCAGTAAAATGCTACAATCTTCAAAATGCATGGTAGTCCATGTGGTCAAACACAAATTGTGTCGGGTGTGACAATTATGCTTGATTTATGTATTGTCATTAAAAGTGTTCTGAGGAATTTGTTTACTCCAATGTCCAGAATATGAAATTGATGGAGATTTTTGCATCTTTTGTTGCGTTGTATACAGTTTTTTCACCGTAACCATGATTTCCTCCGTTTTATATGAGCAGTACAACAAATTAACTCCTTCATCAATTGCTTCTACAGCATCCATGCTCTGTTAATTTAACCTGTCAGATGAATATAATTGCTTTTATGCAAAGAATCATGTTTGCAGTGGTTGCAGGGCGGAAAAACTGTAGGTTGGTTGTATGCTGCATAATCTGCTTGCAGATATTCCGCAATGGATGTAGAGGTGAGGATGCATATTCCACAAAGATTTACTTGTGGCGACCAATGAATATCCGTTAGTCCTCAAATCTTGATTTTGCATTACAGAGTCGATAGGGCGTTGAAACAGTGTCTACCTAGAAAAGGGACCAAACAAATAGGTCTTGATACTTTGGGGAGTGTTAAGATTGCATGCCTGAAGTTTACCAACTGTTTGTTTACCAGCTGCCTGCTCAGGATCAGAGGCAATAGCTGTTGGATTTTGATGAATTTATCAGCCTCTAATGGTTCATGTTGTGTCTGAAACATCTCTGAAGAATTAGAACTATTCCACTGAACCAAATGGTAACGATGTTTGATATTTTCTCTAGCTTCTCGACAACTTTGATGTGCAGAAAGTTTAGAAGATCAGTTTATCCTAAGAACTTTTCAGCTTCACTTGAGATGTGCCAATCCCCATCGCTTCTCATCCTGGCAAAGGTTCATAATGTGTAAGTAATAATAATTATCATCATCACATCACAGTTACTCTGTCGTCTGTTCTTCTATCTTCCATCTGGTAAAGAGATGGCATGAGTATATGTTTGAAGTATGCAGACATTTCAACTCTTACTTTGAACCTTTGACTTCTGACTGAAATATCAAAGGCAATATTCCTTGATCGGGCTTCATAATCAATAGAGAAATCGCTTGAAGATCTTCCTCATAACGTTTTGAATTATTTATTCGCTCTGTCTCTCTCCCCAGTTTCAAGTTCGATGAAGATGTCATCTTGTCGTCAGTGTCATCACGTCTAGCCCTTCTAGCCGTCAGCTCAGCATGTTTGATAAAAAGCATCCAATTGGCTCACCATCACACAAAGTATATTTGTTCTGTCCTCTCTCCAAATATGATGAAAATTTGATCAAAGAGTTTTTTGCTGTTGAAGTGTGTTTGCTCGCCTATTTGATGTAGAGTTTGGCTGTGATCTGACAGAGTGTTAAGTGCAGCGGCTCGAGGTTGGCCCTAGAATCATCCTTTTCGCAATGTTTGTATTTCTAGCTTTTCACGGCTTGTTCTTTAGAACTCGACATCCTGCTCTTGAGAAAAGGAGCACTGCAGTGTATCTATTTGGCAGATCTGTGGCTCTAGCCCAGGACGGTGTTTGATTTTGACATTTCTCGTCGGCGGTTCATGACTGCGATAAGAATCTGACCAGTGTGCGTTTTGGGACTAGGATACTTTTCCGTCATCATCATCTTTAGTCTCTTCACTGAAGCTAGCCTGGTTTTTGATACGCACTGCCTTGTTTGGTTACATTTGTCCTGATGCAGCCACATGATCAGCATGACACTAGCATATCGTCTCTAAGAGATCTGTATCAATTCATGACATTGGTTTGGGGTTTATTTTGAACCTGTTCAGTTCATTTTATTGAGTTTCCAATATCTTAATTCTCAAGTGTTGATATCTTACAACTAGCCAGCTGGCTGCTTTGAGTGTATATCATTCATGATTTCCAGGCCTCGTTGAAGATTAGCCTTTGTCGCCTATCCTTATGATGTTCAGGATTAGAATAAGATATTAGATCCAACATGAAGTACAAGTGTGGTAAAATTTGAAACATGCTCCTGCCATCAAACATTTGCAGGCAACTTTTTTGGATTGATACATCAAAGGAGTTGATAGATTGCGTTTGTTTTGGATTAAGCAACGGTACCTTTCCTTTTGATCTTGGTTCGCTGGGTCAGACAGTATTTGGAGCTACACCCTTTTTACTGAGATATTGAAAAGTGATCCATGGTACATAGATTGTTTTGATCAGGTAATTTAGTGGTTCGCAGTTTCTCAGATGTTGTGAGTGGCCTCAGTTTTTCATGGCAAAGCAGTACCTCTTTAACAGCCAGGTTAAGGATTAAGTGTTGTAATCTATCTTAAGCCAAGGAGTAATATTACTCCTTGCTTAAGCCCATGTTATCCAGGGCTCCTCCACTAAAATGCCCCCTCAATAAACCTGTGGTTATCATTATCAACACTTTCACTAGCTGTTTATTTTGTGGCAGAGGCCACTAAACCGCATAGATTCATAATCCAAATCTTCTGGGAGGAATTTTGATTTATCTAAGGCGTTTACCATGTTGGCCTATGGAAGGACTTGAAGATTGCAATAGCCTTGAAGCGATTGACGCAAGAGGTCTTGTTTGGCATCATAGGCAGGCAGAACGAACAACAAAGCCGGACACGTCAGGTAAAAGGTGTGCAAAACCTGACCCAAGATACCTGACCCGATTGAGTGCCAATGTCCTGATGTTCACTGTGCCAATTTCTGTATGTGCGCAAAGTCTTTGTAGTGAATGAGTTCTGAAAATTGCTGCTCGATCGATCGCTTAGCTGCCAATGGTGAGAAATTTGGCAATCAGCGTTGGGTGTACCTGACCCGGAATCGGTCCAGATTTCAACTTGCATACCCAACACCCAACCCGGATTTTCCCTGTTTGTTCCACCCTAACCATAGCCATTCTTTTGCTGCCAATAGCGTTAAAATTGAAATGTTTCAAGGCCTTTCAAAAAGAGAGAATCTTGAGCCTGGTGTGACAGACGGGAACAAAATACTGCATGTCACAGTGTGCTGCAGTTTCTATCCCAGTTGTATTGATATAAATAAAATGTGTATAACCAATGAAACGAGGGGTTTCTCATTGGTATAACTAACCCCAGATAAAACCTCAAGAAGTGTGCCACTAGCCAATCATATGCTGGGGATCATAGCCAATCAGAGACCCCATTTGACATTTTTGCATCCAATTATATTGGTGTTGTCCCTTTGATGTTAAAAGAATCAAAACAAAGCATGGTTTGCACGTGTTTGCATCAAAGATTTGTGCAGAAGCGGTCCTTTTGATATTATTTATAAACCCTTCAAATTATTGAATTCAGGAAGAATTTCTATTTGATGGTGCTTAGAGGTGATTATTTATGTGAGAGGGCACAATCTCAGAGCTTCTCAGTTTTTCTGAAGCATGCTCTGAGGACAGAAGGATAATCACAGGCTCTCTCTCTATCTTTTACCACCATACTCTGGCGTTTTTGCTCCACGCTTCTGACATGGCTTGGTATATCTCATGGACTTTTAACATATTACTTATCAAAAATTTAGCCTCGGCATTTATTTTAGAAAGTTTCAGCGGACACCAGACAATATTTGACAGTACCACCACTACCACGAACACACAACAAACACAGGAATATTTAACCCGCCTCCACTGGGCTAACAGTGCCTTTGACTATATCCAATCCCTCAATTGTAGTGAAATGTATTTTACCTCTCAGCGAGAATGCAATCATTTATTAAATGTTAGAAAGCGCAATGTTGCAGTATACGTAGCTCAAACATCTAATGCTGACCAAAGGGGAAACTTTGTGGCCACACTGCCAGACGGTGGACTATCACGGGGCGGCAGTCATCATGGAGTTATTGCTCTTGACCCCCATCCAGATGCAAACTTTGGACATTTGGTCGTTGTCTTTTATGTCGACAAAACTCATAATGCTGCGCAATGTGATCGGCGTCAAGGGATATATATCGGTATGTACAATTTTTATATTCATAGCATTAACATGGTGGATTGTTACTGATCTAGATCAAGGCAAGACAATTTGTCTGTGCATTGGTTGAGGTTACCTGTGTGGGAGTTTTTTTTAAATATCAAGTTTTCTTAAAATTTGAAAATTAAAAGTTCATTTAATTTTTAAAATGTGGAATGCGTAGGTTTGATGCCACCTGTACATGAAATAATTTAGCGTTGTGTTCAAACATCACAAGTATTGAATATGTTTGTGTTGACTGTTCCTTACTTGGTGATGACGACTTTCATGTCATGTACTGAGGGAAACCTGAGATGAAATGTCTTTAACATAACATCAAAGGGTTGCGACTTGATAAGCTAAGTAAAATGGTGTTAAAACTTGTATCTTGCCTCCATTGATAGTGTACTTGCCTGAACCATAATCCATTATGCCTGCTGATATGAGCTATGATAGTTTTTTTGCACTAATTGTATTGTTATGTTCGAGATCAAAGGGCTTGAGTATGTACATTGGCAACAATGGGCAGCTAAAGGGCTATTGCTAATGTTGTTTATAAACATCCATGCGCTGTGTTTTGGATGCTTGTGTTACATCAAAAGTGATTATGCCTAATAATCCAAACAAAGTTTGTGTGCATTGTGTAGACTTCCTGGGATTGCAAGGTGCCGACGAACTGTTTGAGGTGTTAGGCCTAACCAACCAACCTTTGCATTAGTGTGACTGACCTTTTATTTTAAAAAACATTTTGTTTTAGGCAATGGTGAATGTATGAAAATGGCCCTCAAGCACAGATGTAAAAACGCCATTGAGAGAAGACGGCGGAATGATGATGACGAAGCTACAATGTCCGCCCGTCTGCGCCGCAAGATGGTGCGGAGATGTGAGATTAATTTCCTTCCTCTAGTTTACCCGTACACAGAGCAAGAGCCGGAGATAGTAGACGGTATCTCACAAGGTTATGAGCAGCACCTGCTCTGCAGAGAGGACTTAGTCGAGTTCTCTCTCTGTCCTGAGCTCAGACCAGCTAACGAGACATTAAACCTGGTGTGTAATCCTATCAGAGACAATACTCGTCGCTGTGAGACAAGCCACGAGGCTGTGGGTACGACCTGCGGCATGTTTGAGACTTGTGACCAGGCGGTACTAATATCCGGAGGATGGAATAGGCAGACTAGTGTTACGAGGCACAGCCAGAACATTGTCAACATGTATCATCTACTCAGACGCAATGGCTTCCAGGAGAGCGGCACCAAAATCTTCTTTGCCAATGGAATGCATCGAGGTATCCAAGGTGAATGTTGTTAAGCTTCTATTAATTTGCGCTTTACTCGTAACCTAAACCCCACACTCCAAAAAAATGAAACCTGCATGTTACGTAATGAGCAGTTAGGGCCTGAAATTTAAAAATATTACCCCAAAGGACTTCCAATGCTTGATAACCATAGAGTAATTGTACATTTGGTCAGACATGAAAGGTCAGTTGCAGGTGGCTTCTAATAGAATACATACAAACTACAACTCCCTCCACTTGTCCCCACCTGGCTGATTTACGCTTTATAGCAGCTGTGTGACTATGAGAGATAACGTCATTGATGCTGTGTGCCTTATATTCAGCTGTTTGGCTATAAATAAATCGATTGATTGATAGCTTTGATCCCCAGAATTCGATTGTGAGAAATTGTCTTATCGATCGCTTCCTTATTAGATTGAAACCCCAATAATGCATGGGTATAAGAGTTGAAGATCTCGGGTTGTGGCTGGGTTATGGCAGGCTAAAAAGATCTAACATTAGTCACCACTCAAATCAATCATAATCAACAGCTTCATCAATCATAATTGGCATGGTGTCATAAATCATACAGCTGCCAAGTCTATTTTTAGATTAGATAAAAATGTTGAGCTTCGCTCTTTATACTCCTGCAAAGGAAAAGATCTAAGAATTATTCCTTTGAATTTTTAGTTTTGGATTTTTGTTTTGTAAACTATTTCACTGCTAGAAGTGTTGGAAGCTACCATAATTGCAGAGAACCGTTTTTGATGCTCAAAGCTGGTGTCACAATTGCTCAAAATCGGAGTTTCCATACAAAATTTATAAATAACATCATGTGGTTTTGCAGCTCTAGAAGCTTGAACACAATAAAAGATTGCCATGGAAAGCTTACAGACTCATTTTTCTGAACTCAACAGATTTCTTTTGATTCTATTCTCAAGTATTATCTTGAGAATTCCCTTTGAACTTATTGTCTTTGAGAGCAAATGATATAAATTAGTATTGTGCATTTGCAATATTAATAACAATTTAATTCAAAGCCTAAATAACCATTTTGAGATAATTTGGAATGCACCTCTTTAATTTCGTGTCACCTGTCTGAAGATCTGGACACGACCAGAAAGGCTACAATTTACTCTGAATCACATTTCGTTTGACACACCAGTCAAACCTTGCGTTTCGACGTTGGTAATTTTGTTAAATTGAACTAATGGCAAACAATCAGATTCATGCTGAGGTGATTGAGAAACCGATCTGTTGATCTTTGAATTATTCAGAGAAGATGGAAGCGGTAACACTTTTGTGTATACACGGATGTTTTGGCCTGTAATTATTTCACTTTTATCACTATTGATGTTGGCGAAGATGAGAGAAGACCAAATGCATACCAATGTGATGTGACATTGTGACAGTTTTCAATTTTGAGGAAGAGGCATGCTTTTACTTCTAATGGTGACATGTTTTTCAAAAATATCTAAAGGATTCAACCGATAGAAGATGTTATCGATAAAAATCAAGCTTCACTATTGAATTTTATCAAGCTACAGTGGTGACAAAAGCCTTTGATGTGCGACTAATTTTTATTTTTGGTTGTTGTTTAACCAGGTGGCCTACGGTGTGACTCTGGTTATCTCTTATGCCAGGATTATCTAAACTTCAAAGACTTCTTCCCCATATTTTAAGATGATCTAAAAAATTTGTTGTCAGTCCATCATTCAAGTTGGAGACAAAACAAAAACAAAGTTTTCTGGCAAACACTCCCTCCAATCACCAGATCAGATTCATCCCAACTACATGCGTATGTCTATTAATCACTGATATCTGCTCAGCCGTCGTAACCTCCTGTCAGTCATATTAGTGTTTGTAGGATCACCAGTAGCCTCGTCAAAATGCTCATGTTGCGCGCAGAAAATTTGAGCTGGGAATTAACTCATCCCTGCTTTCCTGTCGCCCTTGAATAGTTTTTCCCAATTCTTCTACTACCATACTCATCACCATTGCGATGTTGTTACATTTTTACAGAGGAGACAGGAGCTGACAGTGTGAATACGGAGGTATTTCCAGCAGCGATGAAAACAGCAATGAGATATCACTTACGTCGACTCTGTGAGACAAGTCATTGTGTCGATACTTTAGTTCTATACCTGAACAGTCCATCCAAAACAGACGGTACTATGCTACTATGGGATGTCAACAAAAATGGCAAGGTGAATATATATATTTTGCTATCATCGCAAATAATACATAAGCTTTACGTCAAATCGGAGACATACTTGAAAATATCTGTGCTTTTTTATTGTGTATGTTTTTGTTGCTTTTTCTTTCTTATCATGATCATCCTTTGCGGACTAGCAAACTTCGTCTACATAGCTTCAGTACTTGGAAAGGCCGTTGTTGGCATAAAAAAATTTTAATACTTTCATAAAGATGAATTATGTTATGAAATTTAGTATCTTCACTGAGCAATTACATGTTTTTGAATTTTTGAAGGGTGTATCATCATGGGTTTTTCTCATCAGCTTTTTGCATTAGAGGATAGTGGGAACTCCCATTGAAGTACTGTCTGAATGCATGCATAAAAACTGTATGCAGCTAAAATATTAATAACGGGATAATTAAATTCTAGCATACTCAATATTAGACACACCTGCAAGGTTTTCAAGAGCTTGAAGTCAATTTGAAAAACGCAAGCCATCAGACAAACCCAAGATGCCCTCCAGAGTTAAGAGCTAGTCAAGAGAGCTACGGGTTTCGCATTTCAAAGCGCTTATTTTGTGCCAAAGTGTGAAGCAATGTACTCAATGCCTTTCATTTTCAACATAAAATGGATTATTCACAATACCTGGGACAATTGATTGGCATAATCTGTATCTATTAAATTTCTATTGAATCTAAATCTGTTGATATTTTTGTCGCCAAAATTATCAAAATGATCATTTGCCATGGACTATAGCTAAGGCGGGAGACAGTGAAGATGTCCAGTTCCCAGGTCAATTAGTGATTTAAGGCCCTTGAGTTTCTTTGATCTACTCTAATCAGCCGCTATGTTTGCCTTGCAAATCCGTCTCAAGGTCTCTAACCTTCTAAATCAACTTTCATCACCATATAAAATCCTGTCACACCATACCTACACACTGCTAATCCTCAATCATACTTCCAATCATGTAGGAAATAAATGATAAGTGCAATATCCCTAATTGATTCAATTTCTCTCTGTGCCCTTGGTCTGAGGGGTTTCAAGAGGCTACTAAACGTAGCTTTCAACCATTATATCTTTTGTCAAGTGCCCATTCTCGGCTACTCTGATCCGCTGTTTGTAATCATGCTTTCTACTCTCCATTATTCACACTATGCACTCGGCAGCGATTCAAGTCGCCGCTCCACAACGTCGGCCCCCCCACACGCGGATGGTCCTCATGGCATCAGTAGACTGAGGATTATAACCTCGAGAGCCACCCAAGAGTTTAATCATGACTAAGCTAGAGGGTTAACGGAAGTTAGCTCATTAGCTTAGGCTGTAATGAGTGCCCTCAAGTAATCTCTAAACAATACCCTCTCCTATATACGGTGTGAAGGCGAGAAAATAACAAATCACCAATTCATTTTCATTAAATATTTGAACAAATTCTTAATTACAGTATTTATTTAGCCAGGTATATTATTTTAGCAATAACAACATTCTTTTGGTTTCTCTTTTTCTTATTCGCACCTACTCGACTGCGTATGAAACCCCACTTGTAAGCTGTGAAAATCAAAAGGCAAAGAGGTGCAAATCAGATTTTATTATATAGATTTGCTACTCTATTCCTCATGCAAGTAGCCTAAACAAGTGTGTTTTCGAATGACATAGTTTGTCCTGTACTGAACCAAAATGTAAATATTTAAAGTTCCATTGGAGTTCAGTTTATATTATTAATATTTAATGTTTTATTGTTTTATAGGCTGAGAGCGATGAACAGTATACTGTAGATGAATTGTTATCTGATATAAAAAGCTGCAAGGCCAGGAGTGTACAAATAATAGCGGATCAAAGCTTTTCTGGTGAAATCAGCAGAGCCATCAGGTTAGCATTGTTATCGTTTATTAAGTAATATATTATAATATAAATTATCATAATCATATCATAATCATTTATTTATATATTTGTTATTTATTTACATTTTGTTGCTTCATGTTTCAGGAAATCGGATCATCATGACAATGTATACGCGTTTGCATCAAGTAAGGAGAATGAGTATTCATATCTAAGCACATTTACTGATCACTGGACTCGCATTGATCATTCACACATGTGCAGTGTCGATGTCTTTCAGGTGAGCAGGACCTACCATCCGAATTTTTAATTGATTTAGTTGATTGCCATTATTTTAGTTTGTCTCATTGCTGATTGTGGATTTGAGAAACTTCCACTAAAAACAATAATATGGAAACTGCAATTATTTATTATATTTGGTCATACATGTATTTAAGATTTGTGATATGATGGTTGCTTTTGCGAATGCGATCAATACGAAATGGTTTTAAACTGCCACTCGTAGATGATATCTCCTTTATGATCATAGTTGCCTCTTTTAAATCTCAACTCCACTTCTAGAGTAATAAATAATGTGTGGTTATTACTCTCCTTTATAGCAAGTGAAGAGCACAATGCTACTATCAACTCCAGATCTTGGAACCAAATCACATCGGCCTAACGGTGCAACACCAGAGGCACTAACTCTTTTCGGAGCCCCATGCAATGTTGACCCACCCTTCTCAAGTAATGAACTGAAACTATGGTATAGAGGCTGTCAGAATGTACCGATGGAAGTGTGGATCAGGACATTTTTCTCTCCGGCAAGCTCACCGAGTTTGACTGATACATCCTCTTCCACGGAAGAAGTTAACTCTCACAGCGAGTCAAGCGGTCAGTCAGAAATAAGACACAATCACGTCAACTCCCAAGGTGATACTGAACAATTAGAGGAAAATATAAACAATCTTATTCTATCCAACAGTGTGAACACAAACCGCAATATTCATCGTGTCCAATCCTCAGAGCATGGATCAGGGGAGGAGCCATCAAGTTCAACGGAACGTCACTCCAATAGCATACCTACAACGTGATCTAGCAAGCTTTTCTGTTTATTTTTCATATTTAATTTTTGAGCTAGTCTAGTCAACCCATTATATATTTTGTATTTTCTTTTTCTGGCTAGACACTATGGTTTTGGAGATAGGATGTAAATATATTTTGTCATATTTATCAAGGAATTTACCTCCCCCCCACAGGGAAACATGTGCTTTGTCAAATCTTCCCCCAGCGCTGGCATTCGTCATACAGTCGGGAAATTCTTTCAGCAGACACCTACATTTTATAGAGGACCTACTCTCAATTCCTATAGTTACCAATTTGAATGACAATCACCTATTTTGGTAGCAAAGTGTTTTATGTCATTTGTTTTTTCAAAGAATGCTCTACAAGAGCAGTTGCCGCAACTTTAAATATGTTGAAACATTCCAACTTCCGGATAGACAATTAGGCTGTAGATCTTACATGTCATCCTCTAGGCTCTAAAAATACTTATTTTTCTGTAATTTTCCTCCCCCACATTGCTGCCAAAGAATCATCATGTCAACTTTATTGTACAGGGTATGTTTATGGAATCTGAAAATATTTTTTATTCCCACTTATACTGAAATAAAATGTACAAATACATTGTATTGAAGAATCCTTCAATCAACACAATATGCCTCCATTTTACTGATGCACTTGACTGGGATATACGCGAATATAACCTGGCTCCAAACATAACACAGAAGAAAAACTCCTGAAAAAACGAAGAAAACTTGAGGAGTCAAAATGTAAAATGTATATTGTGTGTTGCAGGGAAATAGGCATACACAATTTTGTTGTTGGTCAATATACTGAATATATTCTTTACCAGTGCATGTAATGCAAAGAAAAAGAAAAAAACGCAAAATATAGTATAATGGTATCCATAGTGCACCAACAAGATGGTATTATTATCATCATTGTAGTACATCCATTCCGACCTAAAGGCTAAAAGTTCCAGCACATTTAGTAGTTGCCATAAACATCATGTTGCGGATATATGTGTACAAACATTGTAAGAAATCATAAGTAAGATGAGAAAATGATAACATGAGAGTGGGCAGGTATAGATACACTGTAGGATTGCATCCTATCACAAAAACAGTGTTTCAAAACAGCATTTAAAAGAGGAAATACAAATAATTTAATCTTTCTTGCATCATTCTTTATCATAAACAAAGGATATTTAAATGAACACATGGATTTTATAGATGACTAAAACAGAGCTGGGAGGGAGAGTTGTGAAGCATGACTTGTTAAGTAAGTAGCGGGGCGTCGTCCGAATCTCGGGACAGCAGTGACACGTCAGAGTCTACCGAACTTCTCCTCAATACCTGCCTTCTGCTCAAATTAGCATTAGTGGTTTGGGGGGACTGACTAGCAGAGGGTGGGGAGTTACTGCTGTCCCCGCCTTCCTGCTCATCATCAGATTTAGGTTCTAAGGTTACTGCTACAGTATTGTCCATTAAGTCAGGTAGTAGAGGTTGATTGTTGTCTGGGTTTGTTGGGTCTGCGGTGGATTCTGGTGGTTTGTTTGGATTACGTCGGTAAGAGACGGAATTCTCACCCCCTACTTCTACCAAACTGCTGTCATTACTGTCCAAAACACCCTGAAAAATTTGACAGAAGTGATAAAGTTATGGTATCAACAACCGAATATATTGGGGAGAATACAATCTGAAATTAATGTATTTCAGCTTCATCAAAATGATGTAGCATCTTATAGCGAAATCTCAATATCTCCGTCAAGTAAGAGAAAGACTAATTCTAATAGTATATCAGCGAGGATTTCTGATTATGATTTTGCTTCAGTCTTAACGTACATTATATGCAGATTAGCAAGGTCTTATGATACTTTCCCTTGGATGCACCCACACTAGTGAGGGCCCTACAACTGCATACATCTCATAATAGTGAATTCACAATATAATACATACCGATGCTGATGCTACGCTCCTGCCTTCATCTGCAGTTTCCTCCCCCTCCTCACCCCGCTGACTTTCCTCACTACGTCTCTGCTCTAAAGCTGCTAGGTACTCGCTCTGAACCTCATCAAAAGGCCGAGACCTCTGCATAGCCTCAGCATAAGGAGGGGGTGCAGCTCGCCTCATCAATTCATTCTGTATCATTGTCATAGGTGACTCATATCTGTAACAAGATTATAATATATAATACTATCATATAAAGATATAATAGTATAATGTAAAAATAATACAATCAAGTACCGGGGAATGGGGATACTTGGCACAGATTTTTTAAACTTTTGCTTATAATTTTTACAATTATGTGAACATTCTGTTGAAATCC